>WBZO01001049.1_pt1 | contig 11608 bp, 11 predicted proteins | sample 5204261 | NCBI WGS metagenome assembly WBZO01 (sample SAMN12412400, study PRJNA552823) | activated sludge metagenome | isolation source: activated sludge from anammox sidestream of wastewater treatment plant... | place: USA: North Carolina | collected 2017-09 | reverse complement strand
CCTGCTCGCCGGTCGCGGCGACGGCAGGCTCAAGCCCGGACGCCACATCGTCTACAAGCCGAACAAGCCGATGACGAATCTCTACCTGACGCTGCTCGATTGCATGGACGCGCATCCCGAAAAAATCGGCGACAGCACGGGCAAGGTCGAACACCTCACTGAAATCTGATCTGATAGAGCAAGCAGGAAAAGAGATTACGGAACAAACGGAAATAACGGAATGAGCGGAAAAGCGTCTGGGCAGGGCCGGAAAGTTTTCCGTCTGTTCCGTTATTTCCGTTTTTTCCGTATTCTCTCTTTCTGTTTTTTCACAGCGCTTATTTCGACGCCACTGATGCGATAAATGTCTACGTATGCTCAAACCAAAGAAGGTTCTGACTTGCGTCGCGCAATAATCCGTTGCGCGACGCTGATGGCGCTGTGCGCGGCGTTGGTCTCTCTTTTCGTCAACTATTCGACCGAAGCGCAGGAGAAGCAAAAGCCTGAGGAGTTCGGCTCCAGCCTGAAGCGGTTGAAGTGGGACGAGAAGCGGCAGGAGATGGTCGAAGCGAAGAAGGAAGGCGCCGGCGCGGATTCGGCAGGCCCGGATGATGTTATTCGGGTGGAGACGGCGCTGGCGGTTTTCGACATTCTGGCGCTCGACAAAGATGGGCGGGCCGTCATGGGCTTGAGCAAGGATGATTTCGTCATCGCCGAAGACGGCAAGACGCAGGAGGTGGCGAGCCTCTCGCTGGGTGACGGCTCGACCGTTCCGCGTTCCATCGTGCTGATTATTGATTACAGCGGCAGCCAGGCTCCGTTCATTGAAAACAGCGTGGCGGCGGCCAGGACGCTGGTGGACAAGCTGAAGCCGAATGACCGCATGGCGATTGTGACCGACGACGTTGCGCTGCTGGCGCCGTTCACACAGGACAAGAAGAAACTCAAGGCCGGTTTGGACTCGTTGCGGAAGAAGGCGAAGTCGGGGCGGCCGGGGCGCAGCGAACAGTACAGCGCGTTGATGGCGACGTTGAAAGAATTGGTCGGCGGTGTCCAGCGTCCGATCATTATTTTTCAAACGGACGGCGATGAGTTGAGCAAGCTCAGAAGCGCCGCAAACATTCCGCCCGGCGTTGAGGCGCCTCCGATGCTCCGCGATCAGTTCAAGGAATACAGCCTCGAAGATATTTACACCGCCGCGCAAAAGACGCGGACGACCGTCTACGCGGTCATCCCCGGCGTGCGCTTCGCTGGCGTTCCGCCCGAAGAACATTTGGAACGAGCCAGAATCGTTTTCAATAAACAATTTCAGTTGCGGCAGGAATGGCGCGGATGGCGTCCGGAAGCGCCGGGATTTGAAGATTACCTTCGCTCGCGCGCTCGGACTCTGCTCCGCCAGCAACTGGCGCTGGCCGGAGTCGCCAAGCTGACGGGCGGATGGGCGGAATTTCTGGAAGAGCCTGAACAGGCTGCGGGAATCTACGACCGGATTTTCGCGGGGATCGAACGCCGCTACATCCTCACCTACTATCCGACAAACACCCGGCGCGATGGGAAATTGCGGCGGGTCGAAATCAAGGTGCGTGATCACCCGGAGTACAGCATACTGGGCAAGAAGTCTTATTACGCAGAGAGCCAGTAACTGCAATCTACGAACAATTCATCGGGGGAATTTATGCAAAAGGAAAGTTGTGACATCGGTCTGATCGGACTGGCCGTGATGGGTCAGAATCTGGTTTTGAATATGAACGATCACGGCTATCGCGTGGCTGTCTTCAACCGCACCGTCTCAAAAGTTGACGACTTCATTCAGAACGAAGCCGCCGGGACGCAGGTCGTAGGCGCGCATTCGATTGAGGAACTGGTCGCGGCGTTGAAACGGCCTCGGCGCGTGATGCTGATGGTCAAGGCTGGCGAGACGGTTGATCAGATGATCGAGCATCTGCTGCCTCATCTGGAAAAAGGAGACATCATCATTGATGGCGGCAATTCGCATTTTCCCGACACGAACCGCCGGACGAAAGATCTGGCGGAGAAGGGAATCCTCTTCATCGGCACGGGTGTTTCGGGCGGCGAAGAGGGCGCGCGATTCGGCCCTTCGATTATGCCTGGTGGAAATCCGGCGGCGTGGCCGCACGTCAAAGAAATCTTTCAATCCATCGCCGCCAAAGTCGAAGACGGCTCGCCGTGCTGCGACTGGGTCGGCGAAAACGGCGCGGGCCATTACGTCAAGATGATTCACAACGGCATCGAGTACGGCGATATGCAACTCATCTGCGAGGCGTACGATTTGCTGAGAGCGGGGTTGGGCTTGAGCGCAGATGAATTGCACGAAGTCTTCGCCGAATGGAACAAGGGCGAGTTGGACAGTTACCTGATCGAAATCACGAGCGAGATTTTCGCCAAGCGGGATGAAGACGGCGCGCCGATGGTGGACAAGATTCTGGACGCCGCCGGTCAGAAGGGAACCGGCAAATGGACAGGCGTCAACTCGCTCGAACTCGGCGTGCCTGTGACGTTGATCGGCGAAGCTGTTTATGCGCGCTGCCTGTCGGCGATGAAAGATGAGCGCGTCGCCGCGTCGAAGATTTTGACCGGGCCGAAACACTCGACGGCGCAAGACCGTCAGCAATTTATCGAAGACGTGCGACGCGCGCTGTATTGCTCCAAGATGATCTCGTATGCGCAGGGTTATATGCTGATGCGCGAGGCGGCGAAAGATCAGGGATGGAAATTGAATTTCGGCGGCATCGCGTTGATGTGGCGCGGCGGCTGCATCATCCGTAGCCGGTTTCTCGGCAAGATCAAAGAGGCGTTCGACAAGAATCCGCAACTGACAAACCTGCTGCTTGACGATTTCTTCAGCCGGACGTTGAACGAGTATCAAGCCTCGTGGCGGCGCGCCATCATCAAGGCCATCGAGTACGGCGTGCCGACGCCAGCGTTCTCGACGGCGCTGTCGTTTTTCGACGGCTATCGCGCAGAGCGTCTGCCGGCGAACCTGCTGCAGGCGCAGCGCGATTTCTTCGGCGCGCACACTTACGAGCGTGTGGACAAGCCGCGCGGCGAGTTTTTCCATACGAACTGGACGGGACGCGGCGGGCGAGTCTCGTCCGGAACATACAACGTTTAAAAGGATCAAAGCACATGAAACCATCCCCAACACTGTTCGCGCTTGTGACGTTGTTCGTTGTCTCGTTGGCTTTCGCGCAAGCCAATCAACCGCAGGAAAGCTATCCGCCGCATCCCGATTCGCAGCCGCAGCCCGGCGCGCCGAAAGGCGAGGTGATGAAGTTCACCTTCGAGAACTCGAAAATCTTTCCGGGTACGTGGCGTGAATACTGGGTCTACGTGCCCGCGCAGTACACGCCCGACAAACCCGCCTGCGTTTACGTCAATCAGGACGGCATCCAGTGGAACGCGCCAGTCGTCTTCGACAATCTGATCCACAAAAAAGAGATGCCCGTGACCATCGGCGTCTTCGTGATGCACGGGCGAGTGAGGGCCGCGAACGCCGACGCCGCGCTCGACCGGTTCAATCGCAGCTATGAATACGACGGCCTCGGCGACAACTACGCGCGGTTCATTCTCGACGAGTTGTTGCCTGACGTTGAAACGAAGAAGACTTCGGATGGCCGGGCTATTCGATTGTCGAAGAACGGCAATGACCGCGCCATCGGCGGAGCGTCATCCGGCGCGATTTGCGCATTCACGGCGGCCTGGGAGCGGCCTGACGCGTTTTCGCGCGTCTTCAGCGCGATCGGAACTTATGTCGGCTTGCGCGGCGGACACAACTACTCGACGCTGATTCGCAAATACGAGCCGAAGCCGATCCGCGTCTTTTTGCAGGACGGCGCGAACGATTTGAACATCTACGGCGGCGATTGGTGGATGGCGAATCAGGCGATGGAGCGCTCGCTGGCCTTCGCCGGTTACGAAGTTCAACACGTTTGGGGCGAAGGCGCGCACAACGGCAGGCATGGCGCGGCGATCTTTCCCGACGCGATGCGCTGGTTGTGGAAAGGCTGGCCGGAGCCTGTGAAAGCTGGCGTGTCGAAGAACGCCACGCTTGAGGCGATCTTGCTGCCCGGCGAAGGCTGGCAGCTTGTCAGTGAAGGCTACCGCTTCACCGAAGGCCCGGCGGTCAACGCGAAGGGCGAAATCTTCTTCACCGATGGGCCGAACAGCAAGATTCACAAGATCGGTCTCGACGGCAAGGTCAGCGAGTTCGCCAGCGACACAAAGCGCGCAGGCGGGCAGGCGTTCGGGCCGGACGGTCGGCTCTATTCGGTGGCGAGCGGCGATCAGAAGATCGTCGCTTACGACATCGGAAAATCCGGGAGCCAGCCGACGGTCATCGCTGAAGGCGTTCGCGGCAACGACATCGTGGTCGCGCGCAACGGGAACATCTACGTCACTGAACCGAACACGCCAGCCGCCGACCAGAGCAACGTCTGGTTGATCAAGCCGAACGGCGAGAAGAAGGTCGTTGACGCGGGATTGCGCTACGCCAACGGCGTCACGCTCTCGCCCGATCAAACGCTGCTCTATGTCGCCGACTATCGTTCGCATTGGGTTTACAGCTATCAAATTCAGCCCGACGGCTCGCTGCAATACAAGCAGCCGTATTACTGGCTGCACGTCGCCGACACTGTTGACAGCAGCCAGGCCGACGGAATGCGAGTTGACGGCGATGGGCGGTTGTACGTTACGACGCGGATGGGCATTCAGGTTTGCGATCAGGCCGGGCGAGTGAACGCCATCATCCCGACGCCGAATGGCAGGGTCTCGAACGTCAGCTTCGGCGGCGAGAACTTCGATACGCTCTTCGCCACCTGCGGCGACAAGGTTTACAAACGCAAGCTCAAGGTCAAAGGCGCGAACGCCTGGGATATGCCGAATAAGCCTGCGGCGCCGAGATTGTGATTGGCGCGCGCTCGCTCGCTCACTCAACGACTCATCCGCCTTAACTCTCTTTTCAGAATTCACGCGCAATTAACGCTCGATCATCAGGCTGCGCGCTGGTGTGACGATTGCAGAGACAGCAATCGAACTCCGGAGGCGAGTCTCTCCGGCGGGAATGGATGTAGCGGCGTACAAACGCTGTCTGTCAGAGAGACATTCCGTTGCGCGTTGTCAGGCGCGTCGCGGCCAAAGTGGAGGAGAGTTTATGCTGCATTTAATAGGCCAGATCATTTTTGGGTTGATAGTCGGGGTTATTGCAAAACTGCTGATGCCGGGCCGCGATCCGGGCGGGTTTGTCCTTACCGTGATCATCGGGATTGTCGGCGCGCTGATCGGGACGCTGATCGGGCGCGTGTTGTGGGGAGGGCCGGGATATGAGGCTGGCTGGATCACTTCCATTCTCGGCGCGATAATTCTGCTTTGGATTTATAGAGCGCTAGTGGGAAGAAGAGCGCAAGCCGTTTGATGTGGTGATAGCCGAGATCAGAATCAAAACGCTGGGCGAGTTGCTTGACCAGGTTACGCCGCCGGAACCCGACCCCGCGACGGGGCGAAGGCGAGACAGCGGAGTCTATCGCGGGATGTCCGATGCTCGCTGGCCGCTGCTGACCAGCCTCGATCAACTCGGCGGCGTCAATCCGCCTCACACGAAAGCCGGTTTGGAAGAGCATTTGTTGCGCAACTTCATTCGCTATTCGCGGCCACACCTCCCGCAGCATCCGATCAATGAATGGGAATTGTTGATCACGGCGCAGCATCACGGGATGCCGACGCGGTTGCTCGATTGGAGTTACTCGCCGCTGGTCGCCGCGCACTTCGCCACTGTCAATGGGCAGGAACAATCGGATCGTGTGGTGTGGCGGCTCGATTGGCGGATGGTTCATCGCAAATTCGGGCTGCGCGAATTGGCTTTGTTGACTGATGATCTGCAACGGGTCTTTAAACAAGATGATCGGGCGGACGAACCGTTCACGCCGTGGGCGCTCTTTCAAAGAGACCGCGCGCAACGGGGCTTCGCCTGCATGATCGAACCGCCGTCGCTCGACGCGCGCATCGTTACACAGTTCGCCACCTTCACGCTCTGTTCCGACAAGCGCCAATCCTTCGACGGCTTTCTCAGTCATCACGGACTCGAAGCCGCTCTGACCAAATTCATCATCCCAGCCGGAGAAACCGCGCGCATCCGCGATCAACTGGATTTGGCGGGAGTTGACGAGCGGCTCATCTTCCCCGATCTGGACGGCGTGGCGGCGCGGATGCGGCGTTACTATTCCTGAATCATCGGTAAAAGGGCTTCGCCGAGACCGCTCATTTTTTTGATCCTCTAACTCGATATATAATCCGCGTCCGATTTGAAGAGTTCTTATAGGAGATAAAACAGACAAATGAATTCATTGAAATCCGATTCCGGCGCGAAGCCGGCTGAGGCTTCTGCTGAATCCGGCAGCCGATCCAATTTTATTCGCGACATCATCGCTGAAGACATCAGGACGGGCAAACACGGCGGGCGCGTGCAAACGCGCTTTCCTCCTGAACCGAACGGCTATTTGCACATCGGCCACGCCAAGGCGATCTATCTGGACTTCGGCCTGGCGGCGGAGTTCGGCGGCAAGTGCAATCTGCGTTTTGACGACACAAATCCGTCGAAGGAAGAGACTGAGTACGTCGAAGCCATTATGGAAGACGTCGAGTGGCTGGGCTACAAATGGGATGGGTTGTTTTACGCTTCAGATTATTTCCAGCAGCTTTATGAATGGGCCGTGCAATTGATCAAAGCGGGAAAAGCTTTCGTGTGCGACCTCAGCGCCGATGAGATTCGTGAATATCGCGGCACGCTGACCGAGCCGGGCAAGGAAAGCCCGTATCGCAACCGTTCCGTCGCCGAGAATCTCGACCTGTTCGAGCGGATGAAGAACGGGGAATTCCCCGACGGCTCGCGCACGCTGCGCGCGAAGATTGATATGGCTTCGCCGAATGTGAATTTCCGCGATCCGGTGATGTACCGCATTTTGCACATGGAGCATCACCGAACTGGCGACAAATGGTGTATCTATCCGATGTACGATTGGGCGCACGGGCAATCTGATTCGATTGAGAAGGTGACGCACTCAATCTGCACGCTCGAATTCGACAACAATCGTCCGCTCTACAATTGGTACATCGAGCAACTCGGCATCTTTCCATCCCAGCAGTACGAGTTCGACCGGCTCAGTCTCAGCTACACGATGATGAGCAAGCGCAAGCTGCTGCGGCTGGTGCAGGAAGGCCGCGTCGCGGGCTGGAACGATCCGCGCATGCCCACGTTGTCGGGAATGCGGCGGCGCGGCTACACGCCCGAAGCCATTCGCAACTTCGCGGCCAGTCTCGGAGTTTCCAAGACGAATGGCGTTACGCAGATTCAGCAACTCGAATACTACGTGCGCGAAGACTTGAACAAACACGCGATGCGCGTGATGGCTGTGCTCAATCCGTTGCGCGTCGTGATTGATAACTATCCCGACAACCTGGTCGAAGAGATGGACGCCGTCAACAACCCCGAAGACGCGAGCGCCGGCTCGCGCAAGGTTCCGTTCTCGAAAGTTCTCTACATCGAACAGGACGATTTCCGCGAAGACCCGCCGAAGCAGTTCTATCGCCTCGCTCCGGGCCGCGAAGTCCGACTGCGCTACGGCTACCTGATCACCTGCCAGAGCGTGGTGAAAGACGCCGACGGAAATATCGTCGAGTTGCATTGCACATACGATCCGGCGACGCGCGGCGGCAACACGCCCGACGGTCGCAAGGTCAAATCCACCATCCACTGGGTCTCAGCCGCACACGCCGTGGACGCTGAGGTTCGCCTCTACGACACGCTCTTCACGAAAGAAGACCCGAACGAGGTCGAGGAGGGCCAGGACTTCACCGCTAATTTGAATCCGAATTCGTTGGAAGTTCTGACCGGCTGCAAGGTCGAACCTGGATTGCGAGATGTGGAACCCGGCGCGCGGTATCAGTTTGAGCGAATGGGTTATTTTTGCGTTGATCCTGATTCGAGGCAGGGCAAACCGGTGTTCAACCGGACGATTGGGTTGAAGGATACCTGGGCCAAGATCGAGCAGCGCGGAAAGAAGTGATTGGTTTTCCCATCGCACTGTTCAGGCCATCGCCGCCGCTTAAAATGGCGTAACGGCGGGTGCGTATTCGCTCGATTTGTTTGGAACGGCGTTGCGGGCTGCCGGAGCCTCCAACGGCGCGGTGACCGGCTAGCCTTCGTCGCCGACAAATCCCGATCAGTTTAAGGCAGCGCTGGAGGCTTTATCCTGGGGTATGGTGACAAGCAATTATTTTGACGACGGTCATCGCGTTCGCATTGAAGTTTCGAGCAGCAACTTCCCACGCTTTGATCGCAATATGAATACGGGCGGGAAGATTTACGACGAGGCGAAAGGCGTGGTCGCGCATAACGCCGAGCATCATTCGCAGTAGCATCCGTCGGAGGTGAAGTTGCCGGTGGTGAAGAGATGTGAACCGTCATATTACCCTGACCATAGAATAAAGGGAGCGAAGCATGGAGATGGAGCGACGTGATTTCATTATCCTGGCCGGCGCGGCAGCGATTGCGCCGACAGTGAAAGAGGAGAAGAAAATGTACGGATTGATTGGGAAAATAGTGACTGTCGCGGGCAATCGCGACGAATTGATCGCCATCTTGCTGGGTGGTGTGGCTGCAATGCCGGGCTGTCTCAGCTACGTGGTGGCAAAAGACCCTGCGGATGCCAATGCCATCTGGGTAACGGAGGTTTGGGAAAACGAGCAAAGCCATCGCGCCTCACTCTCACTGCCCGCTGTCAAGGAGGCCATCACTCGCGGCAAACCGCTGATCGCAAGCTTCGGGAACATGACAATCACGGAGCCGGTTGGAGGACATGGGCTGATGGCGAAAAGACCTCAGTAAGTGATTTTTCGGAAGGCAATGCTATGACTCCTGGCGCTTCGCTTCGCGCAGTGAAGATCATTCACACCGTTGTCTGGGCCTTCTTTGCCGGATGCGTCATCGCCATTCCGATTCTCTGCCTGTTGCGGCGTTACAGTCAGGCTGCAATGTTGATTGGCGTTGTTTTCATTGAGGTCTTGATCCTTGCGGCGAATCGCCTGCGCTGCCCACTTACAACGGTCGCGGCGAAGTATACCGACGACCGTCGTGATAACTTCGACATCTACTTGCCAGAGTGGGTGGCGCGTCACAATAAGCTGATTTTCGGTTTGCTGTATTTCGCCGGCATCCTGCTCACAATAGCCGGATGGGCGGGCTGGCCAGGCTGATTTCAGGCGCAGGGCCGATTCACACGGAGAACTGAAAGGTGAAACAACTTCTGGCGCTGGATGCATAGGCGGCGCTTCAGGCGGCGACTCGCACGCGCCCGCGCATCGCATCAAACATACATAACCACTATGACAATTGAGCTTTCAAAAGAGGCGAGGCAAGAGGCCATCGCTTCACTCCAAAAGTACTTCAAAGAAAATATGGAAGAGGAGATTGGGAATTTGGCGGCTGGCGCTCTGCTTGGATTCATCCTCGAAGAGATCGGGCCTTGTCTTTACAACAAAGGCGTAGCGGATGCGCAAGAGCGCATGCTGATGCGTATCAGTGAGCTTGATAGCGAAGTCTTCGAACCCGAATTTCAGTACTGGCGTAAGCTTGATCGGCAGCGTAGCGGCCGCAAGTAAAGCCGGGAAAGCCTCTTCGACCGAATATTTCCTGCTTCGGTTCAGGCAAAAGGTGAAGCAAATGAAAAGAGTATCTTATAGCCAAGTCCGATTCGCGCTTATGTTCGCGCTCGCAATTGCTGCCGGCGCCTCAGGTCCAACAAGCGCACAACAAACCAACATACAGCTTCCTTCCACTCCGTTGAAGTTCGGCGCCTTCGCCGCGCAGTTCAATCCTGACGGCGCGTTCAAGCTGGAGGGCGCGGGCTGGCCTGCGCTGAGCGGTAGTTGGAAAAGCAAAGGCGATGAGATCGAGTTGGTCACCGCCAAAGCGCCGAGAGGTTGTGAAGGCGCGGGGCGTTATCGAGCGCGGGTTGACGGCAAGCGCGTCAACTTCGAGTTGATCGCTGATGATTGCACGCCGCGCCGGATGATTGTGAGTGGCAGTGTCTGGTCGCCTGCTGAAGAAGTAAAGGTTATCCCTGCGCGCCGCTTTAGCTTCAAGTCCGGCGCGCGTCCGCCCAAACGCCCTGAGCCGAGCACAGCGAATGCAAACTGGCCTTCATTTCGTGGGATGGAGGCCGCAGGCGTCGCTGAAAAGCAGAACCTGCCTGACAAGTGGGATGGCAAGACTGGCGAAAACATTCTCTGGCGCACGCCCATTCCCGGACTCGCGCATTCCAGCCCGGTCGTCTGGGGGCAGCGCGTTTTCGTCACGAGCGCCGTCAGCAGCGATCCCAAAGCGAGTTTCAAACCCGGTCTGTACGGCGATGGCGACGCGTCGCAGGATCGGTCGCCGCAAAAATGGACGATTTACGCGGTGGATAAACGCACGGGCAAAATCGTCTGGGAGCGCGTGGCTCACGAGGGGACACCGCTCGAAAAACGTCACATGAAATCCACATACGCCAGCTCAACACCAGCGACCGACGGGCGCATCGTCGTGGCGTGGTTCGGCTCGCAGGGCGTGTTTGCTTACGATGTCTACGGGCGTTTTCTGTGGAAGGTTGATATTGGCCGAATCAACCTGGGCGCTTACGACATTCCGACTTATGAATGGGGGCCGGCCAGTTCGCCAATCATCTGGAACAATTTTGTCATCCTGCAATGCGACACTCAGGACGATTCGTTCCTGCTCGCGCTCGACGCCGACACAGGCAAACAGGTGTGGAAGACCGAGCGCGACGAGTTGCCATCGTGGGGCACGCCGACCGTGGCGATGACTTCGGCGGGGCCGGAACTCGTGACGAACGCGTCGAATTACGTTCGCGGTTACGATCCGCGCAACGGGAAGGAATTGTGGAAGCTCGGGCGCAGCTCGAAGATCACCGCGCCGACGCCGCTGTTTGCCGACGACAAATTCGTTATTGCCAGCGGACGCGCGCCCGAACGTCCGATTTTTGTCGTGAAGGCCGGAGCGCGCGGCGACCTGACATTGCCCGCAGGCCAGACTGCGAGCGAGGCCGTTGCGTGGAGCCGCACGGGACGCGGATCGTATATGCCTACGCCGCTGGTTTATGACGGCATTCTCTACGTTCTCGCCAACAACGGCTTGCTGGACGCTTACGACTTGAAGACGGGCGAGGAGATTTATCGGCAGCGGCTGCCGCTTGTGGGCAGCGGCTTCAGCTCATCACCAGTGGCCACCGACGGCAAGCTTTATCTTTCAAACGAAGACGGCGAGATGCTGGTCATCGCGGCGGGCCGGAAATACGCGCACATCGCAACGAATTCGATGGGCGAATTGCTGATGGCCACGCCGGCTTTGTCGGAAGGCGTGATGTACGTGCGTTCGGCGCAGAGTCTGTTTGCGATTGGGCGAAAACAGTGAGTGTTGATTTTTGCCCTGAGGGTGATTACGATTCTCGCCGTTGTCCCCCAGTCATTCTAAATTTCTCAACGGAGCAAACCCCTCATAATGCTCTATTGCTTTTCCCATCGGCATATCAAGGAGGCAAGTGTGAACACAAGTGAGATC
>WBZO01006280.1_pt1 | contig 11611 bp, 11 predicted proteins | sample 5204261 | NCBI WGS metagenome assembly WBZO01 (sample SAMN12412400, study PRJNA552823) | activated sludge metagenome | isolation source: activated sludge from anammox sidestream of wastewater treatment plant... | place: USA: North Carolina | collected 2017-09 | reverse complement strand
GACGGGGGGGTCGCCTGCGCGTCGGGGCCCGATGGTCACGGGGATGGGCCTTCCCACGACCCGGTCGACGGCGGCCAGCACCTCGCGCACCGAGAACCCGCCGCCCGAGCCCAGGTTGAGCACCTCGGCCGCCCCCGACGGCGCTGAGCCGGTCCATTCCAGTGCCAGGAGGTGGGCGTCCGCGAGATCGAGCACGTGGATGTAGTCCCGGATGGGCGTGCCGTCGGGTGTGGCGTAGTCATCCCCGAACAGTGTGGCTGGCTGGCCAGAGCGAGCTGCCCGCAGGAGGTTCGGGATGAGGTGGGTCTCGGGGTCGTGGTCCTCGCCGTGCCGCTCGCTGGCGCCCGCCACGTTGAAGTAGCGCAGGGACATCGAGCGGAGGCCATGGATGCCGTACCAACGCATGGCGCCCTCGAACGCGAGCTTGGTGGCGCCATACGTGTTGATGGGTCGTGTGGGGTCCGTCTCCACGAGCGGCACTCGCTCGGGATCCCCGTAGGTGGCCGCGGTGGACGAGAACACGATCCGGTCCACCCCCGAGGCGCGCATCGCGTCGATCAGGCGGATGCCACCGATGACGTTCTCGTGGTAGTACAGCGCCGGGTCGCTCATCGACTGACCGACCAGGGAACGGGCGCCGCAGTGGAGCACGGCCTCGATCGAGCGCTCGGCGAGCACCCGCTCCACGAGCGCTTGGTCGCCGAGGCTGCCCTCCACCAGGGTCGCGAGCGGCTCGGCGGCCTCCCGATGCCCAGTCACCAAGGAGTCCAGGACGGTCACGTCGTGGCCGGCGTCGATGAGCCGCTCGACGGTGACCGAGCCCACGTAGCCGGCACCGCCGGTGACAAGGACGCGCATGGGAGTCAGCGGCCCCGGATCCGGTCGAGCCACGACCGGCTGGCCGAGGCAGCCCGCGGTGGCGTCGTGGGGACCTGGGTGAGGGCCGGCGAACCTGTTGGGGCGCGCGGGGGCTCCGGCGCGACCGGCTGTGCCTCCCCCCGGTACGCGAGCACCTCCGCCATGCGTGCCGTCATCCTGCGCGCCATGTCGTTCTCCGGATCGATGCTGAGGGCTCGCGCGGCCAGCCGGTACGCCTCCTGATCTTCGCCACGGGCCAGCGCACAGCGTGCCATGCCCACCACCGCGATGGCGTTGCGCGGGTCCTGCTCGGCGACCCGCCGGTAGATGGCGTCCGCCTGCTCGGTCATGTCCACGGTCAGCAGGCGGTCCGCCTGGAGGAGCATCTCGATCACCCTCGGAGGCTACAGGAACCCGGGTCCCGAGGACGTCGGGCGCGTGCCCTCCGAGGCATGCAGCCAGCGTCGGACGTCGCCCAGGAGCACGTCGCGGCGGTTGCGACGCGGATCGTTGACCACGGACGCCAGCAGGCGCTCCAGATACGCACCCACCCAGGGGCCTGGCGATCGTCCAGTCTCTCGCACAAGGTCGTTGCCGTTGACCACCAGGTCGGCAAGTCGGAGCGGCGCGCCGGCGCGTCGCTGGGCATCCAGCCGGCTGCGCAGGGTCTCCAGGTCCCGGCCTGGCACGACGCCACTGCCGATGTCGTCCGCCTCGCGCAGCAGCAGCAGGTCGTCCACGAGGTCGGGCCCGACGCGCCGCAGGAAGCGACGCACCGCGGCATCGGTCCACGTGGGCCGGAACTGGAACATGTGCTCGGCGATGAGACGCACGACCCGCTCCACGAGCACACCCGGCGCACGCAAGCGCTCGAGGGCCACACGGGCCATCCGAGCCCCCACCTCCGCATGCCCGATGAAGTGCCCGTCCGAGGCGGTGGTGGGCTTGCCGATGTCATGGAGCAGGCCCGCGGTCACGAGCGCGAGCGAGCTCCCGGCGAGCGATGCCGCGGCGTCCATGGTGCGCATGGCATGGTCGAACAGGTCGTCCCCGGGGATCTTGGCCTGTGGCACGCCGTGCTGGGCGGTGACCTCCGGCACGATCACCGCCAGGGAGCCCATGGTGTCCAGCAGCCGGATGGCGTCGGACGGCCGGGGCGCCCCGAGCATCCGTCGCAGCTCCTCGCCCACCCGCTCGGGGGACAGCCAGGCGACGTCGGGACCATGTCGGTGCATCGCCGCGAGAGTCGCGGGCTCGATGGCCAGACCAAGGGTCGCCGTGAGGCGCGCCCCGCGCATGAGGCGCAGCGCGTCCTCCTCGAACCGGTCGTCCGGAGCGCCCACCGCTCGCAGCAGGCGCGCATCCAGGTCCGCGACGCCACCCGTGGGGTCGACGAGCCGCGGCCCCTCGGACGCCTCCCCGTCCCTGCCCCATGCGATGGCGTTGACCGTGAAGTCCCGCCGGGCGAGGTCCTCCTGGACACTCACGCTGAACGTGACCCGGTCGGGCCGTCGATGGTCCGCGTATGTGTGATCGCGCCGGAAGGTGGTGACCTGGACCCCCTCGACATCGATGGTCCCGAACACGCCCCGTCGCCGCCCTTGGGGGAGGAGCTCCAGGATCCGCTCCGGGAGCGCGTCGGTCGCGACGTCGATGTCGTGGCCCGTCCGGCCCAGCAGCTGATCGCGCACGCATCCCCCCACCAGGAACGCGGCGTGCCCAGCAGACCACAGTCGCTCCAGGATCGCCAGGCCGTCGGGGCCCGGGTCGATGGCGGGGGCCTGTCCCATGAGGGGGCCCGACTGGTCCTCACCCTGGCCGGCTCCGCGCGCACGCTGCGAGGGTGTCGGTGTCGGCTCCGATGCCACCGAGGTGGGGCTCAGTCGGCGGCGACGAACAGGTAGTCGCGCCATGCCTCGTTGCGTGGGTCGTGGAGGTATGGCGTGAACTGCGAGTACACATCGCAGCGTGGCTCATGCGGTGCGCGGAGCAGGCGCATGCCCGCCTCGTGGGGCAGCCGGCCACCCTTGTGATGGTTGCAGTCCTTGCACGCCGTCACTAGGTTGTCCCACGCATGCCCGCCGCCCCGGTGGCGCGGCAGGACGTGGTCCAGGGTGAGGTCGCCGGTCTGGCGGCCGCAGTACTGACACGCATGCCCATCGCGGGCGAACACCTCGCGGCGCGACAGCCGCACTCGCGGCCGCGGCCGTCGGATGCGGTGCTGGAGACGGATGACGCTGGGCGCCCGGTAGACGGCGCGCGCGGTGACGATGTCGAGGTGGTCGTACTGGATCACCTCGGCCTTCTGTCCGAAGACGAGGCGGAATGCCCGCCGAACGTCACACACGTTCAGGGGCTCGTAATCCGCGTTGAGCAGCAGGACGACGCTATCCACGAACTCCCTGGAGCCGGCCGGGACTCGACCGTGGCACCGCCCCGCATCGTATCGCAAGCGTGGCAGGACGTCGGCGCGCGACCGCCCCCATCCACCGATGGGCCGATCGGTCCAGGGTCCCGCTGCCGGTCACCACACGTGAGCGTACCGGACTGGCTGCAACCCCCCGAAGCCGAGGACCTCCGGGGGATCGTGGCAGGACCATGGGTCGCGATAGGGTCGCCACGTCGCCCGATCCTGGGCGGCGCGCTCATCCACCGTGATCTGGCGACCCTGGAGTGACGAGACCGTGGACTGGCACTTCTGCCCCCATTGCGAGACCCAGCTCGATGCTGAGACGCTCATCTGCCCTGCGTGCCGCTGGGACCCGCTCGCCCCCGCCGAGGAGGCGGGTCAGGCCGACGCGCACCTCTCGCTCACGGAGCGCTATCGCGGCACGCAGTACTCCAGCAGCCTGCCCGCCGCGCCGGTCATCGCGCACGCGGCGCCAACCGCCCACACCGGGCGGATCCGCACGTTCATCGTCGTGGGCTTCGTGGTGCTCCTGGGCATGTACGGTTCGATGCTCGTTTATGCCGACTTCCAGAACCGCCCGGCCGACCACCCGGCCACGATGCTCGACCGCTGACCTCGCCGACTCCTGACGCCCGGCTGGTGCGGCGCTCGGTCAGCGACCCGCGCGGGCGACGCTCCCGAAGCTGACCCGACCGCGCGCGAGGAGCGTGCCGATGCCCTCGGGTCCGAGGGCCTTGCTGTACAGGTAGCCCTGGCCCAGGTCGCAGCCGAGCGATGACAGCCGGCGGGCCTGGTCGCGGGTCTCGATGCCCTTGCCCGTGGCAGTGAGGCCGCGCACGTGGGCGATGGACAGGAGCGCCTCGGGGATGATGACCTCCTCGGGCGCCCCAGCGGCGAGCGCCACGAAGGTGGGATGAAGCTTGACGCCGCTCACGGGGAGCCGGCGCACGTCGTCGAGGGTGGTCCCCGTGCCGAAGTCCTCGAGCACCAGGTCCACGCCCATGTCTCGCAGCTCGACCGCGGCGTCCAACTGCTCGTGCGCGTCGGGGCCCACCTCGAGGGTCAGCGACAGAGGCGAGATCTCCGCCTCCTCCAGCATCTGCTCGACGCGCTGGGGGAATCCGGGCGCGCCCAATTGGACGGGCGACACGTTGACGTGGAGCGAGAGGCCCTGCATCCGGGCGAATCCCAGATGCCACGTCCGAAGCTGACGGGCTGCGGTGGCGAGGACACGCTCGCCTATGGGCACGATGAGCCCGGTCACCTCGGCGAGGGGCAGGTAGTCCGCGGGGGGGAGGGTCCCCAGGAGCGGGTGGCGCCAGCGGATGAGCGCCTCCACGCCGGCGATCGCGCCACTCTGAAGGTCGATGATGGGCTGATATTCGACGCCGAACTCGTTGCGGTCGACGGCGCGTTCCAGCTCCTGCTGAAGGTCGAGCGGGTCACGCTGGGGACGGTCGATCGGCATGGGCGGACCTTACGACCCGTCCGGAGTGGCTAGCACCCCACCGAACGTACCAGTACCTCCAAGTGCCTCCCCCACGTGCCGGAGCGCCCTGCGCGTCGATGACGGGCGTCGATCACGTGTGCGATGATCGGGCAGCCTGGCTGACCGTTCCCCTCCGTGCGGGCGAGGACCCCGCTGCCGAGGGGGCGGCGAACGTCAGGCGAGCACAGCGGCCAGAGGTCGTGACCAACGTGACCAACGTGACCAGCCCCACGGGCCCGAGCATCCCCACGGGCCCGAGCATCCCCACGGGCCCAGCCATCCATCCGGGCACTCGCATCGAGAGGGTGGACCTGCGCCCATAGTCGGCACCTGCCACCCTCACGCATGCTGAGCACGCGTCCCGGGCGTGTCCGACCTGCCCGGCTGACGGACCTCGCGGCCCTCGGCGACCTGTCCCGCTGGTCCCACGCCTCGGGTGATGAGCGCTCCCGCGCGGTGCGCTCGCTGGGCCTGCCCGTCGCAGCCAGCCAGATGGGCGTCTTCAGCCTCTTCCGGATGCCCTTGGGTGCCCTTCGACCGCACGACCCGCTGTACGTGTACGAGGAGGCCGGCCGTCTGGTGGGCCTGGCCCGCGTGGAGACCAACGACCCCCGTGACGAATGGACCATCGTGGAGCTCGATGCGGTCGACCAGGATGCCCACGAGCAGGGCTCGGCCGCGGGTGACGTGCGCTACCGCCTGGTGCAGCACCTCCTGCGCGATGGCGGCAAGCGAGGGTGCGCCCGGTTCCATGTGGCCTGTGCCGACGAGGGTGGCAACGTGGAGCTGTTCATGCAGCATGGGTTCGCGCGATATGGCGAGGAGGTGATCCTGCATCGACCGGGCGGCCGGGACTGGCCCAAGGCGCCGTCGGACGCGGAGCTGTCACGGCTGCGGATCAGGGGCATGTCGCCCACCGATGCGCTCGACCTGGGTCGTCTGTACGCATCGGTCACCCCGTCTGCGGTCGCCCGGCTGGAGGGCTATCGGCTCGTGGACTGGGAGCGTGGGGCTGACCGCGCCCGGGTCCCACGATCCTCGCTCACCCCCATCCTCCGGTTCGCTGACGCGGAGGCGTTCGTCCAGCACGGAGGTGCCGGCGAGGGTCCGCGGAGCGGTGTGGAACCCGCCGCGTTCCTCCAGGTGGGCGTGTCCAAGACCGACCAGCCACACTATCTGCGGGTGTTGGCTCGGCCGGAGCATGATGCCTCGGCGCTCATCCGGTTCGGCCTCGCGGCCATCGGCGCGCGCAGTGGCGAGGCGGCTCGCCGACCGACGGATGACACGCCCCATCGAGGCGTGATCGCCACGGTCCGGACCTATGAGTCGCCGTTGGAGCGCCGACTCGAGGAACACGGGTTCGACCACGTGGCACAGGTCTCGCTGCTCATGAAGGAGACGCTGGTCCGCGTGGCCGACCCGGCACTCCTGCCGGCGGCGACTCGATGAGCACACCACTGGGACGGGAAGGAGCAGTCGTGACTGACGTGTCCAGGCGCGAGGCGACCGATGACATGGAGGCCCTGTTGACGGCCCTGCCGCCGGAGATCGGGGCGGCCATCCGCGTGCTGCCCGATGTCGCGGACGTCATCGAGGTGATCCTGGACCTGGGCCGCCGTCCGGAGGCCCGCTATGGCGGTGGTGGTGAGACGGTCCTGCTGGAACGCGAGATCACCGAGGCGGACCTGGAGTACGTGGTGGTCCACGTGGGCTCGTTCGGCGAGGACAACCGGGCGGGCATCGAGCGCACGCTCCACCGCATCAGCGCCATCAGGAACCGGAGCGGCAAGGTCGTGGGCCTCACCTGCCGCATCGGTCGTGCCGTGTTCGGCACCATCGAGATCATCGATGACCTGGTGAGCTCCGGGAAGTCGGTGCTCATCATGGGTCGTCCCGGGATCGGCAAGACGACCATGCTCCGCGAGGCCGCCCGGGTGCTCGCCGAGGTCCAGGACAAGCGGGTGGTGGTGGTCGACACGTCCAACGAGATCGCGGGCGACGGGGACATCCCCCACCCAGGCATCGGCCGGGCGCGCCGGATGCAGGTGCGCACCCCGGCCCACCAGCACGCGGTCATGATCGAGGCCGTCGAGAACCATATGCCCGAGGTCATCGTCATCGATGAGATCGGGACCGAGCTGGAGGCCGCGGCCGCCCGCACCATCGCCGAGCGTGGGGTGCAGCTGATCGGGACCGCGCACGGCAACAGCCTCGACAACCTCATGGTCAACCCGACGCTCTCCGATCTCATCGGGGGCATCCAGTCGGTCACCCTTGGCGATGAGGAGGCGCGTCGGCGACGGACCCAGAAGAGCGTCCTGGAGCGGAAGGCGCCCCCGACCTTCGATGTCGTGGTGGAGATCCAGGACCGCGACCGAGTGACCGTCCACAGCGACGTTGCCGAGACGGTGGACGGCCTGCTCCGAGGCGACCCGGTGGCCCCCGAGCTGCGCTGGCGGGACGAGGGCGGTGTCCATCGATCCCAGGCCCGGCCGCGACCGGGGCCCACCACCCAACTGCCGGGTGAGCGGTTCGGGGGCCTGGTCGGGGCCGGCCAGACGGGTTGGCGGATGGAGCCTGGCTGGCGACCCGACCCACGGCGAGGGGAGGTGGGGACCGCTGCCGGGTCGTCCGACCGTGGACGGGCCCCGTACCGCCCCGGCGCGTCGGGAGGCTGGCGCGCCCGAGGACGGACCGGTGCCCGTCTGGCAGGTGGCCGCCCTGACGGTCCGGGTCCGCATGGCCCGGCGGAGGCTGCCAAGGGGGATCGTGGCCGAGGCGTGAGCACGCCGCCGTTCCTGGCGTCCGGAGTGGCCGATCGGGGGCCCCTGGAGCGTGGCACGTCACCACCTGAGGCCCGTGCCCGCGATGCGCGCGAGTTCGAGCGACAGGCGGAATGGCGGGCCTCCGCGGCTCGCGCCATCGCGACCATGCGCTCCGACCTCGAGACCGATGGCGAGCCGCTCGAGGAGGTCGAGGACACACCAGGTGTGACCGCTGGCTCCCCGGAGGTCCTGCGCGCGGCGCTCGCGGACGAGCCGGACGCTCGGATCCTGCGTCTGTCCGATGGTCGCCAGGAGCCCGCGGTCCCCTTGGAGACCATCAACGTGCTCGGGTTCGGGGTCAGCCGCAAGCGCCTGGAGCAGGCGATCCGGGACCTGCGCCTACCGGTCGACCTCGTCCGGGATGCCGAGGACGCGGACGTGGTCATCACGCTCCGCAACCACTACAAGCAGAAGGCGCCCGCCCTTCGGGAGGCCGAGGAGCGAGGCCTTCCCGTGTTCGTGCTCAAGGCGAACACGAGCGTCCAGATCGAGGCCTGCCTGACGTCGCTGTTCGCGCTCGAGACGGACCCCTCCGAGGCGGGCATCCGCGAGGTGGAGGAGGCCATCGGGCTGGTGCGGAGCCAGTCGCGACCGGTGGAGCTGTCACCCCAGAGCGCGTCGGTGCGTCGCCTCCAGCATCTCGCGGTGGAGCGCGCCAACCTGGTCTCGGTGTCCAGCGGTCGAGAGCCGTACCGGCGGGTGCGGGTCTATCCGGACACGGCGCGCGTGCGAAACTAGCGCGTCCGCTCCGTCGCCGCGGGGGCGCCTTGTGACCTACCCCTTGCGACAGGCTCGGTAGGTCTTGCCACCCTTGACGCCGTCCCAGGGCGTGCCTGCGTAGGGGAACGCCCCGAGCGGCTTGCGATCGTTGGCGGCGCAGCCGTCGCCGAGGGCCCGGTTCCTCTTCGCGTCCGCGACGGGCAAGCCCGCGGACGTGAGCAGCTCCGTGAACGAGGCGCCATACCCGTCACCGATCATGCGCAACGTGATGTCGATGACGTCGTCGCCAAGCCTCCTGCCGTTGGGATATCCGGCCAGGTCGCCCCCCATGACCCCGAGGCGGTTCGGCTTCGTGGTGGTCGGGGGGACCGCCACGTTGAGGCGCAGGACGTCGGCGAAGCCGTCGGTGGTGGTCTGGGTCAGGCCCGGGATGCCTCGTCCCAGGACCCCGACGAGATCGGCCCGGTCGGTGGTGCGTGGCGGTTGGATGCCCGGGTATGCCTGTGCCAGCAGGGCCGCGACTTGGGGCTCCTGGTACAGCCCGAGGAACGCGGCGTCCCCGGAGGGCTCGGCGACCCGCCATGCGTCGCGCTGGCCGTTCGGGATGAGCATCCGCTCCACGAGCGGGGCGCCGACGCGTGACACCTGGGTGAGCGAGCCATCGGCGCCCACCCGACTGGCGCCAGCCCAGATGCCGATGACCGAGCCAGGTGCGGCCGGGTCCGTGGGCCTGCTCCCGTCCACGGTCAGCCAGGTGATGGGCGCCTGCATCGCGATGACCATGGTGTCGAGGCCCGAGCGCGTGTCGACCGCCTTGGCCTTCCGGCCCTCGATGGCATGCGCGGCGCCCAGCGGTCTGATGGCGAGCAGGTCGCCCAGGGACCCCAGGTCGCCGAACGCGGGGTCGTCGCGCTGCCCCGCGAACAGGGCGCCGGCCGCGGACGGGTCAGCACCGCCATCGAGGATGTTGACGTAGCTGGACGACAGGCGACCGTATCCCGGCGTGGTCCGTGGCCCGATGTTGGGCGGGGGCACGGTCACCGTGATGGTGTCGATGCCGTCCCGGGCTGCGTTGACGGACTGTACGACGGTGGGCGAGACGCCGGGCACCTGGCCGAAGCCCGTGGCCATGATCGCGTTGGGGTCGACGACGGAAGTGACGACCCGGAAGGACCATGTCACGTCCGCGGCCCCGTCGCCATCGTTGTCCACCTTGACCCAGTAGACGAGGCCGGGGTCGAACCACGCCTCGGTGGCCCAGTCAGCGGGCACATGCGACCCGCCCCACGTGGTGATGATGGTGACTGTGTCCGGCTTGTCGGGGCTCACGAACGCGTACAGGTCACCCGGCTGCGCGGTGCGCTCCAGGACCAGACCGCTCGGGGCCTGGGCGGCGATGGGTGATGCCATGCTGGTCGCAAGGACGGCGACGAGGGGCGCGACCCGTGCGCGAGCGAGCGAGCGGGGGATCATCGGGCTGCCTCCAGGCGGAGCGGACGGTCACAGGGTGACCCACGTGGAGGCCCGTCACCATGACCCGATGGAGTGACGTGCGCGGGGGTCCGGATGGGACCGACGGACCGTCCGACCGTGATTGGATGCCCGGACCAGCTCCCGCCCATGGCCTCGTGCGGCCGACCCAGGGTCACGCACGGGTAGACTTGCCATGTGGCGGAGGTCGAGGGAACCCGGGGCCTGTTCGTGGTCATCGAGGGACCAGATGGCGCGGGCAAGTCGGGCGTGGCCGCGCGTCTCGCCCGGACGTTGCGCGACGAGGGGAACGCGGTCACGCAGGTGCGGGAGCCGGGGGGCACGCCGCTGGGTGAGGCGCTCCGGGAGCTGCTCCTGCGGACCGCTGCGGTCGATCGCTCGTCACTGGCGGACGCCCTGCTGTTCAGCGCGGCTCGCGCCGAGCTGGTCGAGCGTGTCATCCGGCCGGCCCTCGAGCGCGGGGACCTCGTGATCACCGATCGCTACGCCACGTCGACGATGGCCTATCAGGGCTACGGTGGTGGCGTGGACCTCGCGCGTCTCCGGGTTCTGGAGGAGGTGGCCACAGGGGGCCTTCGACCCGACCTGGTGATGCTCATCGACGTGCCCGTCACGGAGGGACTGCGTCGACGCATCGCCCAAGGAGGTGACGAGGCCCGCTTCGAGGAGCGCTTTGACCATGCGTTTCATCAGCGCGTTCGTGAGGGGTACCTGGCGATGGCCGCCGAGGAGCCGGAGCGCTGGCGCATCGTGGATGGCAGCCTGCCGCCGGACCGAGTGGCCGCCGATGTGGAGCGCCACGTGCGATGGGTGCTGAGCGCCGGTGCCGGTGTCGCCACAGGCATCGCGGGAGCACGTGTCGCTCGATGAGAGCGATCTCATCGAGGTCCCATGCCCGTCTCACGAGGATGCCCCAGCCTGACCCTGAGCCGACGGCGCCGACCAGGGGAGGGCGCCGCGAGACCGAAGGGAGCGGATGGCGATGACGATGGGGCGACGCAACCGGGCTGGGCGTCTGGCCATGGTGGGCAGCGCAGCGCTGATCGCCGCCAGCGCGCTGGCGGTCGGCTCGGTGCCCACCGCGGCACACGATGTCGAGCGCGAGACCCGTGGCTCATGCACCCGGACCAGCGACTGGGAGCTGGACCTCGAGAAGGAGCACGGACGCATCGAGGTCAAGGTGGAGGTCGACACGCGGAAGGTTGGCCGCAGGTGGCGGGTGCAGGTCTGGCACAACGGCTCCCGCTTCACGAACGTCATCCGTCGAACGAACCGCCGCGGCGAGGTGGAGGTGGAGCGGGTGCGTCGCGACCGCCACGGCCGCGACACCTTCCGCTTCCGGGCCGTGGACCAGGTCAACGGCGAGGTCTGCAAGGGCTCGCTCTCGATCTGAGGGCCCATGCCGATCGATGAGGGCGCCGGTCGTCTTGCCGGCGCCCTGGCATGCCCCTGCGTCGGGTGGTGGCTCGCGACAGGCTGAGAAGCTGATGAGACCGATCTCATGGCGGTCACACCTTGGTCTCATGGATCGGACCCACAGTGCCAGACAGCGGATGGCCCTCGAACGAGGGCGACGAGACAGCGAAGGGAGCGACGACATGACGACGACGGTGACACACAGGGGCCGGCTGGGACGCCTTGGCCTCATCGGCAGCGGCGCACTGATGGCCGTGAGCGCGCTCGCGGTCGGGGTGATGCCTGCCGCGGCACACGAGGTCGAGCGCGAGACCCGTGGCTCCTGCACCCGGACCAGCGACTGGGAGCTGGACCTCGAGAAGGAGCACGGACGCATCGAGGTCAAGGTGGAGGTGGACACGC
>WBZO01006279.1_pt1 | contig 11611 bp, 4 predicted proteins | sample 5204261 | NCBI WGS metagenome assembly WBZO01 (sample SAMN12412400, study PRJNA552823) | activated sludge metagenome | isolation source: activated sludge from anammox sidestream of wastewater treatment plant... | place: USA: North Carolina | collected 2017-09 | reverse complement strand
GAGCAGACGGTGGGCAAGCGCCTGCGCAAGGACTCCGAACGGGGCAAGCTGACCTTTCCGGGCCTGTTGGGCGTTGACCCGAGCGCCCGCCGGGCCGCACAATTGATCCACGAAGCCATCCTCGCGATTGCACCCTTGGGGACACGGGCCGGCCGCTTGGAAGCGCTGGCGCGATACGTTCTCGAAAGGAGTCACTAGATGGACGAATTGCTCTCCCAGATCCAGTCGCCGCACGACCTGAAGCGGCTGGGCCCCAAGCAGCTCGTGCAACTGGCCGCCGAGATCCGCGAGGCCCTGTGCCGGCTGGCCGCGACGCGCACGGCCCACTTCGCCTCGAACCTGGGCGTGGTCGAGCTCACCCTGGCCCTGCACACCACGTTCGACTTCAGCCGCGACCGCCTCATCTGGGACACCGGCCATCAGGTCTATCCCCACAAGCTCGTCACCGGGCGCTACGCCGAGTTTCCCACGATCCGCACCAAGGGCGGCCTGATGGGCTACCCCAACCCGGCCGAAAGCCCCTACGACCTGTTCATGACCGGCCACGCCGGCTGTAGCGTGGCGACCCTCCTGGGCCTCAAGTGCGGCGACGACCTGGTGCGGCCCGGCGAGGAGCGGCACTCCGTGGCCGTGATCGGCGACGGGGCCTTTCCCTCGGGCATCGTCTACGAGGCCATGAACAACGCCGGAGGCCTGAAGAAGAAGCTGATCGTGGTGCTGAACGACAACAAGATGTCGATCTGCCCACGGACCGGCGGCCTGGCCGATTATCTCGACCGGCTCCGCATGACGCGGTTCTACAGCGGCCTGAAGCTCGAGGTCCAGCGGGTCCTCAACAGCCTCCCGCTGATCGGCGACTCGGCCGAGCGGCTGGTGAGCCAGATCAAGGACGCCGTCAAGGCGGGCATGCTCGGCGGCATGTTCTTCGAGGAGTTGGGCTTCCGCTACCTGGGCCCGGTCGACGGCCACAACATCCGCCAACTCCAGAAGTACCTGGCCATGAGCCGGGACTTCGACCTCCCCGTGCTCCTCCACGTAGTGACCGAAAAGGGGCACGGGTTCGAGCCGGCCGAGGAAGACCCCGTGTTCTTCCACACGCCCGCCCCGTTCCAGCGCGAGAACGGCAGCCAGGTGCGGATCAAGAAGAGCGCGTCCCGCCCCTACACGCTGGTGGTCCGCGATGCCATCCTCGACCGGATGCGCCGCGATCCCAGGGTGGTGACGATCACCGCCGCCATGTGCCAGGGCAACATGCTCGAGCCGGTGCGGGACGAGTTTCCCGAGCGGTTTTTCGACGTGGGCATCTGCGAGTCACACGCCGTGGCCTTCGCCGCCGGACTGGCCCGCGCGGGCGCCCGGCCGGTCGTCGACATCTACAGCACGTTCCTGCAGCGGAGCTACGATCAACTCTTCCAGGAGGTCGCCCTGCAGGACCTGCCGGTGACCATGACGCTCGACCGCGCCGGCCTGGTGGGGCCGGACGGGCCCACACACCACGGGGCGTTCGACCTGGCCTACCTCAGGCACTTGCCCAACCTGGTGGTCATGGCCCCGGGCGACGAGTTGGACCTGGGCCCCATGCTCGACCTGGCCCTGGGGCACGACGGCCCCGCGACCATCCGCTATCCCAAGGCCGCGGCCGAGACGGTCAAGCGCCACCCCACGCCCCTGGAACTGGGCGTGGCCGAGGTCCTCCAATGGAGCGAAGACGGCATGATCGTGGCCTGCGGCACGCTGCTGGGCGACTGCGTGCGCGCGGCCAACCTCCTGCACGACGAGGGGCTGGAAGTGGGCGTCATCAACGCCCGGTTCGTCAAGCCGCTCGACACGGAGACCATCCTCAAGGCCGTGCGCGACTGCGGCTTCGTCCTCACCGTGGAGGAGGGCTGCCTGGCCGGCGGCTTCGGAAGCGCGGTGCTGGAGGCCGCGTGCGATGCCGGGCTCGACACCCGCCACATCCGCCGCCTGGGCCTCCCCGACCGTTTCATCGAGCACGGCGAGCGGGCCGAGCTCCTGGCCGACCTGGGCCTCGACTGCGCCGGCATCGCCCGGGCGTGCCGCGAGATGGCCGTCAGGGCCGAGGCGCTCAAGGGGGAGTGACGACGCACGCCACGGAGGACAAGGCAGGGGGCAAGTCAGTCGAAGGCATTTGCCACGATCGCAAGATCGAATTCTTGGGGCCGCCGCCGGAAGGGGCCGCAGGGCGGGCGATCGTTACCTTCCTGTTGCCTGCCCACTCCATCGACCTGCACGAGCGGGGAATCGACGAGAAGCAGGCTTGCGACCTGCGGGCACGGCTGTCGGCGTTCGCCGAGGATTGGGAGCGCCCGGAAATGGATGTCTACAATGCCCTTTGAACGAGGCGATGTCGTGCTGGTCCTCTGTCCGGACTCCAACCTGCGCACTACGGCCGAGGCGACGCGATTCACTGCGCCGCTGGCGGGACGGTGAGGACGAGGAGCCGCTTGTCCGACGTGGCCAGGGCCACCTGCTTGCCGTCGGGCGACCAGGCCAGGCCGTAGGCCGATTGCACGGGGAGCTGCTGGTGCCAGACCGGCGAGCCGTCGGTGTTCCAGAAGAACAGTTGCCCCGCCAGGTCGAGCGTGGCCAGCTTCGAGCCGGTCCGGTTGACCGCGATCCGCGCCAGGGGGGCGAAGTGGCCAACCACGGTCCGCTGCGGCCGGGCGTCGCCGGAGGTCCAACCATACCACTTGCCGCTCCGTCCCGCGGCCGCCATCCAGGCCCCGTCGGGCGAGAAGACCACGGCGGCCAGGGCGTCGGGAAAGCCGTCCTGGAGCGTCCGCACCAGCTTCCCTGCCTCGTAGATCCGCACGGCGCGGTCCGTGCCGCAGGTGGCCAGACGCTTGCCGTCGGCGCTGAAGGCCACGTCGAGGACCTGGCCGTGGCCGCCCTCGAGCTCGGCGACGAGTCTGCCCGGGTTCGACTCCCACATCCGCGCGGCGCCGTCGCCGCCGGCCGAGACGAGGCGTGAACCGTCGGGGCTGAACTGCACGGCAAAGACCGGCCCGCGGTGGGCGGCGATCTCCGCGCGGGGAGCAATCGCCCCGGCCAGCCAGCGGCGCACGGCCTTCTCCGCGCCGGCCGAGAACAACGTGCGCCCGTCGGCGGCCAGGGCCAGGGCCGTGACCGGCTCGGGATGGGCCGGGACCTCGAGGGCCAGACGCCACGCGGGCTGAGGCCCCGCGCCGGCCAGGGCGTAGTGCCGCACCACCCCGTCCGCTCCTCCGGCCACGATCCGCGCGCCCCCGTCGGCCACGGCCACCGACGTGGCCGGCGCGGGCAGCGCAATCGCGCCCAGGGAACGGCCGTCCGACGTTTTCCATGCGCGGACCTCGCGCCCGGCAGCGACGGCCAGGGCCCCGCCGCCAGGATCGACGCCCAGTGCCATCGCCTTTTCGCCCGCGTCGTAACGCCGCACCAGGCGCAGATCGCCGGCGGCCCACTGGGCAGCCGAGCCGTCGTCGCTCGACGTGAACAGGGTGCTCCCGTCGGGCGAGGCGGCCACCGCCCGGATCGGCCCATTGTGGGCCTTGACCGCCCGGGCCACGGACCGCGCCCACCGCCGCATCGACCGGTCGGTGCTGCCGGACGCGAGCCCCAGGCCGTCGGGCAGGAAGGCCACGGCCGTGACCTGCCCCGCATGACCGGCGAGCGATTCCAGGAGGCACCCCGACGGCACGTCCCAAACGCGCACCAGCGCGTCGTCGCAGGCCGTGGCGGCCGTTCGCCCGTCGCGGCCCAGGGCCACGCCGCGCACGCCCGCCGGCTGTGCCAGGACGAGCGACGGCGGCACCTCGGCCGGGCTGTTGCGCAAGACCTTCCACAGGCGCAAGGTCTTGTCGCTCCCGCCGGCCGCCACCCAGCCGCCCTCCTCGCTCGCGGCCAGGGCCAGGGGCGCCTCGGCCGAGCCTGCCAGCCGCCGCACCTCCTTCCACCCGGCCGGGTCCCACTGGCGGATCGTCTTGTCCGCGCCCGCGGAGAACAGGCGAGTCCCATCCGGCGAATACACCAGGGCCGTCACGGGACCCATGTGGGCGGACATGCTCTCAACCAGCGACTGGCGCAGCACGACCGGCGTGGGACCGACGGCCGCCACCAGGGTCCGGCCGTCGGCGGCGAACAGCACGTCGGAGGGCGGCCCCGCCAGCGAAATCTCCTCCAAGAGCAAGCCGTCGGCCAGCCGGTAGACGCGCACGCGGCCGTCGGGGCCGCCCACGGCCAGTCGCGTCCCGTCGGGGCTGAAAGCCAGGCCGGCCGCGCCCGAGGGTGTGGCAATCTCGCGCTTGATGGTCCCGTCGCCGAAGTTCCAAACGTAGACACTCTTGTTGTTCGTCGAGGGGTCGCTGGCGGCGGCCAGGAACTTCCCGTCCGACGAGACGGCCATGAATCGGATCGGCGACCAGCAGTTGGCATAGGGCCGCAGGAGCTTGCCGGTCATGTCCCAGAGCTTCGCCCTGGCGTCTTCGCCCGCTGTGAGAAAGTGCTGCCCGTCCGGCAGGAAAACCACGCGGCTGACGCGCTTGTGGTCGGTGGCGATAGGGGCCCGCCCGGTCAGAGGCTTAGGGGGCGAGGCGGCGATGTCCCACAGCTTTACGGTCCCGTCCGGGCCGGCCGTGAGCGCGATCGGCTGTTGGGGATGGAGGTCGATGGCCGTCACGCCGCCGGGCTGGGCTTCCGGCAGGACCGCGGTCTCGCCCCGGCCGACGTCCAACAGCCGTATTGCCCCGGCCGCGTCGCCGACGGCCAGACGCTTGCCGTCCCGGCCCACGGCCACGGCGGTGGGGACCTCGGGCAGGTCGAAACGCTTGATTTCCGGCGTCGCCACCGATCGGTCCAAGCTCCAGAGCCGCACGGTCTTGTCGGCCGAAGCCGTGACCGCGGCCGCGCCGTCGGCGGCAATAGCCAGGGCGGTGATCCCTTGCGCGTGGCCCGCCATGACGCGGGCGGCAAGCGGTGCATCCCAGATGCGAATGGTCCCGTCCTCGCCGGCCGAGGCGATCTGAACCGTCTTGGGATGGGCGGCCACGGCGCGGACCGCGCCCGCGTGTCCGGCCAGCGTGCCTCGCTCTGCCCCGTCCGCTGTGCTCCAAAGGCGCACGGCGCCGCCCTGCGTCCCGGCCACGGCCACCTGGCCGTCGAACGTGAAGGCCGCCGAAGTGACCGCCCCCGAGCCGATGGACACGGAGCGGGCGCCCTCGTTCGTGGCCACGGGCACGATCCGCACGCACGTGTCGTTCGAGGCCGTGGCCAGCAGCCGTCCATCGGCAGAGACGGCCACGGCATTGACCTGGTCGTTGTGGGCCACGGGCCCGGCCAGGGCGGCCGGCGGCCATGCGACCAGGCGCAACACGCCATCGTCGCCGGCAGCGGCCATTGTCCCGCCTGCCAGCGGGCAGAGCCCGTTGGACCGCGGCAGGAGGAGCTTGCCCGTCGCAGCGGCGTCGGCCGCGTTCCAACCGTAAAGCGAGCCGTCGGCCGTGGAGGCCAGGACGTGCTGGGGCGTGGCGAGCATGGCCACGGCGGTCACCTCGCCCGAGGCCCCGCCGAAGTCCCTGGTGGCGACTTGGGCCCCGACCAGCCACAGTCGCACGCCGCCCCCCGCGTCGCCGCCCAGGAGCCACGACGCGTCAAGGGCCACGGCCAGGGCGGTGGGCCGGTTGTTCATGGTCCCCAATTCGGCGACGGGCCGGGTCAGGGGCGTGTCGAAGAGCTTGGCGCTCCCGCTCGCGTCGCCCGCCATCATGCGGAGGCCGTCCTGCGAGAGGGCCACGGAGAGGACGGGCCGGGCGAAGCCGACGAGGGTGCGGACGCCCTTGCCGGTCTCCGCGTCCCAAACCCGCATTTCCCGGTCGGCCCCGCCGCTTGCGACCGTCTTGCCGTCGGCCGACCAGGCCACGGCGTACACGGCCGCGGAATGGCCTTCCCAGTAGCGGACCGCGCCGGGCTGCTGGGCCGGCGCTGCAAGCGGGACAAGGACCGTCAGGACCAGGACGGCGCTCACGGCGCAGTGGGGCACGTTTCCAACCTGCCACTTGACGCCCGTGTGGGGCAGGTTTCCAACCTGCCGGTTGACGGCCCGGAGTCCCGTCCTGCTCGCGTCACGGCCCATGATCGATCACCTCCAAGCGTTTCCACCAGGCATAGGCCGGCGCGGCCGACGCCGATTCCTGGACCACGGTCAGCCACACGGTCCGACCGGCCAGTGGCGTCAGGTCCACGCTCCACGATTGCCAGGGCTGGGCGGGCGTGCCGGGTTTGAGCGCGGTCTGGGCCAGCGTCAGCCCGTCCACGCGAACGTCGACGCGCGACGAGCCGGCCGCGTCGTGCCCCATTTCCAGCGCGAGCGACGCGCGCCTCCCCGCCGGCAGGGCCACGCGCCGCGCGAGCCGTACCGGCGTGTCGGCGGCCTTGGTCACGAGGACCTGGGGCAGACTGGGGGCGGGCGCGACGAAGCCGGTTCGCTCGTCGCACGCCCCGCCAAGGATCGTCCAACCCGGCAGGACCGCCCCGGCCGCCGTGCGGAGCCGCGGCTCGACCCAGGCGTTCCAGCTCGCCGGCGCGGGACCCACGGGCAGCGGCCCCGTGGGGGTCAATTCGACGATGCTCCGCGGGAGCCTGGCCACGCCCGCGTCGTCGCAGGTCCCCGTGAAGAGCCACGCCCGATCGCCGCCGACCACCAGCGGCCCGGCGAGCGGCTTCTCGGCCCGAAGCCCCGCGAGCGGCCAGGACGCCACCTCTCGCCCGTCGCGCAGGTCGCACCAGGCGAGGACGGGGCACTGGTCGTTTGGCCCCAACGGCTGCCGGCGAAGATAGAGGAGCGTTCCGCCGGCGGCCAGGGCCATGCCGTCGAGGCGGTCGGGCGCGTCGCGGCGCCAGAGGACTTCGCCTGACCCGGCGGCCATAGCGAGTATCTGGTCGTCCGTAGCGGCCACCAGCCGGTCGCCCGCCAGGGCCACGAGCCGCTCGAGCCCCGGCACGAACCGCCGCCACACGAGCCGCCCGCCGGCCAGCTCGAGACACTCCACGGCGCGCGAGCCGGGCTGGGTCACAAACACGCGGTCGCCGGCGACGAGCGGGGCCTGGTGCTCGGGGCGGCCCGCGTCGGGATCGAAGGGGGGCGGCATCCAGGCGGTCCGCCGCAACCAGACCACGCCTTCAATCGGGTCGCAGCACAGGACGGCCCCGCCCAGCGCGGCGATGATCCGGTCCTCGGCCACGGCCACCTGGCACGCGCGGTACTGGGACCATTCGCTGCGGACGTCGATCAAGTCCAGCTTTCGCACCACGGTGCCCGTGGCCGCGCTCAGCTCCACCAGCCACAACGGCCCCTGGACCTGCTCGTCGCGCACGTCGCTCAGCAGCACGAAGAGGCGTCCCAGGGCGACCAGCGGGTCGGATGCGATCGCCCCGCCCAGGTTCGACCTCCACAGCAGCGTTCCCGATGCCGCGTCGAGACAGGCAACGTACGGCTTCGAGCTCTGCGGGAGCATCCGCACGAACACCCTGCCGCCGGCCACCAGCGGGCGCATGGGCGCCAGCGGCCAGCCGTGCGCGTGGCTGGGCGACTCGCAGGCGTAGCGCCAAGCCACCGAGGCGTCGGCCAGGTTGAAGGCCACGACCTGGAACCGGTTGGCCACCAACATGCGCCCCCCGGCCATCGAGACGGCCATCTGCCGTGCGGGCCAATCGAGCGGCTTGGAAAGCTCGGGCACTTCCTCGGGCTTCACCCCGAACGACCCGTCGACCACGGCCCAGGGTTTGGCTTCGTACGTCTTCGGACCGGGGGCAGGCGAAGCCGCGCCGTGCGTCCCCCCTAAGAGCCCATCCCAGAACCGTCCGGGAGACCTTCGGTCGGCCGTTTCGGCGGGGTCGGAGACCCGCGCCGAACCAAATTCTGGGATAGGCACTAAGTCGCCTGCGGGAGCGCCCGCGTGCTTCTCGCGCAACTCCGCGGCAAGCCGCTCGAACTCCTGCGGGCTGAAGGCGGACTGGCCCAGGCGCACGGCCTGCTGCACCGGCTCGCCCGAGTCGCGGCCCATCATGGCCCCGGCCAGGCGGAGCCGTGGGGCGACCAGGGGGCCGAAGGCCGGGTCGGCGCGGGCCGCGTCGAGATAGTGCCCGATCGCCTGCTGAAACTCGCCTGAGGCCAGCAGCCGGTCGCCGAGCCAGGCATGGGCCTCGGCGGCGGCCGGAGTGCCGGACGCACGCACGGCCAGGTCCTTGACCTCGCTCACGTCGGCCGTGGCCAGGACCTGCTGCAGGCGGAGCCGCTCGGCGCCGGTCATGGCGGCCCGCATGGCCTGGGCCAAGGGCGGGTTGTGCCGCACCAGGTCTTCGGCCGTCGCGGCCACCGACAAGAACCGCTGCGGATCGGCCGGGTCGGCCACGAGTGCTGCGCCGCGGGGCACCCGGGCGGTGGAGATCATGCGCACGGCGTCGGCGAACAGGCCATTACCCACCGCGCTGCGTATCTCGGCCCACGTGTTGAATGCGTCCTTGTCCGGGGCGACGACCACGGGGTGCGCCCAGGTTGGCCGCTCGCGGGGCAACTGGCCGCGCACGGCCTTGGGGACGCTCCCCTGGGCCTGCACTCCGAGCCAGGCGACCTGGTCGCGGAGCCTTTCGCGGCCGGCCGCCCAATTCACCCACGGCTCCGGCCCCTGGTTCCAGAGCCGCACCTGGCGGCACAGTGTGAACACGTCAGGCCAGTGCTCGCCCGAGGCCAGCGCGGCCAGGTGCTCGCGCGCGGCCCGCTCGCTTAGCGGCTCGATGCGGAAGCTGGGCGACCAGATCGGAAGCGACGCCAGCCGGCGGCGGACCTGCGCCGCGCCGGCCGGATCGAGCGCGGCCGTTTCGGCGGCTGCCCGGCACAGCCGCTCGTAGACCGCGGCGAGCCGAACGCCGTCGTCCCATTGCGTGGCGTCGATGACGAGGGCCGCATCCTCCAGCAGGCGGAGTCGGACTTCGAGCCGCGAAGAGGGTGTGCCTGGATTGCCGTCCTCCAGGACCTCCCGCAGCAACTCGCCCAGGATGGGCTTCGCCAGGCGCGGGTCGGCCCCGCCGATCAAGGCCGCCAGCGCGCACGCCGTGCGCCACTCGGCCGCGTCGGCCCCCGGCGGCAGCGTCTCCCACACCCGCTGCTGCCATGCCCCCGGATCGGCGCCAAGTTCGGTCGTGTCGGTCATGGCGCGGGCGAGGGCCGCTTCGAGCGCCTCGGGGCGGACCAGACCGGTCAGCCCGTCCAGCGCGCGAACGCGGAGCGTGCGCAGCCCGATCCGGCGCGTCGCGTCCCCCGGCCGGACAAAGAGGCCCACGCTGGCCGGCGCCCCCGATTGCGCCAGCGGCGGCATGGCCAGTCCCCACTGGACGCCGTCGCCGCTGGCCCAGCACTTCAGGGCGCCGCCCGCGAGCACCAGGCGGAGCCACTGGCGCGGGGCGGCCAGCGGGGCCGGGCCGTTTTCCGGGTCAAGGTTGTGCGGCAGCGCGGGGCTGCTCTCCGGCAGGCCGTAGGCCAGCGCGATCCGCCCCGTGCGCGGGTCGCGCACGAGCTCGATGCCCTGCACCGGGCGGCCCTCCGCGTCGCCGAGGTACACGCCCGTGCCCGGGTCCGCGCCTTCCATCTCCAGCTCGACCGCGTAAAGGCCCGGCCGCGCCAGCGGCGCCCAAGCCCTGGCCGGCGCGGGGCCTGCCCGGGCGGTCAGCACCACGCGGTCGTCGTCGAGCCGGGCGAGCCTGGCGTCCTCAGTAGTGTCTTCCATCCAGGGGAGCAGGGCCGGGCGATCACCCTGCACGACGACGCGCCGCGAACAAGGGGGCCCCTCCGGCATCGGCTCGCCCCGATACACCTCCACGTCGCGGAGCATGAGCCCTTGGGTCTCGAGATAGACCTCCTGGGGCGGCCGTTCCATCGGCGCGGTCAGCAGGCGCACGTCGCCCTTGGAGAGCACGAGCGTCCCTTGCTGGTGGCGCACTTCCACGGTGCCGTCCAGCGACCGTCCGGCGCGAAGGTCGTCGGTGGACACCAGGGCGAGCCCCGGGTCGATCACCTCGTGCTTCTGACCCTCGATCACCAAGGGATCCAGCGGCAGGCGCGTGGTGCGGTAGGCTGCCCAGTGGGGCCGGTCGCCCATGCGGTAGGCGACGAGCGTCACACCCTCGTCCATGCCCCAGAAGTGCAACTTCAACGGGCCCTGGGAGGTGAAGGAGAGACGCAGCACAGCGTCGCTCGGCCACGGGGCCCGCAGCCGGGCAAATCCCTTGAGCGTGGCCGCGCGGGCGGCCGGCTCGGAGCCCTGCTCGCCGATTTCCAATGTCCTGCCCGACACTTCCGCAAACCACCGGCGGGCCTCCTTGGCCGACAGCCCGCGCGCGGAGGTGTAGAAGTCCTCAAAGCAGGCGTGGATAAACGGGCGGACCGGGGAGGAGAGGTCCCAGGGGACCGGGTCGATCTCGCCGCTGGGCTTGGAACCTTGGGCGTCCGAACGGGAGGCCGCCATCGCGCAGGCCACGATGGCGATCAGGCCCACGCGCGTGTGTGGTGAAGCAATCGCTCTCATGCCCTGGTTCCGGCGATGGGCCCGCATCGAGTCATCACCCGCCAAGCCTATCCTGATAACTATAGGGGAAGCAATCAAACCCCCATGCGGAAGGGTGTCTCTGGTTTGCGCAGCCGCATGGGCACCCCCGGTCCGATTTGGTGGGCCTCGCCCGTTGGGACAATCTGCTTGCCCGCCCCGCTTAGCGTGGATAGTATGGCCAGAAGAGGGAAAGGGGGGCCGAGTCTCAAAGCGTCGGCGTCGGCCGCTCTCTGCAAGGATCCCGTGAACTGTGGAGCACTGCAATGAGAACAACATGGCGTCTATTGTCGGCCATTGCGGGCCTCTTGGTCCTGCTCGGGGTCGCATCGGCGCAGGGGGCGATCTTCACGTTCGTGCCGGGCGGGGCCAACGACTGGTGGATGACCGACACGAACTGGAGCCCATACACCCCCGGAGTCGTGCCCAACTCGGTCAACGACATCGCGGTTTTCGACGCCTCTGCCTCGCCGAGTTACACGACGAACGTCCATAGCCAGTACTACACGGTCCAGGAGATGAAGTTTGCTACCACCAGCACCTGGCAGATCTTCAACGCAAGGCAGGACCCGAGGCTCCAGGCCCCTTCAGGAAGCGCCCTCATCACCCAGAACGGCTCGGGCGCCGTGACCTTCAATACGGACCTCATTCTTGCCAGCAGCGTGATCTTCGGCGGCACGGGGACGGGCAACATCACGGTCAACGGCTCGCAGTCGGCAGACTACCGCGGGACCGTGCGCGGTGCCGGCGGACTGACGATGAACGGCAGCTACACGTTGACCTTCAATACCCCGGTCAGCTACCAGGGCGCCACGGTGATCAACGCCGGCACTGTGCTCTTTAATAGCGACTCCCTGGCCCCCTTGCCCGGGCCCGACGACCAGGGATTCACGGTCACGGGCTACACGCCCGCCAATCTCGCGCCTATCACGGTGAACTCGGGCGGCAGGCTGGGCGGCATCGGGCACCTGCTGGCCGACGTGACCGTGAATTCCGGCGGTGTATTCGCCCCCGGC
>WBZO01006278.1_pt1 | contig 11612 bp, 4 predicted proteins | sample 5204261 | NCBI WGS metagenome assembly WBZO01 (sample SAMN12412400, study PRJNA552823) | activated sludge metagenome | isolation source: activated sludge from anammox sidestream of wastewater treatment plant... | place: USA: North Carolina | collected 2017-09 | reverse complement strand
CTCCGGGTGTTCATGGTGACCTTCGGGGCACAGACCGCGGAGTTCCGGGTGGACGACGTCACCCTGAACCCCGACGCCCAGACCGTCCCCGTCACCGTCACGAACCCGGGCACCGCCCCGGTCCGGAACGCGGTGCTCACCCTGTCGGGCACGCTCCTGGAGCCCGCCGTCCACAACGTCACCACGGGCGAGGAGGTCGGGACGGCGTTCGTGGGCGCGAGCCCGGACGACGTCCTCCGGCTCGACGCCGGACGCCTGGCCGTGGAGGTCTCGGATGACGGCGGGACGACGTGGGACGACCACTACGACTCGGTCGTCCTCGGCGACACCCAGCTCGGGCTGATCACGCTGGCCCCGGGCGACAACGCCCTCGAGGTCGACGTGGGCGACGACCCGGACGGCACGCTCCGGGTCACGTTCCACGCGGCGTACGACTAAGGAGGACGGATGGCCTGGCTGCGGGTCGACGTCTACGACGCGAGCGGGGACCGCCGCTCCTCCGGGCCGCTCCACCGCGTGCTGTCGTTCCAGTATGCGCAGCGCCTGGACGAGGTGGGCGACTTCGAACTGCTCGTGCCCGCCGACGACGAGCGAGCCGCCGAGCTCCAGCACGGCGACGAGTTGCGCTTCTACCGCGAGGGCGAGGGCGAGCTCTTCCGGGGCTTGGTCGACGCGATGAAGACGGACGTGACCGCCGAGGGCGTCACCAACCTCGTGGTCAGCGGGCCGAGCGTCGGGCGCGAACTCGTGTGGGCGAACACGCTCCTCGGGCGCGCCTACGAGGGGGAGTCGCTCGCGGCGGTCGTCGCCGACCTGCTGACGGGCAGCGGCTGGAGCGCGGGAACGCTCGACGTGCCGGCGCACACGCTTACTGCCCGCTTCGATGCCCTCAGCACGTGGACGGCGCTCGGCAAGGTCGTGCAGGTCTTCGGGCTCCACCTCCGCGAAGACCCGCGCTCGCGCACGGTCGACGTCGGGGCGTTCGGAGACACGGCGGGCCCGGTGCTCCGCAACCTCGCTGCGCTCGACGTGACGCTCGCCGAGAACTCTCGCGTCGCCCCGGTCGGCGAGGTGCAGGTGGACAGCGACTCGCGCGACGTCTGGAACCAGGTGATCCCGGTCGGTGCTGGCGAGGGCGTGAACCAGCTCACCCTCGAACACTCCGACCGCTCCGTCTCGGGAGGCGACCCGTACGACGTGCAGTCGGCGGTGGGGCCGGACGGGCGCAGCTACTACTACCTCGAGGACGCCGACTCCGTGGGCGCACATGGACGCCGCGTGAAGCCGCTGGTGGTTAAGGAGGCCGCTCCCCTCGCCAACAGCCTCGCGGGCTTCCGGGCCGCGGCGAACGCGCTCTACGACGTGGCCTCTACCTGGCTCCAGCGGCGCAAGGCGCCGGTGACGTCCTACCGGGTCACGGCGCAGGGGCTGCGTCATGTGGACGCGGCAACGGGCGAGGCGCTGCTCCGCGTCGGCGATCGGCTCCGGCTCATCTACCGGGGCTTCGTCGAGGACGCGGCTGGGGCGCGTCGGACGTGGCAGGACGTGGACGCGAGCCTCTGGCTGATGGCGTTCGAGCGGCGCTTCTCCGGAGACGGTTCGGACGCCTGGGACCTCACCCTGAACACCGTCGACCGCTCGGTCGAGGACGCGACGCTCGCGGTGGCGCGGTCGTTCGAGGACTTCTACGGGCTGCAGGTGGCGATGAAGCCATACACGTACCGCGAGGTCCACGGCCCGCAGCGTGACAGCGTGCAGAGCGGCTCGCGCATCGAGTTCAGCGTGCGCTTCGACGAGAACGTCGCGCTCCTGCACCAGGCACGGCTGAGCGTCTCGGTGCGTCGAGTCCGTTCGAACGCGGCCAGTGCCGCCGCGGGCGGCGGCCAGACGCCGACGAGCAGCGGCTCGGGGAACCTCACCTCAGACCTTGGCGGGTTCGGCTCCGGCGGCTCCAGCTGGGATGGTGCGCACAGCCACACGGTGGCGGGCTACACGGGCTGGGTGGGCTACGGCTCCTACGGCGGCGATCACGGCCATACGCAGGGCGGCTGGGCGGACACGGCCGGCGGGCACAGCCACAGCTTCTCGTACAACCCCCACCAGCACACCGTGGCGAGCCACGCCCACCTCGTCCCGATCAGCGAACACGTCCACAGCCTCGTCTACGGGATCTTCGAGGGGCCCGCGCCGTCGACCCCTGGGGTGGAGCTGCACATCAACGGCGGGAACTACACCGTGCCGCTCGGTGGGCCGTGGAACATCGACTTCGAACTGGACATCACACAGCACCTGCAGGACGCGGACGGCCAGCCGCTGCGCCAGGAGAACGTGCTGTGGTTCTACGCGAACGAGCTCGTCGACCTAGAGGTCACCGTGCGCTCGCTGGTGACGGCGACGAGCCTCGTACCAGTGGCCTAGTGCACGAGGCCTGCGAGAGCGGCGAGTCGCCGCGCTTCCAAAATGCTGCGCCGACGGCTACGTTCCCGACATGCCGACTACTCGTCCAGTCTGGCAGAGCGACTCAACGGAGAAGCCTCTGCCGCCTCTACTCGACGAATTCCGCGTCGCATTACGCGAAGAGATCAGCGCGGCGCAGCGAGCCTCATCTTCCTCAGCCGTCGAACTCGTCGGAGGGCGACGGATCGGCAACTTCGGTTCGCATTTCCAGTACGTGTTCTCAGTCGACTCGCCACTCAACGCTCCGGACGACTCGCCGGCCGAGCTCCATTTTCCGGGAGAGACTCAGCCGATCGAGGTGACGATTGTCTCCGTAGAGGGTCTGTCGGTCGTCGTCGCGCTACCGGTCGACCGAGGCGACTACATTCCGCGCGCGCGATTGCAGAACGACCTCACCTTCCTCCTGCGCTCTCTCATAGCACGCATCGAAGACCTCGCAGACGAACCCAATGAGGCGGGATCGCGTCTGCTCGGCCAGCAGCCTCCTCGCGGCGAACCCCAGCGAGCCGACTTGACCTGGCTCGGTGATGGCGACCGTCCGAACCGTGAGCAGCTCGACGCAATCGAATCCGGCATTGGACGGGGCCCGCCCGGGACCGGCAAGACCAAAACTATCGGCACGTTGTCAGTCGAGCTCATGAGGCGCGAGCGCTCGGTGCTGCTGGTCTCCCACACAAACGCAGCCGTCGACCAATCGCTGATCCATGTCGCGCGTAACAGCCGCAAGGAGGACCTCGCGCAAGGCCGCGTCCTACGCCTGGGGGAGCCGAAGGACGAGCGGGTCTCGAACTGGCGCGAGTTGCTCGTCGAGACGCACGTCGAGCGTCGTTCCTCCGAACTTGTCCAGGAGCGAGCCCGCCTTGAGGAAGAGATCCCCCAGCTGAACCAGCGTGTCTCCGAACTGCAGCGGCTACTCGACGTCATCGAGTGGCTTCCAGTCGCCCAGGAGGCGGCCCCGCAGTGGGAGCCGGCGCTACGGGACATCGACTCGATGGAGGCGTCACTCGCAGAACTGCGATCTCGATTGGCGCTCCTAGGCGACGAACTCGCGCCACTCAGGCTCCTCGAACAGGCAGCGCGGCAGGCCAGCGCGGATCAGGCGCGCGCCAAAGAACTCCGGCAGATCCTCCCCGGCCTACGCGAGGGAGCCGACCGGACGGCCGCGAACCTCACGAGCGCTTCCGAGCGGCGACGTGAGGCGCACGCCCTTGAAGAGCTTGTCGACACGCATGGACCGGCAGTTGCCGAAGCTCGCCAGCGGCTTGGCGCGATACGGGATGAGCTTCCAGAGCGAGAGCCGCTTCTCGCTGACCTCGACGACGAGCTCGATGAGCTCCGCGAGGAACTTCAGTCCGCCCGGGCTCTGCTAGGCCAAACTGAAGCAGCGAACGTCATCTCCCGCCGTCTCAGGGGCTTGCCGAGCGCAGCATTGCAGCGGAGCAAAGTTGACGAGATACAGGCCCGGGTCGAACGGAAGCAGGGCACACGGAAGAGCCTCGCCGAGCAGTTGGAGCATCTCCACCAGGATGCTCGCACTGCCCAGGCGACCATCGATCAATACGGACATCTCCCGACGCCGACCGATCACGCCAGAGTGGTGGCCGAAGCCGAATCCGCGGAGCGGAATGCTCAGACAGCCGCGTCACGAGCGAAGGAGCAACTCGTGTCAGCCGAGGGCGAGCTCGCTGCTCTCGCTGGGGCCGACGATCGCTTCAAATCGATCCACGGAGTTGCGCACGACGAGCTCCTCGAGCGGTTAGAGCAGCTCTCATCGCTTGCGGCACCGCTGGACGACGAGCAGCGCCGCCTTGACGAGGCGCTCCGGCACCAAACGACCGCCATTCGTCAGAGTGCCGGCTGGCACGCGGCTCGCGCTGTTGCTCTTGGCCTCGTGAGTCCGGGAGCAGAGACGCCGACGCAATTGGTGGCGCAGGCACAAGATGGAATCGAACGGGGGATGGTGCTTACGCACGGTGTCCAGCCGGATGACTTGAGGACTGAAGTCCGAACGACGCGGGGCCGCGTCCAAACGTTGAGCGCTCGGATCGATGAGATCGCCCGACAGCTCCAAGCCGTTGAAGAACTCGTCATCGGAGAGGCGACGGTGGTAGCGACGACCCTGACTCGCGCATACAAGCGGGAGTCCGTACAGAACCGCAAGTTCGACACCGTCGTGCTGGACGAGGCATCGATGGCTCCCATCCCAGCCCTATGGGTCGCGGCCGCGCGCGCAGACCGCAACGTTGTGCTGGTTGGCGACTTCAAACAACTGCCGCCGATCAAGCACTCTGACCATGAACTCGCCGAGAAGTGGCTAGGGCGGGACATCTTCCGGGCCGCTAACGTCGAGGATGCCTTCCGGTCCAGATCCCTCCCTTACTGCATCGGCCTCCGGGAGCAGTACCGGATGCACCCTGCCATCAGCGCTATCGCGAACGAGTTCATCTACCTGGGAGAGCTCCGGGACGGACCAAACGTCGATCGTGACTCTGCGGAGTTCCTCGACTGGTACTCCTCTCCGCCAGAGTTCCATTCGCCGATCACGCTTGTCGACACGGGCTCGCTGAACGCGTGGGTGACGAGTGTTAACCGGGGCGGAAGCGCGAGCCGCCTGAACTTCCTGTCCGCGACGGTCTGTGCAGACCTGGCTGATGCCTTTCTGCGTCAGGAACGACCGGCGTTCTCTCCCGGAGGTAATCCGCGAATCCTGCTGGCAGCCCCGTACCGCCCGCACGTGAAGCTGTTGTCGCTCTTGCTCAAAGAGCAGGGATTGGACGGGGAGGTGATCGGCGGCACGGCCCACACGTTTCAAGGTGCTGAAGCACCCGTCGTGATCTTCGATCTCGTGAACGACGAACCCCACTGGCGAGTCGGGATGTTCGACGGTCGGAGGGACGACGACACCTGGCGACTCCTCAATGTTGCCCTCACACGGGCACAACGCCGCCTTGTCCTCGTCGGGGACTTCGACTGGATCGAACGCCAAGCCGGCAAGAACAGCGCCTTGCGCCGGCTGCTTTCCTACCTGAAGGAGCGCTACCCGCGGGTCGAGGCAAGTGACGTCGTTCCCGCAGGCCTCGCAGCGCGTGCAGCCTCCGCAAACAACCCAGAGGCCTCCGACCGCGAGCGTCCCGTGGCGCCTCAGCTCCTGGTCACTCAGAACGAGTTCTACGAGCACCTGTTCGCCGACCTAGCTGTGGCACAGCACCGCGTGGTGATCTACTCACCATTCGCCACCCTTGACCGGGTTGGGAGACTCGAGCCGCATCTACGCGCCGCGCTAGAGCGGGGGGTTCAGGTCTGGCTGGTAACGAAGCCGCTGGACGAGCGGCGATCCGATAGAGACGCCTACCGGCGTATTGAGGAAGGCCTCCGCACTTGGGGGGTGCAAGTCGCCCACAAGCGCGGAATGCACGAGAAGCTCGTGATCATCGACGACCACACCCTTTGGCAAGGGTCTCTGAACCCACTGAGCTTCAGCTCGACTCAGGAGCTGATGGAGCGGCGACAGAGTCCGGAGATCGTGGCTGACTATGTCCGCGTGTTACGCCTTGCCGAGCTCATCGGTGCGTACGCGGCGGGAGAGACAGTCTGCCCGTACTGCGATGGCGAGGTCTTCGCGGCGGAGGGACGCGATGAGCCCTACTACTGGCGCTGTGCTACCGACGGCTGTTTCACGCGCTCCATCGGAACGCGCATGCCGGTCGAGGGCCGCGTCGTTTGCAAGTCCGATGGTGGACCGCTCGAGTTCAGATGGCCGGGTGAGAAGCCCTTCTGGCGGTGCACGCTCAATCACCGTCATCGACAGCCGCTCGTGCGTAACCATCTGCGTCTGCCGGCGATGCGCGAGCTGATTCCCGCGCGGGAACTCAAGAAGCTTGATCGCCAATTCGGGCTGCACACGGCAGAGGGGCAACAACCACTCCTCTGAGTTATGGCTTGCGTACAACGCCGCCCCCTAGCTGCGTCAAGCCCTGAGCGCGTCGAGCCCTCTTCTGCCCCGTAAGAAGAACTGGTGCCATTCGTGGACAAGTGGTGGAGGAAGAGGTGTAGCTGCGTTCCTAGATCTGATGTTCTAGCGGTACGATAGGAGCCTCCCCAGACGCACCTTGGAGGTGCATGGGATGAAGCGGCCCACCGCAGATATCGATCGCGCCATCGCCTCAGCACTCGACGATGTTCCACCGGAGCGTGTGAGCAACTGGTGCGCGCATATCCGTACACGTCAGGTTGGCGTGAGCTTCCTCGGTGAGCAGGTCGGGTTGCCGATCGGGCCGAAGGAAGTCGCCTGCACCAAGTTGGGCGGGTCCGTCGGAGCGCAGATGTACGTTCGGGCCGCCGAGACGTTCTTCACCTCGAACTGCGTCGGCTGCCAGTTCCGCGAGCCGGTGAGTGACGACAATATCGGCGATGCGATCGTCGCGGCCGCCGAGGCAGCGAAAGCGAACGAGGCGACTGCGGCCGCCGAGCGAGAGACGGCTTCGAACGCAGCCCGAGACCTTGCAGACCCCGGCATCGACACCAAGGCCGTCCTCGAAGATGACCCGAGCACGGACGCCCAGATCCGGGGGCTGATCGGTGCGCTCGCCGATGAAGACCACGGTCGAGAGGCCGCGAAGAAACTGAAGCGGGCCGCTGAGCGATGGCCTGACCTGTTCTCCGAGCGAGCGGCCGATGTTGTGTGCGGCATGATCCGCGATGGCCACGTCGGCGACCTCGTCCTGGCGACGGCGTGGACGCTCTCGGCTCAGATTCCCAGCATCCGCGAGCGTGTCCTGCGGGAGGCCGCCAACATCGTCGAGGAGCGCTGGTATAGCGCTCACCCGATGGTGGCAAGCGACATCCTCACCAGTGCGATCCGAGCTGGCGAGCTGTCTCCCTCCGAACGTTTGGTGGACGGCGTTGTCGTCCTCCTTCGTCCACTGGTGGAACCTCCTTGGGCACGCGGGTTCATGAGCGACCGGGAACCTGACGAGACGCCGGCGGATCGGCTGTTCGCCGCTCTGGCAGAGCACCACAGCGGACTCACCCTGCAGTGCGTCGATGCACTTCTCCTGAGCGAGGAGCCCAACACGCGGGCCCACGCAGCGACCGCGGCAGCGCGCCTGGCGAATAGCGCCGACTCGACCGAGACGAGCCTCCGGCTCGCGAACCGCCTCCTGGCCGCACTCGGCCTGATTGATGACGAGGAGGAAGCGGACCTGTCGCTTCTGGCCTCCCTGGCCGCCTGCCGCGACAGCGCGCCCGACGAGGTCACCCGACTGATCTTCCGGCGCCTGCCAACGCAGGACCTCGAGACCGCGAAGCTCGCGGTTCGGTCTCTTCACGTGGGGCCCCGACACGCACGGACGACGCCACCGATCGAGCTAGTGACCGCGGCCGTCACGAACAGGGATGTCCCGCTCGAACTGCGCGCCGACCTCGCTGACAGCCTCGCGGATATTGGGCGAGACGACCCGGAGGCCCTGTGGAAGTCGTTCGACGGGCTGTTGCTCATGCTCGTCCAGGTCGCGCAGGAACGCTCAGAGATACTCGCCGCCGAACCCTCTGGCGACACGGTCGTAAGCACGGAGGAGTCCTACGAGATCCAGTTCGCGCGCACCTATAGCGCCACGCTGAGGCGGAGGAGTGTCGAGGCCGTCGCATCGGCTGTCCTCTGGAGCGCAGAGGAAGGCATTCGAGCCATCAGCGAGATGCTCACGAACGCCGCCACCGAGTCGGCGGCTCCACTGAAGGCAGCGCTGCTGGAGGTGTTGGGTGAGGTCGGAGAAGACGCACGAGAACTCGGTCGCCAGATCGTGCCTGTGGTCTACCCCCACATCCTCGATCCGGACTCCCACACCGTGCGCGGGGCCGCCGTCCAGGCGCTGGAGCATTTGGTCCGATACAACCGGAACGTCCTCCCCGACGATGTCCTCCTCCTGGTGGCGCAGCTGTTCCACGATCAGTACCTCCACCCGGTCATCAGTGGCGCGGTGGACGTGTTCGCCCGGGCGCAGGTTCAGGACCGAAACCTCGCATGGCAGGTCTTCGCGGCGACAGTGGCGATGTACCGGGCGTACGCGAACGATGCGAGCGAGTACGACTTCATCCGTTCGCTGAGCGAGGTCCAGTTGAACCTGTGCCGGCAGCACGACGGACTTGCCCCGTACGCCATCGCCTCGATGGGACGCATGGCCGAAGACGCGTACTACTACACGGCGAGCCGCGTGCTTCAGGACTTCGGCTACCTGGCACGCTGGTACCCCGAAGCCCACGACCTCTTCCTGACGAAGGTCCTCGACTACCACCGGCGCTTCAATCTGGAGATCGCGTATGGCGGGCAGTACATGGGGCCCGGACGAGGCGATGACCGTTTCGAGGACCTCTTCGACCTGGCACCGCCCGCCATTCGGGGTCGCAGCCAGGACATCCTCACACTCGCGCGAGAAGGGGCCTCACACCGCAACCCGGAGTACGCGGCGACCTTGCTGTTGGCGGTCGCAGCGCCGGAAGCTGCCGACGCGTTCCAACTCGCCGCATCGCGACTCCCCGACGAGGGCCAGTACGAGCCCCGGCGCGCTCAGCTCTCCGGTGTCGAGGCGCTCCTGAGAGCTGAGTTGACCGTCGCGAAGGATGACCTCGTCGCTGCTGAGCATCACCTACGCGACGCGATCAGCGGATTCGAGGCAGGACAGGAGCGTCCGTCCAAGCTGCCCTTCGGCCTGGGAAGCCTGCCGGGGGAGAGAAACGGGTTTCTCTCATGGGCGAGGCTCCGCAGGCTCTGGATTTCCCTCCCCGATCGTGCCGCATCGCTAAGCGAACCGCTTGCCGAGATCCAGGAGCGCCTGCAGGGACTGCCCGAAGAACGGACGACGCGCGACGAAGCGGTTCGCCGCATTGTTGCGGCCCTCGTCGATGCGCTGCAGAACCTCTCGCGGTGGCACGCCGCTGTACGGTCTGCGGACGCGAGCGCGCCGACCTTGAGACAAGCCGGGGTGGCCCGACTGCACGACGCGCTGGAAGAGGCCAACTCAGAAGAGGTCGTGGAGTATCTCCCCACCAGTGTGCATGAGCGGATTCAACAGGCGATCGACGCGGTGGAAGGGCAGGCGGAAACGGCGTCACTGACCCCGCTCATCGCTGCGTTCAGGCGCATCCCGTTCCCAGTTCCCATCGAGGATCTACCTGTGCCTCGTGATTGGAAGGCGTACCGAGGAGATACCCAATTTCTGCAGTCATCCAGGAGCGACTCGGCCGCGGGCAAGGGTGCTGACGGCCATCGCCTCGCCCGCGTGTCAATGGAGATCGACGGCGAGGCTCCGTCAGATGTCGTGCCACTAGTCGCCGGCCGCCTCTACGACATCGGCCTCACGTTCGAACTCGACGAGTTGCCAGGCGACGCGACGGAACTCGTGGTTCAACACGTCTGTCGTCTTCCCGCAGGGAGCTACCACTTCCCGGAGGAGACTGTGGCCGTCGATGCGGGCCGGCTCCGCTACACGGTGACCGGAACAGTAAGGTTCGATTCCCCCCAGTCCGAAGCAAGCCAGCCGGTCGAGATCAAACTCCTTCTCCACGCAACGGGGGACGACCTCAGTGCTCCCTACGAGCTCGTTGGGCTTCCATCGCTGCGCATCCGAGTGGTCGCAGCCCCGACGACGCCCCCGAGCACTCAGGCGCTAGGACGACCGTGGAGTACTGCCACGCTCTCACCAACAGGTGAATTCCCACCCCCGATCCACCTCACGTGCCGGCGGGACGGTGCGCGACACGAGGTGCTGGTCGACGGCGCATCCGTGATGCTGACCGACCAACACCTCACCCTCCTTCTCCGGCTGATCAATGAGCGTCTCCGCGACGATGAAGGATGGATCGACCTCACTGGGCCGCTCGGCGCCGGCCTGGTGGACGGCGGATACACGCGTACCGAGGCTGACAAATCGATCAATCGCCTCCGGAACGAGTTCAAGTCCGTCCTTGCACCTCGGAATCCGAAGGAGCTCATCCGCGTAACCCGGGGACAGGTCCGGATCGAGACTCCACCAGATCTCATCACGTGGGATGAGGCCGCACTCCTGAGCGTCCCCGACGCGCTGCTCGCCCAAGAGGCACGAACGCTGGTTGAAGCCACCGCGATTCGGGCGACCGATGAGTGACGACAACACCACCGTTGCGTGGGCCTCCCTCGCCATCTCGTTGGCCGGCCTGGTGACGGCAGTCGTGGCCCTCGTCTGGCAAGCGGTCACCTGGAAGTTCACCGGCGCTCACGTTCGCGTAGAGACAGCCTTGGGGATCACGAGCTATTGGGGGAAGGACGCGAGGTCCGTAGTCATCGTCACGGCGAGAAACCTCGGACGAAGCGGCATCGAAGTCACCGGGTGGGGCGTTACTCTGCCCGGCCAGCGCGACTGGGTCGCCACACGTCAGTTGCCGGGAAACGATCCATCCAGTCTGACCCTCGACGGCCTGCATTCGGCGAAGTGGATTGTTCCCCTCCACCTGCTCGGCGAAGCCGCGACATCGGATCGAGGCAAGGTCGAGTTCATCGGATGGGTGCAACTGGCCACAGGGAAGCGAGTGACATCGCGCGTACTCGTCGTGGACGCCGCCCACATTGCGGAGCAAGTCCAAGAGTTCGCGGAGAACCCCATCCCTGGGTAAGGAGTATCTCGGCATGCCTGACGAACACGACGAGAGCGACGCGCTGCTCGAAGTACTGCGGGAGCGCATTCGAGAAGCCCTGCGGGACTTCGACGTGCCCCTCGACGGGGAGCGGGGTGAAGACGCAGTGACCGTGAGCGTCGGCGCCGATCGCTTGCCCGTGCCGCGCCTCGCCGAGTGGGTCCTCACATGGGGGCTGGGCGCACCCAACTACGGGAAGGCGGAGAAGCGAGCATGGCTCGTGCGCTTCAAGTACCAGGACCGCCTCTGCTCGCTGGGGCTCTTCAAGTTCGGCATGCGCCTGTCGGCCGAGCGAGACGTCCCGGATCAGCCTCCAACCTACATCGATGAACTCCTGAGGCGGATCGACCGGGCTGTGCGGGTCGCCGAAAGCCAGTTGCTCGCCGACTTTGCGGAGCAGCAACTTCAGCTCGGAAACCTTACCGTCGAGAACCAGTACTACACCTTCGCAAATATGTACGCCCACTTCCGGACCGAGCTGGAGGCGGCGG
>WBZO01006275.1_pt1 | contig 11614 bp, 13 predicted proteins | sample 5204261 | NCBI WGS metagenome assembly WBZO01 (sample SAMN12412400, study PRJNA552823) | activated sludge metagenome | isolation source: activated sludge from anammox sidestream of wastewater treatment plant... | place: USA: North Carolina | collected 2017-09 | reverse complement strand
GTATTTCTTTTATATGAACCTGCCACATATGATTCGTTAAAGTCCGGCTGGTTTTTTATGATACCTCTCATGTGATTTGATGATGAAGCAATATTGCTTATTTCAGATTGAGAATATGAGATTAAGTCTGCTTTCTCAAGGATGATTTTATTGAGCATAAAGGTGTTTTTTTGTATAGTAAATATAATAAAAAAGTGCTTCTAAATTGAACCGATTTTAATGGGCTGGGGTTATAGCGCCTGCGGCTGTGCGGTGGGAGAAGTGGCCGCAATGAATGAAGTGCAACGGAATGGATTGCGGACACTTGTGCAGCTTTAGCGAGCCGTCCTGCGAGTGGAGCCTTGGGTGGGAGCACGGGAGTGCCGACTAAGGCACGGGTGCGACCTATGTTGTAAACACAAGGGGCTGGCGGAGTTTTTGTTTTTCTTACAAAAACTGTGACAGCCCCGCAGCCCAAGGCGACCAGCAGGCGAGCAAAATAATGGGCAGCCGGCATTATTTTAAGCGACTGAAATGAATGGAGCGTAACGCTGCCCAGTGCAACGGGCAGAAGTGGAGTGTAATGAATGAAGTGGCTTAAAATGATGAAGGAGGCTGCCGTGACGAAGCTCGTGCAAATTGCAAAAAGTGTGACAAAATGCGAAGCACCTTTGGTAAAACAGCTTTTGCTTAAACCTTAAAAAAATAACACAAAAGCAAATGCTGTTTTGTTTTGGCGCATCTTTTTGCTTTGCACCAGCTGAGGAACACATTATAACCTAGGGGAGGGTTTTGTGGGGAGATTATTTTTTCTTTTTTCTATTAGTAGTTTTCTTCTCTACAAGGTCTTCAGGTAAATTAAATCCACTTTTAGCCGAAGTACTATATGCCGCCATTTTAAAATCAAAACTCAATGAGGAATTATCAACGTCACTATTACTGTTAGGTAATTTTACTACTGGGGTTTCAATTTCAGTATTACCATATAATGCCTCAAATTTTTCAACATCCGCCTCTGTTTTAGGTAATACGTAGCCGTACTCTTTAAGTGAATTAAAAAGGTTAATTGCGAAATTATCCATTTCAATATCGTTAGCTACGGTTTTTTTTATATTGTTTTTCATAATTTACTTATTTTGGTAATGATTCAATTTGTGATTTCAACTTTTTCATTGCCCTGCCTTTAATCTGTCTTACGTTGTCTGGTTTTATCCCGAATTTCACGCAAATACTTTCTAATACATCATCTGGCAAATGCCTTAATGGTTGAGATGGATCGAAGTATTGCATGTATGCCATTAATATGTATTTTTCTCTTTCAGTTAAATTTGCTAATGCAGCATCTAAAAGATTTTTTTGAAATAATTTTTCAGGCTTTATGTATTCTAACCCTTCTTCTGAACTATCAACTATTGTACCCGCAAGATCAAGACTCTTTTCACGAAAAGGATTAGATAATGCTTTTTCATCAGGATTTTTTCTTAAAAAATTGATTAATTCATTGTGTGCAATCCTCGACAACCATGCTTTAATTTCTATCGAAATATTTTTACTATCTCCTTCTGAGTTTTTCGATTTAAATGTGTGAGCTTTACTAAGGACTTTGAGCAAGGTGTTTTGAAAAATATCTTCTGCTAACATTTCAGAGCTATCAAAGGAAATACAGCTTTTTTTGCATGCTCTTAAAAGAAAACCCTTATATCTTAAGAAAAACTCATTAAAAGCACCATCTGAATCAATACCACCATCGATGCTCTTATTTCCAATACAAGCTAATAAGACTAAGTCTGAGGTAGTTGAAAGTGAATTATGTGTAGTTATAGCTTTAATGTTTTCGCGTTTTACTTAAATACGCATAAGCGTGACAGAATTGCTTTGTCACGTTTTTGCGTTTATAGTGTAAATCTAACAATTTAAATTATGAGCAACGACAAAAACAATCACGAAAACCCTCAACAATACATTGATATTGAGGAGTATGCTAAGGCAGGAAAAGAAGCGCCTAAAGGACATCACACATACCTAATAAAGATAGATAAAGCTCTTTATAAAGTAGACGTGGAATGCTTGACTGGTAGACAGATACTTGAATTAGCTGAAAAAAAGCCAGTAGAAAGGTTTCAACTGAATATTAAAATGCATAAAGGTGCTGTGAGAAAAGTTGAGTATGACGAAACTATTTGTTTTTCAACACCGGGTATTGAACGCTTTATGACTATTCCATTAGATCAAACTGAAGGTTAATTAAGAATTAAAGCAATGAGAAGAGATTTCGCACTACCTGAACAGGATACTGATTTCCTTGATTCAAATTTTTTAAATTGGGATACTGTTAAAGATGGTTCCGGAATGTGGGTAATTATACATAATTACCCTATTCCTGTTGGCTATAATCACACTATAGTCAATCTCGCACTTAAAATCGAATCGGGCTATCCAGTAGCTCAAATTGATATGGTCTATTTTAATCCTGATCTTCAAAAAAGCAATGGTAATAATAATCCAATAAGAGCTCTTGCTAATCAAAGTATTGAAGGAGCGATATGGCAGAGGTGGTCAAGACATCGTACTGGTGAAAACCCCTGGAGAGTTGGCTTGGATGACATCTCTACGCATTTACAAATGGTAAAATATTGGTTAGAAAGAGAATTAGTAAAATGAAGTATACACTTACAATAACAAATAAGGACTACAGTGTTCTTAAGGAACATCTATATCCAGGGGATGGAAAAGAAGCAGTTGCTCTAGCTATTTGTGGAAGGCAAAAAACTAATAACAAAACACGGCTACTTGTTCACGAAATAATACTTATACCATATGATGAATGCGAAGTTAGAGAACCGCATTTGATTAAATGGTCCACTAAGACTTTTTTGCCATTTCTTGAAAAGGCAGCGAAAAAAAATATGGGTATATTAAAAATACATAGTCATCCGACTGGATATCCAAACTTCTCGGGTATTGATGATGTGTCCGATCACGAATTATTTGAGTCTGTTTATGGATGGATGGATTCAGATGAACCTCACGCCAGTGCAGTTATGTTGCCGGATGGAGAAATATTTGGTAGGGTGTTTTTACCTGACTTAAGCAAAGTGACTATCTCAAAAATATCAGTTATCGGAGATGACATTAACTATTGGAATAATAATAAAAACAAAGGAATAGAAGAATTTGAACTTAGAACGGCACAAGCGTTTGGGGAAGGAACAACTAACAAATTAAAACAACTTAAAATAGCAGTCGTTGGCTGTTCAGGTACAGGAAGTCCTTTAATTGAACAATTAGTAAGGCTTGGGGTTGGTGAATTAGTATTAATTGACCCTGATAGAATTGAAAAGAAAAATTTAAATAGAATTTTAAACTCCACAATGGCTGATGCGATAAATGGTGAGTTTAAAGTGGAAGTTTTCAAAAAGACTATTGAAAATATTGGATTAGGAACTACGGTGGAGGCAATCCATGAAAATATATATAGCAATACGAGTATAATAAATAATCTTGCGTCTTGTGACATTATTTTTGGTTGCGTTGACAGTGTTGACGGAAGACATTTACTTAATCAAATTGCTACTTTCTATTTAATTCCATATTTTGACTTAGGCGTAAAGCTAACATCTAATGGCAAAGGTGGCATTGATCAAATTATGGGGACAGTACATTATATACAACCAGGAGGATCTTCTTTAAGAACTAGAGGAGTATACACAGAAGAAGATTTAAGAGCTGCCTCCATGTATAGAACTGATGAAGCTTATTATAACGAACAAAAAAAATCAGGATACATTGTTGATGTAAGAGTAGATAGTCCTGCAGTTATTAGTATTAATATGCAAATAGCTAGTATGGCTGTTAACGAGTTTTTAGCAAGGATTCATCCATATCGATATGAAGATAATAAGGAATTTGCTGCTTATAGAATAAGTTTCACTGACGCCTATTTGCAATATGAAAGAGATGGTGAACAAGATTTATACTTGAACAAATTTGTTGGACGAGGAGATACTTTGCCAATGTTAAACATGCCTGAATTTAACTGATTGATAATATGAAAGCCGTCCTTAATTTCATCAAAAAGATTTTCTTTCTTTTGTTCCGAAAAAAGAAAACTACTGATTCAACTTCAAATAAAGGTTTTAAGATTCAGGAAGTAATTGGTGAACCAATTGTTAATGAGATTGTAATTAAGGAAGAGATAGTTACAGTTGAAACAAATGAAAGAGTATTCAAGCCAAAGCAACGCGAAAAAAAACAAGTAGAGAAGAAAGAAAAGAAGGAGAAGCCCATACCTGAATTTACTTTTATGAGGGTTGAAGATGTGCCGGATTTATTTAAGCCAAAGGTTATTTATATTGTGGGTGATAAGGGTTATGAATGGCTCCTTGCAATGACTTGCCCTTGCGGTTGTAATGAACAAATACTACTCAACACCTTAAAAGAAACAAAACCTTGCTGGAGATTTGTATGTTATAAGGGTGGTAGTGTAACACTAATTCCTTCTGTTAATAGAATAAGAAATTGTAAAAGTCATTTCACAATTACAAAAGGAAAAATAAATTGGTGGAAGGATACGTATAACTAAATTGCAGTTGCTGAAGCAACAGGTGGTGCCATAGTATTTTCGATTGTTGTCTTTATTAAATCATTAATTTTATTACAACACTCAATAGGATTAGGATAAGAAGTTCTGATTACACTATTATTATTAAGCCAATGTTCCCAACCTTTAGAATACAAGGAATGAATTTTGGAAATATCATCTAAAACAATTGGAGTAAGAGAATCGAATGGGTCAACTGTTAAAGGGACGTTCCTGATTTTTAATTCTCCACACCCTCTATCAACAACTGCTTGTTTTAAATGATTAACTATTTCCATTGCGTCATTAGGACCTGAATTATTCAAAAATGTATCTACCACTTTTATCCTCATTTCGTTTGATGGATGAGTATCAACATCCAAATTTCTGGTACTAGGGGAATTATAATTTAAAGGTTCAATGCAACTTTTACCAATGTATTGTGCAGCAAAAATGTCCGCAAAATGTTCCTCATAATATGTCTTATTTTTTGAAGCAAAAGCTGGGTTGTTGAATAGGTTTTTTACAATCTGATAATTGTTATCTATAAAATGACCTAATTCATGATAAACTGGAGTACTACCCAAAAAATCATCAAATAAAATTTTGGGTTTTGAAATCTGAATTAAAGCAGGCTTATAACTAACCGAAAACATATTTGTTACCCAATGATTGAATGCAATGACAATACCTTCATCTAAATAGTTGAAAAGAAACTCAGTAAGGTTATTGTTATGAGAAATTACAATATAATAAGTATTGGTTCCATTTGGAATCCAATCATTAAGTGCTTGATTTAGACAAAAAATTAAGCGTTTAGGAATTTCACTTTCATCTTTGTAATCAAGAAACTGTATCCCATGAAAAATGACATCCAAACAAAACTTTGTATTGTCTAAATTCGGAGTGTTGAAATTTCTATAATCACTTCCTTTAATCGCCTCAAAAAGTTGAAGTAAGTTATTATAGATTAATTGCTTTTGATGGTGGTTCGGAAAACTATTTCTACAAATAGAAATAGTTCTCTCTATTTGAGCAAACTGTAACTCTAATTTTTGATAATTCATGCATTAAGAGAGGTGCTTTGTAACGAACTCATAGTGTACAATATCCCACTAAGACTTCTGAATTGATCAATACCTATCTGAAATGGATTTATCCTCGAAAAATAATCACGTGTATGAATGTTTTTTGAATCACTTAATGCAATAACCAAATTGTATATTTTATGATCTACCTTTGACTCTGTCAACTCATTAACAACCAACTTGTGAGTTGTAAGAATTACATTTTCAAATAATTTACGAACTTCTTCATCTTTTTTGTCTTCAAGATATTTATCCAAAATACTCTTGTAAAGAGAGAAATTGTTTGACGGATTTGAGCTTGAAAAATACATATAGATAATATTTAAATTTAACTGTAAATCAATTTAATACATGCGAAAAAACAAAAATTACCAGGCAAATATGCAAAATAAATTTAATACTACTAAACATCTGTATTCAAATTTACGAAAAAAATTCATGTAGCAATATCGATATGTTTAGCATTTGAACAAATAATAACATAGAAATAACGCTTTTCTTGCAAATTTGACACTAAAAACAGCCTCTATTTAACATCTTTAAACAAAAACCCACCCTTCACCAGTCATGAGAAGCCGAAGGCTATGAAAGCGATGGTTTTGAGCCAAAAAATGGGTTTAAATTTGGGTAGCCCTAATGTGAGTCCATCCAATATTAAATTACTCCAGAAACGTTACATTAAATCCAGTTAATTTCTGCCGATTTGCCGCATTAATTTTTTCTAAACATGCTATGCATAGAATTTCTTTTGCTCTACTGAATGCAACAAATCCTAATCTAAGTTGATCAGTCTTATCAGCATAACGTGTTGGTTTATCTGTTTCTAGCCATTTTGTTAATTCATTATTAGTTCTCGCAATAATTAAAACTGCGTCTGCTTCTAATCCTTTAGACTTGTGAATTGATGTTGTCAATTCAGATTTTTTGACATAATTAGTGGAAGCAGTTAATGCTTTAAGCCTTTCATATAATCTTTCGAAATCAACATCCTGGTCAAGTTTCAATTTTAATGTTATAGAGATATATGTTTTTAATTCGTTAGCAGAATTTTGAGTGCTTTTTAAAAGATTAACAGCTAGCATTCTGTATTGGACTGGATCAAGGCAATATTCCAAACATAATTTCTTTCCGGATAAACCTGTAGCTGCTGATATTATTTTCAAACTTTCAGACAACTTACTATGCGATTTAATGTGTTCATTTGAAATTGTAGACAAACCATATTTTTGCCTAACACTTTCGTATGTGTTATTTGCGAATGCTAAATAAAACCTCACGAAATCATCTGATACTTCAATAACTGAAGTAGTCTCCTGAAATTTTTGAACTATTGAATCTAAGTCATTTTGCGCTATAAAATTTATTGATGATACAGTGCTTTCACCTTTTGAGGAAACTTGTTGAATTTGTGTATTAAAATTATTTATAAAATCAACTATTTGTTTAGAGGATCTTCTATTAATTGTTTGTTCTGTTACATCACATGAGCTTTGAACTGTCATAATAGGGATTTTCTCAAAATTCGGAGTTTTTCTGCCTCTTATTGTGTGATTGGAAATGTACTGCTCAGGATCACCAACTTTGTACATTATTGTCTTTTTTTCCTTTCGTATAGCATCAAATATTTGATATTGATGTGCTGTTGCATCCTGAAACTCGTCAACAAATAAATATGGAATTTTGTTTCCTACTAGGTATCTTATTCTTTTTTCCTGAATTAATTCCGCTGATATTTTTGCAATTTGATCAAAAGGAATAATACCCTTGTTTAGGAGACCTTTCAAAATGTTACTCTGAACACCAGCAAGATATTTACTTCTCTCAAGAGGACTATTAAATGTTTTTTTATCCGTTATTTCTGTAGCTTTTTTTGTTACATCGTATTCAATAAATATTTTATCTAGTTCCGCTTTGCCATAGATAGAAGCAAATGGTAACAAAATAAAGGTGTTAAAAAAGCTGTATGTTGTTCCTACAAAAACATTTGGTGGTATTTTAATTTTCTTTTCAAGTTTAGTTTTAATTGAATGAGTAGCCGCATTGGTATAAGTTATTGCCGCTAATATTTGGTATGGCGCAAGTAATGGAATGTGACTTGCAATCTCATTAACAAGATTATGTGTTTTGCCACTACCCGGGCCTGCGATTATTAGCTTAGGCTTAACCATTCCATTAACTGATAAAGGTTAAACCATCCTGAATGTATTTGGGTAATACAAAACCTGCTGAATTTTTGGATAACTCATCCAATAAATTAAATGCGAACTCCGATTTGTATTTTTCTATTTCGGCAAAAAAAGTTGTAACATCCAAATTATTTGTACCAATATTTGTTTTGTATGCTGGACCGTTGTTTGGTTTAGTTTTAATTAATGCATTCAATAGTATTTCTTTTCCTGTTCCACTTTTGTTTGCTTCTATCAGGTCTTTCTCAAATGTTGTATCTATAGTTTTTTCGATGGAAATTACTGTACTAAAGGCTGAAAATTCTGTTTTCAAATCATCTGCTCTATTTTCCGTTTTCTTACCCGTATCACTATCTGTTAACACAAGGCATTTTATAAAAAATCCGTTTTTGATAACAGTAAGAAAATTTTTAAATGCAACACCATTTACATTAACAATAGAACAACTAATTTTATCCAACGAAACGCCTTTATGTAATTTATAAAGTGCCGGTATAAGAATTTGCTCTGAAATACCCTCAACTAAAATTATTTTCTTAGAAAAGAACATTGTAGATTTTGTGGCATCTAAATACTTCTCAAGATAGTTTATTCTTGAAATCTCTTTAACGGTGTCTATTCCTTTCAAGACATAGTGATGCTGTATGCACCCGTTAATATCCTTAAACAAAATCACGGTATTATCTAATTTTAATTTTGCGGTTATATGTGTTGAATGTGATGTTAAAAGAAGTTGTGTTTCCTTGCTGCCTTTATTGATTGTTTCAATATTTTCTGCAAGATGATTCTGCAATGTTGGATGTAAATGAGCCTCGGGTTCTTCGATACCAATAACTCTAAAGTATGTATAATCACCATTACTGCTTTTACCCTGCAATTGAGACAACACCATCGAGAGGTATAATAGATTGTTTCTGCCTAAACCATTCCTTTCGACACTAATAGGGTTAGTGCCATATGTAAGTCCAATTTTCTTAAGTATTTCAGCAGTTTCAGGGGAAGAGAAATTAAAATCGATAGAGTTATCTACATCTTTTTCCTGTAATGAAACTGCATCAAGCAGGATACTTACTTCCTTTTTTATTTCTATTAAATTTTGATTCTTTTTTATTTCAACCTCTAAGCTTTCAAGAATACTTTTTATTGGCGCATACCCTGAGTCATCTTTTTTCCTTAAAATCTTATATAGTAAACGATAATCTCCACTTGCAATTAGTTCTCTTTTGGCGTCTCGCAATGCATCTAAAAACTCCATTTTCAACATGCGCAAATAATAAACATCACACCTGTTAGTAGTATCATCGCCTCCAAATAAAATATATTCGTAATTTTCTATCGGAAAATCAATCGTGCTAATAATTTCATCATCTGAAATAACGGAACCTACTGCAATTTTATCCTGAAACTTCTGATTGTATCTTTCTCTCTGCTTTTCAATCCAATCTTTTTTTTTCGCCCAATCACTTCTTAAAGAAAACTGATATGTTATTTTTGCTTCAGTAAGTTCTTTATTGGTGAACCAATCTCCCACAACTGCAAGTTGCTCATCAGAAAAATCGGTTAAAGTAACTTCGACAATTACATCAGGAAATTCAATATTATCAAAATTTATTGAATTATCGCAAACCTGTTTCTTGAATTTCTTAATAGCGCCATAATTAAAATCATCAATCTCTAAAACTCTTTTTTTGAAGATTGTAATATCATGGCTAAAGATTAGACCTATGGCATTTAATAAATTGGTTTTACCCGCATTATTTTCTCCAATTATAAGTGTAAATGGTTTTAATGTAATCACGAAAGAAGGATTTCCAAAACTTCGATAGTTTTTAATCCTGAGGGTTTTTATGTACATATCATTTGAAGTTAGAGAGAATTCCTATATCAAATGTATTAAAAATGAGGTATTAATTACATTTTAAGATACTTTATTTACTGAGATGCAATAGGTTAAGCATTTACGATAACCTGGGCAATTCCCAAGTTACCGGAATAAACAATGTTATCCTGAAAGGGCTGGTTTTGAACTGATTTAATTCTCGTCCTTCAACAAAAACTCCCCTTTTACCAACCATGAGAAGCCGAAGGCTAGGAAAGCGATGGTTTCGAGCCAAAAAACGGGTTTGAATTTGAGAAGGGGTGTGCTTACGGAATCGGGTAAGGCGAAAAAGAGGATTAAGATGGCAATGCAACCTAGCATTATGTAGCCTGAAAACCTGTAGATTTTGTTTCTGATGCGTTTTTGGGGTGTTGAGGTAGATTCACCTTTGGTGAATAGGAAAAGTGTAAAATAGGCCATGCCGAGTATGAATAATCCGGCTGATGCTAAATGTACTATGCCTATCCAATTATGCTTTTCTACATTGCACCAAATATTACATGGTGGTATTAATCCTGTTATTGGATCTGTTTTTAAATTGGTTGGCATTAATGCTACAAGTAATCCAAAAATACCTGTTAGGGCTGAAACTATTCTGTCGGCTAAATCATAGCCCTTGTATGAGAGCATGAAAATTGAAAGTGTACAAACATATCCAACAAACACATCGCGCATGTTGGTGTGATAATAATTGCTGATTGAAATTTGAATGTTGCAGCAATGCCCTAAAATAAATGAACCTACTACTAAAATTAATGGAAAGAGTAAACCCAATACGCCAATAATTTTTCGGACTGTTAAGTACGAGAGTACTAGTTTGTTTTCTCTTTCGAGTTGCTCGTATTCACGAGGATTTTGAATTTGACCTTTGCCCCCGAATACTACTTTTAGTTTACGAAGGAATTCTTTGATTCTTGATTTACACATGTTTACTGTTTTTTGATTGTTATTATTTACGTTTATCTATTGTTGTTTTTTCAAATGAAATAAGGTTCATCATTTCTCTAAGCCTTGAGCGAATGCGATTGCCATATTGTTCTTCAATTTCAGAAGCTGAAAGATTTGTTGTTACATGGGTAAGGAGCTTGCGACTTATGAATAAATCATAACGGCTTAATAAAACCTCAGCCATTACATTGCACTCGTTACCGAAATATTTTAAATTATTTTCTGATCCTAAATCATCAAAGCACCAGGTTATTGGATTGTGATTGCTAAAGCTGTGGCGACTGTAACGGTGAATTGTTTCGTAGCCATCTTTTATAAAATCAAAACTTACATCGCGACATGACTTAATGTTATAGCGATTTTGAACAGGCAGAAAAAAGCGCATTAAATTCATAATTGATGTTTTGCCACTGCCTACTGGACCAGTAATTAAAATGCCTTTGTTGAAATTTATATTAAGCTTTACAGCTGGTTTTTCATCCTGCAGGAAATAGCAAAGCATTCGACAAATAAGAAACTTATCTTCTTCCACTATTTTAAATTGATTGCCGTAAACTTCCATGCCTTTTTTCTCTAACCACGCTAGTTGCTGCTCATAGTGCCTCGTTGTAATCTTTTCCAGTTTTTGCATGGAGTTTTCCTGCTGTTGATTTAGTTTTGCCATTGCTGAATTTTTCTGCATTTAACATCCAATTATTTGCTGCGGCTTGCCAGTTTTTCATTGGTGTTTTACCACCCACTAACCAACCGTTACTCTCATAGTGATTGAAAAACTTTTGACCTTCAATTGCCGGCAGTTTCTTTTTTGCAAAATAAGTTGCAACGCTTTTGGAAGTTGGTTTAACGGCAACGCCTGAACCGACACTTTTTTTATTTTTCTTTTGGCGCAACTTTTCTTTTTGTTTTTTTGAGTCGTCATCTGAAATTGATTTTTTAATTATTATTTTTTTTAGAT
>WBZO01004033.1_pt1 | contig 11614 bp, 8 predicted proteins | sample 5204261 | NCBI WGS metagenome assembly WBZO01 (sample SAMN12412400, study PRJNA552823) | activated sludge metagenome | isolation source: activated sludge from anammox sidestream of wastewater treatment plant... | place: USA: North Carolina | collected 2017-09 | reverse complement strand
CACGGGTCTTTCCGGCGGCGCGCTCGTGCGGCCTGGCGGCGTGATGATCTCTCTGACCCGGATGCGCAGGCACTGCAATACGCATGGACCTGGGTGAGCCGCCCCGCGGGCAGCACCGCCGCGCTCGCCGGCGCGAGCTCGGTGCAGGCGACGTTCACGCCCGACCGTGAAGGCGACTACCTGCTGCGGCTCATCGTCAACGACGGCCTGACCGACAGCGCGCCCGACACCGTGCAGGTCAGCACGCTAAACAGCGCGCCGGTTGCGAACGCGGGACCCGATCGCTCAGCCGTGACCGGCGAGGCACTGATGCTCGACGGCAGTGCTTCAAGCGACGTGGACGGCGATCCGCTCACCTACGCCTGGAGCATCGCCAGCGCACCGCCTGGCAGCACAGCCGACATCGCCGACGCATTGCAGGTTCAGGCGACGTTCACGCCGGACCTGCCGGGTGCGTACATCATCGAACTCGTCGTCGACGACGGCACGGTCTCGAGTGACGCCGACGCGCTGGTGATCTCCACCGCGGCGGGCAACTCACCGCCGGTCGCGAACGCCGGTCCAGACCAGAGTGCGCACGTCGGCGACACGACGCAGCTCGACGGATCGGGCTCCACGGACGCCGACGGCGACGCGCTCACCTTCAGCTGGTCGCTGAATGCGCGGCCCGCCCAGAGTGCGGCGGTCCTGCAGCAGGCCGACACCACGTCGCCATCGCTCTCCATCGACAAGCCGGGCACCTATGTCGCCCAGTTGATCGTGCGGGATGGCAAGGCCGACAGCGCGCCCGATACGGTGTCGGTCTCGACCATGAACAGCGCGCCCGTCGCACGGATCAGCGCACCGGCCACCGTCAAATGGCGCACGGACATCGCGCTCGACGGCAGTGGCTCCACGGATGCGGATGGCGACGCGCTCGCGTTCAGCTGGTCCATCCTCACGCGGCCGCAGGACAGTCAGGCTGCGCTGTCGGCCACACAAGCGCCGGCCACGGCATTCACCGCGGATCGGCCCGGCACGTACGTCGTGCAACTCGTCGTGAACGATGGTCAGGTCGATGGCGCACCCACGACCACTACCGTCAATGCGACTAACGAGCCGCCGGTGGCGACGGACGACACAGCGGGTACTGCGCAAGATGCGCCGGTCGACATCGCCGTGCTCGGCAACGACAGCGACGCCGACGGCGATGCGCTGTCGATCGCCTTGATCACGGTGCCCGCGCACGGCACGGCGGCGCACTCGGGCAATGCCATCCACTATTCGCCCGCAGCAGGGTTCACCGGCACGGACAGCTTCGGTTACAGCGCCACGGACGGCGCGTCTTATTCGTCGGCCACCGTGACTGTCACCGTGGCGCCGCTCGCGAACGAAATGCCGGTCGCCAACGCGGGCCCGGACCAGTCTGTGCCCGGCGGCTCCACGGTGCAGCTGGACGGCGCACTCTCCAGCGATCCTGACGGAGATGCGCTCGCGTACTCCTGGGTGCTGACGACCGTGCCCGCTCAGAGTGTCGCGACGCTTGCCGGTGCGAGCACCGCGACGCCTTCGTTCACCGCAGATCGCCGTGGCCTCTATCGCGCGACCCTGACCGTGAACGACGGGCGCGGAGGGAGCGCCTCGGACTTCGTCGACATCACGGCACAGAATCGCAACCCGCAGCCGACGGGCGACACCGGCACAACGGCGGCCGGCACGGCCGTCACGATCGACGTGCTCGCCAACGACACCGATCCCGACGGCGACGTACTTTCGCTTGCGAGTGTCACGCAGCCGGCGAATGGAATGGCAGCCATCGCCGGAGCATCCGTCACGTTCACGCCCGCCACCGGGTTCAACGGCACGACAACTTTCGCCTACACGGTGAACGACGGACATGGCGGCAGCGGCACGGCCGCCGTTACGGTGACCGTGTCGGGAGAACCGGGGGAGTTCACCTTCACGCTTTCGAGCACTACGGCTTCAGGCGTCGCCGGCTCGCGCATCCAGGTGCCGTTCCGGATCGTGCGAAATGCCGGCACGACGGGCGACATCGGTGTGGCCCTGACGGGCACGGTCGACGGCGTTTCGTCGACCGGTGCGATTGTCCCCGATGGCCTCGCCGATGGGATCCTCCTCATCGCCATCGCCGCGAACGTCGTCCCCGGTACCCTGCAACTGCAGCTGTCCGCCTCGTCCGGTAGCGTCGTACATACTGCGACGCTTGCATTGCAGGTCGGTTCGCCTCAGCCGTCTTCCCTCGACCTGATCCGCGCCGCGATGCTTGCCGGCACGCTCGACCGGCCGACTTCCCTCCTCTACCGCGCATACGCGCTCGCCGGAGATGCGCGGCTGCCCGCGGAATACCGAGGCTCCGGAAGCGCGGAGGAAGATACGGGGCTGCTCGCCGAGATCGGCGAGTTCTGGCCTACGTTGACTGCCGCGCAGCGCGCGCAGCTCGAGCCGTTCACTTTGAGGCCGGCCAATCCAAACAGCTGGTACGGGCAGCTCCTCGCCGCGCTCCCGCCGGCCGCAGCGCCAGCCGGCAACGCGGCGCGAGACGGCCGGGGTGCGACGCGAGTTCGTTCAACCCTGCGCCGCGGCGCGACGACGCTGGACGTGGGCGATCCGGTGCTGCCGTCGAGCTGCGGCGAGGACACGACTCCGTCGAATGGATGGATCTCCCGACTCGGTGCCTCGGGCGGGTTTCGAGTCTGGGCGCATTGCGTCGCGCAGGATCCGCGCGCGGCGGAGATCGTTGTGAACCATGCGATCGAGGTGTACGACGTGCTGTGGGGGCCAATGACATCGGACATGGGATCGGCCCGATCCGACGTCCCGGCCAACACGCCGATCAACCCCGCCGACGGCGTGGGCGATGCGTCCATCGACATCTACATTCTGTTCCCCGGCGACGTCGTGTCGCGGCTGGGTGATAGCCAAGGGGGCGTCCAGCATGCCTACGGTTGGGCACAGACCTGGAACGAGGTCGGCGGCCGATCGAGCGGCTACATCACCGTTCCCGTGACGACGCTCCTCATGCCCCAGTTCCAGATCGTCGCGGCCCATGAGTTGTTCCATGTCCTGCAGTTCGCGCATAACTACCAGTTGGCGATCGGCGCCGTCCCGACCGGACTGGGCGGCATTCCCAATGCCCCACGGCGCAGCTGGTGGTACGTGGAGGCGAGCGCTGAGTGGGCCGGCGCGCACTACGATCGTGTGCTGGCGGACGAACTCGGCCGCGGCCGACAGGCGCGCGCGCTCGTCTACGACCCTTGGTTCTCGCAGGGTTTCCAGTCGCGCAGCAGCACGACGAGCCTCAATTCGGGCGGGGGAGTGCTGCCCTATGCCGCCTTCATCTGGCCCTATTTCATCGAGCAGGAAGACGGCGCGGCCACGGCGTCGAGCCTCATCTGGTCAGCCATCGAGGGCCTCGCGGACCCGAACGCCGCCGACGAGCGGATGGATGGCGTGTTCCCGTTCGCTGACGAGTTTCGCAAGTTCGCTGTGCGCAACCTCAACAACGACGTCGTCAACAACCGGTACGAGGCGCTGGATTCGGGCGAGTTCCCCAAGGACACGCCGCCCGCCAACATCTACCAGGGCCACTTCCGCGCCGACACGCCAATCCAGATCGACTTCTCCCTGACCACGCTCGCGGCGTACTACATCAAGCTCGACAATGACGTCGAGCCGAATCTGCGCAAGTTGAAGGTCGACTTCAAGGGTCTCGACAGCGCCCGCGGCGATCTCGGCATCGACGTTGACGTGCTGCTCAAGATGCGCAACGGCGCATGGGAGAGCGCGAAGGATTACAACGGCACCAATCAGAAGACTTGGTGCCTCGACGAGGACGACGTCGAATCCATGTACCTCGTCATCAGTGCGCACCAGCTGGAGGAGGCCGGGGTAAAGACGCGGACCGTCTCTGTCGAGTATTCGGGGAGCACCGCGCCCTGTCGACCGACATGGGTCGGCACCTCGCGCCTGAGCACGACGCAGGGCGCGAGCGTTCAGTCCACGGCTTCGGCGGACGGTCTCCTACTCGAGTTGCTCGCCGACGAGGACGAAGAGAACAACACGTCCAACGTGCAGGGATTTGCCGTCCTGTCCGCGAACGGTACCGCCAATATGGAGCAGATGATCATCGACTGCGAGCGATTCCCGCAGCCGCCCTCGATGGGGATCACGCCCGAGAATTCACTCGGCAGCATGGGGGTTGAGTACATCGACAACGGAACGAAGATGAAGCTGACAGGAAACTTCAGCACGTTCTACCCCGGAACGGTGATCGCGGATTGCACAAGCACCGAACGGGTCGAGTCCCAGATATGGGCGTCCTGGCTCTCGTTCGGCAACGGCGTGACGATACCGGTGCCTGCGCCACCTGAGCAGCAGAAGATCAAGGGCTCGTTCAACGTGTCCATGGCGCCGGGCACCAACTCGATCCTGACAATCGACTTGTCGCTGGTGAGGCAATGAGGCAAGCGGTGCCACCGTCTGACGGTGGTGCGCAGCACGCGACACCGCCTGCGTGATCAAGTCTCGCGATGCCCTTGCCGTCCGATTGCCAAGGCGCCCCGCTGGCGAAGAACAAGCGACGGCCGAGCATCGACGTCCGACTCGAGTTGCTGCGCAAGGTCTGTGCGGCCGTCGCCTGCTCGCGGTGCACCGGGACCTGACGTCGAGCAAAGTCCTGGTGAATGCGAACGGCAATCTGAAGCTGCCCCGACTTCGGCATTGCAATGCTGCCCAACGCGCACGAAATCAATCCGACAGTCGCGAAGACGCGCGAGGGCACCCGTGCCATGACTCCGGAGTATGCAGGCCCCGAGCAGGCTCACAGCGGGCTGATCTTCGTTGCGAGCAACGCCCGTTTGCTTGTCGCCCTGCTCTACCAGCTTCTGACGAGGCAGTCGCCTTACCGCTTGACCGGCGCCACACGGTTCGACTACGAACAGGCGGTCCTCGAACGGGAACCGAAGCGCTCAACTACGAGCACTGCCGGCGCGCTCGCATCGACGCCCTGCCTCCACGGCCGGCCGCCTCGCAGCTCAGGAAGCGACTGATCAGCAAAGTCGGCGATGCTGCGCGGCGCCGGCCTCGGCGAGCTGTGGATCGAGGTGCTGGTGCTGATCGCCTTCATCGTGGGGATGATGGCGGTCGCGATCGCGCGTTACCGCAAGCGGCTCGACTGACCCCCAGGCCGGCGTCGGAATTCCTTACAGAACTGCGCAACAGCCGAACGTCTGGTGGCGCACATGGTGTCCACCTGATTGATAATAAAGCACTTTGTGCATCTGGCACGGAAGCTGCTCCAAGCAGCCCTCGGGCCCGATCTCCAAGAGGAAACAAAAACATGACTGCGCACCTGACTACCCGGTTCTGGCTGACTGCGATCGCGGCGGTTGGCTTCACATGCACTGCAGACGCGGCGATCATCGATTTCAATGGGGGTACCGCCACACTGTCCGATGGCACGAGCGTCACAGTCACTGATACCGGCCCGGTATATAGCAACGTCGACTATTACGTCGAAGACGGCATCATGATCGACTTCATCGGCGGCGTCGGCTACATCGGCGACTACTATGGCGGGTTTTTCCGCCCCGACGGATCGGCACTCGACAACAGCGTGATCCACGCGCACTGGGACGGCGCGGCCGAAACCGGGCTGACAGCCATTCGTTTCACGAAGGTGGACGGCTCCACGCTCGATCTCAATTACGTCGACCTGACCTCCAACACACAGGTGGGCGGCGGTGCGGCAACCGGCGGCGAGATGTCGTACATCACGCCTTTCGGCGGCGGCAGTCCCATGCTCTTGCCCTCGTCGGACTGGGGTATCGAGTTTCTCTCCACCGGCGCCCCGGGTGACGGTATCGAGCGGCTGTACCTGAGCTCCGCGTTCGACGGCATTCTCGGCTTCGACGTGACATCGCTGAACGCCTTCTGCTTCGGTCTCGACAACTTCTACATCGACGAGGAGCCTCCTCCGCCCCCGCCGACCAATGTGCCCGAACCGTCGACGCTGATGCTGCTGCTGGCGGGCTTCGGTCTCCTCGGCGTGCGCCGGGCGTATCACCGCACCTGACGAACGCGTTCCGGTTGAGCATTTCCGCCGCCGGCTGAAGGTCATGCCTTCAGCCGGCGGCTTATTTGCGCGCTGATCCATCAGGAAATGCCCGTCCCCTGGCACATTGCCCCTCGATCATCGATCGTTGGCCGGCGTACGCGCGACGCCCACGCAGGAGTCTCATGTAGACTCCTGATCCGTCCAGGGATTTCGCGGAGCATCCTGATGCCGGCGACGAAAATGGCCGGACCCGTGCGGGCGCATCGCGCGCGGGCCGCGCACGAACGGGCGCAATCGACTGCCCGCGGCGAGGCCGAGTTCTGATGACTGCGCTCGCCGAGGTCGACACATCGTATCGGCAGGCGCCCGACGCCCTGGACCTCGGGCACATCCCCGGCAACCACGGACTGCCTGTGCTCGGCGAGACCCTCGAGGTGCTGCGCGACCTGCACGCGGTGGCAGTCCGCCATCTGCGCGAATACGGACCCGTGTCGCGCATTCGGCTCGCCGGCCAGGGCGGTCTGCTCGTGATGGGCGCCGAACATTTCGAGCGCATCTTCCACGATCCGGAGCAGTGCTTCTCAGCGGAAAAGGGCTACGACCGCCAGCTCGGCATCTTCTACCCCCGCGGCCTGCTGCTGATGGATTTCGACGAGCATCGCGCCAACCGGCGGATGATGCAGGGCGCCTTCAAGGTGCCGGCACTGCAGCGTTACATCGCGATGATGCAGCCGGTGATCGAGCGCCACGTGCGGGAGTGGGGCCGCGACGAACGGATCATCTTCTATCCGCGCATCAAGCAGCTGCTGCTCGAGATCGGCGCGCGCTGCTTCCTCGGCATCGAGGACTTCGAGCGCGAAGCCGTCATGATCAACGACCTGTTCCTGGACCTCAACGCCGGGCTCGTCTCGGTGCTCAGGGTCGAACTACCGTTCGGCGCATTTGGTCGCGCGATGCGCGCGCGGCGCGAGCTCGAACGCTGGTGCCGGGCGATGATCGCGGAGCGCCGCCGGCGCGGGGCGGCCGGCGAAGACGTGCTGAGCCAGCTGTGCCTCGCCACGGATGAGGAAGGCCGGCCCTACGACGTAAAGCCGATCGTCGATCACATCATATTCCTGCTGTTCGCCGCGCACGATACGAGCACCAGCGCGCTATCACACCTCGCGATGTACGTGGGCCGCGACACGGCAATGCAGGATCGCCTGCGGGAGCATCTGGCGCCGTTTGGCCCGGGGCCTCTGACCCACACCGACCTCTCCCGCATGGACTTCGCACAGCATTGCCTGTACGAGGCCATGCGCCTGCACCCGCCCGTGCCGATGGCCATGCGGCGAACGATCCGTCCCATCGAACTCGACGGGCTGCGCATTCCGGCGCACACAGTCCTGCACCTGCCGATGATGATGAACCAGCGCGACCCGCGCTGGTGGACCGAGCCCGATGCGTTCGATCCGGATCGCTTCGCGTCTTCGCGCCAGGAACAGAAACGTCACGCGATGTGCTTTCACCCTTTCGGCAGCGGCGCACACAAGTGCATCGGCATGTTCTTCGCCGAGCTCATGGTGAAGGCATTCCTCTGGCAGTTCGTGCGGAGCTACCGCTTCACGGTGCCGCCGGGATACGCACCGCGGATGCAGTGGGTGCCGCTGCCGAAGCCGGCCGACGGGGTGCCGCTGCGCCTGCAGCCGGCGTGAGCGGCACGCTTCCGCCGGCACAGGCACCGGTGGCGCTCAGGCCACTTTCTTCAGCTCCGGCAGCACGGCGCCCAGACTGATGAATTGCCGGCGCTGACGTTCCTGCAGCTCGGCGTAAGGCGGCCCGAAGACCACGTTCACCGAGCTCACGAGACCCGCATAGCGCGCGGCGAGCTTCGCCGGCAATTCTTCTCGAAGCCCCACGATGGCGAAGGTCTCCAGCATCTCGTCGCTCACAAGCGCCGGCATCTCGTCCCAGCGGCCCGCCTGAGAGAGCCGCACCAGCTCCGCGCACACCTCGCCGAGTCCGTGATGCTCCATCACGGCGGAATAGGTGCGCGTGGCTGCATAGAACGAGATGTGCTTGCGGATGAGCCTCTTAGATTCCTGGAACTCTTCTTCCGTTGTACCTGTGACAAAAAAAGGATTGATGGCGAAGTCGATGTCCTCGAGCCGGCGACCCGCGCGCGCCGCGCCCTCGGCGACAGCCGGGCGGATGACGTCGCGAATATAGGCAGGTGAGTTCAGCGGGTGCATCCGGACGCCATCGCCGAGCTCGCCCGCGAGGCGGCAGTTGTACTGGTTCACCGCCGCGATGTAGATCGGCACCGTCTCGATGCCCTCGATGGGCCCGGGATTGAAAAACGGGTTGCAGAGCGTGAACTGATAGTGCTTGCCCTTGAACTGCGGCGGCTCGCCGGTGCTGAAGTGGCGGAAAATCGCCTTGAGGCAGAGCACATACTCGCGCAGGCGGGGCCCGGGCGGGCTCGGCCACGGCGTCGAGTAACGACGCTCATTGTGGCCCTTCACCTGCGTGCCGAGCCCGAGCACGAAGCGCCCGCGCGAGAAGCGTTGCAGGTCCCAGGCCATCTGGGCCGTCACGAAAGGGCTTCGCGGAAAGGAAATCGCGATACCGGTGCCGATGCGCGCGCGGCGCGTGTGCTCGGCGAGGATCATCTGCGGCAGGTAGGGATCGTGCCCCGCCTCGGGTACCAGGATCGTGTCGTAGCCGAGTTCGTCGAGTTCCCGTGCGTGCCGCGCGAGGGCTTCGATGGTCGGGGGAGCCGTGATGGTCGCTTCGATTTTCATGAGGACTGATTCTAACGGGTCATTGCCGAGGTGCCACGGTGATCGCGTCGACCTCCCCCTCGTGGCCGGCACCGCGATCCGAACGGCGGACCGGTCAGGGTACATGCACGTCGGCAACACACCAGGTTGCACTCGGGCGGAGCTCAAATCTGCAGTGAACGTCTGCAAAACTTCGTGTTTACAACCTCATGGAGGCCACCTAGCTTGCCTTTCGATGCACAGATGGGCCGGAGGGATGACGAAGATGCGATTGACTCAGCGCACCCGTGCAAGTGGCACAGTCCGCAATATGGTGGCAACGGTCGCACTTGCCGCCGCGAGCACTGCGGCATGGGCGCAGGGGGCATCGCCAACCAGCGCGACCATGCTGGATGAGATCGTCGTCACCGCCGAACGACGCGAGACCGCGCTGCAGGACACGCCCATCTCGCTGGCCGTCATCGGAACCGGGCAACTCGAGGCGATTGGCGCGTTCGAGATCAGCGACATCTCCGACCAGATACCGAATGTCCGCATCAATTCGATCGCCGGTTCACAGTCGAACATCGGTATCGGCATCCGGGGCGTCTCGGCGACCGACACGCAGCTCGCGATGGATCCGGCAGTCGGCATCTATCTCGATGGCGTGTACATCGGCCGCCATACCGGCGCAGTATTCGACATCGTCGACCTCGAGCGGATCGAGGTGCTGCGCGGCCCGCAGGGGACTCTCTATGGTCGCAACTCCACGGGGGGCGCGATCAATCTCGTGACGCGCAGGCCGGGTGACGAGCTGGCGTTTGCCCAGACAGTCAGCTACGGCAGCGAAAATTTCCTCCGCAGCACGACTCGCGTGAACCTGCCGATATCCGGGCAGCTTGCCGCCTCGCTCTCGTACAACCACACGCAGCGCGACGGTTACGTGGAGAGCCTTTACAGCGGCAAGGATCTCGGTGGCATCCAGTCCGATGCCGCTCGCCTTGCGCTGCGCTGGGCCCCGGGCGAGCGCTTCACGGCAGATTATGCGTTCGATTGGTCGCAGCGTCAGGCGAACAACGCGACCGCGCAGCTGGTGCAAGTACGGCCGCTGCAGATCGGTCTCGGCGGCCGTTTCTATCAGCAGCTCGCGGCAGTGTCATCGCCGCAGCGCATGCAGAGGCTGCCGCTGGTCCAGGACAGCAATGACGAGAACACGGCGGATGTCTACGGCCACGCACTGACCCTGGAGTGGCGCCCGGCAGCGGATTTGACCGTGAAATCGATCAGCTCGTTCCGGACCTGGAAAGAAGATGAGCGTGGCAGCAGTTTCGGCGACGTGTTCGTCGACGCCAACACGGTGCTGAACGGCGCGAGCGGGGCCTACATTCCCGCGGGTGAGCGAGTCGCGAACTTCTACTCCACACGCAAGGACAAGCAGGAGCAGTGGAGCGAGGAGCTGCAGCTGCTGGGATCGGTCTTCGAAAGCCGGCTGACCTACACGCTCGGAGCCTACTACTTCACCGAGGATGGCAAGGAAGCCAACCCGTCCATGTACGTGCTGCCCGCGCAGTTTGCGTTCGGCAGCCAGCCGCTCGCGACTCAAAGATTCCTGTGTGCGGATTTCGTCTCGCCGACGCCGTGCCTTGGCAAGAGCGTGCGCCTGGGCAATCCCGCGTTCCGCTACTCCGTCGATAACGAGGCGTATGCGCTTTACGGGCAGCTGACCTGGGCGATCAACGATGCCGTCGTCCTCACGTTCGGCGGTCGCTGGTCGAGGGACCGCAGGTCCGCGACCCTGACTACCCTCTTCGGCGGCGTACCCGGCACGGTGGCAGGCAGCAAATCGTGGAGCGACTTCAGCCCGAGCGGCACGCTGACCTGGAAGGTCAGGGATCACATCAACACCTATTTCAAGGTCGCCACTGCCTATCGCGCGGGTGGCTTCAATGCCCGCGCGACGACCATGGCATCATTCCTGTCTCCGGTCGATGCCGAAACCGTGTTGGCGTATGAGCTCGGGCTCAAGTCAGAGTTCTGGGATCGTCGCGCGCGCTTCAACGTGGCGCTGTTCGACATGGACTACGAGGACCGCCAGGTGAAGCAGTTCGAGGCGGGCACGGGCGGCGCATCGCAGCGCTTCGTCAATGCCGGCAAGAGCAGCGCGCGCGGCGTGGAGATGGATTTCACGGTCTTGCCGATCGAAAGGCTGGAGTTCCGGCTGAGCTACGGCTATCTCGATGTGAAGTACGATGAATACATCACCGCGGTCTCGAACCCCGTGACCGGCCTCGGCACCGGTGTCACGACCGATGTGTCCGGGATCGCGTCGACGCTGGTGCACGCGCCGAAGCACACGGGCGCGGCCAGCGCCGAGTACACCTTCCCGGCCATGAGCCACGGTACCTGGGCACTGTGGGTGGGCGCCACCTACGCGAGCCGCCGTGACTTCGACCCATTGCTCTACCTGTATACATCGACGCCGGCGCATACGCTGATCGATGCGCGCCTGACGCTGCGTGATGTTCCACTGAGAAAGGGCAACCTGTCTCTTGCCCTGTGGGGCCGCAACCTTGCCGACAAGAGCGTGCGCGAATGGAGCATCGATTTCGGCACCATGGGCTGGGCCATCAGCACCTTCGCCCCCGAACGCACTTTCGGCGCCAACATCGGGTATCAATTCTAGTCTTGCCCTCGCGCAGCGAGCCCCGCAACCAGGTAGTCCGAGAATGCGCGGATCGCGGCGCGCCGCAGCGCCTCGGGCAGCGCATAGAGGCAGATCTCCACCTCGGTGGTGAGCTCCGGGAGATCGAGTGGCACC
>WBZO01006274.1_pt1 | contig 11615 bp, 10 predicted proteins | sample 5204261 | NCBI WGS metagenome assembly WBZO01 (sample SAMN12412400, study PRJNA552823) | activated sludge metagenome | isolation source: activated sludge from anammox sidestream of wastewater treatment plant... | place: USA: North Carolina | collected 2017-09 | reverse complement strand
TCCGAGGGTCAAGACAAGCACGACGATCGCCGCAAACCCCGGCCTGCTCATCAGGAGCCTGGCCCCGAAGACCAGGTCCTGCGTAATCGTCCTCATGCAGTCGATAGACACCGGGATCCCGCCATCGGCTCCCGCGAATCTGTCTTCCCCGCCGCGATGCGCGGCGGGTCCGCACGCCGGCTACTGCGTGACCTTCAGCGTGTCGAAGTCCAGCACTCGCCGCATCCCGCCGTGCCGCAACTCCAGGCGGCGGCTGTTCCGCTCCGCCTGCAGAAAAGGACCGTCGAACAACTTCCACGACGAGAAGTCTCTCGGCTGCCCGTACGTGCAGTTCATCTGCGCCCCGCGCAGAGTGCGAAACCGCACGCTCGGCGCCGGCTCCAGTTTCAGTTCCAGCGGCAGCGCCAGAATCGCCTCTCGAAACGCGTCCAGCGTCGCGTACTCAGAGGCCGAGGCGGCCTGCACCACCGCGCCGTTCTTCAGATACGGGCTGAACAGCCGTTTTCCCCCGCCTTCGATCGGCTTCCACGAATACGGAGCCAGCGGCCGGTACGCGATCCAGGTGTTTCCGCCGCGCGTCAGAATCCAGCCCGACGGGTCCTCGACCACCGTCGAGAGGTCTTTCGAGAAAAAGCCGTTGATGTGCGGAAAACGCGTCTCTGGCGCGATGTCATACAACACCACCACCGCGTCCCGGTCCTGGAAGATCTGCTCATACGGCGACCCGCCCAGCAGCTTGTCCGGCGAATCGTAGCTCTTCTTCGAGCGGTAGACGATCTCCGGCCCCGGGTCCGGCGCGAACGTGAAGTACGCCTGGAGCTCGAGCGGTCCCGAATACGGATGCACTGTAAAGAGCGTATTGTGCACGCCGCGCGGGTCCGGCACGGCCCACGTCACATCCCAGGAGTGCTGCTGAATCGGCTGCAGCAGCCCACCCTGGTCGGAACCGACAACATAGTCCTTCCGCAGATACGTCGTCTTGTAGACGTCGCCGTTGCGCTCCTCATAGAACCGCCAGCGGTGCCGCGTGCGCTTGGTCTCCTTGTGGAGCACGCCGTCAGGACGGTCCGTTGCGATGCGCTTCAGGATCTCCGGCGGCTCATACGCCGAGGCCAGCGCATAGTACAGCGGATAGCTGCCATAGCTCGGAGTGTGGTAACCAAGGCCGAACAGCAGCCAGCCGAAGTCGGAGCTGATGCCGTACCACTTCTCCACCACCTGGCGGTCGTCGGTCCGCGCATGGGAGCCCGCGTAGATGCCGTCGATCTGCTCGGCGGCGTAGTCAGCCATCAGATAGTCGAGCATCATCGCCGCGCGCTGCCGCATCGCCGGATCCTTCGACCAGGCGGTCAGGTACGACATCGGCAGCAGGTAAACCCCGATGTAGTGCGTGCAGTCGCACTCGCCTTGCCCGCGCCGCGTGGTCATGTCCACCCACCAGTTGATCCACTCCTCGGATTCCTTGAAGTTCTCCGCTGACGACTTGCCGTTGAACCACGCCTCGCCGGGCTCGTCCGGCCACAACTGCGCCATCAGGTACAGCGTCGAATAGTAGAGCAGCCAGTGGTTTTCCGTGTCCCCGCGAAACGGCATGTAGGTCCGCCAAGCCTCCCGCAGAGCCTTGCGGGCCTCCGGGCTCAACTGCCCCTTGTCCAGGTAGGCCACCGCGGTCACCGGGAACATCCAGAACATGTCTCCGCTCGGCCCCGCCTTGAGGATCTCGATCAGGCGCCGCGAGCACCAGGCCGGGTCCTCCTTGAGCCACAGTTTGGAGGCGATGGCCCCGTAGCTCGCCTCTTCCAGTTTCGCCGGGTGCGCGTTGTGGGAGATCACCTCCTTCACGCGGTCTTGAAACGGCGGCGCGGCCAGCAACGCCAACACCAGCGGAATCATCGGGAAACCTCCGGAAAGAAGTGCAGCCGGTACACGATCGCGCCCTCGAGACCAGCGACCCGCCAGCGCTTCCCCGCGTCGTCGGAGACGTAGAGCGCCTCCTCATGCACGTTCGCATACAGCCGCCCTGGGTGATCGGGGTCGAACGCCACGCTCCAGACATCCCAGCGCGGCAGCCCCATGCTCCGCCGCTCCCATGTCTTGCCGTCGTCCTCGCTGACCAGAACGCCGGTGCCCCAGCCTGCCAGCGCAATCCGTCCCGGCTTCGTCCGGTCGAAGGCGATGTCGTAGAGGTTGCGCTCCACGGCGACGTCGCCCACGCTTTCCCAGGTCAGCCCGCTGTCCCTGGACCGCAGCAATCCCCCGCCCTGTGTGCCCGCCAGCCAGTCCTCCGGCGCATGCGGAGACTGGACGACCCGACGAATCTGCCACCCCTCGGCGCCCGTCCGGCGCCAGGAGTTCCCCCCGTCCTCTGTGAGGAAGATGCCGTTCGCCGTCCCGGCGATGACGCGTCCCGCCCGCTGGCGGTCCGTCTGCAGCGTTTCGCAGTACTTCTCTTTGATACCGTTGTCCGCAGCGCGCCAGGTCGCGCCACCGTCGCTGGTCTTGTGGATCCCCGCGGTATGCGAAAAGTAAACCGTGCCCGGCGTGTTCGGATCGACGCTCACATCACGCAGTTCGGTCACGTCCCATCCGGTGGTGATCCGCCACTTGCGCCCGCCCTGGCTGGCTTTCACAAGACCGTTTCCGGCGGCCAGGTAAATCACCCCCGGGTCGCCGCGGTCGTAGTCGGCCGCCATGATCATCGGGTGCGTGAAGCCCAGAGTCTCCCAATCCGAAGCTCCGGCGAGATGCAGCAATCCGCTGCCGCCCAGCCTGGAACCCACCACCCACGCCTTCGCGTTCACCGCGCAGGCATAGAGTTCGTGACGGGTCTGGGCCGCCGCGGAGATCGCCATGAGGAGAAGCAGAGTCGAACGCATGAATCGACTACTTTACCTGACGCGGCGCCCGGCCCGTTCCGGGCGAAGGCATCCGGGCTCCGAGCTTTGCGCGCCAGGCGTCCAGATGCGCCTTCAAACCGGCGGCGCGGACGGCTTGCTCGCCGGCCAGATCGCGGCTTTCCCCGGGGTCCTGCGACAGATTGTAGAGTTCCAGTCTGCCGTCCTCCAGGTACTCCAGGAGCTTCCACTCCCTCGTCCTCACGGCGCTCACTGGCGTCGTCGTCGGATAGTAGTGCGGAAAGTGAAAATACAACTCCTCTCGCGGGAGCCTCTTCTCCGCCCCGGTCAGCAGCGGCATGAGACTCAGCCCGTCCACGCCTGCGTTGTGCGCGGCGTCGCCCGGCAGACGGGCCATCTCGAGCATCGTCGGATAGAAGTCCGTCGAGCACACGGGCTCCTCGACCACCAGGCCCGCCTTCGCCATCGGCCCTCGAATCATCAGCGGCACGCGCACTCCGCCCTCGTACAGCGACCCCTTCCCCGACCGCAGCGGGTAGTTGTTCGTGCACGGCTGGCCTTCGTATTCGTTGACGTAGCCTCCGTTGTCCGACGTGAAAACGACCACCGTGCGGTCCGCAACCCTCATCTGCTCGAGCTTTCGCAGCAGCCGCCCGACGTTCTCGTCCAGGCTCTGCACCATCGCCGCGTAGCCTGCGTTCCGGTGCCGCATTACCGGCCGGATCTTCGCCTCGTATTTCGCCGCCAAGCCGGGCTTGCCCTCGATCGGCGTGTGGACAGTGTGATACCAGAGATTCAGGAAAAACGGCCGGCCGCCGCCCAGATCGAGCGCCTTCATCGCCTCATCGGTCAACCGGTCCGTCAGATACTCGCCCGGCTTGCCGCCGGCGAGCCCGGGCACGTACCGGTATTCGCCGCCGAATCGCCTGGAGCCGCGGTAGGGCCAGAAGAACGTCTGCGGCGCGCCCCACACGGCGCCGCCGACGTTGATGTCGAAACCCTGCGTCTCGGGGTAGTGCTCCGCATCGCCGAGGTGCCACTTGCCGATGTGCGCCGTGTGGTAGCCGTTCGCTTGCACGACCTCGGCGAAGGTGACCTCCGAATGCGGCAGATTCTCCTCGGCCACCGGCGGCACCACCCTCCGGTTCTCCGGCGGCCGCCGTGCCGCCTCCCGCCAGATGGTCATGTGGAGCTTGGCGGGATGCTTGCCGGTCTGAATACTCGCTCGCGTCGGCGAGCATACCGGCGCCGCCGCGCATGCGTTCGTGAACCGCACGCTCTCCCTCGCAAGCCGGTCCAGATTCGGCGTCTCATGCAGGTCGGCGCCATAGCAGCCGAGGTCGGCCCACCCCAGGTCGTCCGCCAGGATAAAGACGAAGTTCAAAGGCGGCGGGGCTTGAGCCTTCACCGCCGGAGCCACCGCCATCGAGAGCATCTGCCGCCGCGTCATGCCACAGCCAGTCTACCCCAGCCGGCGGATCGCGAACCAGGGCTTCAACGACGCCCGGAGAGAGCCGCCGAAACGGCTGCGGTCGCGGCACCGGGGCTGCCGCCCGGCAGGTTTCGAGTGTAAAATCCAAGTCCAGTGGAGGCCATCGATGAGTTCCCATCCGACACGCCGTACATTCATCGCCGCAGCGCCGGCAATCGCCGCTGCCGCCACGCCCGGCAAGCCTGCAATGCTCGGCGGAACCAAAGTCCGCACGACTCCCTTCCAGCCCTGGCCCGTCGCCTCCGCCGAAGAGGAGAAGGCACTGTTGGCGACCCTCCGGAGCGGCAAGTGGTTTCGCGGCAGCGGCCAGAACGTGCTCAAGTTCGAACGGGCGTATGCGGAGCTGACCGGTTCGCCGTTCTGCCTGGCGACGGCCAACGGCACCTCCGCTCTATACGTGTCTCTCAACGCCCTCGGCGTCGAACCGGGCGATGAAGTGATCGTTCCTCCGTACACGTTTGTGGCAACCGTCAACGCGGTGCTGCGCCAGTTCGCCCTGCCGGTCTTCGCCGACACGGATCCCGAGACCTTCCAGATGGACCACCGCAAGGTCGAACCGGCTTTCAGCGAACGCACCAGGGCCATTATGCCCGTCCATCTCGGCGGAGCCGTCTGCGACCTCGACGCGCTCATTCCCCTGGCCAGGAAGCACAAGACGGTTCTCATCGAGGATGCCTGCCAGGCCCACCTCGCTGAGTGGAAGAACCGTAAGGTCGGCACGCTCGGCGACGCCGGCTGCTTCAGCTTCCAGGAATCGAAGAACCTCTCGTCCGGCGAAGGCGGCGCCATTCTGCTGAAAAGCGAGGATCTGATCGAGCGGGCGTATGCTTTCCACAATAACGGCACCGGCCGCGGCGGCAGCGGCGTGCGACCAAACTATGCATCGACGGGCGCCAACCTGCGGCTGACCGAATTCCAGGCCGCGCTGCTGCTGGCCCGGATGGAGCGCCTGGCCCGGGAGTCCAGGACCCGCGCGGACAACGCGGCCTACCTGAGTTCAATGCTCGGCAAGATCCCCGGAATCAAACCAGTGAAGATGCACGCCGGGTGCACGAACAACGCCTGGCACCTCTACATGTTCCGCTACGATCCACAGGCGTTCTCCAATCTGCCTCGGGCGGCCTTCCTGAAGGCCATGCACGCCGAAGGCATCCCGTCCTCCGGCGGATACACTCCCCTCAACAAGCAGCCGTTCATCAAAGCCGTCATCGAATCGAGGCCTTACAGGAAGCTCTTCCCCGGCAAAGTGATCGATGAATGGGCGGACCGCAACCAATGTCCCGCCAACGACAGACTCTGTGCTGAAGCGGTGTGGTTCACCCAGAACATGCTGCTCGGGCCGCGTTCCGACATGGATCAGATCGTCGAGGCGATCACCAAGATCCAGGCGCACGCCGCCGGCATTGCTAGAACCTGACATCGGCCTACTGCGTGCGGCAGTTCCTGAGCCCGGCGGCGCGTGCCCACTCCACCGCCTGCGCGTACTCCGCGGCGGTTATTCTCCGGGCGAGCTCGGGCAAACGGCTGGCGCGATGTTCCGGCCTGTATTGCGCCATGAGGTTGACATAGGTCCCCGTGCCGAGGCGCTCGGCCACGAACTTCACGAAGCGGTCCGTGCCGGCGATGTTTCCGGGCAGAACGAGGTGGCGGATCATAAGCCCGCGCAAGGCGACGCCCTTTTCGTCGGTTACGACTTCGCCGACCTGCCGGTTCATCTCGGCGATGGCAGCCCTGGCGACTTCGGGATAGTCCTTCGCGCCAGCGGAGTACTTCACCGCCATCCGGCTATCCATGTACTTGCAGTCCGGAAGGTAGATGTCGACGATGCCGTCGAGGAGTTTGACCACTTCCAGCGATTCGTACCCTCCGCAGTTGTAGACCAGTGGGATTCGCAGGCCCTTGGCGATCGCCTTCCGCAATGCGCCCACAATCGAGGGAACGACATGCGTCGGGGTCACCACATTGACGTTGTGGCAGCCGCGCTCCTGGAGCCCGATCATCATGCGGGCGAGTTCTTCCTCACCCGCCAGCGAGCCGTCGCCGCGATGGTTGATCTGCCAGTTCTGGCAGAAGGCGCAGAGCAGGTTGCAGTGGCTGAAGAAGATGGTCCCCGAGCCGCCGCGGCCGACGAGTTCGGGTTCTTCGCCGAAGTGCGGGTGGACGGAGTGGACCTTGGCGCGGCTGATCGATCGGCAAACACCCCATTCGCCCTTTGTCCGGTTCGCGCCGCACACCCGCGGGCAGAGGCGGCAGTCGGAGTAGATGTCTTTGAGCGCCTGCTCGCGGCGGGCGAGCTCCCCGCTCCGCTCGGTCGCGATGTAGGCCGGCGACCAGCCTTTGCGCGGCAGAACCACCAGGCCCGCCGTGAAGTCTCTCCGAGTCGGTTCCATCCGTCCGGATCCTTCCGCCCCCATCATACGCCGGCCACAGTACAATTCCGAGTGCAATCCCGCGTTTTCGGAGGTTACTGCGATGGACTGGTCCCCCGAGGAAGCAGCCCGAACACTCGGACCGGAACTCGCCGCGCGCCGGCGGCTCCTCCCGTCGGCATGTCAACAGTCTGCGCCGGCGGAGCTGCGCGCCATCACCGCCGAATACGACGCGGCGCTGGAGCGCGTTCGCAACGGCGTCTACGGCCGCTGCGAGACCTGCCACGATCCGATCGAGCGGGAGCGCCTGCAGGCCGATCCGCTCGCCCGGTTCTGCCTCGATCACATGAACCAGGCTGAACTGCGGGCTCACGAGCACGACCTCGAACTCGCCAGCCGGATCCAGGCCAAACTGCTGCCGCCGCGGCAAGTGCGGATGGCAACCTGCGAAGCGTATTACATCTATCAGCCGGCCGGCCCGGTGGGCGGAGATCATTGCGAACTGATTCCCGCCGGCGATGGACGGTCGCTGTTGTTCGCCATCGGCGACGTCGCGGGCAAAGGGGTTGCCGCGTCCCTGCTGATGACGCATCTGAGCGCCATCCTGCGCAGCCTGCTGTCGCTGGGTCTGCCGATCCCCGACGTGATGGAACGCGCCAACCGGCTGCTCTGCGAGAACACGCTCAGCTCCCACTACGCCACGCTGGTCTGCGGGCGCCTGTGCTCGGACGGCTCGGGAGAGCTGGCTCACGCGGGCCACTGCCGGCCGCTGCTGGTGCGGCGCGGCACGGTCGAACCGTTCGAGGCGGCCGGCGTTCCGCTGGGCCTCTTCTGCCGTTCGACATATCCGGCCCTGTCTTTTCGTCTCGAGCCCGAAGAGAGTCTGCTGCTCTACACCGACGGCCTCACCGAGGCGCGTGACGCTGCGGGCGCCGAGTTCGGCGAGCAGGGGCTGCTCAACTTCCTCACGCAGGCGCCGCATCGCGCCCCGGCTTCCGGCGCCGCCCAACTGGCCGGCAGCGTCGTGGACGAGGTGGCGCGGCATCGCCAACATACTCCGGCGCAGGACGACCTGACCGTGGTCGCGATCCGGCGAACCTGCTGATCGAACGCGAGTACAATGGCTCGATGCGCCATGCTCTGCTCCTGCTCCTCTTCACCGCGGCCGCGGTTCTCTCCGCTCAGACGCCGCCGCCGCAGCCGGCCAAGCCCGCCGCCCCGCTGGTGAGCGAAACCCCCGTGGTGCGGCAGCACGAGATCCCGCTGGACGGCAGGAGCCTCAAGTACACCACCACCACCGGCATGATGCCGGTCCGCTCCGCGCAGGGCGAGCTGCAAGCTCACATCTTCTATGTGGCCTATACGCTGGACGGCGTGGCCGATGTCTCCCGGCGGCGGCTGATGTTCTCCTTCAACGGCGGACCCGGATCATCGTCGGTGTGGCTGCACCTCGGCGCCCTTGGTCCCAAACGGGTGAAGATGCAGGACGACGGCGCAATGCCGGCTCCGCCGTATCAACTGGTCGTCAACCCCGCAACCTGGCTCGACAGCACGGACCTCGTGTTCATCGATCCCGTGGGCACTGGCTACAGCCGGCCCGTCAAGCCCGACCTGCAAGCCAGGTTCTCCTCGCGGCTGGGCGACATCGAGAGCGTCGGCGAATTCATCCGGCTGTATCTGACCCGGCACAAGCGCTGGACGTCGCCCCTGTTTCTCGTCGGCGAGAGCTATGGAACGACGCGCGCCGCCGGGTTAGCCGGCTATCTGGTCGACAAGGGCATCGCCTTCAACGGCGTGATGCTGATCTCGACCATCCTCAACTTCCAGACGGTCCGCTTTGCCCCCGGCAACGATCTGGCCTATCCGCTCATTCTGCCTACCTACACGGCGGCGGCCTGGTATCACAAGCGGCTGCCCGCCGAGCTCCGGAAACGGCCGTTGCGGGAAGTGCTCAGAGAGGTGGAGCAGTGGGCGCTCGGCGGCTATTCAGAGGCCCTCGCCAAAGGCGACCGGCTCACCGCGGCCGAGCGCAAACAGTGCGTCGAGCGGCTGGCTCGATACACGGGGCTCGATCCGAAGTTCATCGAGCAGGCTGAACTGCGGATCATCCTGCCGGAATTCAATCGTGAGTTGCTTCGCGATGTGAACCTTCTTTCCGGGCGCCTCGACAGCCGGCTCACGGGACCGGGCCCCCGCGACGCCAACCGCAGAAGCGAGTTCGATCCTTCGATGGCGGCGATCCGGCCACCCTATACAGCGGCCTTCAACCAGTACGTCCGGACCGAACTCGGCTTCGAGTCCGATGCGGAATACTTCATCCTGGGCGGAGGCATCGGGCGCTGGAACCCCAACTCGGACGGGGAGTACGTGAACGTCAGCGAGTCCCTGCGAACCGCCATGACCCGTAACCCCTTCATGAAGGTGTACCTGGGCGCCGGATTGTTCGACATGGCGACGCCCTACTTCGCCGCCTACTACACCCTGGATCACATGGGCCTGCCCGAGAACCTGCGCGGCAACATCCGCGTGCACGAGTATGAAGCCGGCCACATGTACTACATCCATACCCCTTCGTTGCAGGGACTTAAGAAAGATATGGCCAGTTTTCTGGACTGGGCGTCACCGGGGATCCAGTAGCCCGGTTGAATCTTTACTAAACATTCACATTCCAACCGGGAACGATTCTCCCGACGAGCCGTCTACTTAAGTGTAGGCGCCGCGAGGCAGAACGGAGGAACCCATGGAAAACCTGAGAGACCGGTTGGCCCTGGAAGCCGAACTTCTGGAAACAATCGGCCGCAATCGTGAGACGCCGGGCTGTGAAGAGGTTTCCGCGGAGCTCGAGCGCGAGATCATTCAACGTGAACTCGCGGAGCTCGAGCGGGCAGCGGAGCCGGAACCCGCCTTGATCCTCCGCCGCCGGGCAGAGCGTCACGAACGTTGAGCGCCGGTCGCTCTCTGCCGCGCTGACGCGGACGGCTTCCTGGAACTCTCCTCCGTCGCTGAGCCCATTCAACCTGAACTGGCCGAAAGTGAGGGGCCGCCCGAGCCGGCCTCGTCGTCACGCCCGCGAATCGGGCCGCTGGCCGGTTGACTTATCGGCGTCGCGGACCTTAGGTTTGGCGGGCCTGTTCTTGGCCGGGTTGCTGAACACGAAGCGGCCTGAGAGGACGCAGCCCTTCATGCCGGGATCGCAGGGGGTCAGCCTGACCTTCTTGCAGGCTCCGTCGATCTCGTGCGGGCAGCCCCAGCTCGCCATCGGTGTGATCCCTCGATCCATCATACGCCCGCCGGGTCGCGTGCCGATGTGACCGCGGTCACAGGCGAACCGTGATCCGGACCCGACGCGCGCATCACCTGGCTTGTTCTCAAACTGCCACGCCGATGGCCGGCGGCAGCCGGAACTCAGATGGGCGCTTCAGTCAACCGCTCCTGAAGGCGGGCGCGGATGGCATCCTCCGGTTCGGCCAGCCAGCAGGATTCGAGCGCGGGCGCAAAGGCAAGCAACTCCGCGGTTTGCCAGGCGCGCGCCGGAGAGAATGCGGCGTAGCCGAGAGCGTCGGCAAACCGCCAGCAGATGCGGACAAGATTGTCGATCGTGTACTGCTCCGCTTCGGGATTGTCATGGTGTGTCGCGATGACCGCGGCGAGTTCGTCGGGGAAGTCCCAATCCTGCGCCAGATAGGCGCCGGCGGCGCAATGATCGATTTCAAACAGGTCGCGTTCGGTCTTCAGCAGGTCGAAGCCGTAATCGTCGGAGACCTGCAGCATGCGGGCGTATTCGTCGGGATAGGCCGACATCAGGCCCAGCGAGCCGAGGTTGTGCAGCAGCCCGGCCGTATAGGCCTCGTCGCCGGGGAGCCGCGCGACACGCGCCGACTCTTCGCAAAGAATCGCGGTGACCACGCTGTGGAGCCAGACGCGCCGGAGAGACTGAATCCTGAGCGAGGATCGGACCATCCGGTTGACGCAGATCAGCATCGCCATCGATCGAACCCGGTCCATGCCCACCAGGACAATCGCCTGCGCGAGGCTGGTGACTTCCCGGCGAACGCCGAACAGGGCGGAGTTCGCCACACGAAGCAACTCGGCGGAAAAGGACGGATCCATCCGGGTCAGTTCGCTCACCTGCCGGGCGCTGACGTCCTGCTGGCTTGTCAGGGCAAGAATGCGCTGGGCAAAGGTAGGCAGCGGCGGCACGAGCCGGAGAGCCCAGGGAGCTTGAGGCCGGACGAACGTAGAGGACATCGAGGACTCCTACGATTCACTCTTCGGCGGCGCCGGCGGAGAATTGAGAAGAATGCGGGCACGGCGACGCAGCGCTCCTGTCTGGCTTCCGGGACGCCGGCGGCCCCACGAGCGCCAGCCAGCCCGCCTGATCCAGCGCAGCCGGGACACCGGCCGGCCGGAACCGGACGGCGCCATTGAACTGGCGTTCCGGCCGGTGATATTGTGGCCTCGGTTTCTTCTTCCATGCGCACGCTCACCCTCGCCCTGATTTCCTGCGCGCTGTGCGCGCAGCAGAAGCCCGAATGGGACGATCCCGCCGTGATCCAGACCGGCACGGAGAAGCCGCGCGCGACGGCGATGATCTACCCGAGCCGGGCGCTGGCCCTGACTTTCGACCGCGCCAGGAGTCCGTGGCATCAATCGCTGAACGGGACGTGGAAGTTCCACTGGTCGAAGAATCCGGCCTCGCGGCCGGTGAACTTCTTCGAGCCGACCTTCAGCGACGCGGCGTGGAAGACGCTGCCGGTTCCCGCCAACTGGCAGATGCACGGCTACGACTATCCGATCTACACGAACATCATCTATCCGTGGCCGCAATCGAACCGCGAGGCGCCGCAGGTGCCCAAGGATTTCAACCCCGTGGGATCGTATCGCAAGACATTCGCCGTG
>WBZO01006272.1_pt1 | contig 11616 bp, 8 predicted proteins | sample 5204261 | NCBI WGS metagenome assembly WBZO01 (sample SAMN12412400, study PRJNA552823) | activated sludge metagenome | isolation source: activated sludge from anammox sidestream of wastewater treatment plant... | place: USA: North Carolina | collected 2017-09 | reverse complement strand
AAGGCTGGATAAAAACGCCGTGGCCCGGGTGGCGCTGACTGCGCTTGTTTCCGGCAGGGGCACGCTCAGGACCGGCGCACTTGGCCATGGGTTGACCTGCGAGCTTTGGTAGGTTTGCCAACAGGTGTCCGCTGCCCAGGAAGGAAAGGCTGATGCCGAGCAAAGCACCATCGCGGCTACGCCGGCCGCTTGTGCGTTGCATCGAAGGCCAGCCTGCATGCGCACGGCGGTCCAGCCGTCCGGGTGCGCGCGCCGGCGCAGGCCGCTGTACCACCGCCGGCCGTACTCCGGCTGCGACGGCCCCGAGTTCCGGTGCCGACGCGTCCGGGAGGAAGAACGGTGTAACGCGGTAAACAGGCGCATTTGCCAGACCCTGCTTCGTGATTGCCTTGATACATGGACGGAGACGCCCGGCACTGATCATGCGCCACAACGACGCAGCGTTGCCGACGGTGACTCGCCAAACATGGACCGGTACTGAGCGGAGAACCGGCCAAAGTGCCAGAAGCCGTACCTGCTTGCGACCGCGCTGACGCTTGTGCTTTCCAGGCCGACCGACGAAAGTGCCCGGTGAACCAGGTGCATACGACGGGTCAACAGGAACTGCTTCGGCCCCATGCCGAGATGCTCCTGGCAACATAGTCTGAGCGTACGCTCGGGAACCCCAATCAATGCGCAAATTTCAGGGACGTAGAACGCCCTGTCCGGCTCATTTCTTAAGAGCCGGGCAAAACGGCGCATGACCAGGCGATGGGTTTGTTGAGACCAACGGGATTCGGTTTTACCGAATCCATCGAGGCCGGTGAACACCGCACCGATCAAGGCCTGTTCGAGAGCGTGGGCAGGTTCTGCCTGAAGGCTGTCTGAGGATGCTTGCGCAAGCAACACGGCTCTGTTCGTGGCTTCCAGCAATTCTGTCAGTGCGCTTGGCGAGGGGGTGACGATCAGCGGATCATGCGATGCCGTCAGGTCGATACCAGTCAGTGCGACACTATATGCGGACATCTTCTCGGACGGGAGCGAGATCGCCCCCCAGGACAACGGCCCCCAGGAACGCTCGAAGTATTCTTCGGCCCGTGAGTGATATATTATCTGCCCGTAACCTACGAGCTCCCCGCTGTTGGCAAAGTGGCTCAAAGGCTCGGTGGGAAATCTGATGTAGCCACGCGTCGATGGCTGTATCGTATGTTTGATCCGAGCCCCGCTGTCTTCAGCATAACACAGCCAGAGATTATCAAATTCAACACGAGTGACCCTGCAGGTGTACTCCCTCGTCGGCCTCGGAGTGATTGTGGTCGGAGCCGCAATAAATGCCGTCTCGAACTCTTCGGCGGACTTGTAGCTCGCGACAGAGCTAATCGCCATTTGCTCTCTCCGTGATACTACCCCTCAGCGGAGGCTCTTGTCCGATAAAACGTTGATTTACGCAGAGACTGTGCATATGTCGTCACCTGACAAGATGCGCGCTCCGCGACATACGGTGCCGCGGGCGACAGCGATCCAGCGTCTCAGACGGGAGCTCGCCGAACAAGCAGTGGTATGATTGAGCCAGCTGGGCTGTATGGCGGAATCCGTACTGTCGTGCCACACCTGCGATATTCAGAGTACCGGAACCGCGGCTCAGGAATAATCTACGGATGGCCCACAACCTGAGGAGGCACCCATATACCTCTGGATCGACACCGAGGCGCGATCTGCTGAAACTGCTCACGAACGATGCCGAATGGCCCAGCGCCTTGCCGATTTCACCGGATGTCAGGCGGCGCCCATGCAACCGGGATCGCATGAACCCCTCAAACTGCTCGGACAGATCCAATCCCTTCCGGGAGGATTTCAGCACCGCCTGTGCTGGACCCGCCGACAGACAGTCGATCAAGGCGTGTGTGATCTGCTGCTCCAATCCATACGCCGCATCCCGGCCAGGAAGCGTCCGCATGCGGTGATGGGTCAACCGCATGGCGGCAGAACACAACTCATATACCATACGGCTGTCAAACCCGGATGATGCGTGCAAATGTGCGATGCCCGGAAGCGGCCATCGCTGCCTCACTACGGCATGGGCATAGTGTGCAAAGTACCGCATTGGCACGCAAATCGCGCTCCATCCAGCACTCGCGTGCGCCCGAGCGTAAGCGGCCTGTCCGGGACCCAAGGCTACTATGTCATGTTCACCAATATCGGCGCCGTCCCAGATCGAACCCGAGGCGTGTTCGTCAGCGAGGACGAACATGAGCAAATGGTCAGGAACCTTGAGAAACGCGATAAACGGCAGCGTCGTTACCGCCCGCAGCAGCACCAGATGGTCCAGTTCCAGCCGGGCAAGGCGCGCCTGAAACCTCCCGGACCGGGTCGGGACCAAACTGAGCGCGAAATCGGCCGCAAGCGCCCCCGAGAGAGTCTCTGAATCACCGAATGTCGCGAGAACACTGTTCGGCATCTCAGCTCCGCTGTGAGTTAAGCGAGTTTGAGTCCAATGTTCGCCAACGCACCTCCTGTGTCACAAACAATGAAGGCCATATCGCACAAAGCCGCTATCCGATTTCGGCAAAAGACGAGATGGGACACTTGTATGCCGAAATCGGATAGCCAGCCGGGCAGGGAGGTGTCAGTTCGATATGAGACCGGTGCCGCAGAGCCTTTGGCAAGAATGGTTCCGCCCGACGGCGCTCCGGTACCAGGGACGTCCTATAACCGTGGGGGAATCATCCGATGAACCAATCGACCGATCGCCAGGAGCGCCGGATTGACGCCTTCTTCTCCACTCCGGCGGCACGGGCGGACCGCTGGCGCGCGCTGGCTGACGCTGCCAAGGCGTGGGCGTCCGGGTCCTCGGACCGGAATGGGTTCGAACGTGCGCTCGACGAAGTCGCCGCGATCGAGGAGTTTCACGCCTATCCGGGACCGCAACTCATGCAGGCGCTGCGGCATCGTGCCGAGGCCAATGATGCAGCCGGCGCGGCTGAACTGACATGGCGTATCTCAACCGCGTTGTTGAGCAGGTCGTTCCGCCAGTATGCCGAGGACTGGGATCCTCATGCGGGAATCGCCGAAGCGGTAGGCAACGTTCTGCCACCGTCATTGAGTCGCGTGGAGGTACACCGGCCCTATTTCGAGGTGCTGATCGTCACTGGCGCACCGCCCGAGCGTTGGGCGAGCATCCGTACGGAGTGGCGCCACATGCGGCGCGCGCAGGACGATTTCATATACGAGCCGGTGATCGTCGGCAGTGCGGAAGATGCGCTGTGCGCCACGATGCTGAATCCCGACATCGCCGCGGTGATGATCAACGAGGGCTTTGCATTCCGGTCCCGCCACGACGCGCCTGTGCTGCGGAGTGTCGTCGATCCAATGGCCGCGCTCGAGCCGTCCGACATGTCGGCACTGCGCCTGGCTCGCGTATTGAAGAGGGTGCGCCCCGAACTCGACCTCTACCTGCTTTCAAATCGACAGGTTGAGGAGGTCGCGGGCGGCGACGCGGCGGACCTGGTGCGTCGTGTGTTCTACGCGGTGGAGGAGCCGCTGGAACTGCACCTGGCGGTGCTGGAAGGCGTGCGGGATCGCTATGACACGCCGTTCTTCGACAACCTCAAGAAGTACGCCCAGCGCCCGATCGGAACCTTCCATGCGCTGCCGATCGCTCGTGGCAAGGCCGTGTTCAAGTCCGACTGGATCCGCGACATGGGCGAGTTCTACGGCCCGACGCTGTTCCTGGCCGAGAGCAGCGCAACCACCGGTGGGCTGGACAGCCTGCTGGAGCCGACTGGCAACATCAAGCGAGCGCAGGATCTCGCGGCCCGCGCGTTCGGTGCGGACCGTGTTTTCTTCGTGACCAATGGCACGTCCACCAGCAACAAGATGGTCGTGCAGGCGCTGATGGCGCCGGGGGACATCGCGATCATCGATCGCAACTGCCACAAGTCGCACCACTACGGCATGGTAATGTCGGGCGGTCAGCCCCTGTATGTCGAGGCATTCCCGATGACGGAATACTCGATGTACGGTGCCGTGCCGCTACGCGCGATCAAGAAGGCGCTGCTTGCGCTCAAGGCCGAGGGACGCCTTGACCGGGTCAAGCTGCTGGACCTGACCAACTGCACGTTCGACGGTCACGTCTACAATACCAGGCGCGTGATGGAAGAGTGCCTCGCCATCAAGCCTGACCTCATCTTCCTGTGGGATGAAGCATGGTTCGGCTTTGCCCGCTGGTCGCCGTTCCTGCGGCCTCGTACCGCCATGGGAGCGGCAGCGGCGATCGAGGAGTGGATCCGGGATCCCGGCAGTGTCGAGGCCTATCGACGGCACCGCGCCGAGCTCGGTGCAGACCCGTCGGACGACGTCCTGTTGGAAACGCGGCTGCTTCCGGACCCAAGTGCAGTCCGGCTGCGGGTCTATCAGACCAACTCGACGCACAAATCCATGTCGGCCCTGCGCCAGGGATCCATGATCCTGGTGAAGGACGTGGACTACCACAAGGTCGAGGAGCAGTTCCACGAGGCGGTCTTTACCCATGCTTCGACAAGTCCAAACCAGCAGTTGATCGCCAGCCTGGACGTGGCGCGGCGGCAGATGGAGCTCGAAGGCTTCGGCCTGGTCACGAACGCCATCGAGATTGCGCTAATGATCCGGCGGGAGGTCAAGAACCATCCCCTGATCTCGCGCTATTTCCGCGTGCTGGGCGCGGATGAGATGATCCCGGAGGAGTACCGGCAGTCGGGGTATGCGGATTTCCTCGCCCCCGACGCAAACTGGGCGACCGCGTTGACGGCCGTGCGTGACGACGAATTCTTTCTTGATCCGACGCGCATGACGCTCGTGTGCGGCACCGCCGGCTATGACGGAACGCAGTTCAAGAACCTGCTGGCTGACCGGTACAATATCCAGCTTAACAAGACGTCACGGAACAGCGTGCTGCTGCAGTCGAACATCAACAACACCCGCAGCGACGTTGCACACCTGATCCGCGTGCTGGTGGAGATCAGCCGAGACATCGACGAGCGGCTGCGGAACGGGGGCGACGGTGAACGTCAGCAGTTTCAGGCCCGCGTGAAAAGTCTGATGACGGATGTCCCCGACCTGCCGAACTTCAGTTGCTTCCACGCGGCATTCCGCCGGGACGCGGGTGACATCACGCCCGAGGGCAACATCCGGTCTGGCTTCTATGCGGCATACGATGCGGAAGGATGCGAGCATATCAGGCTGGCCGACGCCGAAATCGACCGTCGGCTTCGAGACGGGCCGGATCTGGTATCGGCCAACTTCGTGATCCCCTATCCGCCGGGATTCCCCATCATGGTACCTGGGCAGGTCATTACGCGTGAGACTATCGATTTCATGCGGAAGCTGGATGTCAAGGAAATCCACGGATACAACGCAGTGGAAGGCCTGAAGCTGATTCGTCCTGAAGCCCTGTCGAAAGTATCGAGCCGGTAGGGGGGGCCATCCAATGGGCACGTTGTTCAGTTTTCTCGCCGCCAATCCGTATATTCTCCTGTTCCTGACGGTTGGCCTCTCGGTCTGGATCGGGCGCCAAACGATCGCAGGGTATGGGTTGGGCATGGTGGCCTCCGCGATCATCATCGGCTGTGGCCTGTCGGTGTGGGCATCCATCTACGGTGCGAAGCTGGAACTCAACAACTTCACCCGACTGCTGTTCTACTACCTGTTCATGTACGGCGTGGGATTGCGGGTTGGGCCATCCTTCGTAAACAGCCTGGGTGGTGACGGTATCAAGTTCACCTTCCTCGCCTTCGTCAGCTGCGTGATCGGCCTCGGGCTTGTCGTTCTCGGCGCCCGGATCTTTGACCTTCCGATCGGTGCTGCGGGCGGCATGCTTGCGGGCTCGCAGACCATGTCGGCTGCCATCGGTTCGGCTGAGCAGGCCGTATTGGCTGGCGCCGTGGCGGTACCCCCGGGATCGACGCCCGAACAGGTCACGGCAATGATCGCGCTGTCCTACGGAATCACCTACATCTGGGGAACCGTCGGGATCATCCTGATCACCAAATATCTGCCACGCTGGTGGGGCATCGACGCGCAGACCTCGGCGCGGGAGTACGAGAAGGAGCATGGGGTCGCGAGCGGCGATACACCGGCCCTGACGGGCTGGACCGTCGGCGGACTGAGAGCGTATCGGCTTGAGAACCCGGTGTGGGTGGGCCGTACCCCCACTGACATGCTGCGCGAGAACCCTGAGTATCGCGTCGTGAACCTGGTCCGGGATGGGGTCGCACTTGGCCCGAAGATGGACGAGAGGCTGCGCCAGGGCGACGTTCTAGCGTTGGGGGGGCGGCGGGAGTTCATGACCGAGAAGCTCGGTCTCGTCGGACCCGAGGTTTCCGACAAGGTCGCGCTGGATCTGCCGCTCGATCGGGCGGAAATCCTCGTGACCAACAAGGAAATCCTGAAAAAGACGCCTGACGATTGGCGCAGGCTGGATGGCGTTGACCAGATCCAGGTGGTCGGTCTCGAGCGGTCCGGCGTGCCGATTCCTGTCGGCCGCGACACCAAGCTGCAGCGCATGGATCTGGTAACCATCGTTGGCTTGAAGGACGCCGTGAACAAAGTCGGCGCGATGTTCGGCCAGGTGGTGCGTCCATCGACCGCCACGGACCTCCTGACTCTCGCGGCGGGGATGATCCTGGGCTTCCTGATTGGCAAGATCGAATTCCCGGCGTTCGGCGCGTCGGTCGGTCTGGGCAATGCCGGCGGCTTGCTAGTGTCCGGCGTCATCGTCTCGTCCGTCAGCTCCCGCTTGCGCTTCTTCGGCAACACCCCGGCTGCTGCCCGCAATGTTCTTGAGGACCTGGGACTTGTGGTGTTCGTGGCGATTGTCGGGATCAACGCCGGCAACTCGCTCCTCGCGCAGCTCACCGGCATGCTCGCGCTCAAGATCTTCATCGTTGGCTTCATCGCCTGTTCGATCCCGCCGATTGTGGTCTGGGCGATCGGGCTGCACATCTTCCGCATCAATCCCGCGGTGCTGATGGGCGGTGTGGCCGGAGCAAGAAGCCACAGTGGCCCATGCCGCGAAGCTGCTGTCGAAATTCAGTCCAACGTCCCTTGGATCGGCTTCCCGGTGGGATATGCCGTATCCGGCGTGCTGCTGACGGTATTCGGCTACTTCGCAATGATCCTGGCGCACTGAGCAGACCGGAGGGACTTGCGGTCGTGATTTCGTGGTTCTCGGAGTTCCTGGCAAAATATCCGGAACTCACACTGTTTCTGGTCATCGCGATCGGTTATCTGCTTGGCCGGATCACCATTGGTAGCTTCAGCGTCGGTGCGGTAACCGGGTCCCTGTTTGCGGGGATTCTGGTCGGGCAGCTTGCGCATGTCCCCGTGGCCGGCATGGCGAAATCCTTCCTGTTCCTGCTATTCCTGTTTGGCATCGGTTATTCCGTCGGCCCGCAGTTCATGCAGGCGCTGAAGCGGGATGGCGCCAAGCCGATGCTACTGGCGGTCGTCTGCTCGGTGACCGGGCTTCTGGCCGCCTGGGCAGTCGCGCGAACCCTCGGTCTGGATCCCGGATTCGCCGCCGGCCTGACGTCGGGCGCCTTGACCGAGAGCCCGGCAATGGGAACCGCGACCGAAGCGATCAATCTGCTGCCCCTTCCGGAACCGGAACGGGCCCTGCTGGTCGCGCATGTCGCTGTCGCGGACGCGGTCTGCTACGTGTTTGGGGCCGTCGGCGTCATCCTGTTCTGCAGTGTGGTGGCGCCCAAGCTCCTTGGCATCGATCTCAAGGCTGAAGCATTGAAGCTGGAACAGCAGCTTGGGATCTCGCGAACCACGCAGGGAGTCATGTCTGCGTGGCGGCAGTTCGAACTGCGTGGCTATCGCATTCAAGAGGGGGCACCGGCGATCGGTATGACGGTCGGAGCCGCGGAAGCGATGGTGCCGGAGCATCGGGTATTCATCCACCGCATCCGTCGCGGTGGGCAGATTCTCGAGGCTGATCCGGCGATCGTCATTCAGGATGGTGACATCCTGGCGGTCTCCGGCCGCCGCGAGGTGTTGATCGAAAGGCTTGGGGCACGCGCGCAGGAAGTGGAAGATCGCGACCTCCTGGACATTCCTGTCTCGGTCGCCGACGTGCTGGTGACAAATCGAGCCATCGCTGGACGCACAATCGGGGAGCTAGCGCGGGAAGAGTGGGCACGGGGTCTGTACCTGCGTCGCATCACTCGAGGCGGAGAGGATGTCCCGATTGCACCCGGCATTACGGTGGAGCGGGGTGACATGCTCCGACTGGTCGGGCTTGATGCAATCGTTCGCCGCGGTGCAGCGGCAGCGGGGTCTATTGTTGCACCGGTGACATCCACCGACTTCGTGGTTCTGGGGACCGCAATCTTTCTCGGCGGCCTCGTAGGGGTGCTGGTGACCGTGCCAATCGGCGACATGCGGATTTCTCTCAGCACGAGCGTTGGCACTCTGCTGGCAGGCCTCCTGGTCGGACATATCCGCACACGGCTTCCGCTTTTTGGCAGAATTCCAGACGAGGCGGTTTCGCTGATGACGTCGCTGGGACTCGCCGCGTTTGTCGGCATGACCGGGCTGCACGCCGGGCCCGTTTTCGTTGCCGCGATCGCGCAGGCCGGCATCGGCTTGCTCCTGGGCGGGATGGTGGTCACGCTGCTGCCGCAGATTATTGGACTCTACTTTGGTCATTATGTGTTGCGGATGAACCCGATCCTCACCCTGGGGGCTCTGGCGGGCGCGCAGACGATGACGGCCGCCATGGCCGCAGTTCAGGACCGGTCCGGCAGCCCGGTTGCTGTCCTGGGTTATACCCCAGCGGTCCCGATCGGACACATCCTCCTCACGACCTGGGGGACAGTGATCGTTGGACTCGTGGCGAACTGACCCGCGATGACTGGGGATCGGGACATTGAAAGGGCACGGGCCTGTCCACCGGACCACATGTCCTGCATTGATGCCGACGATAACCTCCGAAGCACTTCGGACTCTTCGGCGCAGCCAAAGCTGGAGCCTCTCTTTGAGCTCGGAGGACCGGCCTTTCGCTACATGCAGCGTATGGGTATCATCAAGGGGAACGGCCCGAGCATAATGCGGCGTTCGGTCGCATTTCTTGCGGTGACATGGCTCCCTCTTCTTGTTCTGGCGACCATCGAGGGATATGCGATTGGTCCTACCCCACGAACCTCATTTTTGCTCGATTTCGTCAGTTATGCCCGGTTCTTTGTTGCGGTGCCGCTGATCTTTGCCGCTGAAACGCTCGTAGGCCCCCGGATCCGGGGAGCAGGCCTGCGATTCCTCGACGCAGGGATTGTGCAGTCGACCGATCTCCCCGGGTACATGGCGGCGGCGGCGCGTGTACAGCGGCGACGGGACTCAGCAGTGCCAGAAATTCTTTTCGTGCTCGTCGCATTCGTCGGCGCATGGTTCCTTACCATCGAGCAACTCGGCGGCCTGCATACGGCCTCATGGAATACCATCCAGCAAGAAGTATGGCCGTATGTTACCACCGCCGGTCTGTGGTATCGCTTCGTTGCGATCCCGCTGGTACAGTTTTTCCTGTTCCGATGGCTGTGGCGCCTGGTCATCTGGACGCTGTTTTTGTGGGAGGTATCCCGACTTCGGCTGAACCTGTATGCGACGCACACCGACAACGCAGGGGGGCTGGGATTCCTGGGCGTCGCGCATGTGTCCTTATCGGTCTTTCCTTTCGCCATGAGCTGCGTGATCGCGGCTGAGATTGCCTTTCGTGTGTGTTTCGAGGGACTCGACCTTCCTAGCCTGCGCGCCATGGCACCGCTGTTGGCCGCCTATCTCCTTTTCGTAGAGGTGGTAACATTCGGTCCGCTTCTTGTCGTCGTTCCGCTCCTCGCTGGCGTCCGACGGGCAGGATTACGTTCATATGGAATGTTGACCCAGGAACATAACCGGCTCTTCGACGACAAGTGGATAAAGGAGCGACGAACGGATGGGGAGTCCGTGCTTGGATCTCCGGATGTGTCCTCATTGGCCGACATGGGTAGCAGTTTTGCCGTGGTGCGCCAGATGAGCGTTTTTCCTGTCGGGCGGAGACAGTTGCTGCAGGTGGCCGTTATTGCATGTGCTCCCGGGCTGCCCCTCGCGTTCCTGCTCTTGCCGCTGGGCGAAGTCATTCGCCTTCTGGCCGGGGTTCTCATTTGAGGTCTGGTATGTGCGGTCAAATGGGCAGCTTCTTGGCCCAGGCGTTGCCCTGCAACATGCGATGACGACCGTACTCGAATAGCGAACGCATGTATGATTGCTCAAACGGCTGGCCATACTCCACGGTGAAATCACGACCGATATAGGCCAAATTGTAATCCACGCCATCCCGTTCGGCGGCAGCGTAGATTCGCAGAACATCGTTGATGCCACTCGCGGCAATCATCGAGGTGATGGCGCGGCCGGCGATTCCGAGTGTCCGCCGGTCCACCGATGCCCAGTCCGGATCCAGCCTGCTGTTGCGGATCACCCAGGTTCTGGCCGGCGCGACGGGCAGCCGACGTGCAATCCGGGCCTGACGGAACCGGGAAACACTGGGCGGATACAGGAAGACCTGGGCGAACGCGCCGCCATCGACGTGCAGTTCCTGATAGGGCCGCCCGTCCACCGTGACGTCGAACAGGACCGGGGCGAATGCACCGGGTATGGCGGACGAGGCGAGGAGAATTCGCCGCACCGTGTCTAATGCCTTGGCATGACCGCTCTGGGCAATGGCGCCGATGTTCCAGACGACCGGCATTTGTGCATCCAGGTCGGACGTGGCGATCAGCAGCAATCGGCCGTCCTTATAGGCGCGCGCTATGTCGGCCAACATTGCCTCGTCGAGGTAGCGGGAAATGGTCCGGAAGAGGGGCTTGTTGTCTGCAAGCGCGTCGTCCCAGATCGCCGCAGTCAGGCTCCGCTGCTCCAGTACGTCCGCCAGCGTGATATCCGTATAGACGCTTTTCAGGCTGGCATCCCGGGAAGGCGAAGGGCGCGCTCAGCGCGCCGGTACTGATGCCCGTCACCAGGAAAAACTCGGGACGGTCGCCTCGTTCGGTCCAGCCATTCAGCAGGCCGGCGCCGAAGGCTCCATTTTCTCCGCCTCCCGAAATGCCAAGCAACTCCAACTCAAGAGCTGGTACATCGGGAGGAAGGCCGCGTGAGACGAGTCGTCGTTCGACAGCGGCGATGAATTCCTGCTGGAGTGCGGCCTGGCCGGCTGCGTGAGTAGGATAGAATCGCTCATTCGGCAAACCGAGCACGGTTGCGCCGCTGCGCCGCTCGCGCGGGACCGCAGGCAGCCTCGTCGGAAGTGAGCAGGCAGAAAGGCCGGATGTAAGCGCCCCACCAAGAGCGAGGGCCAGCAGAGAGCGGCGATATGACAAGGGCGCAATACGAGACGGGGACATCGGCAACCTCCGAGAGAGATAAACCATGTGCAAAGGCGAAGCATATCGTTGCGAATCATATTTGTCGCAAGCAAGGCCGATCGGCCAGACGGTAGCGGCTCAGGTCGGTGGGGTCCCCCTAGTGGTGTAAGAACTGCTGTAGGGAACTGGCCCGTCTCTGGGACTGTGAAAGGAGCGGGCGGGGACGGGCCGGTTGTCTACAGTAGGGTTCATCGCGGTCCGGTCAGGG
>WBZO01006271.1_pt1 | contig 11616 bp, 11 predicted proteins | sample 5204261 | NCBI WGS metagenome assembly WBZO01 (sample SAMN12412400, study PRJNA552823) | activated sludge metagenome | isolation source: activated sludge from anammox sidestream of wastewater treatment plant... | place: USA: North Carolina | collected 2017-09 | reverse complement strand
AGCGACGAGCGCGGTGACAGCGCCGATCCAGGCGACGAACTGGGCCGCATCGTGCGAGGCTTCGAAGACCGGGAAGAAGCGCGCGACCAGGTAGACGCCCGCCGCCACCATCGTCGCCGCATGGATCAGGGCCGAGACCGGGGTTGGGCCCTCCATCGCGTCCGGGAGCCAGACGTGGAGCGGGAACTGGGCGGACTTCCCGGCCGCCCCCGCGAACAGGCCGAGTGCAAACAGCGTGACGATGTACCCCTCGGGTTCGCCGCTGGTCGCCCATTCCTGGATGGCCGTCACGTCGAAAGTCCCGGCGCGCGTCCACACGAGCAGGAGCGCAGCCAGCAGGCCCAGGTCGCCGATGCGGGTGACGATGAACGCCTTCTTGGCGGCCGCCGCCGCGCTCGGCTTGTGGAACCAGAACCCGATCAACAGGTAGGAGCAAAGGCCCACCAGTTCCCAGAAGATGAACATCTGGAAGAGGTTGTCCGCCAGCACCAGCCCCAGCATCGAGAACGTGAACAGGCACATGTGGGCGAAGTAGCGGCCGTAACCGTGGTCGCCCTGCATGTAGCCGGTCGAGTACACCTGGACCAGGAACGCCACCGTGGTCACCACGACCAGCATCACCGCCGTGAGGCCATCGACCCGGACGCCGAGGTTCACCACGAGGTCCCCCGCCGAGAACCACTCGTGGCTGTGGACCGCGATGCCGCCATCGGCATCCATCACATTGAAGAGCGTGACGTAGCTGAGGACGCATGCCGCGCCCACGCCGAGGATCGCCAGGTAACCCGCCGCCACGGGGATCTTCCGGACGTAGAGCGCGATGAGCCCCCACGCCGCGAGCGGGCAGAGCATGATCGCCCAGAGGATCGCTTCGTCGATCGTCGGCGCTGAGGCTGGTGCGGCTTCGAGGAACAGCATCGGCTAGATCTTCCTCAGGATTTCCCGGGCGACGTGGGCCTTCCCGGAGGGTACGTAGAGCGTGCGCGCATCGCGCATCGAGGCTTTTTCGCCGTAGCCGATGGGCGGGATGATGCGCACGGAGAGCCCCTCGGCAGCGAACAACTCGCTCCACGTTTGGGCTACATAGGCGTTGCGCACGGTCATGAACTCAACCCACATCGGCAATCACGACCTGAGGAGATTGAACTGGTCGACATCGACGGTCTCGCGGTTGCGATAGACCGAGACGGCGAGGGCGAGCGCGACCGCTGCTTCCGCAGCTGCCACGGTGATGATGAACACGGCGAACGTATGGCCAGTGACCGGCCGTTCGCTCACGGAGAACCGCGAGAACGTGATGAGGGTGAGGTTGACGGCGTTCAGCATGAGTTCCACACCCATCAGCACGCCGATGGCGTTGCGCTTGCTCAGCGCCACCGCGAGCCCAAGGCAGAACAGCAGCGCACCGACGGTCAGGAAGTGTTCGATGCCAATACTCATGCGAGCGCATCCTCCGCTTCTTCTTCTGCCGACCGCGTGAGCATGATGGCCCCCACGAGGGCGGCCGTGAGCAGCACGCTGGCAATTTCGAACGGGAGCACCCACGTGCCGAGGAGCGCCCGGCCCAGGTCCTGCGTGGTCAGCAGCGGTGCTTCCGTCACCGTCTTCCACTCAGTGTCGTGCACCGCGAACAGGAAGATGGCCGCCAGGCACACGGAGAGGAGCATCCCGGGCAGCGCCCACGCTGTCTCGCTGTTGTCCCGGCTCGCGCGAGGCGTGAGCAGTACCGCGAACAGCACGAGCACCGCGATGGCGCCCACGTAAATGATCACCTGGGCCATCGCGATGAATTCGGCCGAAAGCAGCACGAAGAACCCCGCGACGCCGACGAAAGCCAGGATCAGGAAGAGCACCGCGTGCAGCAGGTTGCGCGAGACCATCACGCCCCCGCCCGCCACCAGCGTGACCGCGGCAAGGATCCAGAAAGCAACGGTGACACCGAATCCGTCCATCACTCGTTCTCCCCAAGGGGCACGTAGCCGCGAGCTTCGTTCACCAGCCGCGGGCGCAGCGGCACCTCGTCCGGCCGGTAGCCGTTGAAGCGCGCCCACGCATAGACCAGCAGCCCCGAGACCAGGATGTTGAAGATGGCGAACAGGTAGATGTACGCCTGGTCGTAGCCCTCCTCCGACCAGATCATCCGCTCGGTCACCACGATGAAGAGGTTGAACAGCGCCAGCGGCAGCAGGTATTTCCACGCGAACGCCATTAGCTGGTCCGACCGGAGACGCGGCAGCGTGCCGCGGGTCCAGATGAAGAGGGCATAGAACAGGTGCGTCTTGCCGATGAAGATGACCCACGGCGGGACCCACTCTTCAAGGCCGAAGAGCGTCCAGCCCCCGAGGAACACGGTCGCCGCGAAGGCCGAGGCCGCGAGCGCGTAGCCGATGTCCATGCCGTAGAACAGGCCCCACTTCATGCCCGAGTACTCGGTGAGGTAGCCGGCAACAATTTCGGACTCGGCTTCGGCGATGTCCGTTGGCGTGCGGTTGAGTTCGGCGCTCACACAGATGAAGTAGATGACTAGCGCGAGCGGCTGGACGAACGCGAGCCAGATTGTGTACTCGTCGGCCCAGAGCACCATCCCCTGCAGGCTGAGCGTGCCCGTGATCACCACCGCGCCGAGGAGCGACATCACCAGCGGTGTCTCGTAGGAGATGGTCATCGCGACGATCCGGATCGCGCCGAAGAGGCTGTACTTATTGTTGGCGCTCCAGCCGGCCATGAAGTTTGCGAGCACCGGTAGCGAGGAGATCGCCAGGAAGTACATGAGGCTCACCGGGATATCGGCGAACACCATGTTCGGGCCGAAGGGGATGACCGCGAAGAGCAGCACCGCCGGCGCGACGAAGACCACCGGCGCCAGGTACATCACCACCCGGTCCGAACGCGTCGGCGTGAGCGCTTCCTTCTGCATGAGCTTGATCGCGTCGGCGATCGGCTGCAGCAGGCCGAAGGGCCCGACCCGGTTCGGCCCGTAGCGCGACTGGATGCGCCCGATCAGCTTCCGCTCGCCATACACGCCCACGAACAACTGCGATGGCAGCACGAAGATCAGGAAGCTGGCGACGAAGCCGATCACCGCCGCCAGCACGTAGACCACGCCGAACGGCAGGATCCTGTCGGCCGCCTCCAGGATCTCGCGCGAGAGGTTCGCCAGGTCGCGCAGGTCGTACCAGTTATCGGTGGCCAGGAAGGGCGTCATCGGTCGATCTCCCCCACGACGATGTCGATCGAGCCGAGGACGACGATGGCGTCGGCCACCGTGCCGCCCACGGTCATCTCCTTCAACGCGGAGAGGTTGATGAACGACGGCGGCCGGATGTGGAAGCGGTAGGGCGAGGGGCCCTCATCGCTCACCAGGTAGTAGCCAAGCTCGCCGCGGGGGCTTTCGATGCGGGCGTATGCCTCGCCCTTCGGCGGCCGCAACGCAAGCGGGACTTCGGTCCGGAACGGCCCGGAAGGGAGGCCATCGAGTGCCTGCTGGATGATCTTCACGCTCTGGCGCATCTCTTCCAAACGCACGATGAACCGGTCGTAGCTGTCTCCCTGGTAGCCGATCGGGATGTCGAAGTCGTACTGCTCGTAGCCGCAGTAGGGGTCGGCCTTGCGGAGGTCCCAGGCGATGCCGCTCCCCCGGAGCATTGGGCCGCTCAGGCTGGCACTGGTCGCCAGCTCGGGGCTCAGCACGCCAACGCCCCGTGTCCTGCTGATGAAGATCTCGTTCCCCGAAAGCAGCTGTTCCATCTCCTCGATGAACGGCGGCAGGTCGGCGAGCACTTTCCGGACCATTGGCTCGAACGCGGGGCGCAGGTCGAAGGCGACACCGCCGATGCGCATGTAGTTGCAGGTGAGCCGCGCGCCGGACGTGACCTCGAAGATGTCCAGGATCTTTTCGCGTTCCCGGAAGCACCACATCACGGGCGTTTGCCACGCCCCGGTGTCGTTGGCGAAGGCGCCCACGGCCATGCAGTGGCTCGCCAGGCGCTGGAGTTCGGCCATGATGACGCGGATCGCGTTGCCCCGCGCCGGGACCTCGATGCCGGCGAGCTTCTCAGCCGCCAGGCAGTACCCGAGGTTGTTCGACATGCTGCTCAGGTAGTCGGTCCGGTCCGTGAACGGGATGTTCTGCGTGTACGTGCGCTCTTCCGCGAGCTTCTCCATCGAGCGGTGCAGGTAGCCCATCACCATCTCGGCATCCATGACCTTTTCGCCATCCACCGTGGCGCGGATGCGGAAAACGCCATGGGTCGACGGGTGCTGCGGCCCGATATTGATGACGAACGGCTCACTCTTGATGACGTCGGTCATTCGAGCACCTTCACCGGCGGCTCCTGGCGGTGGGAGACCCCCGAAAACTCGCCGAGGCCGGGCTGCAGGCCACCGGGCATCGAAAGGAAATCCTTGCGCAGCGGCCAGCCCGGGTAACCCTCCCAGAGCAGGATCCGGTACAGGTTCGGGTGTCCTTCGAACTTGATGCCGAAGAGGTCGTAAGTCTCGTTCTCTTGCATCCACGCGCCGTGGAAGACCGGGACAACGCTCGGGACAACCGGCTTCTCGCGGTTGGGCACGTCGACCTTGAACAGCGCAATCTGGTTCCGGTCGAACGACTGGATGTGGTAGACGACCTCCATGTGGTCCCAGAAATCCACGCCGCACAGGTTGGTCAGGTGCACGAGGTCGGCCTCGGGGCTGGATTTCAGCGCCTCGAGCGTCGCGACCAGGTGTTCGGGCTTGAGGTAGCAGGCGGTCTCCGTGGTCCGGTCGACGGATCCGGGGACGGCAGCTTCAGCAAGGTTGGCGGCTTCGGGACCGCTGAGCTCGCGGGTCACAGCCGCCACTCCAGCGCCCGCTTCCGCCAGGCGTAGATGCCGCCGATGACGAACGTGCCGATGAACAACATGCCCTTGCCGTAACCGGCCCAGCCCACCTCATCGAAGACGAGCGCCCACGGGAAGAGGAACACGATTTCCACATCGAGCAGCACAAACAGCAGGGCGATGTAATAAAAGCGGAAGTTGAACTGCACCAGGCTCGGGCCCTCGGTGCGCAATCCGCATTCGTAGATGTCGTCGCGGACAACATCCGGCTTGCTGGCCGGGCGGATGTTCACGTACTGCAACGCCCACGACGTAACCAGGGCGCCGAGCGGGAAGATCAGCGCGATAAGGACCAGGATGCCGATGTGACCGTATTCGTAGAGCACGCCGGAGCCGTTTGTGAAATTCGTCCCTAAAGGACGGGGCCGACTATAGCACGGGCCTCGGAAGCGGACAAAGCGCCGGGACTGGGGAAACGGCCAGGGCGAGCGCCCGGCCCGGTACACAAAACGGCCGCCAGCGGAAGGTCACTTGCGCCCCCAGGTGATTCCTTCCGCCGGCGGCCGAAATGGAGTATTGCCCGGGAAGAGGTACCGTTCGCCAACGAGACGCAAGCGCCGCGTAAAATGCGCGCAAATTCCGCCCCTCCCGCGAGGTACCGTGCCAGTCCCCATCGTCGGACTCATCGGTTGCGGCCACATTGGCCGTTTCCACTCCCGCAACCTGCGCGGCTCTCTCCGCTCCGAACTCGTACCCGGCGACTACGCCGCCGTGTGCGACCGCGATATCGACCGCGCGGGTTCTTTCGCCGCCATCACCGGCTCCCGGACGGTCACCAGCGATGCGCGGGAGGTTTTCGAATTGCCCGGCCTGAATACGGTGTACGTCTGCACCGAAACAGCCGAGCACCCGGACCTTGTCTTCGCGGCGGCGAGCCGCGGCCACAACGTCTTCTGCGAAAAGCCCCTCGCGAAGTCGCTGCCAGAGGTCCGCCGCATGGTGGAAGCGGTCGAGGCCGCCGGCGTCGTGAACCAGGTGGGCCTCGTCCTCCGCTACTCGCCGGTCTTCACCGTCATGCACGATCTTATGTCCGACCCGGCACTTGGCCCCCTGCTCACCGCCCACCTCCGCGACGACCAGTTCTTTCCCATCCGCGGCCACTACGGGAGCAGCTGGCGCGGAAGTTTCGAACGCGCCGGCGGCGGCACCCTCATCGAGCACTCCATCCACGATGTCGACCTCTTCCGCTGGCTCTTCGGCGATATCGCCGCCGTCCGCTGCCACACGCGCTACACCACGGGCCACGAGGGCGTGGAAGATGTCGCCATCGCCACCTTCCAGCATGCCGCCGGCCACCAGACATCGCTCTCGTCCGTCTGGCACTCCCTCGACGACCGGCCATCCACGCGGCACCTGGAGGTGTTTTTCGAAGGCGGCTACTTCGCCACCGACCACGACTTCCTGGGGCCGATCCGGTGGCAGGGCAGGACCGGGCCGCTACGCGAGATCCCGGCCGATGAGGTATTCGAGCGTTACGTCGGGATCGCCGGCCTCCAGGGAGGCGAGGTCGACCTCGCCCGCGCCGGGATGTACGAGGACTACGCCTTCCTCCGCTGCGTGCACGAGGGACGTCCTGCCTTCCCGGATTTCCGCACTGCGCTGGCCGCCCACGAAGTCGTCGACGCCTGCTACCGGAGTGCCGCCGAGGCGCGCGAAATCAGTCTCGGAGAGCCATAGCTCCAGACTATGGCTTGACGCCGATCGCGTTTACCGGTCGATAGGGCTGCGGTATCATCGCGTGACACAAGCGGGCTGCCGCACCACGCGAAGGGACGCCGCGCGACGCGGCGCCCGAGGAGCACGACGCAATGACCACCGACACCCGGAAGGACCTCTACCCCCTCGGCGAAGCGCCCCCGCTCGGCCATGTGCCGGAGAAGATGCACGCCCAGGTCATCCGCCAGTCCCGCTTCGGCCAGCCGAACCAGGCCTTCCAGTCCGAGGTCATCGAGACGCCCGAAATTGGCCCGGACGATGTCCTCGTGTACGTCATGGCGGCCGGCGTGAACTACAACAACGTGTGGGCCGGCCTCGGCAGCCCCGTGGACGTCATCGCCACCCGCCAGAAGGGCGGTGAGCCCTGGGACCATCACATCGGCGGCTCCGATGCCTCGGGCATCGTCTGGAAGACCGGCTCCGCCGTCACCAGCGTGAGGGTCGGCGACGAGGTGGTCGTCCACTGCGGCTCCTGGGACGTTCACGCCCCGGAAGTCCTTTCCGGCGAGGACCCGATGTTCAGCCCGAGCTTCCGGATCTGGGGGTACGAGACCACCTGGGGATCGTTCGCCCAGTTCACGAAAGTCCAGGCGCACCAGTGCATGCCCAAGGCGAAGCATCTCACCTGGGAGGCGGCTGCCGCCCCAACGCTGGTCGGCGCGACCGCCTATCGCATGCTCTTCGGGTGGCCCCCGCACACCGTCCGCGAAGGCGATGTCGTGCTCGTCTGGGGCGGCTCCGGCGGGCTCGGCTCGATGGCGATCCAGCTGGCAGCACAGGCGGGCGCGAAGCCCATCGCGGTCGTATCGAGTGAGTCCAAGTACGAATTCTGCACGAAACTCGGCGCCGTCGGGTGCATCAACCGCAAGAACTTCGACCACTGGGGCCGGCTGCCCCACTGGGAGAGCGAGGAGATGAATAAGTTCACCGTCGGCGCTCGCGCCTTCGGGAAGGCGATCTGGGACATCCTCGGCGAGCGCCGGAGCCCGCGGATCGTCTTCGAGCACCCGGGGCAGGACACCATCCCGACCTCGCAGTTTGTCTGCGATACGGGCGGCATGGTGGTCATCTGCGCCGGTACCTCCGGGTACAACGCCGACGTGGACCTGCGCTACCTCTGGATGCGCCAGAAGCGTCTCCAGGGCTCGCACTTTGCGAACGACGACCAGGCCTACGCCTTCAACGAGCTCGTGCTGGAAGGCAAGATCGACCCCGCGCTCTCGCGCGTGTTCTCGTTCGATCAGACTGGCGAGTGCCACCAGCTCATGTACGAAAACCGCCAGCCGGCCGGCAACATGGCGATCCTGGTCGGCGCGCCGCGCGAAGGCATGAAGACAATCAGCTAGGCACGCCAAAGGCTTGACGCCTCGCGCCCCAGCCGCTTTCCTTACGGGCAGCGCGGAGGAGGGCGGCCATGTGGCGATTCCGTTCCCGGTTCATAGTTCCGTTACTCGCCGGGCTGGTCGTGGCGGCGGCCGGCGCTGCATTCTTCCTGATACGCGATGACGCACCGTCTGCGACCAACCGTGAACCCACCCGGTTCGAGTCCTGGAACCCGGTTACTCCGTCCAGCTCCTACCGGTTGGTACTCCGTCACCTGAAGCCAAAGGCTCCAGTCCCGCCTCGCCAGGCCGCCGGCGGCGAGATTTCCATGCTGCCCCCAGCCGACGCGCTCCGCACGATCGTGATCAGCGTCGACGCCAACTGCGAGCCTTCGGCCACGATGACCCTGACCGACAATGCCACGGGGATCCCGTGGTACGAGACCCGGTCCACGCGCGATACAAACGTGGTCGAGTTCTTCCCGCGTCCGGGCATCTTCATCACGGATGACAACCGCTTTCTGGAGCTCCCCACTGCGCCGGGATACGGACTGGACGCAATCGAGTGTGGAGGACAGTACGAGGGCCCGGCCGCAGACTGGGAGGCCAGGCTCTCGAAATTCGGCGCATCCCGGACGGGCAGTACTGAATACGAGGGCGAGCGCGTCAGTCGCTACGAATCGATCGCCCCGGTGGACGCCGTGGTTCGCGAGAGCTTGATAGAGGGTTCAGCCGGCCGCCCGGCAGACTTCCAGGACGTGACCGAGATCAGGCATGTCTGGCTGGTCCACGATGGCGCTGGATTCGTTGTTTCGACGTCGTCGTTTCTTGTCTTCAGGGACGGCTACGAGGAGGTGTTCGAGTCGGAAGAGATCCTCGAAAGCACCGTGTTCGAGGCTGAGTAGTCGTCCCAACGCCTACTTGCCGCCCGTGGGGACGACTTCGTCGACCCGCTCCGGGCCAACGTGCGGCATCCCGGGCCGCGCTCCGAACGGCGGATGCTGGACCGGCGCCGAGCGCCCGAAGGTGTGCCCCGGGTTCAAGACGCTGATCAGCACCATCACCCCGACAACCACCACCCCCTGCGCGATGAACATATTCGTCACGCCGACGGAGTCGGCGACCTGCCCGAGGGGGAACGCCATCAGCGGCATCGCGCTGAAGCTCAGCATGTTGATGCTCATCACCCGCCCGTAGAACTCCGGCTTCGATGATTCCATCATCAGCGTGGTATTCAGCGTCTGGTAGGCCGTCAGGGTCAGCCCCAGCACCAGCGTCGCGCCCAGGGCGCCCTGGTAACCGAACGACCGCGAGGCCAGCGCGAGCGCGACCAGCCCCAGCCCGCCGCAGATCCCCGCGACCCACTGGATCAGCGTCTTCCGGTCGAACGCCGTGAGCGTCGCCACCCCCAGCGATCCCACCAGCGCGCCAACTCCCGAGACCGACTGCAGGTAGCCGTACTCCGCGTCGCCCTTGCCCAGGTCCTCGTGGACGAAGCCCGCGAGCAGCATGACGTACGGCATCGCGAAGAAGCTCACCGCGAACATCGAGAGGTTGAGCTGCCGCAGCCTCGCGTCTTTCGCTACATACGAGAGGCCGTTGCCGATCTCCCGGAACATGTTCCCCCGCTGCACCATCGATGCCCCGCCGAGGCCGGTCGGGACGAAAAGCAAGAACAGCACCGAGATGGTGGAAAGTCCCGACTGCAGGAAGTACACCGACTCCAGGTTCCACAAGCCGACCATCACTCCGGCCAGTGCCGGGCCGAACAGCCGGGTCACGTTCATCGCCGCGGTGGACATGGCCATCGCGCTCATCACGTTCTCCGGCCCCACCACCTGGGCCATCAGCGGGCTCCGCGCAGGCATGCCGAGAGCCATCGCGGTCCCGCCCCCAAGCCCGAGCACGAACAACCATTCGATCGTGATCGTGCCCGTAACCAGCATCACCGCCGTCACCACCGCGAAGAATGCGGTCGCCGTCTGCGAGGAGATCGTGAGATTTCGCTTCTCGAAACGATCGGCCAGCGAGCCCCCGACCAGCGAGAAGAGCAGCATCGGAAGCCCGAAGGAGAGCGAGATCAGGCCGACCGCCCCGTAGGACTTCGTAAGCTCCCATGCCAGGAGTGCCCGCCCCACCTGCTGCATCTGCATCCCGGTGAACGAGAAGAGCGACGACGTCCAGAGATACCGGTAGTTTCGATTCCGGAAGACAACGAGGGCCGCGGTGAACGAGGGCTTTCCGCTGGGACCCGGCCCGGGTGGCCCGCCTCCAGGTGCTCGTTGCATCAGGCGGGATTCGCTTTCGCGTTCGGGGCAACCATTCGCCACATCCTAATCATTTTGCCGGCCTAACGTAAACGTGAGGGTGATGCCCGCTCACCTCCACTGTTGTCCGGCCCGCTGCACCAACGACCGTCGTTTTCGAACGCGATTCGGGTCGCGGACCATGGTGATTCTAGCAGCCGCGCGCCCGGTCTGGCGCGGGCAGCCTCCGGCCGGATCTCCGCGCACGCTCGGCCGTCGCCTCTGTCGTCGTCAGTACCGGCGGTGTGGGTGATACTGACCGGCACACACATCTCGCTCTTTCAGGATCCGTCCATGGCACGAGACTACGCCGCTGATATCACCGACCCCATCGCGCAGGAGATCGTCACCAACGTGGGCGTCTGGGTAGACCGCGAGGTCCGGCCCGTCGCCAGCGACTACGAACACGCCGACGAGTTCCCCGACCCGCTCGTGAAAGGGATGTCGGACATGGGCCTCTTCGGGATCAAGATCCCGGAAGCCTACGGCGGCCTGGACCTCAGCTTCGAGTGTTATGCCGGCGTCTGCATGGAGCTGGCGCGCGGCTGGATGAGCCTCGCCGGCATCATCAACACCCATGTGCTGGTCGGCTACGCCATCAGCGAATACGGCACCGAAGAGCAGAAGCAGAAGTACCTGCCGAAGCTCGTCGAGCCCGAGATCCGCTGCGCCCTCACCATCACCGAGCCCGATGCGGGCTCCGATGCCCAGGCCATCAAGACGACCGCCGTCCGCGATGGCGACGACTACATCATCAACGGCCAGAAGATGTGGGTGACCAACGGCCACCGCGCCGGCGTCTACCTGGCGATGACCAAGACCGACACCACCGCAAACCCCCGGCACAAGGGCATCACCGCCTTCCTGGTCGACGCCGGCACGCCCGGGTTCTCGGCCGGCCGCCGGCTGGAGAAACTCGGCTACAAGGGTGTGGAGACCACCGAATTGACCTTCGATGACTGCCGCGTGCCGGCCACGCAGGTGCTCGGCGGGAGCGAAGGCCGTGGCTTCCAGCACATCATGAGCGCCCTCGAGGTCGGGCGGATCAACGTCGCCGCCCGCGGCGTGGGCGTTGCCCAGGCAGCTTTCGACGACTCCATCCGCTACGCGCAGAAGCGCGAGGCCTTCGGCAAGCCCATCTTCGAACACCAGGCCCAGCAACTCCGCCTCGCGGAAATGATCACCAAGATCCGGGCGGCGCGCCTCCTCACCCTCGATGCCGCGCGCAAGAAGGACTCTGGCGTCCGCAGCGACATCGATGCCGGCATCGCCAAGCTCTACGCGACCGAGATCGCCCAGGAGTGCGTGCTCGACGCGATGCGCATCCACGGTGGCGTCGGCTACAGCAAGGAGCTGCCGCTCGAACGCTACTACCGCGATGCGCCCCTCATG
>WBZO01006270.1_pt1 | contig 11617 bp, 6 predicted proteins | sample 5204261 | NCBI WGS metagenome assembly WBZO01 (sample SAMN12412400, study PRJNA552823) | activated sludge metagenome | isolation source: activated sludge from anammox sidestream of wastewater treatment plant... | place: USA: North Carolina | collected 2017-09 | reverse complement strand
GGTATCGATCCGGTTCTGGATGATATTTTCGAGTTCGCCGAAATCTGTCGATACATCGAAATTGAATGATTGCGCAAGCTTGGCCATTTCCGCTTCCGCAGTGCTCATTTTGATTTCGGCATCATATCGCCGAATGCGGGTCTGGACTTCGCTCAGCCTTCTGGTTGCAGCCTGAATTTTTGTCAGATGATTCTGATAGCTGGTTTCATGCAGGTTGAGCTGCTGGCGGTTTTCGTCGAGTTCGGCCTGTGCCCTCTTCAGTTCGATGGCGAATTTTCCGGCAGTGGTGCGGTCCTCGATCTTGAGGTAAGCTTTGACTTGTGCGGTCAGATCTTCTGTTCGCCGCTCATCCAGTTTCACCTGGCGTGTCACTCTCTCGACCAGAGCACGGTACTGCTCAAGGCCGACACGGCCATCTTTGAGCTGTTCGACAGCGTTATCATATTCGAGCTGCATCTGAGCGATGGGATCGGCCTGCCAGAAGAAGTTGGCGAGCTTGTTGACTTGAGCCATGAGAGCTTTCCAGAACTTACCCAGCATATTTCCCTCCTCGATGAGTCGTGTCTTTCATCCAAGATTCTGAACCAGCAGCCGAAAAACGTGCATGGACGCCAATAACCGAAAAACAGACAACAGTCATTCTATAGATCCTGAACAGCTCATTCAACAACCTAGTGAAAATCGGCATCGGGCGCCCCGGAAATCATTGATGAACACAATTAATTCAATTCTCCCCTGTTCCCGGATTGAATCACCGTCTAGTCTTGTTCATCCATATCCAGCCAGGTTTTACAAGCAGACAGTCCGGAGGCCGGCCATGCACTCACTCAAGACCCTTGTCGGGATCATCGCTCTGGTTATTGCGCAGGCAAATCCATGCTGGCCTGAAGTCCTTTTCGAGTCACGGTGTGCGGATCTCCAGCAGTGGCAGGTGCTCGATCTGAATGGTGATGGCAGTGTGGCCATTGTGGAGGATCCAACAGTGCCGGAAGGGTATGGCCCTGATGTTTTCCTCCTCCAGGGTGGTGAGATGTTTCTGTTTGCCAAAGGGATTCCATTCAGTGAGGGAACGGTCCTGGTTCTCTGGAAGGACCATGACCCATTGAGCATGGATGCCGATGGGGTGATTGCGTTCCAGGCCGATTATGGCGAGGACCTGTCCGAGGCTCACAACCTGAAACAGCATCGGCACCATTTCTGGATTGAGCAGGATGGGGATGAAGGCTTCCAGCTCAAAGAGCAGGTGGACAACGAAAACTCAAAGGCCCGGGTGGATCGAGCGGGAATCGGCTTGACGCAGGATAGCTGGAACCGGAATGGCTGGATATGGCAGAAGCTCTCCAATTCGGATGGAAGGCTGCGTGCGAAGTTCTGGTCTTCGGTTGTCCCCGAACCTGAGGAATGGCAGATCGAGGTGGCCCATTGGGAACCCAGGCCCGGACGTGCCGGATTGAAACTGTTCTCAGGGAAAGCCTCTGCCGCTTATTTTGCCATTTCGAATCAAGACTTAACCGTCATTCCTCCACTGCTGGATATGCAAGTCTCTCCAGCTATCTGCTTCTCAGCAGACTTGTTACGGGCCGACTTGTTTATCAATCTCCCGAAGGCCTTGCCTGATGCCTCTCTGGAGCTGACCTGCCGCCAGTCTGGAGCCGGGGAGATGGTTCTTCTCACCGAAAACAAGAATCTTCCGGCAGGAAACAGCAGTCTCTCTTTTGGTGGCTCCAAATCTCCTCTCAAGCTTCCGGAGGCCCTCCAGCCAGGACCGATTCAATTTAAGACTACCCTGCGACAGCACGATGGCGCTGTAATTCATTCGGCCTCTCGAACTATCGAGCTCCGTTCCGCCGCAGCGATGGAAGAAGAGTTCCGGAAGATGCGGCAGATGGCATCGGACATCATTCATTCAGCGACAGATCCGCAGGATGCCGTTGTGCTGAACGCCCACTCGGCACTGGCCCATCTCGAGCTGTTTCAGAAGCGATTGAAACAAGGGCAGGCAACTGAGGCTGAGAAATCTCTGGCTTATGCTGAAGAGGCGCTCGATCCAGCTGTTTCCTTTATGCACTATGCAATAGAAAAACAGAAACTTTCCGCAGCAAGTTTTGTTATGGGGGAAACATACGAGTTAACAATCACTCTTAGAAAACTCACCCCCTCAGTCATCGAACCTCTCAAGGCAACCCTGGTCCTGTCCGATGATCTGCGTGCATCGACTCCTCTCACAGTCTCACAGGATATTCAGCCTGAGGCATGGAACGAAGGACCTGTGAATCTTGCTTTTCGCTTTCGGCTCCCGCAGGAATTCCCGGCCGGGCAGACAACCCCGATCAAACTTCCATCGATACGCGAGGGATACCACAGGCTGTTATTCTCCCTTCAGAACGGCTCGGGTGAAACGGTCTGGATGGATTCAGAAAAGCCGGTCGGGTCTGACTACAAAGGCACTCATGAACTGGCGAGGATCTATGTCACTCAGAACCCCCGCGATCTGCTGCAATTGGATTACGCCGCACATGCCGATTCGAAATCCGGCTCTATTCAGGCCACCCTGCGCAATTGCGACAACAAGACATTTTCGGGATCCCTTATCCTCCGGCTGCGAACTTCCTCAGGCACAAAGATCTGGACTGGCGTGGTTCCAGCCAGGATCGCTGCAGGTGAAACAAGAAGGATCGACACACCCATTCCTGTGATGAACTGGTATGGAGATCTTCTCCTGAGCGCTGACCTGTTCCATCAGGAATCTCTCGAAACCTGTGCGGAGAAATCGCTCCATCTCGCCCCCCCGCATCCATGGAAGGTCACCGCTTTCCGGGGGATGAAGGTGGATCAGAATGGTGATGAATACCTCACTGATATCCACATTCAGGTGGAGGGTCCAGATATTCAGAAAGCGACAGGCCATGCAGTCATCCGATGCAATGACAGAAACTACGCCATAAAAAGGCTGGATAACCTCCCAGGAGTGACACTCATCCCTGTCCATGCAGCCATGGGAACTTACCTCGTGACCGTGACCCTGCTTGATGGAAAAGGAGAGGCTGCAACAACAGAGATTCCTCTGGTCGCCCATGTTTTTGAAAACCGGGAGGGAAACCTTTTCCTGAATGGCGAGCCTTTCATTGTCAAGGGAGTGAATGTGCATGGGATGATCCCGGAAAGCCCTGAAAGGAATCGACACATGATGCGGTTCCTCAAAGAGATCGGCTTCAACATGCTGCGTGGCGATTACCCGCCAGTGTGGGAGGTCGATATGGCGGAGGAGGAAAACATGGGCTGGATGGTCCTGGCTCCTTTCAGTGTCAACAGCACCGACTACTTCAATAAGCACTATGGCCCCCATGCCTTCGCACAGATGCGTGAAGTGACACGCCGCTTCATTCGTGCTTACCGGGATAAACCGGCTGTGTGGCTGTGGAATTCCTGCAATGAAGTCACCAACGAGATCGAGGATTTCCTGGTGACTCTTTACCCGCAGTATAAACAGATGGATCCGGCTCAAAGGCCGGTGGTGTACGCCAACCTGTTCGGCCAGGATAAATCGCTTGGCCAGGACCTGATGGCTGTCAACTACTATTTCGGCATTCCCCAGTCCGCCACCAGCCGCCAGCCGCTCATCGAGCGCAGCCTGGTGGAGGCTCGAAAAGCGGGGCTCCCCTGCATCTTCACAGAATTCAACTGCTGGTATGGCCCGGTTTATTCCAAGGGCATCGAAGCGCTGCGTGGCATCTATGAATTCGGGATCGATAAGGGATATGCAGGAGGCTTTCTCTATCTTCTGGCCGAGGATCCGGACCGGCACCCGGCGGTAATTGCGACACGGGAAACACTGTGGACCAACCCTTCCTACATTGCCGCACTTCACCATGCTTTCGATGATGCAGTAGTCGAGCACACTGGAAGAAGCAGTGAAAGCATTACGTTGACAGTGCGCAACATCCGTCCTTACTGGCTGCGCAAGGTTCGATACCATGTCGATGAGGGGCCTGGATATTCTGCTGCTGGCCAGCTGGGAGATATACCCCCGCAGTCATCCGCAAATATAACCCTCACGGCTCCTCCCGGAACCGGGGATCAGTTTCTCTCAGTCGACCTGCAGTTCGAAACTCACCAGGGGTTGAAAAGCCATGTCGTCAAGCAGGTGGCAGTGAGGGAGTAGGGCGCCTGCCTGAGATCGTTGGGCTTCAGGGCAGAAACTCTCGAACCCGGCTCAGGGCTTCATCCAGCTTGCCATTGTCTTTGCCGCCGGCTTTGGCCCAGTCGGGTTTTCCGCCACCGCCGCCGCCCGCGAGCGCCGCCACCTTCTTGACCAGATCTCCAGCTTTGACACTGGCGGTCAGCTCTTTGCTGACACTGCAGACAAAGTTGACCTTGTCTTCAACAACCGCTCCAAGAAGGATGATGCTGTGCGGCATCTTCATTTTAGCTTTGTCAGCAAGGACCTCGAGTTCAGCCGCATCGGCCACCTCGGCGCGAGCTGCCAGCAGATCGGCTTCAAGGCCATTGAGGCAGACTTTCTGCACTTTCGAAAGAAGATCCTCGATAGATGCTCCGCCACCCTTTTCCTGCAGGGTTCGGATCTGTTTGTCTTTTTCACGCAGCTGGGCCTGCAGCTTTTCGATCCTCTCAGGGATTTGGGGGATGGGGCAGCGCAGCATCTGAGAAAGCCGCAGCAGGACCGCCTCGTGTTCCTTGATTTCACGGTAAGCCCTTTCCCCGGCGACAGCGGTGATTCGCCGCACACCCGCCTGGATGGACTCTTCCGATGCGATATAGAGCGATCCGATCTCCCCGGTCCGATGAACATGGGTCCCGCCACAGAGTTCGCGGCTGACCGGTTCGATGCGGACCATGCGGACAACCTCGCCATACTTCTCCCCGAACAGCGCCATCGCCCCCGCACTGCGTGCCTCGGACAGCGAGGTGTGTTCAATCTGAACCGGGTAGTCCTGCAGAACCCAGCCATTCACAAGTGACTCCACCTCGTCGATCTGTTCACGGGAGAGGGCTTCTGTGTGAGTGAAGTCGAAACGAAGGTTATCAGGGCCGACAAAGGAACCCTGCTGATGCACATGATCGCCAAGCACCTGCCTTAAAGCAGCCTGGAGAAGATGAGTCGCAGTGTGATGGGGGAGAATCAGATGGCGGCGCACTGCATCGACAGAGGCCTGAACTGTCATGCCGGGTTTGACTGTACCTTCGAGAACTCTGCCCTGATGAAGGTAGACCCCATTGGCGCTCTTCTGAGTGTTTGTCACCTCGAAGAGGCATCCATCCATGGATATCCTGCCGATGTCGAAAGTCTGTCCTCCGGATTCGGCATAGAAAGGAGTTCGGTCCAGAACCACAGCCCCTTCCTGCCCGGCAGTGAGGGAACTTACCCGTGAAACACCATCGAAGAGGTAAAGCACCTCGCATTCACATACGAGATCGTCATAACCCACAAATTCGCTGGCGGGAATGGCCTCGATCCCTTCGGCATCGGCCAGGGCCTGCATGCCGGAGCCTTTCCAGGCCGCTTTGGCGCGAAGGCGCTGATTTTCCATCTGCTCATTGAAATCATCCTCACGGCAGGAAAGCCCTTTTTCGGATAGAATTTCCAGGGTGAGCTCCAGCGGGAAGCCATAAGTATCATACAGGCGAAAGGCTTCTTCACCGGAAAGAACAGTCCGGCCCTCCGAGGTCAGCTCCAGGATTTTTTCATCGAGGATCGCACTTCCACGTGCCAGGGTGCGGTGAAAGGCCTCCTCCTCGGCGGAGACCACCTTGCGGACCCCTTCGCTGGCAGCGACCAGATCGGGGTAGATATCCTTCATCGTCTCGACCACCAGAGGGACCATGGCGGCAAAGAATCCCTGGTCCAGGCCGAGGCGCCCTCCATGCAGGATGGCGCGGCGCATGATGCGGCGCAGGACATATCCACGCCCGACATTCGACGGAACCACCTTGTCGGCAATGGCGAAGGTCGCCGCACGGACATGATCGGCCACAACCCGCATGGCACAGGTGGTTTCGTGATCTGCCTGGAAGCCTTTTCCGCTGATTTCTTCGAGGTGTCCGATATAAGGCTGGAACAGGTCGGTTTCAAAATTGGTGTCGACCCGGGCCATCACCGCAGCGATCCGCTCCAGTCCCGCACCGGTGTCGATGCTCTTGCGTGCGGTCTCCGGATATTCATGAGGCTCCTGGCCGGGCTGGGCATCGAACTGGACAAATACGAGGTTCCAGATTTCGAGGAAACGGTCATCCGGGTCGGCGATGTGCGGCCCCTGGTCATACAGAATTTCACTGCAGGGGCCACAGGGACCGGAACCGCCTACCGGGCCCCAGAAATTATCATCCCGTCCCTTGCGCTGAATGCGGTCGCCCGGGATACCGATTTCCTTTTCCCAGATGGAAAAGGCTTCATCATCGTTTTCGAAAATAGTGGGGTAAAGCCGTGCAGGATCCAGTTTGAGGATTGTCGTGACATATTCCCAGCCCCAGGTGATGGCTTCCTGTTTGAAATAATCCCCGAAAGAGAAATTTCCGAGCATCTCGAAAAAGGTGTGGTGCCGTGCGGTATAACCTACATTCCCGATGTCGGTGGTGCGGAAGCATTTCTGGCAGGTGGTGGCCCTTTTCATGGGATCGGGGCTGCGCCCGAGAAAATTATCCTTGAATTGAACCATCCCGGCGCTGGTGAACAGAAGGGTGGGATCATTGCTGGGGATCAGGCTGTCGCTGGGAACACGGCGGTGCGCCTTTTTTTCGAAGAACTCAAGAAAACTGTTTCTGATAGCACGACTATCCATATTCGATATTCCTCCAAGTACAACCTGGCCGCCTTTTCAAGAGATCCCTCTGTGGTCTGATAAGGAGCACCTGTTCTGTTCCAGCGCGGGAGACAACAGGCCGGATGCGAAAGAATAGGCTAATCAGCCCATGCCTTCCAGAGGCCAGGCTGTTCTCAATGCATTGGGAGAGTGTGCAGGGAAGCAGCCTGACCGGTGCGAACCTGTGGGTCAATCAGGTGCAGAGTTTCGTGGGGAGCCGCTGGTTGTCGGCTCATGAACACATTTCCCATTGCCGCATTTCGTTATCCACCAGTGGTCCAGCGAGAAACGGCCTGGACCGGTCAACAGCAGCGACACATAAACGAGCAGATAGACGGCCGCGAGTTCCTTCACATTCCAGGGATCGGCACGGTGGATATAGAACAGTGCCACGAGCATTGTCACCATCAATGGAATGGTTGCGAGGCGGGTCGCGGCCCCGGCGATCAACAGGAGTGAGCACCCTGCTTCAGCACTGATTGCCAGAATGAGACTGAGCCTGCTGCCCAGTCCGAAAGGATCAGGAAAAGAATCAGCCATCTGGCTGAACCCCTGAATTTTTCCGGTGCCATGAACCAGCATCAGGCTTCCAATGCCAACTCGAAGCAGCAGCAGGCCAATAGATTTAATTGTTTCTCGAGTTGAGTTCATGCATTCCTCCGTGAATTTGTTGTCAGGTGGGGGCCACATCCAGTCGAATCCATCACCTGTTCCGCCCGGCCGGTGATACGACGCATCATCGGCCTGCCCGCCACCCTCCGGTTTAAAGTTTGCCGCTAATAGATTTGAAGTTTAATGTTGCTATCGGCCAGGTACAAGCTTCGACAGGTGGGTTGTTACATGCAGAGCCTGCTGTAGGGGCGACATTCATGGCGCCCGAAAACCAGCTGGCGCCCTTGGAATCTCATGGCGCCCGAAAACCTCCTCGGCGCACGGGAAACCCCTCTAACAAGCCGTCATCCCCGGCTTGACCGGGGATCCACTTGCATGGTCTGCCACTGGATCCCCGCTTTCGCGAGGATGACGATGGAGGGAACGAGGATGACGATGGAGGGAACGAGGATGACGATGGAGGGAACGGGAATGACGATGGAGGGAACGGGAATGACGATGGTGGAGGTGGGAAAGACGATGGTGGAGGTGGAGGGAGCCTGGTGTAGGGGCGACATTTATGGCGCCCGGAAACCAGCTAGCGCCCTTGGAATCTCATGGCGCCCGAAAATCTCCTCGGCGCCCAGGGAAACCCCCGCCAACAAGCCGTCATCCCCGGCTTGGCCGGGGATCCACTTGCATGATCTGCCACTGGATCCCCGCTTTCGCGAGGATGACGATAGAGGGGGTGGGAAAAACGATGGAGGGAACGGGGTTGCAGATGGAATGCCTTGATTCATTCCAAAAGGAAAGGCAAAATCACGCCTTGCTTTGCTTGTAATATACCCCAGGGAGATGCCTCCCTTTTTTAAAGGAGAAGAAAAAAATTATGGCTGTTCTTAATGGAAAAGTCCTGGTTGCCCAGGGCGGTGGCCCAACTGCTGTCATCAACCAGAGCCTGGTGGGTGCGGTTCTCGAATCGAGGAAATTCCCCCAGGTGATGCGTGTTTATGGCGCGCAGCATGGTGTCCGTGGGATCATCAATGAAGATTTCCTCGATCTGACCGAAGCGACAACAAACAATCTCGAGGCAGTCGCCGAGACTCCATCTTCCGGATTGCACTCCACACGCGACAAACCCGATGTGGAATATTGCCGAGAGATATTCAAAGTCTGCCAGGCCCACGATATCCGTTACTTTTTCTACATCGGAGGAAATGACAGCGCGGATACCTGCCGGATCGTCAATCAGGAGGCGGATAAAGCGGGGTATGAGATGCGTGTGATCCACATCCCGAAAACCATTGACAATGACCTGCGGGTTACCGACCACTGCCCGGGATATGGCTCCGCAGCCAAGTTTGTGGCGCAGGCTTTTGCCGGTGCCAATCTGGACAATCGAGCCCTGCCGGGTGTTTATATCGCTGTGGTGATGGGGCGCAGCGCCGGATTTCTGACCGCAGCCTCCTGTCTGGCGCGGAAATATCCGGATGATGGCCCCCACCTGATTTATGTTCCCGAAAGAGCTTTGACGAAAGACAAATTCATTCAGGATGTGAAGAATGCCTACGACAAGCATGGCCGTTGCATCATCGCTGTTTCCGAGGGTGTGGTTGGTCCATCCGGCCAGCCCATTGCCGCAGAATTTACCGGTGGAGAAAAGGATTCGCATGGAAATGTCCAGCTCTCTGGGACAGGAGCACTTGGGGATCTGCTGAGTGGATGGATCAAAAAGGAAACCGGCATCAAGCGTGTCCGTGCGGACACCTTTGGATACCTCCAACGGAGCTTCCTTGGGTGTGTCAGCGAAGTGGATCAATATGAGGCCCGTGAGGTGGGCGAGAAGGCGGCGCAGTATGCCATCTGGCATAATCTCGATGGTTCGGTTGCAATCCGCCGTACAGGTGATTATGCAGTCGAGTATTTCCTGGCCAAACTGGATGATGTGGCGCGTGTTGCCACAACCATGGGGGATCACTTCCTGAATGCCGAGGGGAATGATGTCACCGAGGAATTCAAGAATTATGTTCGCCCTCTGGTGGGAACCTTGCCGACAGTCAGACGAATCTCCGCTCCGACTGTTCCAAAGATCCTGAAATAACGGATTCAGGCGGATTGTTGGAATGGGCCGGAAGACCTTGCGTGGTTTTCCGGCCCATTTGTTTTGGTAATGGACTTCAACCGGGGTCAGGGCATTGGATCGAGATCGAGCGAAATGCGTGTTGGCTGCCCGTGGCGATCGATGGTCAGCACAATTTCATCAGTCGGCTTGAAGCGTGAGAGATTGGCCAGCAGGTGCATCTTGCAGTGGATCGGAACATCATTGACCGATTTGATCACATCACCGACCTGGAGGCCATGGCGTGCAGCCGTGCTGTTCGGTTCAACTTCTTTAACGACGACCTTTTTTCCATCACTGCCGGAGTCCGCCAGCTCATTGACAAAGACCCCGAGTTTGCCGCGTTTGACAATCCCATCTTTCCGTATCTGATCAACCACTGAAAGCAGCAGGAGAGATGGCAAAGCGAAGGTTACCTCGGTCATGCTTCCCTGGGCCATGTAGACAGTCCCCATGCCGACGAAATCGCCATCCAGATTGACCAGGGGCGCTCCCAGAGTTCCCGGGCTGGTGGGAAGGGATGTTTCCAGGAATGTGGCACAGTGGAAGAAGGGAATTTTACGTAGAACTCCGGTCACCTCGCCGGTGCGCATGGACAGCGGCTGGCTGAAGGCATGCCAGAAGGCATACACAAAGTCTCCCACCTGGGTTGCCTTGTCGGAATTGAAATTGATGGTTGGGAACAGCTCGGATCCCGGGCTTGCAAGGCGGATGACCGCCACATTCGTTTCCGGATCCTGGCCGATCACCTCTCCGGTCGAGTATTGCACCAGGGCATCCGACCAGACACGGATATTGTCATAAGGCCCTTTGTGGCGTGCGATATCCAGTGTGGTCACCGCGATTCCTTTGTCGACGATAAAGCCTGTCATCTGCCGGACTGGAAGGGGCTTGAAAGAAAAATTCTGAACCTGGTCATGCAGCCTCACCACCTGTTCGCCGATGGCCTTGGTGAAACGGTCGAAAGAATCTTCATTGCCGCTGACCAGGAAAGTGCGTTCCCGGGCCTGCCACTCCTGAAGATTGTCATGGAGGAAATCTTTCAGGTTGGATGGGGATTCGGAACCGGCATCGATCTTGCCTTTGCTGATTCGATTTTCCATCTCCATCAGAAAAGCATCACACCAGTTGCGCCACAGCTCGGCTTCCTCATCCGAGAGATTGCCAAAGCGCCAGGGCTGGAGTCGAAACTCATTCGCCCAGCGTTCGATCTGGGCCAGTTCCCAGGCAGGAAGGCTGCGGTGAACCAGTTCGATCGAGACAATCCCGGGGGAGATTTTCTGAAAGAGTTCGTTGCGGTGTTCCTGGAGTGCCCGAATCGAATCGAGCGTGGTCTGGGAATAGGAGATGCCGCTATATGCCAGAGCTGGGATCAGAGCCAGGAGAACAGCCCGTGAGACTGTTTGAACCATGCCGGGAGACCTCCGGAATCATCAGTAGGAGCGTTCATCTTCCGCCGACATGAGGGTTTCAAAGCCGGTAACCGGGAGTTGATTGATTTCAATGGTCCTTCGGGAGTGGACCGGGCTGGGTCGTGAGTGCGACACAGGCGCATCCCCCAGGGAGGTGGTCAGAATGCGGACACCTCGCGAAGGCAGATGCTCATCCGAAGAGAAGATTTCCGAACGGCTCGGGGTGAAACGGATCACTTTTTTTCCGGGAATTCGATCGAGGCCGGTGGAAGAACTGCTGGAGAGTGCGACTTGCGATTCGGCACGAGTGTTGAGTGGCGGAATGTTGCTGGAGGATTGTGGAGCAGACACCTGGGCGATCGGCTGCAGGGGAGCTTTCTGAGTTCGTTCATGGGTCAGAAATACGGCGGTGCCGAGAAGTACAATGGAAGTGGTGTAAGCCAGCCTGAGGATCAGGTCGCCGGTGCGCGGCGCGGGAGCTTCCTTTTCACTTTCAAAAGCGGATGGGAAGCGGTTGCGGAAGGTTGAAGTGAAATCATCTTCCATCGAATCCGATGGCGAAGGGACATCCCATTCGTCCAGCTCATTCCAGACCTGCTTGAGAGAAAGGAATTCCTGTTTGCACTCCGGACAGACCCAGACATACAGCTTGATCCAGATCGTTGCCCAGGGAGAGG
>WBZO01006269.1_pt1 | contig 11619 bp, 13 predicted proteins | sample 5204261 | NCBI WGS metagenome assembly WBZO01 (sample SAMN12412400, study PRJNA552823) | activated sludge metagenome | isolation source: activated sludge from anammox sidestream of wastewater treatment plant... | place: USA: North Carolina | collected 2017-09 | reverse complement strand
ATAGTGCCCCACGCGGGGGGAGCCCGGCGGTGCGCCGGGTTCCCACGGGGAATCGCCCGCGGGGGTCTGGAGGGGGAGAGCATGGCTGCGACGACCGGCAAGCGGTACCGGTGCCCGAGCTGCGGCGCCGAGTTCATCGTCACGAAGGGCGCTGAAGACGCCGAGCTGCGCTGCGGCGACACGCCGCTCGAGCAGCTGTAAGGGAAGGGCACGAACCATGGCCGTGGCTCTGGGGAAGCGCTACAAGGACGAGACGACCGGGGTTGAGGTGCTCTGCATCAAGCCCGGCGACTGCAACCTGAACGTGAACGGTCGGGGTATGGAGGAGCTGCAGCCGAAGGTGCTGCCCTCCGCCGACTAGTTCCGTCCGACAGGACACCGCTTCGACGCGGCCCGCTGTGGCCGCGTCGTTGCGTCATGGCAGGGGCGCGCGGCAGCGTCCGGGGCGGCGGTGGAGATTGACCTCCACCGCGCCCAGTCCATACGATTGCAAATGCGCGTCCGAGGCAGGGCGTGAGTGCGAGGCAGATCCGGCGGGCACGACCCGCCGGCGGGGGTGGTACGAGTGAGCGAAATCTACGTCGGCGACTCTGAGTCCCTGGAATCCGCACTGCGCCGCTTCAACAAGCGCGTGCAGGCTGACGGCATCCTGACGGACGCGCGACGGCACGAGTTCTACGAGAAGCCGTCCGAGCGCCGCAAGAAGAAGGAAGCGGCCCGCCGCCGCAAGATGCGCAAGGCGATCATCCGCCAGGCGCGTCGCTCCGCGGCGTAGCCCTTCGACCTCGCACGCCCCGGCCCGGTGCCGGGGCGCCGTGTCTCCGGCGGGCGCTGCTCTGACCCGGGAGGCCGCATGTCCATCCAGGACACGATCCGCGAACAGATGACCACCGCGTGGAAGGCGGGCGATACCGGCCGCCGCGACACGCTGCGCCTGCTCATCGCCGCCATGGAAAACGCCCGTATCGACCTCGGCCGTGCGCTGGAAGACGCGGACGCGATCCGTGTGCTCCAGAAAGAGGCGAAGCAGCGCCGCGACTCCATCACCGAGTACCAGAAGGCGAACCGGACGGATCTCGTCAACCAGGAGCAGTCCGAGCTCGAGGTGATCGCGGAGTTTCTGCCGAAGCAGCTGGACGACGATGAGATCCGCGAACTGGCGCGTGCCGTCATCGCGGAGACCGGTGCGTCCGGCGCAGCCGACGTGGGCAAGATCATGAAGCCGCTGATCGCGAAGGTGGCTGGCCGCGCCGACGGCGGTCGCATCAACGCGATCGCGCGCGAGCTGCTGGGCGGCTGATCCCCGGCGGTTCCGCCCGGGCCCTCATCATGGCCACCCAGTCCGCCCCGCTCCTCCCCCCGACCGCCGAGGCGCGCGACCGCGCGAGCGGCCGCGCTGCCATCTCGGTGGCCGTGTTCACGGCGCTCGCCCTCTTCGCGGTCCTGTTTCCGTGGTACCCCGGCGCACAGCAGCTCGAGGCCGGCGTGGTGCTGGACCAGCCGGTGACCGCGCCCCGTGACCTGACGTACGAGTCCACCGTGCTCACCACGCAGGTGCGCGACCAGGCGGCCTCCGCGATCCGCGACGTGCTGATCCTTGACCCGGAGATCCGTGACCGGCAGCTGGCGGAACTGGAGCGCGTCCTGAGCGCGATCCAGGTCCAGCGCGACGACTCCTCGCTGTCCGCGTCCGCGCGCGAGACCCAGATCCGTTCGATCTCCGGCGTGACGCTGGGCCAGACTGCCGCCGGCGTCTTCGCCGCCGCAGACGCCACGCGCTGGGCGACCCTGCAGACCGAGGCGCGCAACGCGCTCTCACGCACGCTGACCGGCGCCGTGGGCCCGGAGGAGGCTCCCGCCGCCCGCTCACGCGCGATCGGCTTCCTCTCGCCGCTGCTGGAGGTGGACGAGGTGGTCGCGCTGACGGAACTCCTCGACCCGCTGGTGGTGCCCACGCTGATCGTGTCGGAGGAGCGGACGGAGGCGCTGCGCCGGGAGGCGCGCGCGAACACGCCGCCGGTGATCGTGTCGTACGTCACCGGCCAGGTGGTGATCCCCGCCGGCGCGACGATCGACGAGGCCGGGCTGGAGGCGATTGAACAGTTCGGCCTGCGACGCGGCACGGCGACGCGACCGGCGATCCTCGCGGCCGCGCTCGCCTCGGTGCTGGCGGGCGGGGTGATGGGCGCGCACCTGTTCGTCGCGCGGCCGCCTGCGCTGCGTGGCGCGCCCCGGCTCATCCTGTACGGGCTGCTGCTCATTGTCCCGGCCATGGTGGCGAAGTTCGCGCTGACCCTCACGGTGCCGGATGTCGACCGGCTATTCCTCGCGCAGGCGCTGCCGCTGGCTGCGGCGCCGATCGTGGCCGTGGTACTGCTCGATGTCGGCGCGGCCGTCCTGATCGCCGGGGTGCTGGCGGCGACCGTGGGCTTCACGGCCGCGGCGATCCCCGTGTTCGGTGGCGCTGCGAACGCCTCGCAACTGGAGACGCTGCGGCTGCTGCTGGGCGTGGCTGCCGGCGGCCTGGCGGGCGCCTACACGGTGGCGAGGGTGGAACGGCTGCAGGGCTACCTCGGCGCGGGGCTCGCCGCGGGAGGGGCCTCGGCGCTGGCGGTGCTCACCGTGCTCCTGCTGGACGCGGACCGTGAGTGGCTGGACGTGGTGTGGGTGGCGGGCATGTCCGCGATCGGCGGGATGCTGGCCGCGCTGCTCGCGGTGGGCGTGTTCATCCTGCTCAGCCGCCCGTTCGGCATCATCACCCGCGTGGAGTTGATGGAACTGGTGCAACTCAACCATCCGCTGCTGCGGCGGCTGCAGGACGAGGCGCCCGGCACGTTCCAGCACTCGATGCTCGTCGGGAACCTGGCGGAGCGCGCCGCGGACCGCATCGGCGCGGACGCGCTGCTCGTGCGCGTCGGCGCGTACTACCACGATGTCGGGAAACTGCACTCGCCGTCGCTGTTCGTCGAGAACTTCGGCGACAGCCAGAACCCGCACGAGGCGCTCGACCCGCTGCAGTCGTCGCGCGTGATCATGCTGCACGTGACGGCGGGCGTGGAGCTCGCGCGGAAGCACCGGCTGCCGGAGGCGGTGGTGCAGTTCATTCCGCAGCACCACGGCACGCGGCTGGTGGCGTTCTTCTACCGGCGCGCCGCGGCGACCGATCCCGAAGTCGACCCGGACCTGTTCCGCTACCCCGGCCCGAAGCCCCAGAGCCGCGAGGCGGCGCTGGTGATGCTCGCCGACTCGTGCGAAGCGACGGTGCGCGCCGCGCCCGACCGATCGGGCGACAAGATCCGCGAGATCATCGAGGCGATCATCCGCGAGCGCATGGAGGAGGGACAGTTCGACGAATGCGACCTGTCGCTCCGCGACCTGCGCGTGGTGGCGGACTCCTTCGCGCTGACCCTCGGCGCGGTCTACCACCCGCGCGTGGAGTACCCGCAGCCGACCCGCCGAGAGATGGAGGCGCGCCGCCCATCTACCGGCGGTTCGACCGAGGCCGCCCGCCCGGCCTCCTCTCGCCCGTCGTTGCCCTCGATCCGCCGTCCGGACGACCGCCCCGTCCGAGGCGAGGACGACACCTAGCGCGGCGTCCGCGGTGCGTCGGGTGAGCCTCCCGCCGCGCGCGTCTATACTCGAACCCTCGCCTCCCCCTCGACCGCTGGAGCCGCCGATGCGCGCCGCCGTGCTTGTGTTCCCCGGGACCTGGAGCGACGACGACTGCGTCTGGGCGCTGCAGCAGGTCGGCATCGAGTCGCGCAAGGTGTGGCACCGCGAGACGGAGATCGCTCCCGACGAACTCGTGGTGCTGCCGGGCGGCTTCTCGTACGGCGACTACCTGCGCTGCGGGGCCATCGCGCGGTTCTCGCCGATCATGGCGGCCGTGGGCCGCCACGCCGAGGCCGGCGGGCTGGTGATCGGCATCTGCAACGGCTTCCAGATCCTGTGCGAGGCCGGCCTGCTGCCGGGCGTGCTGATGCGCAACGAGTCGCTGCAGTTCCGCTGCCAGGACGCCTACCTGGTGCCGGCGAACCGCACGTCCCCCTTCACGAGCGGCCTCGATGCCTCCCGCGGCTACCTCATGCCCGTGTCGCACGGCGAGGGGCGCTACGTGGCGGACGAGGCGACGGTGCGAATGCTGGAGGACAGCGACCGCGTGGCGTTCCGCTACGGGACGCGCGACGGGCGCGTGACGCCCGAGGCGAACCCGAACGGCTCCGTGAACGGCATCGCGGGCATCCTCAACGAACGCGGCAACGTGCTGGGCCTGATGCCGCACCCGGAGCGCGCCTGCGAGGCGCTGCTGGGCAACGACGACGGCAACGCGATCTGGACGTCGGCGCTGGGGGCGCTCGGCGTCCGCGCGTAGGCGCTCGCGGTATCCTCGAGGGAGCCCCTCGGGAGGTGCGCCGATGTCTCAGCGCGAGTTCACCGTCATCGTCGAAGAGGACGAGACCGGGCTGCTCGTCGGCTCCGTCCCGGAGCTGCCCGGCTGTCACACGCAGGCTGAGTCGCTGGACGAGCTCTTCGTCCTGATCCGGGACGCCATCCGGCTCTACCTGAAGGACGAGGCCGAGGCCGATCCGCCGCTCCGGTGGGTCGGTGTCCACCGGGTGGCGGTGTGAGCCCTCCGCGCCTGACGCCTCGTCGCTGGCGGGATGTCGTGAGGGTGCTGGAGTCGTTCGGATTCGAGCGCGTGGATCAGTCGGGGAGCCACCTCAAACTGCGGCACCCGGACGGTCGCGTCACGATTGTCCCCGTCCACGATGGGCGGGATATTGGCACCGGGCTTCTCCGCACGATCATCCGCGAAGCAGACCTCGACCGGGACGAGTTCCAGGAGCGTCTTGCCCGCGCCTGACTCCCGCCTGACCCGGCCCGCTGGTACGCTCGACGCATCTCCTCCCCGTCCGGCCCCGAGGGTGCACCCATGCCCGTCGACGACCACGTCCTCCAGCAGGTCGCGATGTCGCGCGACGAATACGCGCGGCTCATCGACCTTCTCGACCGCGAGCCGACGGACGTGGAACTGGGGATGGCCGGGGCGCTCTGGTCCGAGCACTGTGGCTACAAGCACTCCAAGCCGCTCTTCCACCACTTCCCCTCCACCGGCCCGTACGTCCTGACGAAGGCGGGCGAGGAGAACGCCGGCGCCATTGACCTGGGCGACGGCTGGGTCGCGGTCTTCAAGATGGAATCTCACAACCACCCGAGCGCACTCGAACCGTACGAGGGTGCGGCGACCGGCGTCGGCGGCATCCTGCGCGACATCTTCGCGATGGGGATGCGCCCGGTGGCGCTGCTCGACTCGCTCCGCTTCGGGCCGCTGACCGACCGCACCAACCGCCGCCTGTTCCGTGGCGTGGTCGCCGGCATCGGCGGCTACGGCAACTGCATCGGCGTCCCCACGGTGGGCGGCGAGGTGCAGATGCACCCGGCCTACTCCGCGAACCCGCTCGTGAACGCGATGTGCGTGGGCATCGGCCGGCGGGAGCACCTGCTCTCCGCCTCCGCCCGAGGCGTGGGCAACCCGCTCGTGCTCGTCGGCGCCGACACGGGCCGCGACGGCATCCACGGCGCGACGTTCGCCTCGGTGGAACTCGCCGCCGACTCCAGCGAGCGCCGCCCCGCCGTGCAGGTGGGCAACCCGTTCATGGAGAAGCTGCTGATGGAGGCGTGCTGCGAGCTCGCCGAGCAGCACAAGGACTGGATCGAGGGACTGCAGGACCTCGGCGCCGCGGGGCTGACCTCGAGCGCGGTGGAGGCGGCGAACCGCGCGGGCACCGGCATCGAGATCGACGTGGCGCGCGTGCCGCGCCGCGCGCAGGGGATGACCGCGTACGAGGTGATGTTGTCCGAGTCGCAGGAGCGGATGCTCGTCATCCCGAAGCGCGAGCACCTGGACGACGTGCTGGCGCACTTCCGCAAGTGGGAACTCCACGCCGACGTGATCGGCGTGGTCACCGACGACCAGATGGCGACGATCAAGGACGGCGACCGCGTGGTCGCGCGCATCCCCGTCGCGATCCTCGTCGACCCGCCGCAGTACCCGCCGGTCGGGGTGCGTCCCGCCGAGCTGGACCGCGTGCAGGCGGAGGACCTCGGCGCGCAGCCGGACGTGACCGACGCGAACGCCGCGCTGCTGCGGCTCATCGGCTCGGAGAACCTTGCGAGCCGGCGGTGGATCTACCGCCAGTACGACCACCAGGTGCAGAACAACACCGTGGTGAAGCCGGGCGGCGATGCGGCCGTGCTGCGGCTGAAGCACTCCCGCCGAGGCATTGCCGTCGCGACCGACTGCAACGGGCGCATGGTCGCCCTCGACCCGCGCGCCGGCGGCGCGATCGCGGTCGCCGAGGCGGCCCGCAACGTGGTCGCCACGGGCGCGCGGCCGGCGGCGCTGACGGACTGCCTGAACTTCGGCAACCCCGAGAAGCCGGAGGTCGCCTACCAGCTGGAGGAGGCGATCATCGGCCTGTCGGAGGCGGCGCGTGTGCTGAACGCGCCGGTGATCTCCGGCAACGCCTCGCTCTACAACGAGGCGCCGAGCGGCCAGGTGCTGCCGACGCCCTCGATCGGCATGGTCGGCGTGATCCAGGACGTGACGACACGCCTGACGATCCGCCCGAACGCCGGCGACACGGTCGTGCTCCTCGGCGCGCCGGTCGCCCAGGCGGCGGCGACGCTCGCCGGCTCCGAGTACCAGTGGCTCACCCTCGGCCGGCTCGCCGGCCGCCCGACGATCGACCTCGCGCACGAGGCGCGCGTGCAGGAACTGGTGCTCACGCTCCACGGGGCAGGACGCCTCACCGCCGCGCACGACCTCTCAGACGGCGGCCTTGCGGTCGCCCTCGCGGAGATGTGCATCGCGGCGGAGGCTGGCGTGGACGCATCGAGCGTCGAGGTGGGTGCGCGACGCGACGCGGCGCTGTTCGGCGAGGCGCAGTCGCGCTTCCTCGTCGCGACGGCGCAGCCGGAGGCGGTGGTGGCGCAGGCTGCCGCTGCGGGCGTCCCGGCGACCGTGCTCGGCGTGGTTGGCGGCGACCGTCTGCGCCTCGGCGCGATCGACGTGGCGGTGGCGGACGTGACGCGCGCGTGGGACACGGGCCTCGAGGAGGCCGTGGCGAAGATCTAGGCAGGCGCGCCGCGAGTCCCCGTCAGGGGATGCGCAGCACGTCGCCGATCCGGATCGCGTGCGCGTTGGTGATCCCGTTCGCCGCCTGCAGCGCGACCGTCGTCGTGCCGAAGCGCTCCGCGATCTGGCTGAGCGTGTCGCCCGGTTGGACCTCGTACGTCCCGCCCGCAGGACGCGCGGTTGTGCCTCCGCCGGTGGTCGCGGTCGGGGCGACCCCGCCGATGCGCAACTCCTGGCCGACGCGGATCAGGTTCGGGTTCGTGATCCCGTTGTCGCGCGCGATCGCGTCCACGCTCGTGCCGAAGCGCGCGGCGATCGCGCCGAGCGAGTCGCCTGAGGCGACCACGTACACCTGCATCGCCGGGCGCGCCGGGTTGTCGCGCAGGAACTCCCAGATCGCGGGGTCGGCGACGCCGTAGCGCCAGACGGAGACGGCCTCCGCCTTCGCCTCGAACGACCGCTCGAGGAACTCGGGCCACGCGGGATCACGGAGCACGGTGCCGTCGCCGATCGGGTGGACGGGAAGGCCGAACGTCTCCAGCCGTTTCATCGCGGACTGGACGACGAAGGTGGGCGTGACGCCGTCCGGGCCGGGGACATCGCCGGCCAGTTCGTACTTCACCTGGTTCGCGCGGTTCGCGAAGAGGCCCCAGTAGAGCTGTGGCGAGATCTCGTCCGAGACCGCGGCGAACTCCGCCAGCGGGATGCGGTCGATCTCCCACGGGCGCGCGTCGATCGAGATGGAGAGCCGCGCCGAAGGCTGCGCGCGCCGGAGCGCCTCCGCGTAGCGGGTCGCGTCGTCGCGGCTCCCCACCCAGAAGCCGGCGTGCGCCTCCAGGTCGAGGAAGAGCGAGCGCGCGCCGGAGTCCAGCACCGCCGAGGCGATCTCGACCTCCTGGTCGACGCGGTTGCCCTTCACGACCGCCCAGGCATGGAACGGGACGCCGGCGTCCTCGAAGAAGCGGGCATACTCGGCGACCCGGGCGGGGCCGTCGACGGCGGTCTTCGTCGGGTCGTAGCGCGACATCCACTCCGCGCCGTCGTGCGTCTTGAGGACGATGCCGAGGCCGTGCGCGGCGAGCGTGTCGCGGATCGCGGCCGGGTCGCCGTCGTGACGGAACTGCCACACCCACGCGAGGTGGCGCGCGGTCCCGGTGGTGCGCTCGCGCGGCCTCGGTGGCGCCGCTGCGAACGGTGCCTCGCGGGCCGCGAGGACGCCGGGCGTCAGCGCGCCAAGGGCAAGGCCGCCGGCGACGCCGAGCAGGCGACGGCGGGAGAGGGGCGATCCGGGGTCGGGCATGGGGTGCTCCTCGTCGTGGCGGGCAGCGGCGGGTGATGCCTCGGGCACCGGGGAGGGAGCGATCACACGATAACACAGATGATCACATCCTGCGGCCGTGAGATTCTGAGGAACATGGTGGCTCATCGAGTGGCAATGGCGTTCGGCCTGGCGGCAGCCCTGATCGTCGGCGGCTGTCGCGGCGAGACCTCGCCCGAGGCCACGTCGACGCCGGGTGCGCCGGCGACCGCTGTGGTCGTCGAGGCGGGCGGAGCGGCGCTGTACGCCTCGAACTGCGCGCGCTGCCACGGCGCGGACCTGAACGGCACGGACGAGGGCCCGCCGTTCCTCCACCGTGTCTACGAGCCGTCACACCACGCCGACGCCTCGTTCTTCCTCGCGGTGCAGCGCGGCGTGCGCGCGCACCACTGGGACTTCGGCGACATGCCGCCGGTGGAGGGGCTGAGCGAGGCGGACGTCGCCGCGATCATCGCCTTCGTGCGCGCCGAGCAGCGCGCCGTCGGGATCGAGTAGGGCGCGCCGCGGGCTAGCGGTACGCGGCGGCGAGGCGCTTCGGGGCGGCGAGCAGCCAGGCGTCGCGGATGAACTCCTCGACCTCGTCCCAGTCCGGCTCATCGAGGTCGAGGCGGATGCCGAGCCAGCCGTGCCGGCCGACGAACGCCGGCACCCAGAAGCGGTCGGGGTCTTCCTCCACCAGCGCCTCCTGGACGCCCGGCGCTGCCTTCAGCGCGAGGCCGCTGCGGCCGTCGTCCCCGAAGTGGTCGTGGAGGAAGTAGCCGAAGCGCTTGCCCGCGACCTCGAGCGACCGGTGCTCGTTCGCGTAGCGGTCGGTGGCCGCCGTCTCCGGGTAGGTGGCGCAGATCGCCTCCACGCGGTCACGCCGCGCCCACAGCGTCTCCAGCGAGGCGGTCGCGGCGCGCATCGAGGGGCGGCGGGGTGCGGGCATCGGCGGCCTCCCGTGTGCAGCCTACTCGAACGTCCAGCGCGCCGCGGTGTTCACGAAGTCGTGTTCGAGCCAGGTGAGCGCGACGGTCGGGCGGAAGCGGTACCAGGTCGCGCCGTCGGGAGACTGGTCGTCCGGCTGTGCGTACTTGCGGTTGTACGTCGTGATCAGCGTGGGAGTGGCCGCGGTCACTTCCACGCGGCCCTCCAGGATCACGGTGTCGTCGCCGCTTTCGAGGTGGACCGCGATGCGCGGGTCACGCGCGAGGTTGCGGCCGGTGACGGAGTCGGTGGCGGTGCCGAACCAGAGCGCACCGTCCTGCCAGACGCCCCAGACCGGCTTTGCGTGGGGCGCGCCGTCCCGGCGCGTGGTCGCCACCCAGTAGTTCCTCGATGCCTCCAGCTTCGCCTCGGTCGCCGGCCAGTCGGCGCCCTCCGGGTCGCCGGTGATGCCGTACGAGGGGTCGAACGCGGGACGGCTGAGGGTGGGGTTCAGTGCCATCGGTACGCCTCCTGATGTGGTCGGTCTCGTCGCGGAACGGGACGGAGGAGGATAGAACGGAAGTTCTTGACAGGCAAGAACGGGCGTTCTATGGTGGATGGGTCGCCCTCGATGTCGGGGAGCGACGCCAGGTTCCGGATTGCCCGAGACGTAATGACGCGGGTACTCTGTTCGGGCGGCGGTTGCGGATGTCGGGCGTAATGCTCGGTCGTTCGTCCACGCCACAGAGGGCTGCTTGGACAACCCGTTGTCCAACTTGGCCAATCTTCGCACTACGTCTTTGAAAAGTCCCGGGCCGGGCGTCGCTATCTGAACGAAGATGGCGTCAGTCCCGGCTCCGGCACGCCGAGAGGGTCATCCGACGTGAAGGTCGTGTTCCTGGAGACCGTTGAAGGTTCGGGCGCTATGGGCGAGGTCAAAGACGTCGCCCCCGGCTATGCCCGGAACTATCTGTTGCCGCGCGGCCTGGCCGCGCCGGCAACGGCGCAAGTCCTTGCCCGTGCCGAAAGGCTGCGGGAGATCGAGGAGGAGCGTCAGCGGGCCGAGGACGAGCGTGCTCGAGGACTTGTCGGCAAGTTCGAGAGCAACCCGCTCGTTATCGCCGTTCGCGTCGGAGAGCAGGGACGGCTGTACGGTTCTGTCACAAATGCTGACGTCGCCCAGAAGGCTGGGGAGATTCTGGGCGAAGAACTGGACCGCCGTCGCGTACTGCTGCCCGAGGCGATCCGTCGTGTGGGGATCTACTCCGTGGGCCTGCGGCTGAGCCGAAACGTTCAGCCGGAGATCACGGTGGTGGTTGTGGATGCAGACGCGCCGGAAGGCGCGGAAGCGGCCGCAGCCGCGATGCTCGCTGCCTCGCGAGAGGCGGAGGAGGCGCAGATCGCCGCCGCTGCGGTGCACACCGCAGCACAGATCGCTGCTGGCGAGTCGGAGCCGGGCACTTCCGACGACACCGAGGAGGCGCAGTCCTAGCGCACCTCTGAGACATGGGAGAACGGGTGGGCCGCCGTGGTACTGGATGGGCGGCCCGCTCCTCTCCGCCAGGACGCCCGGCCTCGCCCGGCCTCCGGCCTTCCGCCGCATGATGTCTCCGCTGAAGAGGCGGTGATCGCGGCACTCCTCCTCGACGACGACTCGTACGCCCGCGTCCTGCCGATCGTGCGCCCGGAGGACTTCTTCCGGGAGCAGAACGGCTGGATCTACGAGGCGTGCCTGGCCGTCGCCGAGCGCGGCGAGGTCCTCACCATCCCGACCGTCGCACACGAGCTCGACCGTGCCGGTCGCCTCGATTCGGCCGGCGGCGAGCCCTACCTCGTCGAGGTCGCGGGCAAGTACTTCACCGCCGTGGGTGTGGAGGCGCATGCGCGCATCGTCGCGCGGGACGCGCTCTACCGGCGGCTCATCTCCGCCGCCGGCCAGATCGCGCAACTCGCCTACCAGGGCGGACCGGACGTGAAGTCCGTCCTCAGCCAGTCCGAGACGTTGCTGCTGGGCCTGCGCACGGCGGAGGCCGCCGGCGACTTCAAGCGGCTGCGCGACCTGCTGGACGAGTTCCTGGAGGCGCCCGCGGAGGACGAGGACGGCGAACTCGCGCAGGCGGTGCGCACCGGGTTCATGGACCTGGACCAGATGCTGGGCGGCGGCTACAAGCGTGGCGACCTGGTGATCCTCGCGGCGCGTACCGGTGTCGGGAAGACGAGCCTGATGCTGAACTTCGCGCGCAACTGCGCGGTGGGG
>WBZO01006268.1_pt1 | contig 11620 bp, 10 predicted proteins | sample 5204261 | NCBI WGS metagenome assembly WBZO01 (sample SAMN12412400, study PRJNA552823) | activated sludge metagenome | isolation source: activated sludge from anammox sidestream of wastewater treatment plant... | place: USA: North Carolina | collected 2017-09 | reverse complement strand
CCGCGCGGTGATCTCGGAGGCAGGGCCCGGGCGGCCGAAGCGGAAGCCTTGCAGCGAATGCACGCCCGCGGCGCGCAGGAAGAGCTGCTGTTCGGCGGTCTCGACACCTTCGGCCGTGACCTTCATGCCGAGCCCGCGTCCGAGGCTCACCACCGCGTGCACGATGGCGGCGGCGTCGGCGGCGCGCTCGATCGAGCGCACGAAGCTTGAATCGATCTTCAGCTTGTCGAACGGAAAGCGGCGGAGATACTGCAGGCTCGAATAGCCGGTGCCGAAATCGTCGAGCGCGAGCCGCACGCCAAGTGTCTTCAAGCGGAACATCGCAAGCTCGGCGGAATCGACGTTGCCGAGCAACGTGGATTCGGTGACTTCCAGCTCGAGCCGCGCCGGATCAAACTCGGTTTCTCCCAGGATACGTTCGACCAGATCGACGAAATCGGCGCGGCGGAACTGCAACGGCGAGACGTTGACCGCGACGGTGATGCCGGGCCAGGCCTTGCCGTCGAGGCAGGCGCGGCGCAGCACCTGTTCGCCGAGCGGGATGATGAGGCCCGAATGCTCGGCTACCGGAATGAACTCGGCGGGAGAAATCTCGCCGCGCTCGGGATGCGTCCAGCGGCAGAGCGCTTCTACCCCCGCGACGATTTCGCCGCTGTTGTTGACGATCGGCTGATAGGCCACCCGCAGCTCGTTGTTCTCGATCGCCGCTCGCAGATCGTTCTCCAGCAGCTTGCGCTTGAGCAGGTTGGCGTCCATTGCCTCGTCGTAGATGCAGGCGCGGTTGCGGCCCTCGTTCTTGGCGCGATAGAGCGCCATGTCGGCGTGCCGCATGACGTCGGCGGCGCCTCCGATGTGCGGATGGATGACGGCAATGCCGATACTCGCGCCGATCACGATGGTCTGATTGCCGATGCTGTAGGGGGCGCAGAGGGTGGCGATCATCCGCGTTGCGATTGCCTGCAACGTCACATGGTCGAAGCCGCCGGTGGTGATGACGGCGAATTCATCGCCGCCGAGCCGTGCCACCAGATCGTTTTCCCGCAAGGTGCGGGTGATGCGCCGTGTGACGTTGCGGATCAGTTCGTCGCCGATCGGGTGGCCGAGCGTATCGTTCACATCCTTGAAATGGTCAAGATCGATATAGAACACCGCCGCGGTCGGGCCACCTTGCTTGACGTTCTCGATCAGCGTCTCAAGCCGTTCGCCGAAAAAAATCCGGTTGGGCAGGCCGCAGAGCGGATCGTGCAACGCGAGATGCCGCAGCCGGCTCTCACCCGAAGCAATCGTCGCCGCCGTGCGCCGCATGTGGCGCAGCACGAGGCCGGCCAGCAGCGCAAGCCCGCCGAGCGCCACGGCGACAAACGGGATGACGCTCTGCACGATCTCGGCGCCCGGCTGCTTCGGCGTCCACGCAAAGCTGGCAATTGCAACGCCGGACCTGTCGGTGAGGTCAAAAACGTAGTCGCCGGCCGACATCGGGCGGTCGTCGATCTTGCGCAGGTTGCGCAATTGCAGACGCGAGGCGATTTCCGCCAGCATCTCCTCGTCAATGAACTTGACGCTGAGCACAATCGGGGCGGCGGGGTTCGCAACCGGCGCCGCATCCTCCGATGAGGCGACCGCCACCGCCGCCACAATGGCCGGCCGGTTCAGAAAGGCCTGCAGGCGCGCCGCCCGATGGACCGGCGCCAAAGGCGACGCTATCGCGGAGCCGTCCGTGGTAGCGGCCTCGCCGCCGCGCCCGCGCAAGACGTCGAGCACCGGCTGCACGTCCGGCCGGATCGAGTTGAGCCAGTTCGGATCGACGCTGCGATGCCCGAGCGAGGCATAAAGGAAACGGTCGCTCGGGTCCGTTACGAACACGAAATCATGATCGAAGGAGGATTGCAGCCGCATCCCCACATAGATTTGCACCCATTCGGGATCGAAGCTGTCGCGGATGCGGCGGACAGCGGTTTCCGAGGTGGCGACGCTCGCGGTCTCGCGCAGCACCCGCTCGCCGTGATTGGTCAACGAGCGCGTGAACAATTGCCGTTCGTGGTCGAGCGCGACCTCGTCGGCGCGGCGAGCGGAGCTGAGCACCGCAACCACCACACACACGATCGCGACCGCGACAATCACGCCGATCGGAACCACCACGCTCGTCCGCATGTGGCGCCAACCGACAGTCTTGGGCCCCTGTTCGATCGCAGTCGGGTTTAGAGCCAAGAGTTCATCTCTCCTCGGGCGCACGTCCCGCGGCTGGAGGGTAGATGGGAATGATTGCAATTGGTTTGCCGCGCGCCACTTATGCGCGATTGGCGGCCGGCAGCGACGCATTTCGCGTAGCGCCGTTAACCGGCGGTAAAGAACATCGTGAGCGGCTAGTGTCCCTTTGGTTCCGACGCTTGTAAACACACTCGCCTGCAAGGGGATACAAACGTTTAAACACACTCGCCTGCAAGGGGATACAAACGTCGGAATCGGGACACTAGCGAATATTCCTGTAGGGCGGCCGGGGGATGCCGGCATGCGCCGCGCGCAACGCGGCCGACCAGCGTTCCCGCAGGTCGTGGAAGTAGGGTTCCCCGGGCTCAATGCGATAGTTGAGTTCCGCGTCGCAGGCGTCCCGCCGCGCGATCAGGACGTCAAGCGGCAAGCCGACGCTCAAGTTCGAGCGCATGGTGGAATCGACCGAAACCAGGCCGACCTTGAGCGCGTCGTAGAGGTCGATGTCGTAGGTGATGGCGCGGTCGAGCACCGGTTTGCCGTATTTGTGTTCGCCGATCTGCAGGTAGGGCGTGTCCTGCGTGCATTCGATGAAGTTGCCGGCCGAGTACAGCATGAACAGCCGCGGCCGCTCGCCCCTGATCTGGCCGCCGAACAGGAACGACACGTCGAAGCGGACGTCGGAGGCTTCGAGCGCCTTTCCCTCGATGCTGTACAGTTGGCGAATGGTGCGCCCGACGCGTTGCGCGGCCTGGAAGATGGTCGGCGAGTTCATCAGCGTTTCGATTTCGCCGGTCTCGGGATTTTCCAGCCCTCGCGCAGCATGCTCACGACCGATTGGCTGATCGAGAGGTTGCCGGCCGACGCGATCGCCATGATGCGTTCGCCCGGGTCGATAAAGAGGTGAAGCTTGCGGAACGTCGCGATGTTGTCGACGCCCGCATTGGTGCGGGTGTCGGCGAACATCACGAGGCCGTCGCGCACGAGAATCCCGCAACAATAGGTCATGGCGGCCGCTCGCCTTTTCCCGGATTCGATTGACGTTGTTATAGCGACCCTCGCCGCCGATCGGCAATCATCGCAATGGGTCTTGGCGGCGGCTTGACCGGCGGCACGATTGTCGCGTTTGCGTCCTCTCCTCCTGCCGACCTTGCAAGGGCGTGGTCACGAGCGCCGCGCGTTCAGCGCGGGTTCCTTGCTCAGCAGCACGTTGAGAATCGAGGTCTTGCCGCTTTTGGTGGCGGCGAGCGCTGCGGCAATCGCTGCCTTGAGCTCGCCCGGCTTGTCGACGCGCGCGCCATGGAAGCCGAAATGGTATCCGAGCTGCTCGTAGTCCGGCCCGTCGATGGTGACGCCGTAGTGCAGCTGCGAGGTGGCGGAGGCGCCGTCGGGATAGTGGTGCACATGGCTCTTGCGCATCGCCTGGTATTTCTTGTTGTTGAACACCACGATGATGATCGGCAGGCCGTGTTGCTTGGAGGCGCCGAGCGCCTGCACGATCGGGTTGTAAAGGAACGAGCCGTCGCCGACGAGCAGCACCACCGGCCGCTCCTTGGCGGCAAGCTTGATGCCAAGCGCGGTGGCGATCCCTTGGCCGAGCCCGCCGCCGCCGCGGAAGAAGCTTTGCGGGGTGGTCGAGGGCAGATGGCGCCGCAGCAGCGCCGCGTGGCTGATGGTCTCGTCGACATAGATCGTGTCGGCCGGCATTACTTCGCCCAGCATGCTGAGCAGCGCGACCGGCTCGATCTCTTTCGCTGTGCGCGCCTTATCCTGCTCGGCCTTGACGGCGGCGACGTAGCTTTCGTGCTCCTTGCTCCAGCGCTTGCGCCGCTCGTCAATCGCCTTGGCGTCGGGTTTTGCCTCCTTCGCAGCCTGCGCCAGAAGCTCGAGCGAGTGTGCCACGTCGCCTTCGAGATAGAAGTCGGCATGCAGGTTCTGGTAGAGCATGTGCCCCTTGTGCGGATTGTCATGCACCTGCACGATCTTGCCGGCAGTCGGCCGGCGATGCGCCGGGAACCAGGGCGCGCGGCCGCCCACCAGCAGAACGAGGTCGGCGTCCTTCAGCACGCCATAGGCATTGAAGCCGAGATAGAGCGGATGATCGGTCGGAAAGTTGGCGTAGGAGGTCACGCGCCCGTTGATCACGGGAATAGCGAGCGCCTCGGCAAGCTCGACCAGCGCCGCGAACGCCCTGGGATCGCGGCCCGAGGTTTCCGTGACGATCACCGGATTCTTCGCCTTCAAGAGCAGCTCGGCGACGTGCTTAACGTCCTCGGCGGGCGCCTGCATCTTGCGCGCGACCGGCACCTCGCGCGCATGCGTCGGCGGCGTCCAGTCGTGCAGCATGTGTTCGAGCGGTACGTTGAGATAGATCGGCCCCATCGGCACGCGCTGCGCCATCTCGCCCGCGCGGATCACGCTCTCATAGAGCGTATAGGGGCTGGTCACCGAGCGCGCCCACTTGGCGACCGGCTCGACGAAGCGCTCGATGCCGCCGACGGTGAGCCCGCCATACCATTGCTGCTCGATGTCGAGATCGGGGTCCTCGCCGAGCGAGTGCGACTCGCCCGACATTACGACCATCGGCACTTCGTTCTGCATGGCGCCGTGTACGCCCATGCTTCCTTGCAGCATGCCGACGGCGGCGTGCAGCAGCACGGCCTGCGGGCGGCCGGTCATCAGCGTGTAGCCGGTCGCCATGTTGACGGCGACGTTCTCGTGCCAGGATTCGATGAAGGTGGGGCCGGGCTTGTTGTCGAGCTTCTGGCGCGCCAGCGCCTCCCAGAGGGGCGACCATTCGGAGCCGGGCGACGACATGATGTAATCGATCTTGAGCTTGCGAAATGCTTCGAGGATGGCTTCCCCGCCATCGAGATAGTTTTTCATCTGGTCGTCCCTTGCTCCCGGCATGCGGCCCGGCGGCCGGGCGGGAGCCAACACTGAAATCGCCGCGCGCGCAATGCGGGTGGGGCCCTCCCGGCGGCATGCCTGCCTGTTGACATTTGCCAGAGCGGGGCTGATCTCACGCCCAAATTGCCGCAAGAGATGAACCGGACGTTCGCCATGACCAAAGCCCGCCAGACGCTACGCAGCGCCGACGATCTCATCGCGGCCGGGCTTGCTCCGGCCGGTCGGCGCGATGTGCTTGCACGTGTCGCCGAGCGTTATGCCCTTGCGCTGCCTGCGGAGGTTTCGGGCCGGATCAACCCGGCCGATTCGGCCGACCCGATCGCGCGCCAGTTCATCCCCGACCCGCGTGAACTCGACACGCTGGCCGAAGAAAACGCCGATCCGATCGGCGACGACCGGCACAGCCCGGTCGAGGGCATCGTGCACCGCTATCCCGACCGCGTTCTGCTCAAGCTCACCCACGTCTGCGCGGTCTATTGCCGCTTCTGTTTTCGCCGCGAGATGATCGGTCCGCACGGACGCGGCCCGCTATCGGGGCCGGCGCTCGCCGCCGCGCTCGACTACATCCGCGCGCATGGCGAAATCTGGGAGGTGATCCTGACCGGCGGCGATCCGCTCGTGCTCTCGCCGCGCCGCCTCAAGGAGATCGTGGGCGCGCTTGCCGCCATCGATCACGTCAAGATCATCCGCGTGCACACCCGCGTTCCCGTCGTTGCGCCCGAGCGCGTGACACCCGCCCTCGTGCGCGCGTTGAAAGCAAAGGGTAAGGCGACCTATCTGGTGCTGCACGCCAATCATTCGCACGAATTGTCGCCTGCCGTACGCGCAGCCTGCGCGCGCGTCGTCGACGCGGGCATCCCGATGCTCTGCCAGAGTGTGCTGCTGCGCGGCGTGAACGACGATGTCGAAACGCTCGGCGCGCTCATGCGGGCGCTCGTCGAATGCCGCATCAAGCCCTACTACCTGCATCACGGCGATCTGGCGCCCGGCACCGCGCACTGGCGCACCACAATCGAAGAAGGCAGGGCGCTGATGCGCGCGCTGCACGGCCGCCTTTCCGGGCTCTGTCAGCCGACTTACGTGCTCGACATTCCTGGCGGTCACGGCAAGTCGCCGATCGGCCCGTGCTATCTGACGCAGACCCGCACGAACGGCAGTGCGCGCTACGAGATCGAAGACTATCTTGGGCGTCGCCACGCCTATCCGCCGGCCGGCCCAAGCCGCGTGCGCAGCAAATCGAGCGCCCCGACGAGATCGGCCGCGAGATGATGGGCCGGCACGTCCGGCCCGGTCTCGTCCGTCCCGACCCTGATGCGCAGCGCGATGCCGGCCGCGGCGGCGGCCTCGATGTCGCTTGTCTTGTCGCCGATGATGGCCGAGCGCGCGAGGTCGAGGTGGAGGTCGGCCGCCGCCTGCAGGAGCATGCCGGGCTTGGGCTTGCGCCAGGGATGGTCCTGGCGATAGGCGCCCATGCCGAATTCCGGATGATAGGGGCAATGATAGACCTTGGCGATCGGTGCACCTTCGGCGGCGAAGCGCTCGCACATCCACCGGGTCAGCGCCTGATAAGCGGCCTCATCGAACAACCCGCGCCCGATGCCGGCCTGATTGGTGACGACGACAAGCGGCCAGCGCAGATCGTTCGCCGCATAGCGCGCCAACGCGAAGATGCCCGGGACGAACTCGAACTGGTCGCTGCGGTGCACATAGCCGCGGTCGACATTGATAATGCCATCGCGGTCGAGAAAGAGGGCAGGGCGCAGAGCGGACGGCATCGGTGGGGGGCCGGCGAGTTTGGCCCAGGCGCGCGCCGGAAGCATCACGCAGGCGGCTGGAAGTCGAGCAGGCGCCGCTTGGGATAGGCGTAAATCTTGCCGCTTTCCAGCATGCTCGGGAGGCAGAGCTCGACGATCTTTTCGGCAACCTGGTCGGGTGTTTCGAGGGTCGTCGGGTCTTCGCCCGGCATCGCCTGCGCGCGCATGCGGGTGCGCATGGGGCCGGGCGTGAGCAGGTTGACGCGCACGTTGCTAGCCGCGGTCTCCGCCGCATAGGTGCGGGCGAGCGTTTCGAGGGCGGCCTTGGAGATTGCATACGGTCCCCAATAGGCGAGCGCGAGCGCCGCCACGCCCGAAGTCACGAACACCACACGCCCGGCATCGGAGAACTTGAGCAACGGGTCCATGGCGCAGATCAGCCGCCAGTTGGCGGTGACGTTGACCGCCATGACCTCGTCCCAGGCGGATTGCTCGATGTGTCCCAGCGGCGAGAGCGGCCCCAGAATACCGGCGTTGCCGACCAGCACATCAAGCCGGCCGAAGCGCTCAAGCAACGCGACCCCGAGCCGGTCGATGCCCGGGTAGTCCTTGAGGTCGAGCGGCACGAGCGTCGCCGGGCTCAAGCCCTCGTCCCGGATGGCGTCGTCAAGCTCCTCGAGCCCGCCCACCGTCCGCGCCACCGCGACCACGTGCGCGCCCGCCCTGGCAAGCGCGAGCGCCGTGGCGTAGCCGATGCCGCGCGAAGCGCCTGTGACCAGGGCGATGCGATTGGCAAGAGGCTGGGACATGATGCCGGTTCTGATAAGCGGCCGAGGTGACGACCTCGGCAACTATATATGCCAACCCAACGGTCGAATGTGGTTAATGTTGACAACATCTCGCCCTAGCTGCGAAAGGAGGCCGGACAATTGGAAGTCGTCCGTAATTGTTAGGACTTCGTTCGAGGCCGATATTGTTACGCAATCCGTTAGTCCCACACGAGGGTAGTTTCGTGTCTGGATCGCATCGGTTGCGGGTATGTGGATTTCGAACAAGTTTGCAATAAGGCGTGCCATCGTCTGGGCAAGCGCTTGATGCTCCGCCTCGGGCAGTTGCCTGGTAAGATTATCGACTTCGGTGAGTATGTGAGGAGTAGTGATCCGACGTTCAAAATGGATCATGATTCTCATCATTAATTGATAGTCCTCAGATGTGTATTGAATCGTCCTCTTGAATGTCGCAATACGATCAATTCTGTAACTGCCGACAGCGATCAATACCATTAGGTTCGTATCTATCAGGGCGCCTTTTGATCTGTATTTTTCAAGAAACATAGACGTAATTACTGTGTGGTCGCCAAAGACCGCGCCTTCATCGACACAACCTGACCTGTGTCCGCATTAATCCGAAACATCTTGTAAATTCTACCTCCGGGTATTCCAAGTACGGGGAGCGCGTCTGAAAGACTCAATGTGATCTGCCAAATGTTAGGATCGACAAACTCAGTTTCCTCAAGGCGAATATCGCTCCGCGGCAGGTAGTCTTGAAACTCCCGCACATATTCCACGGCTCGTTGCACAGCAGTTTTTACGTCAATCATTGCACTACCGCGTTCTATTGTTGATTATAAGTACTACCCCGCCTCGGCCAGCAGCGACAGTTGCCGCGGCAGCGCCTCGTGTCCGGTCTGGTCGGCGAGCGGCGTCGGATAATCGCCGGTGAAGCAATGGTCGGTGAACTGCGGCCGCACCGGGTCGCGCTCAGCGTAGCCCATGGCCCGGTAGATGCCGGCGACCGACAGGAACGCAAGCGAGTCGGCGCCGATGAATCGCCGCATGCCTTCGAGGTCGTGGGTGGCGGCTAACAGCTTGTCGCGTTCCGGCGTATCGATGCCGTAATAGTCGGAATGGGTGATTGGCGGCGAGGCGATCCGCATATGCACTTCGCGCGCGCCGGCGTCCCGCATCATCTGCACGATCTTCACCGACGTGGTGCCGCGCACGATCGAGTCGTCGATCAGCACGATGCGCCGGCCGCCGACCACCGCGCGATTGGCGCTGTGCTTGAGGCGCACGCCAAGCTGGCGGATGTTCTGCGTCGGCTCGATGAACGTGCGGCCCACATAGTGGTTGCGGATGATGCCGAGCTCGTAGGGGATGCCGGAGGCCTGCGCGTAGCCGATGGCGGCGGGCACGCCAGAGTCGGGCACCGGCACCACCACGTCGGCGCTGGCCGGCGCTTCGCGCGCCAACTGCGCGCCGGAGGTCTTGCGCACGTCATAGACGCTGCGGCCGCCGATGATCGAATCCGGCCGGGCAAAATAGATGTACTCGAAGATACAAGGCCGCGGCGCCATCGGCGGGAACGGCTTGTGCGAGTGCGCCCCCTCTTCGTCGAACACCACGATCTCGCCGTTCTCGACGTCGCGCACATATTTGGCGCCGATGATGTCGAGTGCGCAGGTTTCCGACGCCAGGATCGGGTGGCCGTCGAGCGATCCGATCACCAGCGGACGAATGCCGAGCGGGTCGCGGGCGCCGATCAGCTTCTTGTTGGTGAGCGCCACGAAGGCATAAGAGCCTTCGAGCGCGCGCAGCCCCTCGATGAAACGGTCGATGAAGCGGTTGCGCTTGGAACGCGCAACCAGATGCAGGATCACCTCGGTGTCGGTGGTCGACTGCATCAGTGCGCCTTCGCGCACGAGTTGGCGGCGCAGCGTCAGCCCATTGGTCAGGTTGCCGTTGTGGCCGACCGCAAAGCCCCCGCCGCCGAGTTCGGCGAAGAGCGGCTGCACGTTGCGCAGGATGGTCTCGCCGGTAGTCGAATAGCGCACATGCCCGATCGCCGACGAGCCGGGCAGCCGCTCGATCACCTCGCGGCGGGAGAAATTGTCGCCGACGAGCCCCATGCGCCGCTCGGAATGGAAGCGCGTCCCGTCGAACGAAACGATGCCGGCGGCCTCCTGGCCGCGGTGCTGTAGCGCGTGCAGGCCGAGCACGGTAATGGCGGCGGCGTCCGGGTGACCGAAAATGCCGAAGACGCCGCATTCTTCGCGCGGGCGATCATCGGCAAGATCGAAGTCGAGGAACCCGGTGTCGACTGGAAATTTCGTTTGGCCGCTCATCGGGTGGTGTATTCCTCGTTCCAGCCCGCTAGCGCGCGGGGGTTCGGGCGGGGATGGCGGCCGGCGTGTCGGCGCCTCCCGGTGAATCAAGCCCGGAGCGTTGCGGGGAGGGCGCCTCCTCCTCTTCCGGCTTGGGCTTCTTCAACCGTTTCAAGATGGTGCTTTCGGGGTCGTCCGGCAACATGGACATCAGCCAGTCGCCGGTGCCCTGCAGTACGACCCGTGACTTGGCGCTGCGGATCCACTCGGGCTGGCTGCGCTCGGGGACGAGCCAGGCAAAGAACAAGAAGGCTACGACCACGATGATCAGACCGCGCCCAAGCCCGAACAGGAAGCCCAGCGTGCGGTCAAGCGCGCCGACGCGGCTGTCGAGCACCATGTCGGAGAACCGCACGGTGATCACCGAGACGATCAGCAACGTGCCGAGAAAGACGCCGCCGACCACGACGGCCGCCGCCACGATGTCGTTGTTGAAGTAGGATTTCGCAAACGGCAACAGCTTCGCATAGGAGTAGAGCGTCACCACGGCCGCGATGCCCCAGGCCGCAATCGACAGAACCTCGCGCATGAAGCCGCGGATCATGGCGAGCAGGGCCGAGATCAGCATGACGCTGATCAGGATGATGTCGAGAAGGGTGATGGGCATGGCGACGTCAGGCTCTGTTACGCTTCAAGGACGCCAAGCCTGCCTAACCAGCAAGGCTTGGCCCGTGCTCCACTCCGAATCGAACGCCGCCTACCCGGCAGATTGCCTCCAACCCGTTCGATTGGCAGCATTATTTTCCTCGTTTCGGCAAAAAGACGGCATGCCCGAGGGATGTGAGGTCGCGCGCTGTATAGCCCGACGGGAGCGCGGCGTCACCCCGTTCCGGAGCGCGCGTTGGGGATACGGGTGCCGAGGGCTCGCGTTTTCGCTCAATCGTCTCCAATCGTCCGCCGATCGGAACGGGTCGGCCGCCTGCCGCGCGCCACGATGTCGGCGACGAGGCTTGCGAGGCTTCCCACATAATCGAGCGTTAGGTCGCCGTCGCCGCGGCCCTCGGAACGCGCGGCCTCGGGAACGATCGCGCGGGCAAATCCGAGCTTCTGCGCCTCCTTGAGGCGGGCCGCGGCCTGCGCGACCGGGCGCACCGCGCCGGAGAGCGACACTTCGCCGAAATAGACGGCGTCAGCAGGGAGGGGCGCGTTGGCGAGCGAAGAGACAAGCGCAGCGGCAGCAGCAAGATCGGCCGCCGGCTCCTGGATGCGCAAGCCTCCCGCGACGTTGAGATAGACGTCGTGGCCGGAGAGCCGGACGCCGCAGTGCGCTTCCAGCACCGCAAGCACCATGGACAACCGGCTCTGATCCCAGCCGACCACGGCGCGCCGCGGCGTGCCGAGCGCGGTCGGCGCGACCAGCGCCTGGATTTCGACCAGCAGCGGCCGCGAACCCTCGATTCCGGCAAAGACTGCGGTGCCGGGCGAACCCAGGTCGCGCTCGGAGAGAAACAGTTCCGAGGGATTCGCGATCTCGCGCAGGCCTGCGCCGGTCATCTCGAATACGCCGATCTCGTCGGTGGGACCGAAACGGTTCTTCACCGCCCGCAGAATGCGGAACTGATGCGAACCTTCGCCCTCGAAGGAT
>WBZO01006267.1_pt1 | contig 11623 bp, 9 predicted proteins | sample 5204261 | NCBI WGS metagenome assembly WBZO01 (sample SAMN12412400, study PRJNA552823) | activated sludge metagenome | isolation source: activated sludge from anammox sidestream of wastewater treatment plant... | place: USA: North Carolina | collected 2017-09 | reverse complement strand
CGGCGGCGGGCGCGGACGGCGCTCCCTGGCCGGCGGCAGCGGTCTCGTCGATCCGGGCGATGACCTCGCCTATCGCGGCCGAGTCGCCCTCCTTCTTGAGGATCTCGAGCAGGACCCCAGCGGTGGGCGCGGGCACGTCGAGCGTCGCCTTGTCGGTCTCCAGCTCGACCACCGGTTCGTCGACCTCGACGCGGTCGCCGGGCTGCTTGAGCCAGGCGCCGATGAAGACCTCGCTGATCGATTCGCCCGCGGAGGGCACCTTAACGTCGGTTGCCATTCACATCTCCCATACCGGCGACCAGTGCCGCCCAGAGGTTCGTCATCGCGTCTCGAAGGCGCGCCGCATCAGGTCGGCCTGCTCGAGCTTGTGAGCCGCGCCCGACCCGGTGGAGGGACTCGCCGCGGCCGCGCGGTGGACGCCGCTGAACGGCCGCCCGAGCAGCTCGCGCCCGAAGCGGACGAGCAGGTGATGCCAGGCGCCGTTGTTCTCGGCCTCCTCCTGCACGTAGTAGACCGGCGCGTCCGCCGGGAACGCCTCGAGCGCCTCCGCCAGCGGTGCCAGGTGGAGCGGGTACAACTGCTCGAGGCGCACGATGGCCACGTCGGTCGCTCCGCGCTTCTCGCGCTCCGCCAGCAGGTCGTAGTAGACCTTGCCGCTGGTGAGCAGGATCCTGCTCACGCCCTTCGCGTCCACGTCGTGGTCGCCGATGACGCGCCTGAACTTGCCGCGCGCCAGCTCCTCGAGCGAGCTCGTCGCTCGCGGGTGGCGCAGCAGGCTCTTGGGCGCCATCACGACCAACGGCTTGCGGTAAGGCCTCACGACCTGGCGCCGCAGCAGGTGGAAGATCTGGGCCGGGGTCGTGGGGTAGACGACCTGCATGTTGTCCTCGGCGCAGAGTTGCAGGTAACGCTCGAGGCGCGCGCTGGAGTGCTCAGGCCCCTGGCCCTCGTAGCCGTGCGGCAGCAGCATGACCAGGCCCGACAGGCGCGACCACTTCTCCTCGGCGCTGGCGATGAACTGGTCGATGATCACCTGGGCGGTGTTCGCGAAGTCGCCGAACTGCGCCTCCCACAGCACCAGCCCGTCGGGGGCGTCGAGGCTGTAGCCGTACTCGAAGCCGAGCACGCCTGTCTCCGACAGGGGCGAGTTGTGGATGTCGAAGAGCCCGGGGTGGGCCTCCACCGCGCTCATGGGCACGTACTCGTGGCCGTCGCCGGCGTCGTGGAACACGGCGTGCCGGTGGCTGAAGGTGCCGCGCTCCACGTCCTGGCCGCTGAACCGGACCCTCACGCCACCGGCGACGAGGCTGGCGAGGGCCAACGCCTCGCCCGCCGCCCAGTCGAGGGGGACCTCGCCGTCGGCCATGGCCTCGCGCGTCTTGAGCTGCCGCGCGATCTTCGAGTTCAGCTTGAAGTCGGCCGGCACCTGCGTGAGGAGCCTGAGCCACCGCTTGGCGTCGCCCTTGGCGATGCCGGTCTCCGGATCGGGAAGCGCATCGTCGGCCCCGCCCTGGTAGTCGTGCCACACGCCCTCGAGCGTGGAGTACTGCAGCTTGAAGTCGCCGCTCCGCGCCACGGAGAGCTCCGCCTCAAGGTGGGTGCGCCGCTCGTCGGCGATGCGCTCGGCGTCGGCCTGGCTGACCTCGCCGAGTCGCAGTAGGTGATCGAGGTACGACTCGCGCACCCCGCTGCGCCGGCGGATCTTCTCGTACATGACGGGTTGCGTGAACGACGGTTCGTCGGTCTCGTTGTGCCCGAAGCGCCGGTAGGCGTACATGTCAATCACCACGTCGCGCTTGAACTCGTGCCTGAAGTCCATGGCCAGCTCGATGACCTGGGCGACGGCCTCGGGGTCCTCGCCGTTGACGTGGAAGATGGGGCTCTGGAGCATCTTGGCGATGTCGGACGCGTACGTGGTGCTACGGCCCTGGCGCGGACCCGTGGTGAACCCCACCTGGTTGTTCACGATGACGTGGAGGGTGCCCCCGACCCGGTAGCCGACGAGGCCGCTCAGGTTGAGCGTCTCCTGCACGATGCCCTCGCCTATGAACGCGGCGTCGCCGTGGATGAGGATGGGGAGCACCCGCTCGCGGCGCGCGTCGTCGCGGCGGTCCTGCTTGGCCCGGACGCGGCCAAGGACGACGGTGTTGACGAACTCGAGGTGCGACGGGTTGAAGGCCAACGACAGGTGCACCTTCTTGCCCTCCGCCGTCTCCCAGTCGCTCGAGTAGCCCAGGTGGTACTTGACGTCGCCCCTGCCGAGGTAGAGCTCGGGGTCGGCGTCGTCGAACTCGCGGAAGATGGTGCGGGGGTTCTTACCGAGGACGTTGGCGAGGACGTTCAGCCTGCCCCGGTGCGCCATCCCGAAGACGATCTCCTCCACCCCCTGGCTCCCGGCCTTCTCGATGGCGAGGTCGAGGAGCGGGATGAGCGTCTCGCTGCCCTCTAGCGAGAAGCTCTTGGCGCCGACGTACTTCTTCTGCAGGAACTCCTCGAAGATGGTGGCGTCCGTCAGCTTGGTGAGTATGCGCAGCTGCTGGTCGCGCGGCAGGGCCAGGCGGTTGCGGGTCGCCTCCATGCGGCGCTGCAGCCAGACGCGCACCTCGAGCGAGTCGATGTGCATGAACTGCGCGCCGATGCTGCGGCAGTACGTGGCCTGGAGGCCGTCGATCACGTCGCGCACGGTGGTGGCGCCGGCGAAGGTGCCGGCCAGCACGGGGCGGTCCATGTCGGCCTCGCTAAGGCCGTAGTGGGCCGGGTCGAGCTCCGGGGCAACGAACTGGTCGCGCCCGAGCGGGCTGAGGTCGGCCAGGCGGTGACCGCGCACGCGGTAGTTGCGCACCAGCCGGTCGAGCTTCTGCTGCAGCAGCGCCGCGGCGACCTCGACCTCGCCCAGGTGAGCGGTCGTGTGACCGCTGGGGGGGTTGAATAGGCTATGGGGCGTGAAGCTGGGGCCCAGCGCCGGCCGCGCGCCGGGTGCCGGTGCCGGCTGGGCGGCGAAGTACGCCTGCCACGCCTCACCCACGGCCGACGGCTCCTCCAGGTAGCGGAGGTAGAGTTCCTCGACGTAGTCGAGGCTGGAACTGTTCAACTGACCGGGTACGGCGCTGGCATCCATGGTGCGGGACCTCATCACCTGATCTCGTTCTCGGCGCGAGGGGCGGCACGCCTAGAACCCCGCCTCCCTCCGGCTAAGCGCTGCGGCGCGGGGTGGTGCGGGGGCGTGCGGCCCTGTCCACGGTGGTCGCGCCGGGGCGCCACCGTCATCCAGTGTCAAGTTGTATCACGGTCCCAGCCGCTGGCCCGCCTCGCCCCGGACGAAACGGGATACTCGCGCCGAGCGGCACCTTGAGTTACCTTCTGTGGCATGACCCCGCTCGCACCCGTCACGCTCGTCTGCCTGGGGGAGGCCCTCGTCGACCTCGTCGCCGAGGATAAGGGCGTCGCCCTGCAGGACGCCGTCAGGTTCGTGCGCGCCGCCGGCGGGGCGCCGGCCAACGTGGCGGTGGGGGCGGCCCGCCTGGGGGTCAGGGCCGGCTTCGTCGGCAAGGTCGGCGCAGACGCGTTCGGCGACCACCTCGAAGCCTCACTGCGGGGCGCCGGCGTCGACACCTCCCGCATGCGCCGCGACCCGATGCACCGCACCGGCCTCGCCTTCGTGAGCCTGGCCGCGGACGGCGAGCGGGAGTTCCTCTTCTACCGCCACCCCTCCGCCGACCAGTTCCTCGCGCCAGAAGAACTCGACGACGACTACCTGGCCGCCGCGACCGTCCTGCACCTTGGGACGCTCTCCCTGGTAGGCGGCCCGGCGCGAGAAGCGAGCCTGCACGCGCTCCGGGTGGCGGGCGCCGCGCGGGCGCTTCGCTCCCTCGACGTCAACCTGCGGCTCGACGCCTGGCCCGGCCCGCGGCAGGCCCGGGCGGGCGCCCTGGCCGCGCTGGCGCAGTGCGAGGTGGTCAAGGTGAGCCTCGACGAGCTCGACTTCCTGGCCGGCGGCACGGGCACGGCGGAGGCGGCGTCCCTGCTGCGCGAAGCCACGCGCCTGCTGGTCGTGACGCACGGCGCGGCGGGCGCCAGCTACCACCTTCCCGACGGCCGCCACGGCCACGTGCCGGGGTTCGGGGTCGAGGCGCTCGACACGACGGGCGCTGGCGACGCCTTCGTGGCGGGACTGTTGGCGGGGCTGGCCCAGGACGCGGCGGCGCTCGCCGAGCCGGCCGCGCTGCGCCCCCTGCTGCGTCGCGCCAACGCGTGCGGAGCGCTCGCCACGCTGCGGCTCGGCGCCATCCCGGCCCTACCGACGGCGGCGGAGCTGGGATCGTTCCTGTCGGTCCACGGCGCCTGACCGGCTCCGCCCGGCCCGTGGTAGATAGGGTGGCATGACCGACGTGAGCGTGGAACCCGTCTCGTTGGGCGAGCCGCAGCTCGCGGACGTCGAGGCCGCGCAGGCGCGGCTCGGCGACGCCGTGCGCCGCACCCCCCTCCTGCCGTTGACGTTGCCCGACTGCCCCTTCCCCCTCTTCGTGAAGCCCGAGGGGCTGCAGGCCATCGGCTCGTTCAAGATCCGCGGCGCCACCAACTTCCTGGCGTCGCTGCCGGCCGAGGTGAGGGCGAAGGGCGTCGTGGCGCACTCGAGCGGCAACCACGCGCAGGGCGTGGCCGCCGCCGCCAAGCGCTTCGGCGTCAAGGCGACCATCGTCATCCCGGCGGGCGCACCGGCCGTCAAGGTCGCCAACACGAAGGCGCTCGGGGCGACCGTCGTGCGCTGCGAGAACACGCAGGAGGCGCGGGAGGCGGCCGTGAGAGAGATCGCGGCGCGCGAGGGGGCCACGCCGGTGCCGCCCTTCGATCACCCCTGGATCGTCGCGGGCCAGGGGACGGTCGGGCTCGAGATCGCCCAGGACCTGCCGGACGTGAAGAACGTGCTGGTCCCCATCGGCGGCGGTGGCCTGGCCTCGGGGGTCGCCGTCACCATCCGGTCGCTCGTGCCGGGGGCCCAGGTCGTCGGCGTGGAGCCGGAACTCGCCGCCGACGCCAAGGAGTCGCTGGCCGCGGGCGAGTTGCGGGCCTGGGGGCCCGACAGGGTCACGCGCACCATCGCCGACGGGGTCAGGAGCCAGAGCATCGGCAAGCTCAACTTCGCCATGCTCTCGCGTTACCTCGCCGGGGTCGTCACCGTGGGCGAGGACGCCATCGCCGCCGCCGTGCGGCATTACGTCACGGCGGGTCGCCTGGTGGTGGAGCCGACCGGCGCCATCTCGCTGGCCGCCCTCAGGCGCCTCCTGCGCGAGGGGAGCGTCGACGGGATCGAGCTCCTCCCCGGCCCGACGGTGGTCGTCGCGTCCGGCGGCAACGTGGACACGGCCATGCTGTGCGACCTGCTCTCGGCCAGGAGCGAGTGACGACGGCCCAGCCCCCCACCTGCGGGGCACACGCGCGTCGCCCAGCCGGCCACCCACGGTCTATCCTCTTGTCGTGAACGCGCTCGCCGTCCTGGTCCTGCTGCTCTTCTTCATCGTGCTCGCCCTGTCGTTGACGGTGTGGGCGGCCCTCACCATGGGCACGCGGCGCCGGCAGGCGCTCGCCGCGGACCGCGCCGGCGCCGGCCACGCGGGTGCCGGCGCTAGAGCGGGCAGCGGATCGGGCGAGGCTGTCGGCGCCACCGCGGGCACGACCGGACGAGCGGTCGCGGGCGCCACCCCCCAACCGGGCGTTCACGAGCGCGGTCGAGTCACGCCGCGACGCGCCGCCGACCTGCCGTGGCTCCGCCCCCAGCCGGACGCCGCCGAGGCCGCACCCCGTGCCGACCGCTCCGGCACCGGGGCGCGACGGCCGCGCGTGGTGGACACGGACGAGGGCGGCGACCGGGAGCCGGGCCAGAGGGCAGCCGGACACGCCGGTCCCGACGCGCCGGCACCTACGCCCGCCCGGGCGACGGTGACGCCGCGCAAGGCCGAGCCCGACGCCTTCGACCGCTTCCTCGACGCCGAGCGCCGCCGCGACTAGGCGGCTCCCGGCGCCCGCGGGTCCGGGTTAGCGCAAGGTCGCCGCCGGCGGGATCCCCGCGGGCGGCGACCCGTCAACGGCCGCGATCGCGGCCAAGCGACCTCAGGCGCGCGCGCTCACGAGCTCCCGCAGGCGGTCGTAGGCCGTCTGCGCCCGCAGGCGCAGCTGGGAGTTGTCGGCCTTACCCGCCATCATCAGGTGCATGTTGATGTGCTGGTCGACGTCGCCGAAGATGGAGTTGAGGATCTCGACCTCGTCGCCGGGACGCAGCGTGGCGTCGCCCCGGAACATGTAGGTGTAGGTGTGCTCGAACTGCGCGTCGTCGATGCTCCCGGCCAGGTACTTCTCCAGGACGTCGAAGTAGGGTCCGAGGTCCGAGCCGGCGGTGGCGGTCGGCGCCGCGACGGGCTCGCCCACGGGGACCTTGGCGAAGCCCGCGGCGAGCGCCTCCGGCGTGATGTCCCAGTTGTCGACGTCGAACACGGGCGCGCCGTCCTGGAAGAGGATCACCTGCGGCGACTCGTGGACGACGCCGGTGCGCTCGGCCACGAGGTTGCTCGCCGCCCGCGCCTCCACCACGCGGATCACGCCGCACATGAGGTCCTCGCGACCCTCGAGCTGCTCCTGCACGAAGCCGAAGCCCTGCATCGTCTTGTGGCACGTGCCGGCCTTGTAGATGACGCTGGTGGGGTAGCGGTCCACGAACGCCTCGACGGCCTCCGGGGTGTTCAGCAGAAATATCCTGTCTTTCAGCATCTCGCCTCCGTGATGGTCCTGCGCTTGGCCCCGAGTCTATCCAGTGACCGACGCGGGGGCTTGTGTCGCATGAACCAGGCGCGGCCCCGCCCCTCGGCCAGCAGCACCGGCCTCGCCACGACCGCTCGGTTCGTTGACCGCCCACGGGTCGACTGTTACACTCCGTGTTGCCCTGTCGCCACTGGCGCCGCGGCTCGGCGCCCGCTCGCGGAGAGGTGTCCGAGTGGTTTAAGGAGCACGCCTGGAAAGCGTGTGTGTGGGGCAACCTGCACCGAGAGTTCGAATCTCTCCCTCTCCGCCACGTCCGCATCACGGGGCCCCCGGTCGCACGGGGGCCCCGCCACGTCAGGGGCACGACCTGGGCGGTGGTAAGCTCTGCGCGTGCCGCGCCGCGACCTCGCCCCCCTCGGAGTGTTCGACTCGGGGGTCGGCGGCCTGACGGTGTTGACAGCGCTGCGCGCCGCCCTGCCCGACGAGACGTTCATCTACCTTGGCGACACCGCCCGCGTGCCCTACGGTTCCAAGCCGCTCGGCATGGTGCGCGGCTTCGCCGCGGAGATCGTGGCGGAGCTGGTGGATCGCGGCGTCAAGGGGATCGTGGTGGCCTGCAACACGGCCTCCGCCGCCGCCCTGCCCGGGTTGGCCTCCACCGCCACCGTGCCCCTCTGGGGCGTCGTCGAACCCGGCGTCGAGGCGGCGCTGCGCGCCTCCCCCGGCGGACGGGTGGGGGTGCTTGGCACCGTCGGCACGGTCGGCGCCAGGGTCTACCAGGACCGGCTGGAGGCCGCGGGGCGCGCCACGTGGGGGCGGGCGTGCCCCCTGTTCGTGCCCCTGGTCGAGGAGGGCCTGGCGGTCGGGGAAGGCACGGAGATCGCCCGCCTCGTCGCGCGCCACTACCTGGCCGACCGCCCGGAGCTCGACGCGCTCATCCTCGGCTGCACGCACTACCCTGCCCTCAAGGGCGTGCTGCGAAGCGTGCTTGGGGACGAGCTCCCGTTGATCGACTCCGCCGCCGAGGTGGCGGCCGTGGTGGCCCGCGACCTGGCCGCCATGGGACTCGCCGCGCCCCGCGGCCGAACCGGTGGCGCCGCCTACCTCGTGACGGGCGACGTGACCACGTTCGCGCATAGCGCGCGCGTTCTGGGGGTGACGGGCGTGGTCGCCGAGCACCTCGACGTGGCGCGCCTGGCGCGCCGCCGGGAGCTGCGGCCGTGACGGCGCGGGCGCCGCAGCGCGGCGGTCGGCGGGTCGGGTCGTGAGCCCCGTGGAACGGGTCGGTAGGGGCGCGGCCGAGCTGCGGACCGTGACGGTGGAGCTCGGTTACAACCCGCACGCGGAGGGCTCGGCCCTCGTGACGTGGGGGCGGACGGTGGTGTTGGCGACGGTGACGATCGAGGCCAAGCTGCCGCCCCACATGCGCGGGGCGCCGCACAAGGGCGGGTGGCTCACGGCGGAGTACGCCCTGTTGCCGCGCAGCACGAAGGAGCGCGTGGCGCGCGAGCGGCTGTACGCCTCCGGCCGCACCCAGGAGATCCAGCGGCTCATGGGCAGGGCGCTACGCAGCACGGTCGACCTCGCGCTGTTCAGGGGCAAGACCATCACCCTCGACGCGGACGTGCTCGTGGCCGACGGCGGCACGCGCTGCGCGGCCATCCTCGCGAGTTACGCCGCGCTGCACCAGGCGGCCGACCGGCTCGTGTTCGCGGGCGAACTGGCGGAGTGGCCGCTGCGGCACGAGATCGCCGCGGTGAGCGTCGGCGTGGTCGACGGCGAGACCCGCATCGACCTCGACCACCGCGAGGACGCCGCCGCCGAGCTCGACCTCAACGTGGTGGCCACGGCGGACGGCAAGGTCCTCGAGGTCCAGGGCGGCAGCGAGGAGGGGCCCGTGGCCGCCGAACGTTACGTGGCGCTCGTGGCCGCCGGGGTGGCGGCGGTGGAGCGGCTGTTGACGAGCGTGCGGGGCCAGTTGCGGTGACGCGCCTGGCGGTGGCCACCCTCAACGCCGGCAAGGTCCGCGAGTTCCAGGAGGCGCTGGGCACGGCCTTCGAGCTCGTGACGGCCGCGGAGGCGGGGGTCGGCGCCTTCCCGGACGAGACGGGTGCCAGCTACGAGGAGAACGCCCTCATCAAGGCCGGCCACGTGGCGGCCGCCAGCGGTCTCCCTGCCCTGGCCGACGACTCGGGGCTCGAGGTCGACGCCTTGGGCGGCGCCCCCGGCGTGTACACGGCCCGCTTCGGCGGGCCCGGCCTGACCGACGGCGAGCGCATGGCGCACCTGCTGCAGCGCATCAGGCACGTGCCCGACCCGGCCAGGACGGCCAGGTTCGTGTGCGTCATCGTGCTCGCCACGCCGGCGGGCGCGGTGGAGGCGTTCCGCGGCGTAAGCGAGGGGCGCATCCTGCAGGGACCGCGGGGCGCCGGTGGTTTCGGCTACGACCCCATCTTCGGCAGCAACGAACTCGGCCTGAGCTTCGCCGAGGCGGGCATCGCGCAGAAGCGGCGGGTAAGCCACCGCGGCCGCGCCCTCGCCGCCTTCAGGGAATGGGCCGCCTCGCCGGAGGGCGCCGCGGTCCTCACCGACACGACCAGGCGCGACGTCGAAGAGTAGCGGCCACCCAGCCCCCGCCGGCCCGTCCGGCACCACTGGCATGCCCGGCGCCGCCGACCCTCACACCTGGATGGTCACGCGCGCCCCGTCGCCGAGCAGGTGGACGGAGTCCGTGAAGCGGATCGCGCGCGAGCGGTAGCCCATGGTGATGCTGTGCGTGCGGGCCCCGTTCTTGAAGAACTTCACGCCCCGCAGGAGGTCGCCGTCGGTGATGCCGGTGGCGCTGAAGACGATGTTCTGGCCAGGAGCCAGCTCCTCGGTGCGGTAGACGCGGTCCTCGCTGGCGCCGGCAGCCTCGAGGCGGCGCCGTTCGTCGTCGTTGCGCGGCTTGAAGCGGCCGTGGATCTCGCCCCCCAGGCACTTGAGGGCCGCCGCCGCCAGCACCCCCTCCGGCGCGCCGCCGATCCCCATGACGGCGTGCACGTTCGTGCCGCGCACGGCGGCGGCCAGCGCGGCGATGACGTCGCCGTCGCCGATCAGCTTCACGCGCGCGCCCGCGTCGCGCACCTCCCGGATGAGCTGCTCGTGCCGCGGTCGGTCGAGTATCACGACCGTCAGGTCGTCGACGGCGCGGTCGAGCGACAGGGCCACGCCGCGCAGGTTGGCGGCCACCGGCCAGGTGAGGTCGACGCGCCCCTTGGCGGGCGGCCCGACGATCAGCTTCTCCATGTAGGTGTCGGGCGCCTGGAAGAGGCCGCCGCGCTCCGACATGGCGATGACGGCCACCGAGCCGTTCACCATGCGGGCCGTGATGTTCGTGCCCTCGACGGGGTCGACGGCGATGTCGACCTGCCAGTCGTCGTCGCCGGCCTGGCCGACGCGCTCGCCGATGTAGAGCATCGGCGCCTCGTCCCGCTCCCCCTCGCCTATCACGATCTCGCCGGCGATGGGCAGTTCGTTCAGCACCAACCTCATGGCGTCGACGCCCGCCTGGTCGACCAGGTCCGGGTCTCCCTTGCCCGCCACGCGGCTGGCGGCTATGGCCGCCTGCTCCGTCACCCTCACCATGTCGAGCACGAGGGCGGCCTCCAGGCCGCCGGCCCTGACGGGACGCGCGGGCCCCGCCTGGTCGAGGGTGTCCTGTCGGGCGGCCGCTTCCGCACGGTCGCCTGTGGAGGGGGTGCCGCTGCTGGACTTCGCCATGCCACACTATGGCGCCGCCCGGCGCCGGCGTGCGGCGTTGTACGCACGTGCCGGTGTAACGGCGGCCCCGCGGTTCAGGGGGAGGTCGGGGTGAGCTCGCCGCCGCGGTACTCGAAGCCCGCCGGTGGCGCGGGCAACACGAACGACGCCATGGGGTACGCGCCGTGGTCCGGCGCTCCGAGCGCCTCGAGCATGGCGGCGACCCAGCTGATCGACCGGTTGTAGTGCCGGCCGAGGTCGGAGTGCGACTCGGTGGCCGTGATCCCCCAGATGTTCGAACGGGTACCGTTGATACGAACGTTCACGTCGTCGTCGGCGAGCACGTTCGGATCGAGCGACAGCAGGCGGAAGCTGGTGCGCACCTCGAGGCCGTAGATGACGTTGGCCGGCACGACATCGTTGATGTTCATGCGCCCGGCCTGCCCCGGCACGGCCAGGGTGCCGCACGGGTCGCCCTGGTCGAGCGGGAACGGGATGGTCCACGGACCGTCGACGAACGTCTCCTTGACGTAACCCTTGTGCTTGTTCCACCACATCCAGCAGATGGCGTCGAGCGCGACGAAGGAGTCGAAGGTCACGTCGAGGTTGTTCATGGCCAAGAGCGACGCCCAGACGGTACCGTGCGAGTGGCCCACCAGCACCACGCGCGTCGGGTCGGCCACGCCGTCGATCCAGTTCGCCCGCACCTCGTCGAGGTACGCCTGCGCCTGGAGGTAGCCCGCCTCGATCTTCCCGCTGATGGAGCTGTAATGGCTGGTCACGAAAGACGATACGCCGAAGACCTCGATGCGGCCGAAACCGAGCCGCTCGTACGCCCGCTTGATGCCGTCGAGGACCGCCACGCCGCCGGTGCTGTCGGTGGAGCGGTCGAGGTAGGACCAGGTGCTGCGCGTGTCGCACACCAGCCCGCAGTGCCCCGAGAAGGCGATGATCACCAGGTCGGGCGCGTCTGCCGGCCGCGGCCTCGTGGGGGTGGCCGCCTCGACGCCGAAGTACCCGATGCCGTCCAGCGGCGACCCGGCGCTCGTGGACCTCGCGGCCCCGGCTCGCGCCAACTCGTCGCCCCCCGCCGCCGGCGCGCAGGCGGCGGCCACGAGCACGGCGATGG
>WBZO01006266.1_pt1 | contig 11624 bp, 8 predicted proteins | sample 5204261 | NCBI WGS metagenome assembly WBZO01 (sample SAMN12412400, study PRJNA552823) | activated sludge metagenome | isolation source: activated sludge from anammox sidestream of wastewater treatment plant... | place: USA: North Carolina | collected 2017-09 | reverse complement strand
CGCAGGCCACATTTTCACTTCCTGATTCTCCTATCCCCCTCTATTAAAACCAGTTGGAGTATTCTGCCCCTGAAAAACGGGGAATGTCCTGCTTCTACCAGAACCTCCGCTGGCCCGTCGGTGCGAAGGGCACGTACGAGAAGCTTATAGAGGCCCTCGACAGGGAGGGGTGCGGCCCCGGCTCCCCCCCCGGCCGCTATTTCGAGGTGGATCACGGCGACTACCTGAGCGGCCCCCGCTGCAACGTCCATCCCGACAACCATCCGTACGGCTTCGACCCGTACGTCGAGGACAAGGTCATCGCCGCGAAGGCGAGCTTCGGCCCGTGGGACGACAACTACTACGTCCTCGTGCACCAGTTCCGCTGCGGCGAGAGCGTCTTCCTGAGCGGCGGCGACGCCCCGTCGGACGGCCCCGAGAAGGGGATTCTCGACGAAAACCCGGATTACGCCTGCCCCGGCGCCCGAGACGACCTCCCCCTGACCGACATCTACAAGGTCCACCACCACGGCAGCGCCGCGTCGAGCAGCAAGGCCTTTCTCGACCTGATGGGCGCGCGCTACGCGGTGGCGCAGATGGCGTACGGCTACGGGAAGGGGTCCCACGCCCATCCGACGGCCGATGCCCTCCACAGGATCTGGCAGTCGGGGGCGATCGTCTACCGCAACGATCTCGACGGGACGGTGCTCGTCACCTGCGACAACCTGGGGAACTACGACATAACGCGCGAGCGCGTCTACGTGGACGAGGCCACCACGCCCGGCGCCTCCGGCGACCTCGTCTCCAGGCCCCCCGCCATCCCGCAAAACCTGCGGGTCACCGGCTCCACGCCGGCCGGCGTGCACCTGGAGTGGGACGAGGTCCCCGGGGCCTACGGTTACGACGTCTTCCGCTCCACGATCAGGGGCGGGGATCCGGGCGGCGGGATGCATGCGAACCCCGGCTGCGACCCCACCGGCATCTACGCCAAGATCAACGTCTCGAATGTCGACGTCCCGCGATACACCGACGCCTCGGCGGCGAACGGCGTGACCTACTACTACCGCGTCTCGTCGAAGAAGGTGCACACCGAGAAACGCAAGAGCGTCTGCTACGAGCGCCGCTACTCCAACGAGGCGGCCAACCGCACCCCCACCCCGACGCCGACCGCCACGCCCCTCTGGGAGCCGATGGGGGAGTCGTTCGACTGGCCGTGGCGCATCCCCGCCGGCTACTCCGGCTCGTCGAACACCTCCGGATTCAGGAACGCCTACGCCGTCTACGCCGGATGCCCCCGGAGCCAGGACGGCCCCGACACGATCTACCGTTTTTACCTGCCCGTCCCCGGCACTATCAGCGCCTCCCTCACCGGGTCGCCGGGGCTCTCCATCTTCCTGTGCGCGCGCCCCTCCCCCGAGGGATGCGCGAAGTGGGGGCGGGACGTTGAGTACAAGAACGCCGCCCCCGGACTCTACTACCTGGCGGTGGACGGGCCCGCGGGCTCCGAAGGCCCCTACGAGTTCACGGTGGCGGTCGGCACCCCCGCGCAGACCCCCGCCCCCCCGGCGCCGACCCCCGTAGCTACGCCCCGCGCCGAGATACTCCTCAACGGCGGCGCGTTCGGGCATTCGGACGTTCTCAAGGCCGTCTTCAAGCTGAACGACTCCGTCGAGCGGCGGTTCACGGCGTACGCCGCCGTCATCACCCCCGGCGGGGAGATGCTCGACGCGATTACGCTCGGCCCCTCCCTGAGGCCCGTCGCGTCCGGCGTGGCGCGCCTCCCGGCCCCGTTTGAATTCACCATCCTCTCCATGCGGATTCCCGAAGGCGCCCCGCCGGGGGAGTACGGGATCCTGGCCGCCTTCTTCGACGCCGCGGGCAGGATTTCCGACAAATCCGACGCGTTCCTGACCGCTGACGCTTCCTTCACCCTGCATTAGCGGTCCCGGCACGGCGCCATGACGAGCGGCGTATGGGGGGAGAGACGCGGCGTGAATCCACGCACCCTCATGCGGACTGTCCTTCCCGCGATCCTCCTCGCGGCTCCGCACGGATGCGCCCCGGTCCCCGGCCGCCCCGCGCCGGCCCCGCCGCCCGCCCCCCCCCGCCCCCTGTCGTCGTGCGGCGCCCCGGCGGGCGGATTCATCCGCAACCGCGGGGAGTTCCCGGCCTGGGCGGCCTACTACGTGAAAGGCGGCGAGGGCGCGATCCTCTTCTCCCGAACTGCCGTGCACTACCCGGCCGGCCCCGGGCGGCCCGGCGGCGGCTTCGCGCTCCGGTTCGACGGCGCGGACGCGGGGGCCGAACTCACGGCCGGGAAGGAGCGCCGGGCAGCGGCGGGCCCCCCCTTCTCCGCCACGCTCACCTACCGCAACATCTACCCGGGCGTCGACTGCGAGTTCCGCGCGGGGGGCGGCGGCGTGCGGCGGACGTTCATGGTGGCCGCCGGCGCCGATCCCGGCGCCATACGGATCTCCTTCGACGGGGTCGCGGGAGTCTCCATCGCCGCGGACGGGCGGCTGCTGATCGCGGCGCCGCAAGGCGTCTTCGCCGCCGACCCGCCGAGCGCCTGGCAGTACGCGTCGGGGGAGAAGGCCGCCGTACCGGCGCGTTTCTTCCCGGCGGGGGGGCGCACGGTCGGATTCGCGGTGGGACGGCGCGACCCCCGCCGCCTCCTCGTCATCGATCCGCCCGGAGCGGAGCGGGGGGTGCGGTGAGACCGCCCTGGATCTCGTCGGCGATCGAGGCACTCCGGAAGGGGCGTTTCCTCTTCATCTTCGCCGTCTTCGTTCTTCTCCCCATCATCCCCCTCGCCTACCTGGCCCTGCAGTCGATCCCGGGCGACCAGGAGCCGGTCTCGGACCGGATCAACGCCCGCCTCCGGAGCGTGGGGGAGACGGTCGCGCGAACGGCATCCCGCCCCCTGCTGGATTGCGTGCCGGAGTTCTCGCGGCGCGTCCGCCCGGGCCTCCCCATCAGCGCGCTCGCGGCGGAGGTCTCGGAGTGGCGCAAATCCTGCCCGTGCGTGAGCGACGTCTTCCTCCTCGACCACCGGCTCCGCCCCCTCCACCCGTTCCGCGAGCCCGCGGAGAGGAGCGCCGACCTCCTCATCGCCGCCAGGCAGGACGAGGGGATCGTCGAGTACTCCCGCGCCATGCGGGCCGGGAGCGCGAGGGAGTTCATCTCCCGGGACCCGGCGGCGGCGATAGAGGATTACCACGCGGCCGCCGACCGCGCGGGGAGCCCCCAGATGAAGGCGATCGCCGCGCTCTCCCAGGCCCGCTGCGCCATGAAGGCCGAGCGGTACGCCGAGGCCGGCGATCTATACCGCGCTATTCTCGAGCACGCGGGGGAGGCCGTATCCTACAACGGCCTCTCGCTCCGCCTCCTCTCCATGCAAGGCGCCGCGGATGCGGAGGCCGGGGCGGGAAGAACGTCCGACGCGGCCGAGCGCCGCTTCGACATATTGCGCGGCCTCGCCGCCGGGGAGCTCGCCTGCGACGTCGACGAGGCCGCCTTCTACGCTTCGATGATAACGGAGATCTTCCGGGGGTCCTCCGGCCCCCCGCCGCCCGGGTTCGAGGCCGTCCTGAGGGAGTGGGCGGTCACGGAGCGTTCGGCGCGGGCCATGGAACGGCTGCGCTCGGAGTTCGCCCCGGATTTCGCGCGCGCGATCGAGGAGGGGGGGGGGCCGCGGATCCTCGCGCGGACGGCCGGCGGGGAGGAGACCCTCGTGGCGTGCCTTCCGATCGCGGCGGCCGGGGAGGCCCGCCCGGCCCTTCTCGCGGCCGCGCTCGACGGCGGCGCACTGCGCGGCTCCCTGGCCGGCATCATCCGCGACGCGGGCGCCTCGGAGCCGGACGTGAACATCTCGCTTCTGGATCCGGAGGGCAGGGCGATCGCCTCCCGCGGGGACCCGGGGGGCGCATCCCCCCACGTCCTCACGCGCCCCCTCGCGCCGATCCTCCCGGCCTGGCAGCTCCGGCTGGCCTACCGCCGCGACGGCATCCTCTACCAGCTCGCCGCCCGCGAGCGCAGGGCCCGCCTCACCTACAGCACCCTCCTCCTCTCCATCATCTTCCTCGGCCTCTACCTCATCTACCGCCTCGTGAAGAAGGACAGCGAACTCGCGCGCCTCAAGGGCGACTTCGTCTCCCGCGTCTCCCACGAGCTCCGCACGCCGCTCTCGACGATCCGGGCGGTCGGGGAGATGCTCGAGATGGGCGCGGTATCCTCCCGCGAGAAGGAGATGGAGTATTTCACGTATATCACCTCCGAGGGCCGGCGGCTCTCGCGCCTGATAGACAACGTCCTCGACTTCTCCCGAATCGGCGCCGGCAAGAGGAGCTACGCGCTTCGCCCCGCGGATATCGGCGCGACGGTCTCCTCGACGGTGAACGCCTTCAGGCAGTACGCGAGCCCGGACGGCTTCCGGATATCGTACGAGGCGGATCCCGACATGCCCCGCGTGCTCGCCGACGAAGACGCCGTCAGCCAGGCCCTCATCAACCTCCTGGACAACGCCGTAAAGTTCTCCCGGGAGGAGAAGGCCGTGCGCGTGCGGCTGCGCCGGCGGGGCGGGGAGGTCCTCCTCAGCGTGTGCGACCGGGGGATCGGCATAGCCCGGACGGACATACCGAAGATATTCGCGCAATTCTACCGGCTGGACGAGGGGCGCGCGGTCGCCAGGAAGGGGGCGGGGATCGGGCTCTCCATCGTAAAACACATCGCCGAGGCGCACGGCGGCAAGGTGGAGGTGCGGAGCGTCCTCGGCGAGGGGAGCGACTTCACGATCGTCATACCGGCGCTGGAGGAGGATGGGCGGTGAGCCGCGGCGCCCCCCGGGCGGGGCCGGGGGCGGCGGGGATACGGGGGTGATGCCATGGAGCGGATACTGATCGTGGACGACGAGAAGATGCTGCTGAAGAGCCTGGAGGATTTCTTTTCCACGCAGGGATACGAGGTGCTCTGCGCGGCGAGGGGCGACAAGGCGGTGAGGATCGCGCTGGAGAAAGCGCCGGACCTGGTGATCCTCGACATCATGCTCCCCGACGCCAGCGGCTACGACATATGCCGCACGATCAAGGCGAAGCTCCCCTCCACGCGCGTGATCATGCTTTCGGCGAAGGGGGAGGAGATGGACAAGGTGCTCGGGCTCGAGATCGGGGCCGACGACTACATGACCAAGCCGTTCGGCGTCCGGGAGCTCCTCGCGCGCGTGCGGACGCTCGCGCGGCGGGGGGGGGAGAAGCCGGCCGATCTCGCCCGCTACGTCATGGGGGACGTCACGCTCGACCTCAAGAGCTTCCAGGTCATCCGCGCCGGGAAGGCGGCCCCGCTCACCGCGATGGAGGCGAAGATCCTCCAATACCTGATCGCCCGCCGCGGCGAGGTGGTGTCCAGGAACAAGCTCCTCGACGAGATCTGGGGCTACGATGTCTACCCCACCACCCGCACGGTGGACAACCTCGTCATGAAGCTCCGGAAGAAGATCGAGAAGAACCCCGACACCCCCCGCGTCCTCCTGACCGTGTACGGCGCGGGCTACAAATTCGTCGGGTGAGGAGAGGCCCGCAATGGCCGGACACGCGGCATCGTGGCTCCTGGCGTGCGCATGCGCCCTCGGGGCGTGCGCCGCCCCGGTGACGGTGCGGGCCGGGACGCCCCCCCCGCGCGTACTCTTCCGCCGCGGGCTCTACCTGGAGACCGCGCGCGGCGATCTCGAGGAGGCGGTCGCACTCTACCGGGCGATCCGGGCCTCCCTGCGCCCGGGGGACGAGCTCGTCGCGGAGACGCTCGTCCGCGAGGGGATCTGCCTGGAGAAGATGGGGCGGGGGGGCGAGGCGCTCGCCTGCTACCGCGCCCTCGAGGGCGCGCCCAACAGCGCCGCCATCGCGGAGAAGGCGTTCGGGGAGATGGCGATCTTCTTCTCGAGGCCGGCGATGGTCCACGCGCGGGACAAGGAACTCGAGCGGCTGCTGGGGGAGGCGGCGAACTGCCTCGAGAGGGGAGACCGCCCCGGCGCCAGGGACCGCCTGCGGACCGCGCTCCTGATCGACCCGGATAACAAGGATCTCCAGCTCCGCCTGGCGAGGGTGTGCCGCTCCCTCGGCGAGTACCGAGAGGCGGTCTTCTATTACACCATGGCGGCGGGCGCCGAGAGTTACGGCGGCGATCCCGCGGTTCTCCGCGAGCTCGCGTCCTGCTACAGCGCGCTCGACGACCACGACGGCGCCGTCAAGATTTGGCGCGGCTACGCCGAAGGGGAGCCGGCCGGGACGCGGGACCGCCGCCGGGCCGCGTACGAGATCGAGCTCATCCTCGAGGCGAAGGAGGCCCCGGACGCCCTCCCGGAAGGCCTGGCCGACCTCCTCGCGCAAGGCGAGGCGAAGAGCCGCGCCGGGCGCTACCGCGCGGCCTGCACCGTCTACGACCAGGCCAGGCTGCGCTTCCCGGCCTCCTACCTCCCCCCCCTCAGGCTCGGCGTGCTCTGCGACCGCCTTCTCGAGGACTCCGGCCGCGACTCGGTCTCCCGCGCCATCGGCGGTCCGGAAGGGAGGCGGGCCCGGCTGGAGAAGGCGGCCGGCTACTACGAGGAGGCGGTCGACAAGGCCCCGCTCGCCACCGCGCAGCGGCTGCGCTGCCGCCTCGCCCTGCTCCACGAGCAGTTGGGCGACCTGGAGAAGGCGTCGTACCACCTGGCGCAATATTACTCGCACCCCGTCCGCCCCGTCGAGGGCGACGGCATCCTGATGGACCGCATCCGCAAGAAGCGCATGGCCGAACGGATCCGGCGCCTGCGCGAAAAGCCGTAGGCCGCGGCCCAATCCCCCCCATGGGGCCGGGGGGAGATGCACGCCCCATGCGCTGAATCTTCAGACCGGACATTTTCACTTTGCCATTACACCCGGCGCAATAGACCTTGCGCGGCCGACCCCGGCGCGGTACGATGGGCTCGGGGAGGGCGCGGGATGGAGGGGCTTGAGGCGCTGGTCGCTCTCACGCTCGTCGAGGGCCTCGGACCCGTGACGATCCGCCGGCTCGTCCGGCGCTTCGGCTCCCCCGCGGCCGCCCTGGAGGCGGACCGCGGGGAGATCGCCGCGGTCGATGGGATCGGCCCGCTCCTCGCCGCGCGGATCGCCGAAGCGAGACCCCGGGCGGAGGCGCGGCGGGAGATCGAGCGGGCGCTGGCCGCGGGCGCGGCGATCGTCCCTTACACCGACCCCGCCTACCCCGCCCCCCTCGCCGAGATCTACGACCCGCCGGTCCTCCTCTACGTGAAGGGGGCGTTCGCGCCGGAGGACAGGCACGCGATCGCCGTCGTCGGGGCGCGGCGCTGCTCGCTCTACGGCGCAGCCCAGGCGGAGCGGCTCGCGGGGCAGATCGCGGCCGTGGGCATGACCGTGGCGAGCGGCATGGCGCGCGGGATCGACACGGCGGCGCACCGCGGCGCGCTGAAGGCGCGCGGCCGGACGATCGCGGTCCTCGGGAGCGGCATCTGCCGCATCTACCCGCCCGAGAACAGGGGGCTGGCCGAGGAAATCGCCGCGTCGGGGGCGGTGATCTCGGAGTTCCCCCCCTCGATGGGGCCGCAGCGCCTCAACTTCCCCCTCCGGAACAGGGTCCTGAGCGGCCTCTCCCTCGGCGTGCTCGTCGTCGAGGCGGCCGGAAGGAGCGGATCGCTCATCACCGCCGCCCAGGCCCTGGAGCAGGGGCGCCTCGTGTTCGCACTCCCAGGGCGCGTCGACTCCATCACCTCCCGGGGGACGCACGCGCTGCTCAAGGACGGGGCGCGCCTCGTCGAATCGGTCGAGGATATCTGCGCCGAGCTGCCCTACCTTTTCCCCCCGCGCGCGCCGGCGGCGGCTGCCGGCGGCCCAGCCCCTCCCCGCCCCCGGCTCACGCCGGAGGAGGAGGCCGTCCTTGCGCAGCTCGGCCCCGAAGAGCGCGCCATAGATGAAATCACCGCCTCCTGCGCCCTCCCCCCCGCGGCAGTCGCATCCGCCCTCCTCTCCCTGGAACTCAAGCATCTCGCCAACCAGTTGCCGGGGAAGATGTTCCGGAAGCCGTGCTGAGGGGGGCGCGGCGTGGACGCGCTGAAACGCCCCCCGCCCGTTCCGCCTCGCAGGCGGACCGGGGGAGTGGAACGGGGGAAGGTTGAACCGGCGCGAGGGGCCGAGGAAGGCCCCGCGGAGAGAATATCGCTTTATCGCCCCCCGCGCGCTGTGTATAATCGCCGCCGCGGCCGGTAGCGCGCGGATCGGGCCGCGGGGAGGGCGGGCCGGGCGGAGACCCGACCGCGAGGCACCCCGGGCGGCGGGGCGCATGCCCCCCCTCCGGCGCGTCCCCGGCGCGATCGAGGCCGGTTCCCTGAACGGCGGCGGTATCCCATGCCCAAGTCGCTCGTCATCGTCGAGTCGCCCGCGAAGTCGAAGACGATCAACAAGATCCTCGGCAAGAGGTACGCGGTGATGGCCTCGATGGGGCACGTGCGCGACCTCCCGAAAAGCCGGCTCGGCGTGGAGGTCGAGCGCGGATTCGAACCGACTTACGTCGTCCCGATGAAGGCCAGGAAGACCGTCGCCCAGCTCAGAAAGGCGGCGAAGGAGGCGGGGACCGTCTACCTCGCCCCGGACCCCGACCGGGAGGGGGAGGCGATCGCCTGGCATCTCCAGGAGGCGCTGAAGGGGTCCGGGAAGAAGTTTCTCCGCGTCACGTTCAACGAGATCACGGCGGAGGCGATCAAGGCGGCGTTCGCCAGGCCCGCGCAGGTGGACCCCCGCAAGGTCGACTCCCAGCAGGCCCGCCGCATCCTCGACCGCATCGTCGGCTACACCTTGAGCCCGCTGCTCTGGAAAAAAGTTGGGCGCGGCCTCTCGGCAGGACGGGTGCAGTCCGTCGCCGTGAAGCTCGTGTGCGACCGGGAGGCCGAGATCCGGGCATTCGTCCCGGCGGAGTATTGGACGATCGAGGCGGCGCTCAGGAAGCGGGGCCCCGGCGGGGCGGAGTTCGCCGCCCGCCTCGCGAGGATCGGGGGGGAGAAGGCGGAGATCCCGGACGCCGCCGCGGCCGACGCGATCGTCAAGGAGGCCGGCGCCCTTCCCTACGCCGTAAGCTCGATCGAGGAGAAGGAGCGCCGCCAGCGCCCCCACCCGCCGTTCATCACGAGCACCCTCCAGCAGGCGGGCGTGAACCGCCTGCGCTGGCCGGTCGTCAAGACGATGAAGGTCGCGCAGGAGCTCTACGAGGGGCTCGACGCCGGCACGAAGGGCGCGGCCGGCCTCATCACCTACATGCGCACCGACTCGACCCGGGTCTCCGCCGGGGCGCAGGCGGAGGCGCTCGGCTTCATACGGGAGCGGTACGGGGATCCGTACGCCCCCCCCAGGCCCAACATCTACGCCTCCCGCAAGGGGGCGCAGGAGGCGCACGAGGCGATCCGCCCGACCTCGGCCCGGCGGACCCCCGAGGAGATGAAGCCGCACCTCACCCGGGACCAGCACGCCCTCTACCGCCTCGTCTGGGAGCGGTTCATCGCCAGCCAGATGGCCCCGGCGGTGACGAAGAAGGTGGAGGTGGAGATCGCCGCAGGGCCGTACCTCTTCCGCGCCGCCGACACCATTTCGCTCTTCGACGGTTACATGAAGGTGGCGGGCGCCCCGCCGAGGGACGAGGATGAGACCCCCCTGCCGCCGCTCGCGGCGGGGGAGGCGCTGACGCTCGTCTCCCTCTCCCCGTCGCAGCACTTCACGAAGCCGCCGCCGCGCTACACCGAGGCGACGCTCGTCAAGGAGCTGGAGGAGAACGGGATCGGCAGGCCGAGCACCTACTCCCCCACCATCTCCACCATCCGCAGGCGCGCCTACGTCGGAAAGGAGGGGGGAAGGCTCTTCCCCACGGAACTCGGCGAGCTCGTGAACGGGCTCCTCGTCAAGGGCTTCCCGGAGCTGATCAACGCCGAGTTCACCGCCCGCATGGAGGACGACCTCGACGGGATCGAGAGGGGCGAGACGGCGCGCGCTCAGGTTCTGCGGAAGTTCTACGATCCGCTGATGGCGTCCTTCGCGAAGGCGCAGACGGGAATGGAGACGATCAAGAAGGCGCCCGAGACCACCTCGGCGGTCTGCGAAAAATGCGGCCACCCCATGGTCATACGGCACACCCTGCGCGGGGACTTCCTCGCCTGCTCGAACTTCCCGAAATGCCGGAACATCAAGCCGATCGCGATGCGCGCGGACGGGAGCTTCGCGATCAGGAAACCGGTCGTTCTCGATGAGAAATGCCCGCTCTGCGGGAAGCCGCTCGTGGAGCGGCACGGCCGCTTCGGCGCCTTCGTCGCCTGCAGCGGCTACAAGGCGCACTGCCGCTACGTGAAGCCGAAGTCCACCGGCCTCAAATGCCCGAGGCCCGGATGCGGCGGGGAGATCGTGCACAGGCGCGGGCGCGGCAGGTCGAGGTTCTACGGCTGCAGCAGATATCCGGCGTGCGACTTCAGCGCGAGGGACCTCGACGCGCTCGGCGGGGGCGCGCGGCGCGCCGAGAAGTGAACGGACGCGCCGCCTCCCCCGACGGGGCTGAGTCCGGCGCAGGACCCGAAGGTCGCCCATGGACGCGTCTTTTGAGAAGTTCCTCGCCCACCTCCGCGCGGAGAAGGACGCCTCCCCGCACACGCTCGACGCCTACCGGCGCGACATAGGGCGGTTCTCCTCCTTCCTCGCGCGGAGGACGAAGGGGGTGGCCGAGGGGCATTGGCGGCTCGCCGACCGGCCCCTGATCCGGCAATACCTCGGCGAACTCGCCTCGGCCGGCCTCTCCAGGGCGAGCATCGGGCGGGCGCTCTCCTCCCTCCGCTCCTTCTACCGCTTCATGGCGCGGGAGGGGATATCCGCGGTCAACCCGTTCGCCGGCGTCGCGAGCCCGAAACGCCCCAAGGCCCTGCCCCGCTTCCTCGACGTGGGGACCGTCCGGCGCCTGATCGAATCGGCCGGGGGGGAGGACCTCATCGGCCTGCGCGACCGCGCCATCCTGGAGACGCTCTACAGCACCGGCATGCGCGTGGGCGAGCTCGTCGCCCTCGACATGGCCGACCTCGATCTCTTCGGCGAAACGGTCCGGGCGAAGGGAAAGGGGAGGAAGGAGCGCCTCGCCCCGCTCGGGAGACCGGCCGTCGCGGCGCTCTGCGCCTACCTCCGGGCGCGGGGGCTCAACCCGCTGCGGTCGCGCGGAAGCGCGGGGGGGATCGTCTTCGTCAACGGCCGCGGCGGGCGCCTCACGCCGAAGGCCGTCCGACAGGCCCTGGGCCGGCAGGTGAAGCGGTGCGCCGTCGCTGCGCGCGTCTCACCGCACTGCCTCAGGCACTCCTTCGCCACCCACCTCCTCGACGCGGGGGCCGATCTCCGCGCGGTCCAGGAACTGCTCGGGCACGCGAGCCTCTCCACCACCCAGGTCTACACGCACGTCACCGCGGAGCGGATGAAGAGGGTCTACGACGCCGCGCACCCGAGGGCGTAGGAGAAGCCGATGGCGGATGGCGGATACCGGGACCCGGACGGCAAGACGACGCCCGATGCCGGGCCGCGCCGCGGGCCCGCCGCGCGCGCGCCGTCGCCCTCGCCCGCCCATCCGCCGCCGTCAAGGTGCCGGCC
>WBZO01006265.1_pt1 | contig 11625 bp, 8 predicted proteins | sample 5204261 | NCBI WGS metagenome assembly WBZO01 (sample SAMN12412400, study PRJNA552823) | activated sludge metagenome | isolation source: activated sludge from anammox sidestream of wastewater treatment plant... | place: USA: North Carolina | collected 2017-09 | reverse complement strand
AACAGGTGGCGACCGTCGAGCCGCCAGTCGACATGGTCGTGCGGCCCCGGCGGCGTGTGTTCGGGCACGATGCGCAGCGAACCCGACATGCCCAGGTGCAGCAGCGCGCTGCCCGCGGCCGTGTGCACCAGCAGGTACTTGGCGCGCCGCTCGACCGCCTCGATGCGCTGGCCAGGCAGCAGCCGGATCAGTTCGGGCGCGACCGGCCAGCGCAGGCGCGGCTCGCGCACCACCACCGCGCGCACGCGCTGGCCCACCAGATGCGGCGCAAGGCCGCGCCGCGTGGTTTCGACTTCGGGCAATTCGGGCATGCCGGCCACCATAGCGCAGGCCCCCACCCGTCGCATGCCCCGGACGCGGCTGTGCCTGGCCACGGGCATTGCGCTTGGCGTCCGCGTGATCGTGCCGTGGGCCTCGTCGAGTGCACCTCGGTGGCCGCCCGCGCCGTTACTCGAAGCCGTCCGCAAAGATGCGTCCGGTGGCGACGTAGCCGCTGCTGCCGTTGCCGCCGCGCACCAGGCGCATGAAGCGCGGGATATTGTCGTCCTTGAGAATCAAGCCTGCGGAGCCGAACTGTACGTCGAATCTCCAGACCATCATCGGACTCTTGTCGTCGGTGGTCGAGGAGTAGTGCGAGGCAGCCAGCGGCGCATTGGGAAACACGATGTCGTTGAGTGCCGGGGTATGGCGGCAGTTTTCACGGATCGATAGCCATTCCTTGATGTTGGGCACGCGCCAATCGACATGACCGGCGAATCCGGCGGCACCATCGCCATCCAGATCGGACACGCCCGCATTGATGTCACGCACGGTGCGCATACCCGCGCCCCATGAGGTGAATGTCGCGGGACTTCCGCTGCAGGTGGTGCCGGTCCAGGTCTGGCCCAGATCGCAGCGCATCCACATCAGCCCCGTGGGCAGGTGCCGCGCGGTGCCGTCGGCGTCGATCTGGAAATCCTCGTCCGGAGTACTCGGCGTGACGTTCGAAGAACAGGACACGGCCTCCACGCTGCCCGGCAGCGCGAAGGCGACGATGGCGAGGAGCAGGGCTGCGGTGCGATGGATCATGACAGTGGCTTCCGTGGCGGACGGGATCGGATCGTGCGTGGTCATGGCGTTGTCCGGACCAGACGTACCGAGGCGGAATAGGTCTTGAAGTTGTCAATGGCGAGGTAGCCGTGATCGAAATAGACCGAATTGGCGTAGCTGCTGGAATGGGCACTGGGCGATCCGGTCCAGGTCACGTTCGGAACCGAGATCTGCGGATTGCCGAAGTCACCGGGCGTGTTCGGGAAATGGCTCACGTCGATGGCTGGCCAGTGCCGGCCGAAGTGCACCAGTCCGTGCAATTCCTGCGCGCTGGGCATGCGCCAGTCGTTGGCGCCGCACAGGCCGACAGCGTTGACCGCCGCCACGAAGCCGGCGGTATCGCAATACTTGCCGCTGGGGTTGTCGTCCGGGTGGTATTTGTCCAGACAGGTGCCTCTGTTCGCCCCGCCGGCGTCGCCGCCGTTGTTGCCGTTGGCGGTGCCGTCCGGTCGCGCCAGGCTGCTGTACCAGCCATACGTCCACTCGCGGTCGTGCAGGTCCGGCGTGGGGCGATACGTCTTCACCTCCCAGGTCAGCCCGGTGACGTTGTCGCGCACGCAGCTCCAGCGCGTGCCGGCGGCCTCGCTGCCGTTGTCGAACCCGTTGCCGTCGCGCGCCCAGGGCTGGTTCTGGATCGCCAGCGGCTGGCCGTCGGCACCGAGCTTGGTGAAGTCGAAACCGGCATCACCGCCGCCGGTTTTCACCAGCACACCATCCGCGTTCGCCGCATCGCGCCCGAAGCGCGCGTCCTGGCCGGGGAAATTGGGCGGTTCACCGCCCGGTGCATGCGCGGTTGCATCGTAGAAGCGGGTCTGGCCGGTGTCGTTGATCGCGTCGCTGGCCAGGCTCGCGTGCGGCGTCGTCGCCAGCGTGAGCGCGGTCAGGATCGTGCAGGCGAGCACGTTGGGCGGGTTTGGGCAGATGCGTGGCATGGCTCGGGTTCCGCTGCGGGGTACGCCGGACAACAACGCAAGGCGGCGAGCGATCGGGCCAGGTCCGTTGCTGGCGGCTGCCGCGCGTCATTGGACCGCCACGCCCAGGCATCGCTCAGGGTGTCGTCGAACCGAAAGGGACGTTCTGATCAATCCCACAACGGCGTCAGCATCCTGTGCGGGCGCAGATCCCTGCGCATGCGCCCGTGCTTCGCCCTGCCGGCGGCAGGTGCAGCTTCCGGCGGTACAAAGCGTGACGCAGGTCTGCTCGTGGCCGACGCGCAGCTGCGAGCATCGCGGCACTGGCGACACGGCACGGAACGGCCGCCATCCTCTGCCTGGGTGAGTCAAAGGTCATGGGCATCCCACGTTTCTCCATTTCGCGCGGTGCCGGTTCACGGCTGCTTCGATCGACGCTCGCCGTGCTGATCGCGCTGCCGGGCGTGCCGGCGTTCGCACAGCTGCTGCCGGCCGAGCGTCAGGTGTTGATCGATCTCTACAACAGCACGAACGGCCCGGGATGGATCGACCGCACCGGCTGGGCGGCACCTGGTCCGGATTGCGGCGCGTTCGGCGTGGGCTGCAACGCAGCGGGCACCAACGTCACCTCGATCCAGCTGTACCAGAACGGACTGAGCGGAAGCTTGCCGGCCCTGGGAGCGCTGTCGCAGTTGCGTATCCTCGGGCTTTCCGGAAATCAGCTGAGTGGACCGATTCCCGACCTTTCCGGGCTGAGCCAACTGGCCAGCGTCGAGCTCGACATCAATCAGTTCACGGGATCACTGCCGGCGCTGGCCGGCCTGGACAACCTGCTCTTCTTCGGTGCTGCGCACAACCAGCTGACCGGGTCGATTCCGCCCTTGACCGGACTGCTCAACCTGCAGAGCTTCGCGGTCGGCCACAACGAGCTCAGTGGACCGCTGCCGTCGCTGAGCGGACTCAACGCGCTGCTGTACTTCGATGCCAGCAGCAACCTGCTGACCGGCACCCTGCCGACGCTGGCCGGATTGAGCAACCTGGAAAACTTCTCCGTCGGCGACAACCAGCTGAGCGGGACGATTCCGCCACTGACCGGGCTTGCCGCGATCCGGCGCCTGGATTTCAGTCGCAACCTGCTGACCGGCCCGCTGCCGTCGTTTCAGGGCCTGAGTCAGCTCGAAGCCTTCAGCGCGGCGCATAACGCGTTGACCGGACCGATCCCGTCGCTCGCCGGCTCGCCGCTGCTGCGCTCGTTGAATCTTGGCACCAACCTACTGTCGGGGACCTTGCCCGAGTTCAGCAGCTTTCCGAACCTCAACGTCGTCGGCTTGAGCAACAATCAGTTCAGCGGCGGCATTCCGGCACTCACCGGGCTCGCGGAGCTGAACACGTTCCAGGTGGCGAACAATCGCCTGACCGGTCCGCTGCCCGCGTTGACCGGCCTGTCCTCGCTGGTCGTGTTCACGGTGGGCATCAATCAGTTGAGCGGCCCGCTGCCCGAGCCGCCATCGCCGAGCGCACTCGCGCCCGGTGGATCCAACCTGTGCCCTAACGCGTTCCCGTCTACGACCTTCGTTTCGCATCCGGCCTGGGACGTGGCGACGGCAAGCAACCCCTGGTTCCGGTCCTGCGTGATCTTCTTCGACGGCTTCGAGTAGCTGCTGGCACTTCGTCGCCTCGCACGCGAGCGGAGGCGCCAACCACACGCCGTCGCGGACACGGGCCACGTGCCGCCTGCACGCAGGACTGAGGTTGTCCGGTGCGGCGGCCGAAGCTTTGCTGGCCACCCCGACCGCCGGCGCATGGGCGCGGCGGCCCGATCGGCCCGGAGCCAAACACCAAACAGAAGCAGCAGGCTGCTGGCGGCCACAGCGGGACTATCGTGGGAGCACGGCATTTGGATGCCATGTCGCGACTGCAGGGTCACACGAAAAGCCCTTGGCTTTGCTATCGCGCATCCGTGCACACCTTGCTCAAGGTACTCGATGTATCGTCCTGTAATCTCGAAGAGACCAGCAGCGGCTTTGGCGAAATCATCTACCGGGCTGTGTGTTTGCTGTTCGACGCTCATTTTTTCTGATCCCTCTATGGAGATCTTTCCATGGTGCCCAACGTCCCGTGGGAGCAGTCTCAGCCGCGATCGGTAGAATCAGGGCATCCTTGGTGATGCTGACATCCAGCGGAGCGGGGCGTTGGAAACAACCCAGTTGATCGCAGCGGCGCGTGCCGGCGACAAGGCCGCCGAGGCGCGGCTGTTCAAGGCCACCTATGACGACCTGCATCGCATGGCGCAGCGGCATCTCCTGCGCAGCGGCGCGGACATCGCGCGCGCGCAGTCGCTGGTCCACGAGGTCTACCTGCGCATGGCCGGCGCCGATGCCGGCCCGAACGATCGCCAGCACTTCTTTGCCCTCGCCTCGCGCGCGATGCGCCAGATCGTCGTCGACCACGTGCGCAAGCGCGGCGCGATCAAGCGCGGCGACGGGCAGGCGGCGCTGTCGCTGGACGAAGTGCCCGAACCTGCCCTGACCGCCCTCATTGCCGGACGCGACGACGAACTGCTCGGTCTCGACGCCGCGCTCGGACGCCTCGAGCGGTTCGACGAGGGCCTGGCGCGCCTGGTCGAACTGCATTTCTACGGCGGGCTCGGGTTCGTCGAACTGGCCGAAGTGCTCGGCCGCGCGGAGCGTTCGCTCAAGCGCGACTGGGCCAAGGCCAAGGCCTTCCTCTACCGCGACCTCGCCCATGACGACCCCCACGCCGGATGACATCGCGCGCTGGCATCGCCAATCCGCCGCGCTCGACGAGCTGCTCGACATCGATCCACTCGCACGCCACGAACGCCTGGCCGCCATCGCGCAGCAGGAGCCGGCGCTCGCCGCCGAACTGTCCGAGCTGCTCGCCGCCGCCGATGCCGGCGACGGCCTGCTCGAACACGGCCTCGGCATGCTCGCGCAAGAGGCCTTGGCCGATGCCGAAGGGGAGACCACGCGCGCGGACTGTGAACAGGTCGGCCACTGGCACATCCTCCGTCCGCTCGGGCGCGGCGGCATGGGCGAAGTTTTTCTGGCCGAGCGCCGCGACGGCGGCTTCGTCCAGCAGGCGGCGCTCAAACGCCTCAAGCGCGGCATGGACAGCGAGGACATCCTGCAACGCTTCGTGCAGGAACGCCGCATCCTCGCCGGCCTGACCCATCCGAACATCGCCCGCCTGCTCGATGGCGGCCTCGACGCTTCCGATCGCCCCTACTTCGTCATGGAGTACGTCGAGGGCACGCCGATTACCGAATGGGCACGCGCCCAGGCCCTGCCGCTGCGCGAGCGACTCTCCCTGATGCGCAAGGTCTGCGACGCCGTCGCGCATGCGCAAAGCCACCTGATCGTGCATCGCGACCTCAAGCCGTCGAACATCCTGGTCGACGCGCAGGGCGAACCGCACCTGCTCGACTTCGGCATCGCCAAGGTGCTCGACGATGCCCGGGACACCCACGAAACCCGTACCGGCCTGCGCGTGCTGTCGCCTGCCTGGGCGGCTCCCGAGCAGATCCAAGGCGATCCGATCAGCACCGCGACCGACGTCCATGCGCTCGGCGTCGTGCTCTACGAACTTGTGACCGGGCAGTTGCCGTACCACCGCGATCGTGCGCTGACCACCGGCAGTGCGACCTCCTCCGAATACGATTCGCTGGTGCGTCCGAGCCAGGCGCTGCGCCACCTGGATGCCGGGCAGATGACCCAACGCTGGGGTGCCGGCGCCCCCGAAGCCGCGCGTCTGGCCCGTCTTGTCGCCGGCGATCTGGACCGCATCGTGCTCACCGCCTTGCAACCGGAACCCGAACGCCGCTATGCCAACGCCGCCGCGCTCGGCACCGACCTCGGCCTGTACCTCGATGGCCGTCCGATCAACGCGCGCCCGGATTCGTCCGCTTATCGCCTGCGCAAGTTCGTACTGCGGCATCGTTTCGCCAGCGCCGCCACCGCACTCGTACTGATCGCCCTGATCGCCGGCTTCGGCACCGCGCTGTGGCAGGCGCGTCTGGCACGCGAACAGGCCGCCGAAGCCGATCGCCAGCGCACGCTGGCCGAAACTCATCTCGCCCAGGCCCAGACGCAGGCGCGTCGCGCCGAGGAAACCAAACGCTTCGTCGTCTCGCTGCTCAAGTCCAGCAACCCCGAGCTCTCCCGTGAGGGCGTGCAGACCAGTGCCATCGCGCTGATCCGCGACGCCGCCACCCGCGTGGACGGGCTGGACGATGCGCCCGATACGCAAGCCGAACTGCAGGTTGCCATCGGCAACGGACTGATCAGCCTGGGCGCAGCCGAGGAAGGCCGAGCGCGCGTGGAGACCGGCATCGCACAGTTGCGTACCCTCGGCCCGGATGCCTGGCCATCGCTCGCCGATGCGCTGCAGATCCAGGCCATGCACGACACCGCCACCGGAAAGCTCGACGAAGCCCGCCGCGCAGGCGAGGAATCGCTGGCGATCTACGACCGCCTCGATCGTCCCGACCTCGCACTGGGCCGTATCGCCACCCTCACAACGCTCGCCAAGAACACCCAGTTCCGGGGCGATCTGGCCGCCAGCCAGCAACTCTACGAACGCATCCTGACCGAACGCTCCGCCCTGCTCGGTCCTGACGACCCACGCCTGGCCGTGGACTGGAACAACCTCGGCGCCACCGCCAGCCGCCGCGACCGCTACGCCGATGCCGAACACGCCTATGCACAAGCCAGCCGCTTGATGGCACTGGACCCGCAAGCGCCCGAATCGCGACAAGCCTGGCTGCACCTGGGTCGTGCCTCCGCACTGATCGGTCTGGGCCGATTCGACGAGGCTGAAACCGCCGGGCTTGCCGCACTGGAAGTCGCCGAGCGCACCCTGAATCCTGATCACCCGATGACGGCCAGCGTCCGCACCATGCTCGCCAGGCTGTACCGGTACACCAACCGGCCCGATGACGCGGTGGACGCCGCACAGCGCGCCCGCGCCACCTTCAGCGCAGCCAACGCCATCCAGCTGGGCTGGACCGAGGCTCAACTCGGTCTGGCCCTGCTGGACCTTGGACAGAACGCGCAGGCATTGCCCGTTCTCATCGCCGCGGAAAACCACTTCGCCACTCGCAGCAACCGCGAGGAACCCGACTATTTCCTGATCCGCGCCGCCCTCGCGTTCACGCGCATCCGCAACGGCGACGCCAACGCGCTCGCCCTGCTGGACGAGGCACTGGAAGAACTCACCCGCCGCCACCCGGGCCCGAGCAACGCACTGGCTGAAACCCTCACCCTGCGTGCGCAAGCCGCTGCCCTGCTCGGGCATGACGATGCGGCACAGTGGCGCGAGCGGGAAATCGGCGCACTCACCACGCTGCTCGGCCCCGACCACCCGCGCACGCGGGCGGCACATCGGCGCTCGCGCTGAACCACACGGTATCGCTTCAGCCGCATTGACGCTGCCCAGGCGGAAAAGTTGGCACGTTGATTCGGCCTTTTGCGTTTTTGCGCGTGACCCACGCCAACGGAAGATCACGCCATGTCCATCCGCCGTCTTGCCCGCCCCAATCCGCTACGGGCACAGCTGTTGGCCCTGCTGCTTGCGCTACCCGCACTATCGATGACTCAAGCCGCCACGGCAGCGACGTTCTGCGTCAATTCGGAAGCCACCGCCCAGGCGGCGCTCACGACAGCAGCCACCAATGGTCAAGCCGACATCATCCGCTTTCGCAGCGGCACCATCACGCTGACCCAAGGCCTGGTTTTCAGCACCGCCGGGGTCGGCGCCGACGACCTTGCACTGACACTCACCGGCGGTTTCAACGCCGACTGCACGCAGCGCACGGGCTCAACCGTTCTGAATGGCAACAACAGCGTGCGCGTGCTCGATCTGCAGCTTTTCGGCCCGCAGTCGCTTGTCGTCGAGCACCTGACCTTGCTCTCGGGTTACTCCAACTTCGGCGGCAACCTGTATGTCCGCCTCTTCGACCAAGGTGGCGGAGCAAGTCTGCGCATCGACAACAACGCCATCCTGCTTGGCAGTGCGCAAACAGCCAGCGGTGCCTTGGACATCTCCGGGTGGGGAACGCTGCGTATCCGCAACAATCTGATCACCGGGAACAGTGCCCCGAGCTACGCTGTCGGTACGATCAACCTGAACGGCAACAGCTTCCTGAGCAACAACACCATCACCGGAAACTCGAACACCGATGGCGAAGGCTGGGTGCTCTACACCAACCCGACCTCGACCTCCTCGAACCTGTGGCTGAGCAACAACATCCTCTGGGACAACGACAGCTATGGCGACGTCTATCTGTTCGGCCAAGGCACGATCAATCTGGTCCACAACAATATCGGTCGCCACACCAACGTCCCACTCGGCCCGGCCAGCGGCGGCAACCTGTCGGTCGATCCGCAGTTCGACAACTGCGGCTTTCTCTGCTTCCGCAAGCCACTCAAGCGCTCCTCGCCGATGGTCGACGCCGGTGTGAACAATCCGCAGGGCGGTCTGCTGGTAACCGATTTCGACGGCAACCCGCGCCAGGTCGGGCCGGCGGTGGACATCGGCGCATTCGAGCAGTGGAGACTGTTCGCGAACGGCTTCGAGTAGGCAGCGCCGCAGGCCGGGACGATGCAGGCCCACCGCCATCGCGGCCTGATCCGCCCCCATGGCATTCGGATCCTGAGTGCCACCTCGGCCGCGGTGGCCCGATTTGTGGTCGAACTGCGTTGTTGCCGGCAATCCTCTTTCGCCAAGGGCTCCGCCATGCCTTCGATCAGCACCACCGGCCGCCTTCGCCGGACCCCTGCTGCCACCGCACCCGCATGCCTCGCGGCCCTGCTGCTCGCGTTCGTCGCTCCGTCAGCGGCGGCGCAGGAAGAGTACTGCGTCAGCACCGTCGCCCAGTTCAATACCGCCTGGAGCAAGGCCCAGGTAGAACCGGTGGTCATCAAGATGACCACCGGCATCTGGAACATGAGCGGCAGCGGGATCGACTCCGATAATGGCAACCTGCTCACCGACCTCGAGCCCGTGCGTATCCAGGGCGGCTACTTGCCCGGGTGCGCAGCGCGCAGCGAAGATCCGGCTGCCACCGTCCTGACCGGCGCCGCCCTGGACATCGATGTCGGCTTTGACGGCTCCAGTATAGCGATTGAACGGCTGACCTTCCGCAACGTGCCACATCTGCGGATTTGGAGCGGCAACGGCAGCATGACTCTGGAGCGCCTCTGGTTCGATCTGGTCGGCACGTCGCTCCTGACCGGCGACAGAGTTGTCGTGCGCAACAGTCTGGTCACGCTCAGCGGCGGCACCCAGGGCGGCTTTGGCAACTGCGCCATCGAAGTGAACACCTACAACCTGGAGTCGATGCGCGTCGAACACACCACGTTCGCCAGCAACGTTGGCGACGGTGCCCTGTGCCTCGCCCGAGATGACCTTCCGGAAACCGACAACTGGCTCCTGCGGTTGTACAGCAACGTGTTCTGGGACAACACCCAGGACGTGCGTCTGCGCAAGCGCAACTCGGTGCCGAACATCGAGGTCCATGCCTTCAACAACATCTTCGGCAACGGCATCTCCGCCAATCGGCCTGTCTTCCCGGTAGCCGTGGCGACGCTGACGACCGACCCGCAGTTCGTCAACCCGGCGGCAAACGACTGGCGGCCCGCCGGCGGATCACCGGCGATCAACTCCGGTCGCGTGGAAATCAACCTGAACACCCAGAAAGACTTCGCCGGAAATCCACGCTGGTTCGGCACTGCCCCGGATCGGGGCGCATTCGAAAGCAATGTCGGCTCCACCACCACGGTGCTCAGCGTCAGCAACAGCAACGACAGCGGCCCCGGCTCGCTGCGCCAGGCGCTGATCGACGCCAACGCCGCGCCCAATCTCAACCACATCCACTTCAACATCCCCGGCGCCTGCCCGCGCGTCATCACACTCGCCTCGCTGCTGCCCACCATCGCCCATCCGGTCATCATCGACGGCTACACCCAGCCCGGCGCCAGCCGCAACAGCACCGTCGCCGGCAACAATGCAAACATCTGCGTGGTCATCGACGGTGCCAATCAGATCACCGGTGCCTATGGCCTGAATGTCGCCACCAACGCTTCGCCCGATGCCACAGTCAGCATCGAGGGCCTGGGGTTCTCCGGCCATTCCATCGCCGCGGTGCAGTTTGCCGGCGGGCGCGATCACCGCCTGGTCGGCGTGCAGGTCGGCGGCGCGTTCGGCAGCTTCACCGCCCTGCCCAGCGGCACCGGCGTGCGCATCGGTGGCGCAACCGAGGGCGTACGCATCGGCGGCCCTGAAGCGGGTGAACGCAACGTCATCGTGCATGCCCTCGGCAACGGCATCGGCATCGGCGGTTCAGGCAGCACCCATCCGCTCGGCGCAGTAGTCGAGAACAACTACATCGGCACGCGCAGCGGCGGCGACCTGCGTGGCAACGACATCGGCATCCGCATCACCGGAGGCAGCGACCATGTCATCCGCGGCAACGTCGTCTCCAACAACGCATCGCACGGCATCGAAGTCAGCGGCAGCAACGCCGTCGGCAACCGCATCCTCGACAACCGCATCGGCATCCCGGCCCTATGCGTGGGCACCTGCGCCAACCGCGGCAATGGCGGCCACGGCATCCGCATCGCCAACAGCGCCGACGGCACTGTGGTGGATGGAAACCACATTGCCTTCAACGGCCTGGACGGCGCAGCCATCGTCAACGCCAACCTCAACACGATCCGGCGCAATCGCTTCCACGACAACGCCGGCATCGGCATCGATCTCGGGGACGATGGCCGCGACCTGGTCAACGGCAACAACACCCAGCCGCCGGCCAATGCCGCCAACGGGAATCAGAACAACCCGACCATCAGCAACGCCATCGGCACCTCCGCCCAGGGTACCGCCACCGGCACGCTGACCTCGCGCAATGGCTGGTACCGCATCGACTTCTACGCCGCGCCGCAATGCACGCTGGTCTTCGTCGGCGCACAACCACAGGGCTTCTGGGGCCAGGGCGAAGACTGGCTCGGCTCCAGCTTCGTGCAGATCAGCAACGGCACCAGCAGCGGCGACGGCAACGTGACCTTCCAGGGCGGCATCACCGGCCTGTCCGGCAACTACTTCGACAGCACGCGGCAGATCATGGCCACGGCCACGCGCCTGTCCGGCCCGCCGAACAATCCGCTGGTGCCACCACGGAACCTCGGCACCTCGGAGTTCGGCCGCTGCCACCTCTACCAGGTCAGCGACGTCATCTTTGCCAACGGATTCGATTCACCCTGAGACCAGTAGCCTGCGCGGCGAACGGCTCGCCGCGATGCCCTCATGCCGTGAAAGTGGCCAGCGCGGCCTCAAGCCGCGCCAGGCCTTCGGCGACATCCGCAGCGGTGATGTTCAACGCGGTCCCGACGCGCAGCACGTCGGGACCGGCCTGCTAGAGAACCTAGACGAGAACCTGGACACCCATCATTCCAGAAGCGGCGCGGATCGGTCAGGCGCAACAGGTGGCGACCGTCGAGCCGCCAGTCGACATGGTCGTGCGGCCCCGGCGGCGTGTGTTCGGGCACGATGCGCAGCGAACCCGACATGCCCAGGTGCAGCAGCGCGCTGCCCGCGGCCGTGTGCA
>WBZO01006264.1_pt1 | contig 11625 bp, 7 predicted proteins | sample 5204261 | NCBI WGS metagenome assembly WBZO01 (sample SAMN12412400, study PRJNA552823) | activated sludge metagenome | isolation source: activated sludge from anammox sidestream of wastewater treatment plant... | place: USA: North Carolina | collected 2017-09 | reverse complement strand
GCCAGCGCTAAAACCTGTGCAAACATTCCTGCAAAGAGTAGTTGTTATCTAAAGTTCTCGGTACCAGAATCAACGATAGCTGGAGGAACAGTAGTAACAGCAATAGACAGTAATGGAGCAGAAGCAGCAACACCGCTAGCGATAGGAGTTCAGCAAGTCCCATATACTGAATCAGCAAATGCAAATGGGGTAGGATTGTATTTCTATCCCAAAGCACAGTATAGCGAAAGCGGAGTGCCGTTTATACTAGTAACAGCAGTAGTGCAATCACCAAATGTAGGAACAATCAATACGATAGAATTAGTGGATGAAAGTGGAAATGTAATCCCTGACCAAGTGGTAACCAGCAATAATGCAGGACCGGGTAGCTCACCATTACAAATGGGAGATGTAGTAGAGATAGCATTACCAATCCCACAGGGAGTTAATTTAACACAAAACATAAAAGTACAGACATCATATCAGACACTGGCAAGTGCAGCAGTAAGTAGTCTAGCTGAAAGACTAAATCTGAAGAACCAAGCATTAAAAGCAGAAGAGGATAGTAGCACAAGTACAGAGACATATACTCTGACAACACAGGGTAATAATATCAATTTACAACTAACCCCAAATCAGGTATATCTGACGCAGAAGAATTCAATCCAGTATGGCTACTTATACAATATCGGAGACTTGACAGCAAGCCAGATAACGGTAACAAGTAGTAGTCCGAATGTAAAGACAACAGTAGCAGATACCATCTTAAATGGACAGAGAGTAATTAAAGTAACGTATGAGCTGATCAATACAAGTATAGCCCCAACAACGAATACAGTATTGGTAAAGGGAACAAATCCAAGTGGACAAACACAGACAAGTACAGGAGGTACCAGTCAGAATGTAAATCCTGATGTAGTTCCGACGCCAACGCCGACACCAAGCCCAACTCCGACTCCTACGCCGGGACCTGGTCCAGCTCCAACTCCTACACCATCATCGGTACAATATGTATATATCGCAAATCGAACAGCTCCAGGAGCATTATATCAGTGCATTTTAGAAACTAATGGATCATTAGGCACTTGCATTACAACACCAACAAGCGGTGGACCTGCATATCCAACCGGAATAGCGGTAGCTTCTTCAAATAATACTTTATACGGATATATAGCAGCTTACGATGGTGGACCATATCAGTGTAGTATAGATGTAATAAACGGAACTTTTAACAATTGTAATCGAACTCCATTAAGTGGGACATCAAGCTGGAAACTTTCCGGAATAGCTTTTGCCACAGTTGCTAATTATGATGCTACGCCAAGCACAAATGTTCAGTATGGATATCTCGCAGATGCTCATAATAAAAAAGTTTATAAATGTACTGTAGAGAATAGCGATGGTACACTTAATTCTTGTATTGAAACGCCTGCTAGTGGTGCCCCTGCAACTTGGCAACCTAATGGAATTACTTTTACAGTAATTCAGAGTATCCAATATGGATATGTTGCGGGAGGAAATAATGGTAAGCTCTATTTGTGTGACTTGAATAGTGATGGTTCTTTTAATAGTTGCAATGAAACACCATCTAGTAATGCTCCCGGATGGACACCTTGGAATGTCTCGTTTGCCTCAGTTAATAATATATCTTATGCTTATGTTGCTGGCAATAATGGGCTATATCAATGTAACCTTAATATCGATGGAACACTTAGTAACTGTAATGCAACACCATCGACTAGCACTCCGGCATGGATACCTCAATCTGTTGCATTTACAATGGTTAATGGCATTCAATATGCTTATGTAGGAAGTAGTAATGGAAAAATCTATCAATGTGATTTGAATAATGATGGTAGTTTTAATATTTGTAGCGAAACACCTGCAAATAATTCCCCTAATTTTACCAGCCCAGTAGGAATTGCTTTTATTAGCGAGGGAAATAACTGCACTGCCGGATCATCTCTAATTTATGTGGCACATAATGGTGATTTAGGTTTAAATGGCGATTTACTTGGATATGCTAATGTAAATTCATTGCCTGGCGCACCCTTTACTGACTCAATAACTGCAGCAGATGCTATTTGTAATAGTGATGTAAACAAGCCTATGACAATTGGGGTTAGCTATAAAGCCATGCTTAGTGATGGTAATATTCGCACAGCAAATCCAGTAAAAAACTGGGTGCTTGAAGCAGGTAAAACCTATGTAAACTCAAGTTGTGGCGTAATTGGTATCGCAAATCCCTCATCAGTTATTGCATTTGATTGGACTAATGCAATATATGCTGCAAATCGCCGCTATGTATGGACTGGATTACTTGATGATTGGACTAGTAGTACAACTAACTGTAATGGTTGGACTACTGCGGTTTCGGGTAATAATGGTGCCATTGGTTATTCTGAGATGGTAAACTCAGATGCGATAAGTGCAAATATAAATGGACAGTGCCAGAAACGTGCTGCTGGTGGTGGAGGTAGATATGGAATATACTGTGTTCAACAATAGCTTAGGTTATAATAATTGAAGAACGGATCATTTCTTAGCGAGTAGGCTCTTGAAAAAAAATATAAATATTACATCTGAGTTAACTACTTTTATTGCAGGGTTTCGGTTTATTAGTGAAAAAATGCAGTTAATTGCCTACATTCTAGATGATCATCAGCATATTATCGAGATTAGCAATCAATTTGCCAGCGAATTTTCGCTAACTGACAAAAGCCTGCTTATTGGTAAACCACTAAGCAAAGCAGAATTACAGTCATTACAATTTTACCGGGATAACCAAGAAATAATCTCACAACAAAATATGCAAGTATTAGGAGGGAAACAGCATCAAGTATTTTTTGAGATCATAGATATTGGAAAATTTAGTCATTTATATATTGTACATAAGTACCCAATTATTGATAATAATCAAAGTATTGGCATTTATGTATATATGCGTCCATTTTCTCTACAAAGATACTCTGACCTGACTTTCTGCACATATGGCAAAAAAGAATATTGCATCCAACCATGGACCAGCAAATATGATCTAACCCCCAAACAATTATTGGTCTTGTTCTTATTTTTGAGAAATTATTCATACACCGAGATATCTTCATGGCTAAGTGCATTTGGCATGAGTATGTCCTCTGCGAGAGTTAATGAACACCTAGAAAACTTAAAAACCCTGTTTGAATCAAAAAATAAGGCTGAACTTAAAAGAAAAGCCACACTTGCAGGGTTTCCCTCAATAATGCCAAAAGGTTTTTTAAAATCAGGGTCATACCGGATTGATAATTACCTGATTCTTCTTAAAGGACAGACACATTATCCAATTATTGCCCATAATGTCCTTCCTGCCAACCTATCACGAAGCCGTAATTCAATAATATATAGTTCAGATGATATTGAAGAAAACCGGATGACTTATATTAACCTCTTTAATGATTACTATAAACATACCTGTGATGCAGCATATCTAGCTACTAGCGATGGAAGTAGGGTTCTAGCAAAAACCAGTGCCTATGCCAGCATTGAATCCATATACAATCTTGCTAAGCGAAAATTCATTAGTATGACAAGTCATGAACCAGGCTCATTTCTTGATATTTTAGAAGTTGAAAATGAATGTAAGATCTATCTAAGAACGATAACCCGGATTACAACCACTCTAAACCAGACGATCGTTCTGGTTAACTGTCGTCCATTTTATACTATAAACATCCCACAGGTAATGGTCAACATTTTTAAAATATTTTCATTTCCCGTAACTAAAATAAACCATGAATATAAAATTACCCAGAAACAGCATATGGTTTTATTTTTTTATGCCAGAAACTATTCGGCATCTGAAGTTGCTTCAATAATGACAATGCTGGGTCATAAAATGTCACTGACAACTGTTAATGAACATTTAAAGAAAATAAAACTACAATTAGGCATCAATACGCAACAACAATTATTAGATGCCGCCCTTATGATTGCTTACGATCTGATTCCAGCTGGTTTATTAAATTCAGGCTCACATGATCTAAATAAAACCAATATAGAAAGCTGGGTTATCTAATTCTTCTTAGCTAACAGGAATTGGACATAAAATTGCTAGCCAACAAAAATAGTAAAAATAGTTGACACTTAAAACTCCTATGGAATAAAATAGCTCACGTAAACAAACGTTTTATCAATCAAGATTATGGCAACAAATATTCATTCATCATTTACATTAACGGATAATTATAATATCCGTCTTGCCGATTCTTTTTCATCACAAAGATTTTCTCTATCTTGTTGTTGCTGTTGCAACTAATCCAATTATTCATTTATCATCTGATAGCTATTCATAGCAAAAATTATCTTTTATTTTAATAATATTAACTTTATCTATACTAAGGATTAATCATGACTACAGCTACTTTCCGCAATCGAATTTATAATAGTATTACTGAAACCATTGGTGCAACTCCCCTCGTTCGCCTACATCAAATAGAAAAAAAGTATCAGCTAAAAGCACAACTACTAGCAAAACTTGAATTTTTTAATCCCCTAGCATCGGTAAAAGATCGGATTGCTTTAAATATGATCGAGACAGCTGAAAAAGAAAATAAAATCACTCCGGGAGAGACACTACTTGTAGAACCAACCTCAGGAAATACTGGAATCGGACTAGCATTTATTGCCGCAGCCAAAGGTTATCGTCTGATACTTACCATGCCTGAAAGTGTATCTATTGAACGGCGCAAAATGATTTCTCATTTGGGAGCTGAATTAGTCTTAACTCCTGCAGCCGAAGGCATGAGTGGTGCAGTTCGGAAAGCAAAAGAAATAGCGGAAGAACAAAAAGGCTTCCTCGTTGGGCAATTTGATAACCCAGCAAACCCAGCGATACATCGTCAAACAACCGCTGAAGAAATTTGGGCTGATACCAATGGTGGTGCGGATATCCTAATTGCTGGAGTTGGTACCGGTGGGACAATTACTGGGATTTCGCAAGTAATTAAATCGAGAAAACCATCGTTTAAAACAATCGCTGTAGAACCAAGTGCCAGCCCGGTCTTATCCGGTGGTAAACCAGCACCGCATAAAATACAGGGTATCGGGGCTGGGTTCATCCCATCAATTTTGGATACAAAAATCATTGACGAAATTATCCAGATTAGTAATGAAGATGCATTAGAAAAAGGACGTGAACTTGCACGCGTAGAAGGAATTCCAGGAGGAATTTCATCTGGTGCAGCGCTAAAAGCAGCAATAGAAGTTGCTTCACGTGAGGAAAATATTGGTAAGCAAATCGTTCTAATTATTCCATCATTTGCTGAACGCTATTTATCTACAGCATTATTTATTAACCCGGATGAACAGTAATATGTTGGAGCTTATCCGTCATTATCAAAAACAAGATCCAGTACGCCCATCCGTACTGGAAGTAATTCTGGTTTATCCCGGCTTTCATGCCACTTTATGGCATCGGCTTAATCATTGGCTATGGAAACATAAATTCCGGCTAACTTCACGGATTTTTGCTCACTTAGCACGCTTTTTGACCGGGATAGAGATTCATCCGGGAGCAATCATTGGTAAAAATCTGTTTATTGATCATGGCATGGGAATTGTTATTGGTGAAACAACTGTAATTGGCAATAATGTCACGATATTTCATGGGGTAACTCTTGGTGGACTAGGTATTCCATCTACTGCTAATACCAAGCGTCACCCAACAATTGCTGATAATGTAATTATTGGTGCTGGTGCCAAAATTCTTGGCAATATCAAAATTCATTCTAACGCCAAGATCGGACCCAATAGCATTGTCATGCAAGAAGTTGCGGGTAATGTTACGATCAGTTCGCCTGTAGCCAAAGTCACCAAGTCAGTTGAGGACTGGGTAATTTGACTATTCACCAAAGAGCATCAGAATGATTGATGCAATTAGAAGAATACCCATCGTCACATTAAATATCTGTAGGTGGCGTGGATTATTCATATAACGGCGAACCGCAACTCCCCCCAAAAGCCAGAAAGCAATACAGGGAATCCCAACCAGCAGATAAATAAAACTAATAATAACAACTTGTGAGGTCATTGGCAAGTTTACTACGGTAAAAGCAGAAACAGCACCGATTCCCATAACCCATGCTTTTGGATTCACCCATTGAAATAAAACTGCCTTAAAAAAAGACAATGGATGATGTGCGGATTTAACGTCTTTTAGTGAACTACTAGAGCGGATTATCTGATAAGCAAGGTATAACATATAAATAGCACCAAGATATTTGATAACTTGATGTAAAATTGGAAACCTAGCAAATACCCCGGCAAGACCCATCCCGACCAGAAATACCATTGCTGAAAATCCAAACAATATGCCAAAATAGTGTGGCAAGGAACGCTTAACCCCAAAATTAATTCCTGACATCAATATCATCAGATTATTTGGACCTGGGGTTATTGAACTTGAAACACAAAATAATAATAACGAAAAATAATATTCCATTCCCTACCCTTTATTATCAACTATACTATCTTCCACCGGAAACATCAATAAATGTTCCGGTTGTAAAGGCTGATTTATCTGAAATAAGCCAATAAACTGCTTCAGCAACTTCCTCGGGATAACCACCGCGTTTTAGAGGAACTGATGAACTTAACCGTTCAACTCTTCCCTTTTCACCACCATCAGCATGCATATCAGTATAAATCAGCCCAGGACGAACTGCATTCACCCGAATGCCTTTATCCGCAACCTCTTTGGCTAAACCCATTGTAAAAGTATCTATTGCTCCTTTTGATGCAGCATAATCAAGATACTCATTAGGTGAACCCCAAATCGCCGCTCTGGAGGAAAGATTAACAATAACGCCACCACTACCACCTGCCATGGTGGACATTCTTTTAACTGCTTCTCTGGAGCAGATCATTGTACCAGTTACATTAACTGTAAATATTTTATTTATTCGTTCACTATCAAGCTCAGCTATACTACATTGGGTAAATAATATCCCGGCATTATTAACAAGAACATCAAGGCGCCCAAAGTCATGGTCGATAGACTCAAACATCTTGATTACCTGCTTTTCATCAGCTATATTGGCTCTAATTGGAATAGCATGACCACCAAAGTCAAGTATTTGCTTAACAACACTTCTAGCTTCACCCTCATTTTTATTAAAATTCACGCATACCCGATAGCCATTTTTTGCTAGAAGGATAGCAATTGCCCTGCCAATACCTCTACTTGCCCCAGTAACTAAAGCTATTTTTGACATTATCCACCTCTTTATCACTATAATAAATGATTTGGATTATACCAAAAACCATGTTATCAACAATAACTAATAAACAACTTTATTAGGCTCTCAGTAAATATAGTTTGATATAATTCCCCATGATTTTTTTAGCTACAATGATCCTAATGTAATTAAAATTCTTATTTGTCAATCAAAAATTTAGGGATATCGAACAATGAAAATCAAACTATTTTCTTTGCTACTCGCAACAATGACACTCTTTTCATGCAGCTCTGGAAGCTCTTCAGCGAATAATGGAACAAACGGTATATCTGGTGCATGGTTCTATATAGCTGATACCCAAGATTACTATAAAATCCCTGATTTCTGGAATCAAATTCCCCTAAATGATGTAAATGTATTATATGTTGGTCCAGGTGGAATACAAGATAATAATAAATTTGGTCTTTACAGCAGTGAATCTACTGGAGCATTATCTAACCGCTTTCAGTGGCTAATTACCAAAGCTAAACAGGATAACCCGGCTATCAGGATAATTATTTCACAATGGTGGGGCGAAGGTCAGGGAAAATGGGGAATGCCACTAGACACACTAAATTCTGAAACAGATATCAATGAATATGCTCAATCAGTAGCAAATTTTATTGAATACTATCAAACCTATGAAAATGGCAAATATGCTATTGATGGTTTTGATATTGATTACGAGAGTAATAACGTAATTGAAAAATTCCCCATCCTAGCAAATAAAATTCATGAAGCCTTGCAGCAACTATCAAATAAATATCATAAACCATTTTACTTTACCATTTCACCAGCAGATATTGAATACCTGACTACGCCATCATTAGCCCAAGTTGACTATATCAATATGCAATCTTATGCCGGAGGGCTCGATATTACACCTGAATCATATTTTGCCCTTGGGGTACCTGCAAATAAAATTTTATATGGAATTTGTCCGGAAACTAATTGTGAAACACCAAGCGCTGAAGAAGCTCTTGCTACTTATTATCAATATAAAATGGCAGGAATACACTTATGGCGTTTAAACTCTGATAATTACAAATACGAAATAGCTGTGCAACAGCAAATTTATACGGCACTTAATCCGTAAACAATTATCCAGTAGCTCATTTCTATGCACTATGTGCTAAAGTAATGATAGTTTAATAAATTTGAAACCAGTCAGTTACGACTGGTTTCATTATGTAAGATCGATTATTTTGACTTAATATTAAGCTTACTGGCTATATTTTTTACCACTTTTTCGACATTTTCAGGTACTACGCCAATTCTATCTGCCGTACGACGAACTGCCAGAGTTACCTGATCAAAATTGCTGATAGTAAATGAATATTTACTCAACTCATCAAGTGCTGCTTCGGGATCATAACCAACAACCATTGACTGCATCCGGATTATATTTTTCAAACGATGATCATCCCATTGTGGCTCCATCGCCCGAGCTTCATCAAGCAAAATCCGAGCAGTATTTTCTGCCAATGAGTTATTTCCATGTAATGATAAAGAAACAAACCGGAATAAAGCTTCAACATTATTACTAACAGGTAAATGCTGTTTAATTTCTGCTATATGCTTGGTATCAAGACGCTTACGATCAAATTGCGTTTGACTCGGAGTATAGCGTGGTTCCTTATCGGATGTTCCCCAGAATTTCTGTACCCAAGGATTTGACCAATAATTAAAAAACATTTGCTCCTGAAAGTTATCCCTGATATCCTGAAATGATTTGAGATAATCGGTTATCATGTTAGCCACTTGCCCTTGCAACTGGACAAATTTATTATCTGCGGCAACCTCGCTCCGATTATTCTGGATATTTGCAGCCAATGGCTCAAATACTTTCATCCATGGATTTACCATATCAGAAAATACAGTATAACTTTGTCTCAATGGTTTGAAATTTTTAGCTACATTGGCATAACTATCATTAGCAACCATTTTAAACCAAGGCTGAACAAAGGTTGAATAAAGGAAACTATTGGCTTCTGAGGCTTTAGCTACTGTAGCAAATGCCCGGTCATCTTCCTTACTATTGTAGCCAAGCTTCTTAACATCTTCAATTGTTCGTGGTTCATAACGCGACTGCAATGGCTCTTCCGATTCAGCACCTTCAGGTGTTTCCAGTACCAGCTCATATAGCCCTGGTGGCAACATATCAATAGTATCCATATTTTCAACAAACATCTCATCTTCACGTTTGCCAACCTTGGTTGCTGTAAATATTGCTAGATGCCCAACTTTTTTATTAAGACAATAAACAATAGTCTTACCCCTAGCTTCTATTTCTTTTTCATCATGATAAAGATCAGCAATCCAGCCCGCCGATTGAGCTGGTGGGCTAATATTATCACCATCGGATACAAAAGTAATGATTGGTGAGGTTATCATTCGCGGATCAAGGCGAATACCATCACTAGTCATCAAATTACCAGTGGTAAGCTCATTGCCAACAAATAATTTATCGACTAACCATTTGATTTCTTCAGTATTAAACTGGATAAAATCACCCCACCATTTTTCAAATTGCAAATAGCGATCACTTTCTTTATCAATATTAGCAAACAGCTCATATTGCTTAGTCCAAAGAAAATTAGCTGGATTTAGTAAATCAAAGTTAAGTACCAGATAGGTACCATCAAATTTACCCCCACCAAGATCACCAAGAAATGAATTTATCCATGACCCACCAACTAGCCCACCTTTATAGCGCATTGGATAACGCCCTCGTTCACCATTCCAGTATGAAAGTGGAGAACCAGCAATCAGAATTGGTCCAAAAATTTCCGGATGCTGCATAGCACTAAACATGGTTAGATAGCCAGCGGCACAATTACCAACTGTGCACATTTTCGGACTATGTGGATGAAGCTTAGCAACATGCTCGTAAAAAGCCAATTGCCCATGAATTATATCTTCATAGCTTTGCCCCTCCACTGGTTCTGAATTAAAACCGATAAAATAAACTGGATGACCATGCCTTAAAGCATTTCCAATTTCACTATCTTTTTTAAACCCACCAATTCCTGGTCCCTGTCCAGCGCGCGGATCTTGAATTACATATGGGCGCAATTTATGATCAGTTTTAACACCTTTGGGTGGCAAAATCTCAGCAAGCCAATAATTGATTGGTCGCTCAAATTTGCTACCATCCATGATGACCTTGTGCTCAAAATTAAGTACTGTTGCCGAATTATTATGGGTCATGTCCATCATTTGGTTACCACGCTTACGCATTACATCCATAAATAATACTGAGCGTTCAAGATAATCTTTCAGATAGTCATTAAACTCTTTAGCGGTTGTAGTTAATGGAAAGCTACCATTAAATTGTTGTAACTGGTTTAGCATTGTATCTCCTTCATGCTACTTTTATTTCTAAATATGTTATGTATTATGAACTATTTCAAGAGTGCTTCTAGCAATCATTAGCTCCTCATTTGTCGGAATAACATATACTTCTATTTTTGAATCACTAGTGCTAATCTTTACTGCTGCGCCACCGCCTACAGCACGGCTATTTGCTGATTCATCTAAGCTAACTCCTAGCCAGCCAAGTTTCTCACAAATGCGTTTTCTTAGTTTGGCATCATTCTCGCCAATCCCCGCAGTGAATACCAATGTATCCAAGCCACCAAGAATAGCCGTATAAGCACCCAGATACTTTAATAACATGTAATCAAATTTCTCGCGCGCATTAATTGCAGCTTCTGAATTACTATCTTCAATCACCTGCATGCTTTCAGAAAGGTTGTCAGAAAGAGCAAGTAAACCACTTTTTTTACTCAGCAAAATCTCAAGCTCTTGCGGAGTATAGATTTCTTTTTTAAGTAGATATAATAACGCATCAGCAGGAAAGTCGCCACTTCGGGTTGCCATTACCAAGCCTGTAATTGCACCGAACTGCATCGTAGTATCGACACTCTTATTATCAAGCATGGCGCAAAGGCTAGCACCACCACCAAGATGAGCAACAATAGCTCGTCTCGCTTGTGGCACTAATTTAGCTAACTGAGTACTAATGTAGGCGTAGGAAATACCGTGAAACCCCCAATGACGTACACCATGTTTGGTGATTTCATCGGGTACTGCATAAAATTCTGCTACCTTTGGCATAGTACGATGAAATGAGGTATCAAAACTAGCTGTCTGAATGATATTAGGAAATACTTTAGCCAATGCTCTAGCACCCATTACTTCAAAATGTTGGTGAGTTGGTTCAATTTCAGACAACTGCTCTAGATAATCAATGATCTCATTATCAAGCTTCACTGCATCCATAAATCTCTCGCCACCCGATACTACCCGATGCCCAGCATATTTGACTTCAAGATCAGGGAAAAGTTCTTCAAGCTTAGGTATCAGTAATGAAAGTGCTTTTTCATGATTG
>WBZO01002655.1_pt1 | contig 11627 bp, 11 predicted proteins | sample 5204261 | NCBI WGS metagenome assembly WBZO01 (sample SAMN12412400, study PRJNA552823) | activated sludge metagenome | isolation source: activated sludge from anammox sidestream of wastewater treatment plant... | place: USA: North Carolina | collected 2017-09 | reverse complement strand
ATTTTTGTTGCATATTTTTGCAGTGCCTAGAGTAGCGGCCTCAGGAATTTTGAAAGCTTCACGATCCATTCGCTTGATAAGTGTTGGAGTAATTACTTCTTTGCTAGCAATAATTGCAAAACTATTTGCTAGAGTAGGAAACCAGCGATCGCCAGCTTTATTCATCCAGCGGTATTTATAAATTTTTTTGGCTTCCTTAAATGGGGGGGTATAACTAAAGAATTTACCACCTTCAAGGTGAAAATTTAGAGTTTGTAGTTGATCTTTTAATTGACCAAGTTTTATCAATCTGGCATTTTTTAATATATCTATCCTTGATTTGAAAATGCCAAACCAGCTATGACGATTAAATGCTGTAATAATTAATTTTCCTTGTGGAGAAAGTATTCTATGAAATTCTTGTAGGACATGATGATAGTTATTGGTAAACTCAAGGACATGCGGGCAGACGATAAGGTCAATACTATTTGTGGCAAAAGGAATAAATCTTAAATCAGCTTTTATATCTATATTGATCGTATAATGATTCGGAATTTTATTTCCCTGTAGAAGGTTAATTTCTCCTAAGCCTATTTGTAGCGAGTTTAGGCCAAAAATACTGGGAACATTATTGTGCAAAAAAAACCGTTCCTTGCGTAAGATCTCTCTACCCATTGGGGTATGCAATAGCCAATGCTGTAATTGATGACAGTCATAATTTAAAGCCGATCCCATCTGATTGGAAAAGTGCTTTTGTTTCTTTGATGATTGAGGCATTGCTGGGTTACCAATTAGTTTCAATTAAGATTAAGAGGGTTATTATATCATTTCTAGTATTTAATAAAACTGAAGCTGTTGTAAAGCTTATCTTAAGCAAAGTATAATAGATCTTTTTCCTAACCTAAGAACAAAATGATTGGTTATGAAAGATGTCCAATGGAATCATTTTTATCTAGAAAGGGTAACGAATTCCTGCTTCTGCGCCAAAAGAGTTTTGATAGGTTTGCGTAGCGTAGGTACTGCCTTCCCAGTCTAATTCACCATAAAGAGTTAATTTATTCATAAAAGTATGGCTATAGGTAGTACTAACATGCGGGGAAGTATAAATACCCGTTTGCGAGCCATTCCCCAATTGATTCCATTGCTCCCACACAGATAATTCCCAGGTATCATAGTCATTAAACTTAAGCCCCTGACCAATAAATGTCCGAAAGTCCCAGCCACCATCGGTTCTAACTCGCGATCGTTGACCTACAAATTGGTAGAAAACATTACTATACTGTGTGTCCCAGCGTAGAAAATCTTCAATCCTTTGTGTTTGATAAGTAGGGTTATTATTACCGTACCAGATTATTTCTTCGACCCGAATAACATTTGCCAAACCAAAGCTGGTTCCGTATGCGGCTTGAATTCTAAAGAGTGAGAATTGGCTGTAGGTACTATTTGCACCAATTCCATTAATGTATGCTCCTTGCTTGATAGCTCCGCCCAATAACCAGCTATTACTAATTTTTTTATCCATTCCTAATTGTAAAAATTGGCTGGTATCACCAAATGACACACCATTTGCACTAGGGTCAAAATCAATTTCATAAACAATATATGGTGCAAGTGGCACTCCACCTGAGGTAAAAGCAGCTTCATCAATAAATAGCGGTGTATCGTATGCAGATGACTCACTAGTATTGTATTTGCCAATTGGTGGCGGAGTAAATAGACCATAGCGTTCAATTTTGATTGGCTTTTCCGGTTCAGCTGGAGGATTAATTGCTACACCAACTGAAACTCCATGTCCATCATCCATTAAGAGTGGTTCTTGCAAAATAGTTGGTGGTTTTGGAAAGTGATAGATTACTCCGGGAAAAGACTCAAAAACAAACCCAAAATCAATTGAAGATTCTGGATTCATCATGGTCTCTGTCACGTCAGCATGGCTAAATTCAATTTTTAAGACTATTCCCAAAACTAGCCAAAATACTTCTTTTCCCAGTGATTTAAAGATAATAATATTCCAAAAACAAACAATAGCAAAAATTTGATAAAAAATAGGAGTTACAAATTGATGGCAATTCAATTAGTTGAGTTGCCATCAATCAGTTGAACTTAATTAAGACGGCATTACGCGATGCCAGCGGCTTATCTTTACACTATGAAATAGTCCTGCTTTATTATATGGGTCGTTGCGTGCAAATTGTTCAGCATCTTCGCGGGAATCGCAGTCAATAATTAGCATACTCCCAAATACGCCGCTACCATCGTCAGTTAATAATGGACCACTCCCAATAACTCTGCTTGCTTGAGACTCTAGCCAACTACGGTGTTCTTGCCGATATTGTAGTCGTACTTCATTGTGTTCTGGCTTATCAATACAAGTAATTACATAAAACATGATTTATCCTTTTAAAGTTATTTATTATCGACTGTATGTAAATTTTGACGTTTCATTAATAAAATGATACCTAATGAAATAGCTGCTAAAATTCCTGCTATTAAAAAAAGTATATTAAATGCATTACTAAATGCACCAACAACTAGTTTATGTTCGTTCATTGGCAAATCTGTAACTATAGCTACTCCATTCTGTAATACCTTTTGAATAGTAGTGGTGTTTAGCCCGCTATTTAGCAATTGCCAGCTTAATCCGCTAGAGTAAACCATCCCAAATAAGACACCTCCAATCAAGCTTCCTAATGAACGAGCTAGACCAAGGGTGGCAGTTGCCGTGCCAATATTGGATTTATCAACACTGTTTTGAATAGCCACAGTCATCAATGGCATGATGACTCCAAGTGCAGCCCCTAGTAAAATTAGTGTTGGAATTGCAATTATTGAAACTAACAAAATATCATGTGGCCATGCCAGCATAAAATACATTATTGCAATAAGACTAACCCATAATAATAAACAGCTACGATAGCTCATGAATTTGGCGCTTAACCATCCGCCAAAAATTGGACCTATAATCATACCAATCTGAACTGGTTCAAGTAATAATCCTGATACAGTTGGACTTACCTCCATTACTAATTGAAAATATTGGGGCAGAAAAAATGTTGCGGCAAAAGAACTGATTGAGGAAATAAGTATTGCCAGAACTGAGATTGCAAAATTCTGATTATGAAATAATTTTAGTGGAATTAAAGGGTTTTCTACACGCTTTTCCTGTAAAATAAACATAATTAAAAATATTATTGCACCACCACACAACCCAATTAATTTTGGCGTTACCACCACACCCGAGGATGCACCACCACTAAATTGGTTAATTAAAAACAAAAGATCTATGATCCATAAAGTCAATAAAATTGCACCAATAATATCAACTTGTCTTCCTTGATTTATTGCTGGCATAGGTTTTAAAAATTTATATGCTAAGATCAAAGCAGTTACTACCAACGGTAGATAGATAATAAAAATCCAACGCCACGATAAATACTGTGCCACGATACCACCAAGCAGCGGTCCAATTAATGCAGCAAAGGCAAAAATTCCTGCTAGTAACCCTTGATACCAGCCCTGTTTCTCTACTGGCACAATTCTGCCAATTGTGATAAAAGCCAGTACCATCAATCCGCCACTACCAAAGCCTTGTAGTAAACGAAAACTAATTAATAGATAAACATTACTAGCCGTTGTACACAAGAGTGCCCCACACATGAAAATTAGCAGTGCAATTAGGAGCATTCGTCTGCTACCATAAATATCTGATAATTTTCCATAAATAGGAGCAGTTACCGTCGCGCCTAACATATACGCAGTCATAATCCAGCTTACACCAGTATTTTCACTAAACGAGCTAGCAATAGCTGGTAGGGCAGTTGGAATTGCTGCCATATCTAATGATCCCAAGAATAATGTCAATGCAATTGCGGTAAAAGCACCCCACAATTCACGTTTGGTGTAAGTCATGATAAGTGTTCCTTAACCTGCGGTATAGCCGCCATCCACATATAAGACATGCCCAGTATAAAAATCAGAAGCAGCGGAAGCTAAAAATAACAATGGACCTGCCAAATCTTCAGGTTCAGATAACCTACCTTTAGGCATTCGCATCAATGTTCCGTTTCGGACTTCTTTGGCAAAATCAGTATCTTCAAACATCCATGCGGTAAGTTTGGATCTAAATACCATCGGTGCAATTGCATTAACGGTAATTCCTGATGCGCCAAGTTCACAGCCTAATGCCCGCGTAATTCCATCAATTGCCGATTTCGAAGCGCAGTAAGCTGAATAGCCGTGTCCTGCACCTAAGATACCACGAATTGATGACATAAAAATGATTCTCCCACCATGCCCTTGAGCCTGCATCTGTTTTGCAGCTGATTTTGCAATTAACCAAGCCTGAGTTACATTTGCATCCATAACATCTAAAAATCGTTCTGTTGACATTTCATCAATCTTTGCTTTATCATTTTTTCCGGAGCCAACAATTAGAATATCAACTTTCCCAAATTTAGTGGTAGCTGTCTTAATGATAGACTCACAATTGTCCTCACTATTTGGACGTAATGCTACAGAATTAACCTCACCACCATAAGTTGCGCATTTGGTAACAACATTTTCTAATTCTTCCTTATTTCCTGCTGCTAAGACCAATTTAGCTCCTGCTGCTGCCATAAGTTCTGCCGCCATTGACCCGAATGCACCAGTTGCACCAGTAACAACTACAACTTTATCTTTCACTGAAAATAATGATAATGGATTGGTTAAATAATTCTTACTCATTTTATTTACTCTCTTTTTGTCTATAGTTTGGAGTAAAATTACCCCCAGAATTAGCGGGGGTAATTTCGCCTAGTTTACCTGACTGATCTCACATGAGCCGTAAGTTGGATTTACCATTACGTTATAGGTATGACCAGCACTTAGCGTAGTATATTTAAGGGTGCTATTACACTGTACGTATTGAGCTTTGGTCTTATTCTCATCACTGTATTTATTGATTTGAATCCCTGAGATTGTAAATGAGTCTGCATTGGCAAAAAATACATCTAGGTTATTACTATCTGTTACATATGATGAGGTCGTCGGGTCTTGAGATGAAGCCTTGGTACCCCAGGATTTGTTAGTGCCGGCTGCCAGAGCAATATCTTTACCAGTTGAGCTTAAGCCACCAAATTCATAATTTGCACCATTAACTTTAAGGCTGGCTGTGGCATATGGGTAGCTGCCAGTTCCATCTCCCGTATTAGATATTTGTAGAATAAAATACTTACTAGTACTTCCGCCGCCGCTACTTTCAGCTCCATAAATCATCGAGCTAAATCCGCCAGTCGTTGCATAACAATCGTAGTAATCTTTTGGATCATAATCGGTATTTAATGACCACATCATGACACCATCAAAATATTTATAATTAGTAGTGTCTGCAATCATTTCATCAATACTGGTTTTTAGCTGAGTCAAAATTGAACTTTGATTATATGAAGTCCCACAGCTAGACGCACTAGCACCCGGTGCAACTCCAAAAATATTTGCAGAGCTATACGCTCCTCCTGCATTAGCAACTGTTCCAACCACAAGGTTTGTAGCTTCTGGAATACATACACTAGTAGTAGAGCTGGCATAGGCTGAACAATCAGATTTAGTGCTATTATTTAAAGCTTTAGCAACTGCTTTAAAAAAGCCAACTTGGCTTTCCGCATAGCCATCGATTGTCCAGTTTGGTGTATTATAGGTTTGAACAAAAATATAATTAATATAACCGTTGGCAATGGCTGGAGTGTAATTGCTTTGATTCGAATATGGCGAGCCAGAGGTTAGTACCAGGTTGCTTGGGTTGCTACTATCAACTGTCGTGCCAGTTGAAAGATAGATTTGTGGTGCAGCACTTACCAGATAGCCTTTATCGCTAAACCCTTTGGCAATTGCGGTAATTTGATCGGCAGTAAATCCACCCTCTAAATCCAGATCTACACCATCGATTTTGCCATTGGTCAGGCTACTATTATATGCTTTTATTTGTGCATCGATATTACTTACAACAGTCGCCGTATCAGTCATGCTACTAGCAGTACCAGTCGCACCACCAATACTTAATAGATTGATTGTTCCTGCTGATTCACTATTAATTGCGGTTTGAATTGTTGATAAATAGCTTGAATTAGTTGACGAGCTACTCGTATCAGCAAAGCCAAAGATTATTACATTAGCCGCTTTATAGCCTGATGATTGAATCATTGATACTGCACCAGATGCTGACATATCAATATAGGCAGCCTTAATCATTGATCCCTGATTAACATTTACATTGGCAACTCCAACAACTGGTGAGCCAGCTAATCCAGTTGCGATTAGCTCTACCTGCCCATAACCAGCAGCTGATGAGGAGTTAATCTGTAATTTATCTACATCAGTTGACTGTGTGGTTAATTCTGCCGAAGCCAGCGGTGATAATACTTTGGTGATTAATCCCATTTGTTTTAAAGAAGTTGGACCTGTTACACTAACTTTTGTGGATATAATATGATTTGTATCCATTTCAAGAAGGTTTTCAGCCAGCTTAACCCGTGTTCCATCCGCCAATTCTGCGGTACCATCAGGTAAAAACTGAACTTGCGTCGCTGAAGAAGATGTGCCGGGTGTAGAGTTGCCAGAATTACAGCCAGCAATAATAATGCTACTTAGTAATCCAGACATCATTAAAACACGATTGATTTTATGTTTTTTCATTATTACTACCTCAAAAAATTTAACAAAGCAGATTATAGCCAAAGCTTGATTTATCTACAATCATCATTTTTGATGAGGTATGAAAGCCAAATTAGTTAGGCTATCTACAAATGCTATTTCAGATAGTAGTTATAAATTGTGTGGAATCTGACATAAGATATTGATAATTTTAGTGTCTTCCTCAGTCGTATTCTCAATTATAATAACTAGCTAGACCATTTGTGAGTATGATAATGCAATCTACTGAGATAGATAATAATTATGCCGATTACCTTCAAAATAAAATAATCCCTGATTTTAGAAAGATTATTGATAAGGATATTTATTCCTTGATCATTAATCAAAACCATCAAATTGAAATATGTACAGATAAATCAGCACAATCAGTTGGGTTAAACTCTTGGGAGGATTTGCGCGGTTTTTCGTTTGCGAATTTCAGCGATAAAGAAGCTGTTGCTAAAATTTTCAAAAAAGCTTATTTTTCGATACTTCAGAATGAAATTGAACCGTATGCGCGTAAGCTGATTACTTTGCAGCGAATAGTATTTGAGAGTTGTCGGGTAATTCAATTTATTGATATGCTTCCATATAATGATCAGTTTATTACTTACATCACTACTTATACTCCATTGTTACACCCAGATGGAACTGTTATTGCAATACAGTCTTTTTCAATTCAAAGCTATGTACTAAGATTTCAGGGACATATTAGTGATCCAAATAGTAGTAATCAGGCAGATCTAAAAGGTAAGTTTACAAATCGCGAACTGGAAATATTATTTTTATTAAGTAATGGTGCAACCCAAGATCAAATTGCGCAGATTCTAAATATTTCACGCGGGACAATAGCGGCGGTAGTTTCCAATCAACTGTGCCCAAAATTTAATATTGCTGGTGCTAATACCAAGTTATTGACAGAAGCAGCAATAAATGCCAGAATGTATAAAAATATTCCAGAGTCATTATGGCGACCGGCTCTGATTATCTTGAATCATGATTTGTCTGATATGCTTATTGGGTCGGAATTATAGAAACTTTTAACTGCTGATTTTTAGGGTGTTGATTAAAGCAAGGCAATTTTGCTTTTGAATAAGCTACAATTCGGGATTATTTAGTTCAATAAAACATATGATTTTAGATAAACATTATTTTGGTAATAGTGATACAGTTTTTCTGGCAGAGGACATCTTAGGGAAAGTATTAGTCAGAAAACAGTCCAATGGGTTAATGAGTAGGCAGAGAATTAGCGAAACCGAGGCTTATCATGGTGAAGAAGATAAAGCCTGCCATGCACGCTTTGGTAGGACAGCACGCAATCAAGTCATGTATCAAGAAGGTGGTGTCTGGTATGTTTATCTTTGCTATGGTATTCACTGGCTTCTTAATATTGTAACTGGTGAAAAAGATTTTCCTTCAGCAATATTGATTCGTGGGGTAGCTAATATAAGTGGACCGGGCAGAGTTACTAAAGGACTACAGATTGATAAAGCATTAAATGGACTTAGCGCTGATTATCATTCAGGTTTATGGATCGAAGATGATGGTTATATCCCGGATAAAGAAAGTATTATTGCTACTCCCCGAATTGGCGTTGATTATGCTGGTGAATGTGCTTTAAAACCATGGCGGTTTGTGCTTACAGAAAGATTTAGGAATAAATAGATGGCAAAGACAAAAGTTACTTTTGAATGTAGTGAGTGTGGTGAAAAACATAGCAAATGGCAGGGGAAATGTAATGGTTGCGGAGCTTGGAATAGTCTTATTGAAACAATCGATGAACCCGTAAAAGCCTCAGCTAATAGTAATCGTTTCAATGCACTAAATCAAGCCTCAACAGTGGTTAATCTGGATCAGATCAGTGCTGAAGATGTTGAGCGTAAGGCAACTAATATTGATGAACTTGATCGGGTTCTTGGTGGCGGCTTGGCGCGTGGGTCAGTAATTTTATTGGGTGGTGATCCGGGAATCGGAAAATCAACCTTATTATTACAGACATTGGCATTTATTGCTAAAGATAACAAAGTACTTTATATAACTGGTGAGGAGTCAGTCCAGCAGGTAGCTTTGCGTGCCAAACGACTTGAGATTCCAAGTTATCCTAATTTGCGTTTGATGTCAGAAATCAGGCTTGAATCAATAATTCCACAAATTGACCTCGAAAAGCCCGATGTGGTAGTTATCGATTCGATTCAGACGGTATATTCTGATATGCTTCAATCTGCTCCGGGCTCAGTGGCTCAGGTGCGAGAATGTTCCAGCATTTTGACCCGGCTTGCAAAAAGCCGCCAGATAATTGTAATTCTGGTTGGACATGTAACCAAAGATGGTGCAATTGCTGGACCACGAGTATTGGAGCATATTGTTGATACTGTACTTTATTTCGAGGGTGAGCAGCATTCAAATTTTCGGATGCTCCGTAGCGTCAAGAACCGCTTTGGTGCCGTCAATGAGCTTGGTATTTTTGCCATGACCGATAAAGGGTTACGCGAAGTTAATAATCCTTCAGCACTTTTTCTTTCTTCTTATCGTCATGATATTCCGGGGAGTTGTATTCTAATTAGCGAAGAAGGAACTCGTCCTCTCTTGGTAGAGGTACAAGCTTTGGTTGATCAATCGCATATGATGCCAGCCAAGCGCTTGGCTGTTGGAATGGATGGTTATCGGTTATCAATGTTAATCGCTATCATGCAGCGTCATTTGGGAATCCAGCTTTATGATCAGGATATTTTTCTAAATATCGTTGGTGGGCTAAAAATTACCGAACCCGCACTCGATCTGGCGGTTATTTTGTCAATTATATCCTCATTTAAGAATAAGCCATTGGTTGAGAAAATAGCTGTTTGTGGTGAGGTTGGTTTATCTGGCGAGATCCGTACGGTACAAAAAGGGCAGGATAGGATTAAGGAAGCTGTTAAGCTCGGATTTGTGAGAATAATTGTACCGAAAGCCAATCAACCAAAGGAAACATACAAGGGAGTAGAAATAATTCCGGTAGATAATTTGGTGCAGGTAGTTAATTATTGCTTTCGTTAAATAGGTATAATTTATGCAATGGTCGATAAAACGTTTGGCGTGGATTAAGGAAGTATGGTTATTAGTAAAGCCTTATTGGCAAAGTCCTGAAAAGAAGAAGGGCTTATTTTGGTTATTTTTAATTCTTGCCAATAGTGTTATCTCGGTATATATGTCAGTCTGGCTTAATCAATGGAATGGACTATTTTATAATACAATTCAGAACTATGATAAGGCAGGATTTCTTCATGCTTTGATAAAAGGTTCATTTATTATGAGCCTCTATGTTTTTGTAATGATTATTGGTTATTATTTTAGTTCCATACTTGAGATTAACTGGCGCAAATGGCTGACTAATTATTATTTAGAGCAGTGGTTTCAAAGTAAGGCATATTATCATGGGCGTTTTGTAACCGAATCTCAAGATAATCCGGATCAACGAATTAGTGAAGATATCCATCAATTTATCCAGCTAACATTACGCTTATTTATTGATTTTTTCCGTTCCTGTCTTACTCTCGGCTCTTTTGTGGTGATACTTTGGAAGTTTTCCGGGAATTTCAAATTTACCTTATTTAACCATCAGTTTTATATCCCAGGATATATGGTCTGGATGGCGATTCTTTATGCCATAGTTGGTACCTATATTACCTTTAAGATTGGTAACCCACTGATTAAATTAAATTATCAGCAGCAAAAATATGAGGCAGATTTTCGTTATAATCTGGTACGTGTTCGCGAGTACGCTGAGCAGGTAGCTTCATATAATGGGGAAGAAATTGAGCATAAGGTTGTTACCCGTGATTTTGATAATATTGTCGATAATTTTATGGCAAGTGTCAGGCGAAATTTAAAAATAAACCTGTTTAACTATGGCTATGGACAACTATCAACTATCATGCCAACCATTATTTCTGCCGGGCGTTATTTTAGTAAACAGATTACTCTTGGCGATATGATGCAGATTAATTCAGCTTTTGCGAGGGTTGAGTATGCAATTGCTTATTTCATTTACATTTATTCTGATATTGCCAATTTGCGTTCAATCATGAATCGGCTTCACGGGTTTAATAAAATGATAGCTGAAATTAATGCTGGCAAAATAGTTAAGATTAATCCTGATCAAGACTATTATCTGAAAATAGAGGATTTACAGATAGAAACACCCGATGGGAAAATCCTTATTCAGAATTTTGGCATGGAAGTAAATAATGCTGATCGGGTATTAATCCAAGGAAAGCCGGGAGTCGGAAAATCAACATTATTAAAGACGCTTAATCGTTTATGGCCGTACGCTAGTGGTAACATCTATTATAAACCCGGCTTGAAGAGTTTATTTATAAGTCAAAAGCCATATTTGCCCAAGGTGAATCTCAAAGAAGCAATATGTTACCCAAAGGCACATAATTTGCCAAGTGATGATGAAATTAGCCGGATTTTAATCCTATGTGATCTTGAAAGCTTAATTCCACAATTGTATCTGATTCATGACTGGGGAAGCCATTTGTCGCTTGGCGAACAGCAGAAACTAGCTTTTGCTAGGATAATAGTTAATCATCCGGATATAATTTATCTTGATGAGGTAACGTCTTCTTTGGATGAAAGAAGCGAAGCAGATCTTTATCAGCTTTTGAATAAGGCTTTGCCTGATGCATTAGTTATAAGTATTGGACATCGGAGTAGTCTCACCAAATTTCATAATCAGGTAATTAATCTGTAAGAGGCACAAGTAGCAAATAAGGTAAAATAACGCCATTAAATATAATATTTTTATAGGAATTATTGTCTTATGCGTGAAATTATGTTAGTATTCTTTGGTGCCGGAATTGGCGGCGTTCTCCGGTTTGTCTTAGGAAGTTTGGTCTATAGTGTTACTGGGCGAAATTTTCCATATGGTACATTGGTTATAAACCTTAGTGGTTCATTTATAATGGGGTTTTTATTTGTGCTAATTACCCAACGTT
>WBZO01003679.1_pt2 | contig 11630 bp, 9 predicted proteins | sample 5204261 | NCBI WGS metagenome assembly WBZO01 (sample SAMN12412400, study PRJNA552823) | activated sludge metagenome | isolation source: activated sludge from anammox sidestream of wastewater treatment plant... | place: USA: North Carolina | collected 2017-09 | reverse complement strand
GCGGCAGTACGGGGCGTGGAAGCACAAGGACTCGCCGGCGCTCTCGGCCATCTCGGTCCAGGTGGAGCTGTATCCGGAGGACCGACGGCTCGATGCCACGGGCGAGGCCACGCTCATCAATCGAAAGGCAGGCCCGATCGCGGAGATCGTGCTCTCGACCGATCCCCGCCTGCGGATCGATCGGCTGCAGGTGGAGCGTGGGCAGCCGGTCGGCGAAGACGCGAGACTTGGCGTCCGCACGATGCGGCTCGAACCGCCGCTGCAACCGGGCGAGCAGATCCGCATGCAGTGGCAAGGAGGCATCACCCACCGGGGCTTCCCCAACTCCGCCCCACCCGGCGACATCGTCGTGAACGGCACCTTCGTCGACCTGAGCAACGTGATGCCGCTGCCGGCCTACGACGTGGAGCGCGAGATTACCGATCCGGGCGAGCGGCGCGCCGCCGGCCTGCCCGATGCGCCGCCGCTGCCACGGCTCGGCGACCCCGCGTGGCTGAACTCGCTCGGCATGGGCGTGGATGGCCGCACCGACATCCGCATCGTGTTCGGCACGAGCGCGGACCAGACGGCCGTGGCCCCAGGGGTCCTCACACGCTCGTGGGAACGTGAGGGGCGGCGCTACTTCGAGTACGTGATGGAGCGCCCGGTCTGGCCGCAGGCTGCGCTGACCTCCGCGCGGTACGCCGTGGCGCGCGACAGCTGGAACAACGTGAGCCTCGAGGTCTATCACCACCCCACTCACGCCTGGAACGTACCCGTCATGCTGGACACGGCGAAGAAGGCGCTCGCCTACTTCAGCCGCGAATACGCACCCTATCCGCTGAGCCACTTCCGGGTCATGGAGTACCCGCGCTACCGGACCGCCGCCCGCGCGTTTGCCGGCGGGGTGGCGTACTCCGAGAGTGCGGGCTTCCTGACCGACCTCCGTACCTGGGCCCCGCTCGACTACACGACCATCCACGAACTGGCGCACCAGTGGTGGGGCGGGCTGGTCTACGGCGCGAGGATGCAGGGCCGGCAGGTACTGAACGAGACCATGGCGCAGTACTCCACGTTCATGATCTTCCGCGAGTACGAGGACCCGCAGTGGCTGCACCGCATCATGGCGGCGACGCTCGACAACTACCTGCGGCTCCGCAGCGCCGACCCGTCGCCCGAGCAGCCGCTGCTGTTCACCGAGGACCAGGGCAACATCTCGTACAACAAGGGGGCGCTCGTCATGTTCGCGCTCCAGGACCTCCTCGGCCCCGAGCGGATGCACCTGGCGCTGCGGCACTTCCTGGCGACGTTCGCGTTCAAGGGTCCGCCCTTCCCCACGTCTCGCGACCTCGTGGCCGAGATCCGGGCCGTGGCTGGCCCCGAACACCAGGCGCTCATCACCGACCTGTTCGAGCGGATCGTGCTCTATGACGTGAAGGTCGAGGACGCGGAGGTGCGGCCAGCGGGGAGCGGGTTCGAGGTGACGCTGCGCGTGGCCGCGCGGAAGTTCGAGTCGACAGGCGCTGGCGTGGAGACCGAGCGTCCACTCGAGGCGCCGTTCGTGGTTGCGGCCTTTGCCGGGCACGACCGCGACCTCGTGGCGCAGGCGCCGCTCGTCCAGGAACGGCACACGCTGCGGAGCGGAACGCAGGTGATCACCCTGCGGACCTCACGCAGGCCCGGCGTGGTCGCGGTAGACCCGTTCCACCTGATGATCGACCGCACCCCGTCCGACAACGTACACGTGATTCCCGAATAGCGCCGTGCCGCCGCAGTCGGAAGACGCTAGAAGGTCGCGAGCGCATTGAACGGCGACGCCGTGCCGCCCGGCACCTGGTAGATGGACCAGGTGAGCATGAACTCCCAGCGCTTCAGCCGCGCGGCCTCGACCGCCGCATCCTCGGTGTAGGCATCGTCGACGAGCGGCAGGCCGATGTTCACCTGCGTGAGCTGGTGGATGGGACGATTGATGCCCTGCACGCCGGAGGGCTGGACATCGTTCACCGCGTCGCTCGCGAGCAGCGAGATCTCGCGCGCCTTGAGCCACGGCAGCACCGACGCGTGCAGGCCGGCCCCGCCCTGTCCGTACGACCAGGGGCCTTCGGCGGCGCGCTTCGCCCACCGACCGGTGCGGATGATGAGCGCGTCGCCCGCGCCGATGCGCACGCCCGAGAACTTCTCCCAGGCCTCGAGGTCTTCCACGTAGATCGGCGTGCTCGGCTCGAGCCACTTCACGCCCTTGAGGAGCGGCATGTCGACGAGGACGCCGCGCGTGATGTAGCCCGGACCCATGCGGTCGGCAGCCGATTCGATGCAGCCGGCGGCGGTGAGCGTGAACGGGAAGCCGTTGTAGCTCACGGCCGGTTCACCCGGCTTGCGGCCGATGGGCCCCTGGTAGTGGCAGAGGGCATCCATGTGCGAGCTGAGCCCGTCGTGGATGGAGAGCGTGATGACATCGAGCGCGCCCTGCACCTCGCCCGTCACCGGGTGGATGCGCGCCATCCGGTGGAGGTTCTCGCCGAAGCCGCCCGTGTCCATGCCGGTCTTCTTGATCGGGTTGATCTGCAGCGTGACCGTCTTGGCCTCCTTGACCAGCGCCATGGCGGCCTTCGTCTTCTCCGGCGTGATGAGGTTCAGCATGCCTCGCTGGTCGTCCTTGCCCCAGCGGCCCCAGTTGGAGAGTTCCTTCTCCCACTTCTTGAGCATGTCGAGCGTGACCAGCCTCGACGGTTCCTGGGTGGACGGATGCGCCTTGAAGGAAGACCCTCCCTGTCCGCTCACCGTGCCGCCAGCAGCAAACAGGACACCGGTGACGGCGAGGGCAACGGCGGCCGATCGGGTGACGGACTGTCGTGACGTCATGAACTCTCCTTGGGTGGGTCGACCGGAACCTTTTACCAGAGCGGGGCGCGCCCGGCAACGACCACGCGTCCGGCCCGGCTGCCGGCACGCAGTGTGGCGTGGACGCGGCGCGGGAACTCGGGCATAGTCGGGACGTGCCGAGATACGTGGCCTTCCTGCGTGGCGTGATGCCGACCAACGCCTCGATGGCCGACCTCAGGCGGGCGTTCGAGCAGGCGGGGTTCGACGAGGTCCGGACCATCCTTGGCAGCGGCAACGTGACTTTCACGACCGCGTCCACTCCCGAGGCGAAGCTGGCGCGCGCCTTCGAGGCCGCCATGACGGACGCGCTGGGCCGCACGTTCCCGACCGTGATCCGCTCGACGCGTGCGCTGGAGACGATGCTGGCGGCCGATCCGTTCTCGGCGTTCGAGATCCCGGCCGGGGCGAAACGGGTGGTCACGTTCCTGCGAACGCCCCCGAAGCCGGTCCCGACCCTGCCGATCGAGGCCGACGGTGTCCGCATCCTCCACCTCGACGGCTGCGAGGCCTTCACAACCTATGTCAGCGGTCCGGCCGGACCGGTCTTCATGAAGATGATCGAGAAGACCTTCGGCAAGGACGTGACCACGCGCACCTGGGACACCATCCGCAAGTGCGTGAAGGCCTGAGCTAGAGCACCTCCGCCGTGGGCTTCGGATGCTGGTTGCTCGTGCGGAGCGGCAGGTCGACGATCAGCAGCGCGAAGACGAGCCCGAGCAGCGCAATGAGCGTCCCGGCGAGGAACACGTCGTGCAGGGAGGCGGCGAGTGCGCCCTTCACGGCGCGCATCACCGGCTGGAGCCGCGCGAGCAGGGCGGGGTCGGCCGTGCGCAGTTGCGCCGCCACCTGCGGGTTCATCAGCGCCTGCGGATTCGTCAGGGTGCTGGTCATCGCCGGCGGAAGGCCGGCGGTCACGTCGGTGGTCAGCCGCTCGGCCAGGCTGCTGCTGAACCGCGAGGTCATCACCGCGCCGAACGCGGCGGCACCGACCGATCCACCGATCGACCGCAGGAACTGCATGGACGACGTGGCCACGCCCACCTGGCGCACGTCCACGGCGTTCTGCACCGCCAGGTTGAACACCGGCATGGTCAGCCCGAGCCCAAGGCCCATCGTCACCATGTTGATCACGACGGTCGAGTAGGCCGTCTCGATGTTCATGCGCGAGAGCAGGAACATGCCGAGCACCGTGATGCTGACGCCGGCCACGCCCACCACCTTGTAGCGGCCCGTGCGCGTCATCACCTGGCCCGCCGTGATGCTGGCCACGATGAGCGAGAGCATCATCGGCGTGACCACCGCGCCGCTTTCGGAGGCGGAGCGCCCCACCACGCCCTGTATGAAGAGCGGGATGAAGAGCACCGACCCGAACATGCCGAGCGACATCAGCATGGCCGCGCCGGACGCGGACCAGACCACGCGGTGGCGGAAGAGCGACGGCGGCAGGATGGCGTGCGGGGTGCGCGTCTGCACGAACAGGAAGACCGCCGTCATCAGCAGCCCACCGCCAAGGAGCGACAGGATCTCCCACGAGCCCCAGGCGTAGTCGCGTCCCCCCCACGAGAGCGCGAGCAGCAGCGGCACCACGCCCATGACCAGCGTGGCGGCGCCCAGCCAGTCCACCCGGCGCTCGGTGTCGTGGCTCGGCACGATGTGCGGGAAGGCGAACAGCAGGATCGCGAGGGCCGCGATCCCGATCGGCAGGTTCACGTAGAAGCACCAGCGCCAGCCCGGGCCGTCGGTGATGAAGCCGCCCACGGCCGGGCCGATCACGCTGGCCAGGCCGAAGACCGCGCCCATGAGCCCGGTGGCGCGCCCGCGGCGTGCCGGCGGATACAGGTCGGCGATCGTGGTGAACGCCATGCCCTGCGCGATGCCACCGCCCACACCCTGGATGCCGCGGAAGACGACCAGTTGGATCATGCTCTGGGCCGCGCCGCAGAGGGCGCTGGCCGCGACGAAGATCACGACGCCCGTCAGCAGGAACGGCTTGCGCCCGTACATGTCGGAGAGCTTGCCGACGATCGGGACGACCACGGTGGCCGCCAGCATGTAGGTGGTGGTGACCGCCGCGTAGTGCTCGAACCCCTGGAGTTCGGCAATGACGCGGGGCATGGCCGTGCCCACGATCGTGCTGTCGAGTGCGGCGAGCAGCATGACCGCGGCCACGCCGATCGTGCTCATCAGCACGACGCGGGGCGGCAGCTCGTGTGTAGTCATGAACTACTTAGCACTACTAAATTATTGGGCGGGCGTCAAACCTCGACGGAGAGGGAGTGTCTCGGGACGACCCGGCAGCTCAGGCGGCGGGCGCCATGGCCGCGAGACGGCGGACCGTGGTGATGAGCAGCGGCACGTCCACCGGCTTGGGCAGGTGCTCCTGGAACCCGCTGGCCATCGCCCGTGCCCGGTCTTCGTTGCGCGCGTGGGCCGTGAGCGACACGGCCGGTACCGAGCCGCCGAGTGAGGCGGGCAGCTGGCGGATGCGCCGGATGAGCGAGTAGCCGTCCTCTCCCGGCATGCCGATGTCGATGAGCAGCACGTGCGGACGCAGGCGTTCGAGGCTGTCCTGTATCGCCTCGCCCGACTCCAGGGCCAGCACCTGGGCGCCGGCCTGCCGGAGGAGCGTCGACACCACGGTCCTCACGTCCGGCTCGTCATCCACCACCAGGACGCGCATGCCGCCGAGTCCGCCGGCGACTGAAGGGACGTCGCCGATCCGCCCGTCGAGCGGGTTGGCAGTGGCGGGTGCCCGCACGTCCGCGAGCGGCAGCGTGACGGTGAACGTGGCGCCCTGGCCCGGGCCGCCGCTGCTGGCGCTGACTTCGCCGCCATGCAGGCGCGCGAGGCTCTGCACGATGGACAGGCCCAGGCCGAGTCCGCCGTGGCGGCGGCCAACCGTGCCGTCGGCCTGCCGGAAACGGGTGAACAGGTGCGGCACGAACGCGGGCGCAAGCCCCTCGCCGGTGTCCGAGACGACCAACTCGGCGCGGTCGCCGCGTGTGGCGAGCCGCACGGTGATGCGGCCGCCCGGCGGCGTGAACTTGATGGCGTTCATTACCAGGTTGCTCGCGATCTGCTGCAGGCGACCCGTGTCGCCGTGCACGATCGGGACCTCGCCGTCGAGGCGGAAGTCGAGCCGCAGCTCCTTCGCATCGATGGCGGGCCCGACGCCGTCCAGGGCGGCGCGCACCGGGACGTCGAGGCAGAGCGGTGCCCGGTCCAGGTGCAGCGTGCCGGCCTGGATGCGCGTGGCGTCCAGGAGTTCGTCCACCAGGCGCACCTGCGCGCGGGCGTTCCGCTCGATGGTTTCCACGGCGCGCGGGAGGTCGGCTGCCGCCACGCGGTTCAGCCGGAGGATCGAGCACCAGCCCAGGATGGCCGTGAGCGGCGTGCGCAGCTCGTGCGAGAGGGTGGCCAGGAAGTCGTCCTTCAGGCGGGCGGCGCGCTCCGCCTCGGTGCGCGCGGCCCGTTCGCTGGCCAGCAGGTCGTCGCGCTCCGCCTCGGCCCGTTCGCGCCGCTCCACCTCGCGCGCGAACAGCAGCATGGCCACCAGCATGCAGGTGGAGCCCCAGATGGCGATCAGCGCGTTGAACGAGGGAGGCGGTGCCGCCCCGGTCATGACGAAGATGCGCCATGCCAGCATCGACAGCATGGCGCCGAGCAGGAAGAGCCAGGCACCGGCGGCGCCGCGGCGGCGGCCCAGGAGGACGGTGCCGTAGGCGACAGCGACCACCTGGAGCGCCGTCGCGAGGATCAGGAGTGACTGGATCATGGCGGCGCGGACTCCGGTGACAGACCGGTATTCTAACGGCAGCCCGTGCCGCGCCCGCGGCGATCGTTGCTGGAACAACTACAGTCGAGCCGGCCGGCTCGGCCGTCTCGGCGCGAGCGCGCGGCTGCCTGGGGCCTGCGCACGCCGCCGTCTTCAGGGGCGGGTCGGCGGCCTGTCGCGAGGGATCGCCCTCGCCGCGTGCAGACGCTCGGCGAGGGCCGTGAACGAACCGGTCGGTCCGGTCCACCGGAGCGCCTCCACCGACGTCAACAGCGGGAGGTCGGTGCGCAGCCTCGCGAGCTCTCGAAACAGCAGGGCCCGTTCGCGGTCACGCACCAGCGTGGCCGCCAGCGCGGCGGGCCGAGAGGCGTTGACGTGCCACGCGTGCCAGTCTGCGGGGATGTCCTCGATGCAGCCGAACTTCGCGAGCACGGCCGCGGCCGACTTCGCACCCCACCCCTCGAGCCCGGGATAGCCGTCCGACGTGTCGCCCACCAGCGCGAGGTAATCCGGGATCGACGACGGCGGCACGCCGAAGCGGGCGATGACACCGGCTTCATCCCGCGTCGTGCGCGCGCGCCGGTCCATCTGCACGACGCGCGTGCCGCTGACCACCTGCGCCAGGTCCTTGTCCGGTGTGCACACGAACACGCGTTCGACGCGCGGATCGGCCGCTGCCGACACCGCCGCGGATGCCAGGGCATCGTCTGCCTCGTACTCGACCATGGGCCACGTGACAACGCCCATGGCCTGCAGGGTCTCCTCGAGGAGCGGGAACTGCGAGAGCAGCGCGGGCTCGATGCCGGCGCCGGTCTTGTAGCCAGGCCACAGGCGATTGCGGAACGATTCGATGACGTGATCGGTGGCGACGCCGATGTAGGTGTGGTTCACCGTCATCATGCCGAGCAGCGACGCGAGCACGCCGCGTACAGCGCCCACCTCCTGCCCTTCGGCGTCGCGGGCGGGCGGCACGGCGTAGTAGTGACGGAAGAGCTCGTAAGTGCCGTCGATCAGGTAGACGTCCACGGTGCGGGTCCACCCGCAGCATAGCCCAGGGGCCGGCGACAGGCGATGGCGAGCTCCGGCCTGGCCTCGCCGGATCGGGCCTGGTTCTCTCTATGGCACCCGTTGGCGGCCTTCGGTGATGTCGAGCACGCAGGACACCGCCACCAGCCCGCACACGAAGACCAGGAACGCGCCCGCCATCAGCGGAAACGCCAGCCCCTTCCCCACGGCCCTGATCACGGCTCCTGACATCACTGGTATCAGACCGGCACGGACGACGTGGGTTACATGCTGGGGGCGGGCGGACTGGTGGCCGGGCGTCGTGCTCAGAGTTCAGACGTCGGCCTGGTCTGTTTACCCGGCCACACTGAGGCGGGCGTCGTGCTGGAGGCCGGCCGTAGAGCGCGGCGAGCGCCAGCGACAGGCGCAACCGGCCCGCAGGCGACCCGTACGCGCGGAGGGACGGCATTCCGTCTCGACGCGCAAGCCCAGGGACAGTGGCCGAGGAGCCGGTTCCCGCCGCGCGGCCCGGACGCGCCGGAGGCACGATGCCCCGCGCGCAGGCAGCGTCCGCAGGTTTCACTTGCACGCTACACGTGGCTCCGGTTTACTAGCCACCGACGGTCGGCGTCCCTGCCGGCCTCTCAACCTGAGGAGCCACATGTCCACGTCACGAATTGCACGCTCCGTTGCTGCGGCCGGGGCGACGATCGTCCTGGCCGCCTGCTCCGCGGGCGGCGCCGGCGAGCAGTCGCAGGCCCCCGCGGCAGCCGCACCAGCCGCGTCCGCCGGCAACACCATCACCGGCCAGGGGTTCCCGAACCCGGCCCCCACCGTCACCAAGAACTGGGGCCAGCTCCCCGCCGGCCGCCAGTGGGGCACCACCGCCGGCATCGACATCGACCCCACCGACGGCAACGTCGTCGCCTACGAGCGCTGCGGCGCCGGGGCGTCCGGCGGAGCGGGCGGTGGCGCGGTCGACTGCGAAACCAACGAGGTCGATCCGGTCTTCAAGTTCGACCGCAAGACCGGCGCAGTGCTCGCCAACTTCGGCAAGGGCGTGATGGTCACGCCGCACGGCATCTCCGTCGACAAGGACGGCAACGTGTGGGTGGCCGACTTCTCGGGCAACAAGGCCGGCACGAAGGGGCACCAGGTCCACAAGTTCAGCCCGAAGGGCGAGAAGCTCCTGAGCCTCGGCATCGCCGGCAAGCCTGGCAACGCCGACGGCCAGTTCAACCAGCCGAACGACGTCGTCGTCGGTCCCGACGGCAGCATCTATGTCGCCGATGGCCACGACGCGCAGGGCATGACCACCAACCAGGCAATCCAGGACGGCCTCGCGCGTGGCGCCACGAGCCGCATCAGCAAGTTCTCGCCCGATGGGAAGTTCATCAAGTCGTGGGGCAAGATCGGCACGAAGCACGGCGAATTCCGCACCCCGCACGCCCTGGTCTTCGACTCGAAGGGGCGCCTGTGGGTGGCCGACCGCGGCAACCACCGCCTCGAGATCTTCGACCAGGAGGGGAACTACCTCGAGTCGCGCTACCAGTTCAGCCGCGTGAGCGGACTCTTCATCAAGGGTGAGACGCTCTACGCCATCGACTCCGAGTCGGGCCCGCTGAACCACCCGAACTGGCGCAACGGCGTCCGCATCGGACCGGTCGACGAGGACCGCGTGGTGGCGTTCATCCCGCCGTTCGAGCGCGAAGACCGCAACCAGCAGGGCGTGGCCGGCGAGGGCGTCGCCGTGGACGCCGACGACACGGTGTTCGCGGCCGAAGGCCCGAACTCGTTCAACCAGGCGGGTGGCGCGTACACCCGCTACTCCAAGTAAGTCGTCGCGTCAGGCTCACCTGGCCGGGGCACGGACACCTGCCCCGGCCGGGCGCCTTCTCCTCCGATCCCATCCGCTCCCCCCGGCTGTCCCGCTCGCCTCGGCCGGTTCCTCGCCGGCATCGCAGATTTCGGATCGCAGATCTCAGATTGGCGTTTCGGCGGGCGCGCCAGCGGGATGTCGATTCCGGTCCCGCCCATTCGATCACCATGCAGGACACACATCACTGGAGGAGGAACCGGTGCGATTTCTGTCGATGATTCGACTCGAAGAGAAGGGTCAGAAACCCAGCGAACGGCTGATGCGCGAAATGGGTGTGCTGATGGAAGAAGCCATCAAGGAGGGCTACCTGATCCGCACGGCCGGGCTGCGCCCGACGAGCGAAGGGGTCCGGGTACGCTCGAACTACGGTGCCATCAGCCAGGTCGATGGCCCATTCGCGGAAACGAAGGAAGTGATCGGCGGCTACGCCGTCATCGAGGCCGAGTCGATGGCGCAGGCGATCGAGTTCACGAAACGGTTCCTGGCCGTCCACGGCGACGAGTTCGACCTCACCTGCGAGATCCGTCCGCTCGACGGCGGCGTCGAGTGGGGACCGGACGCGTAGCCTTCCGAAGTCAGCCCCCTTCCTTATACCGGTCGGTCACTGCGGGCCGGTGACCGACCGCGCCTCCCTCATCGCTCCCCGCATCATCGTTGCGCCAACAGCGGGCGCAACCGACGCCGCGTGCACGACAGCCAGCCTCAACACAGCTATATCGCGCTGACGTCCGACACGGCGTCGCGACCCTGCGCGAATTAATCCCCGACCCGTGTGGGCTATTCCGCACGAACCGCATCCGACTATCGGGGTTCTCCCTGACACCCTGTGAAAAAGGGCACAAACTCGTCTGGCCCACTCTTTGCGATTCCAGTGCCGAACCAACGAAGCTGCCGGACATTCGGCGCCGCACGTTCGGCCCCGCCCGATACGTGTGTCCCGTCGCGCGCTTCCCCGCATCCGCAGCGCCTGCCGATGCCGTGCACCTGTCCTGTGTGAAGAGGATTCGATGAGCCAGACCGTACGCTACGACGACCGCACCCCGCGGCTCTTCTTCATGGCGGCTCTGCTCTGGGCCGTCGTCGGCATGCTCGTCGGCGTGCTCATCGCGGCCATGCTGTTCATGCCAGGCCTGAACCTGGCTCCCTACCTCACCTTCGGCCGGCTGCGGCCGCTGCACACGAACGCCGTCATCTTCGCGTTCTGCGGCAACATCATCTTCGCCGGCACCTATCACTCGATGCAGCGCCTGCTGAAGACACGCCTCTTCAGCGATGCGCTCTCGACGCTGCACTTCTACGGGTGGCAGCTCCTGATCGTGGCCGCGGCCCTGGCGCTCGTCACGGGGAACACGCAGGGCAAGGAATACGCCGAGCTCCCCTGGGTGCTCGACATCGTCATCGCCGTGCTGTGGGTGACCTTCGCGGTCAACTTCTTCGGCACCATCGCCATCCGCCGCGAGAAGCACATCTACGTCGCGATCTGGTTCTACATCGCGACGATCGTCGCGGTGGCCATCCTGCACATCGGGAACAGCATCGCCGTCCCGTACTCGCTGCTCGGCAGCTACCCGGCCTACGCCGGCGTGAAGGATGCGCTGATGCAGTGGTGGTACGGCCACAACGCGGTGGCGTTCTTCCTCACCACGCCGTTCCTCGGGCTGATGTACTACTACCTCCCGAAGGCCGCCGACCGCCCGGTGTTCAGCTACCGGCTGTCGATCATGCACTTCTGGTCGCTGGTCTTCGTCTATATCTGGGCCGGTCCCCACCACCTGCACTACTCCGCCGTGCCCGAGTGGGCGTCCACGCTGGGCATGCTCTTCTCGCTCATCCTGTGGATGCCGTCGTGGGGCGGCATGGTGAACGGCTTCTTCACCCTGCGCGGCGCCTGGCACAAGCTGCGCGAGGACCCGATCCTCAAGTTCATGGTGGTGGCGGTCACCTACTACGGCATGTCGACCTTCGAGGGGCCGATGATGTCGATCAAGTCGGTGAACGCGGTGTCGCACTACACCGACTGGACGATCGGCCACGTTCACGCCGGCGCACTGGGCTGGAACGCCTTCCTCTCCTTCGGCATCCTCTACTGGGTCGTCCCGCGCCTCTGGA
>WBZO01006262.1_pt1 | contig 11633 bp, 8 predicted proteins | sample 5204261 | NCBI WGS metagenome assembly WBZO01 (sample SAMN12412400, study PRJNA552823) | activated sludge metagenome | isolation source: activated sludge from anammox sidestream of wastewater treatment plant... | place: USA: North Carolina | collected 2017-09 | reverse complement strand
CTTGCGGGTTCGGGGCATTGACTCTCCTTCATTTTCAATGCCGCCCACCATCTAAGAGAAGGCCGTTTTTCTGTCCAAAAAACGGGGTCCACTACAGAATGGGTCGGTTTGCGGCGTTTTGCTGTAGAACCATCGGCCAGTGAAGCGATCCTTCGACGAGAAGTTGTGATCAAGTCTCGAGACGAATTGATCGTTGCCGCCACTGATCGTCTGCTGGTTGACGTAGTTGATCGCTGTTCCCGTGGAAGCGTTCGGAAGGGGAATGAACTTGTCCATGACATTCTTCGAGATCGAATGGATCCGGTTGGCCGGTATCTGGTTTCCCGGGAAGCAGCCTCGGGTGTCGGTGGCCGAGCAAGGAAGCCCAGTCAGTGGGTCGCGAATGAGTTTGCTGAAGGTGCCGGCTCGCATCGCGGCTGTGGGCACGCTCTGACGGCTTAGAGCTGACGATGAGTTCGAGTTGCGCTGTCTGGTGCCTTCATATCCGATGAAGAAGAACGTGCGGTCTTTCCCGTTCATGACCTTCGGAATGACCACTGGGCCGCCTCCCGAAGCGCCGAACTGATTCTGGTTGTTTTGCCCCCTCCTAGCTCCAAAGAATGGCCTGGCGTTGAGAACCGTATTGCGGAGGAACTCCCATGCGCTTCCGTGGAGTTGATTAGTTCCAGAGACGGTGACTACGTTCACGATGGATCCTGCGTTGCGGCCATACTCCGCGCTGAACATGCTCGTCATGACCTTGAACTCCTGCAGGAAGTCAGGACTCGGAGCGCCGATCCCGGTGTTGCTGTTGTTCAGCGCATTGAATGCCGGCAGCCCGTCGATGAGGAGGTTGTTGCTGCCCGCGCGCATCCCGTTGACATTCGGATTGATGTTGCCAAGCCCAGGGCTGTCTGCATTGTTCAATGCCTGAGAAACACCAGCCGTGAGCCCTAGCAGGTGCGTGTAGTTCCGGGTGGAAAGCGGAATGGCGCGGATGCTCGATCCCGGGATCACGCGCCCCTGTGTCGATGTCTCCGTCTGAACCAGCGACGTTTCCGACGTCACTGTCACCACTTCTTCGAGACTTCCCACCTTGAGATCAAAATCGACTGGAATACGTTCTGTGATCTGCACTTGGACATTGTTACGGACAGAGCGTTGCATTCCCGGGTGCTCGGCAGACACCGTATAGATTCCGGGCGGCAACAGCGGTACAACGTAGGCACCCTCATTGTCGGTGGTGGCGGTTCGGACAGCGCTTGTCGAGCGCTCAGTGACTGTAACTTGCACCCCAGGCACTACCGCGCCACTTGCGTCCCTAACCGTTCCGAGGATGACGCCGGTAGTTTCCTGGGCAAGGAGCGGAAGGCTCAACGCAATCGTCAAAAACAACCATCGAATTCCGGAGCGGGCGCGCATGACCTAACCTCCCGGTGTTCAGATCTTCGAACAGGATCCGAACCTGGGGCGATCATACTAGGCTTTCAAGTCGGACTTCAAAGACTTCATTCGACACGAATTCGCACACGGACTTGCACGCAGACCCGCGCGTCGGATTCCCACATCTTCCCGCCTGCGGCTGCTTGCGCTGGCGTCATAGACTCAGAGTGGAGGTTTCCATGGCCGCATTTCGATTCCTGGCCGCCTCGCTCACACTCATCGCCGCCTGCGAGCAGACTAGAGCCGCCGCAGCGCTTCAGAACCTGATGGTCGAGTACCGGAATACTCCACTGGGAATCGACGCCGCCAGACCGCGGTTCAGTTGGCAGATGGCCGCCACTGGCGGCGAACGCAACCATCGCCAGACGGCCTTCCGGATCGTTGTAAAAGATCCCCGCGGCATCACGGTGTGGGACACCGGCCGTACGGAAACCGCAACTTCCCTGGGCGTTCGATACGCGGGCAGGCCTCTCGAGCCCGCCACGCGCTACGTCTGGACAGTCGACGTCTGGAACCAGGCTGGCGCGAAACTCGCCGCCGCGTCCTGGTTCGAAACCGGCCTTATGGACCCGTCTCCCGACGCTCCCGCCTGGGCCGGCGCCAAATGGATCGGCGGCGGCGACGCCGATCTCGTTCTCTACGCCCCTTACCTCGCCATCTTCGACCTCAGTTACGCGGTCAGCATCGCCCCGGGCAGCACGCGCGCCAGTTTCGTCTATGGCGCGAACGACTCCCGCCTGATGGACCGCAACAAGAACCCCTACCAACTCCGGAATGACAGGGACCGGAGCTACATCAAGCTCGAACTCGATGTCTCCGGTGTCGGCGCTTCGCCCGCGGGCAAGGCGAAACTGCACGTCTACCGCGCCGGCTACAAAGACACGGACACCGCGGCAACGCCCTTTCGCACTTTCGAAATCGCAGCGGATGTCATTCACAACGCCAACAAGCACGAAGAGCACACCATCGGGATTCAGAACGCCTTCGGCCTGATCACGATCACCGTCGACGGCAAACCTTCATTGACTGCGGCCGGCGGCCCGTCCGTCCGCCCGGAACCTCCCGGCGGAGGTGGCTTCGGCCGCATGGCTGCGCCAAACAGTGTGAACCTTAACCCCCTCGGCGCCGGCGGCAACTACCTTCCCTTCGGCCTGCTCTGCGAGATCGGTTTCTCCGTCGGACCAGGCCAGAACGCCTCCTTCCGCGCCGTCACCGTGAGGAACAACCGGGCGCCCAACAACATCCTCTTCGCTGAAGACCTTGCCGCCACGCCCTATCGCGGCATCTTCGCTGGCCTCGTGAAACCCGGATCCGGACTCTCCATCCGCGACGGCCGCTACTATCTCGCCGGCGGCTCCACGGGCTGTTTCGTTGTCCGCGACCCCAGTCGCAACTCCGCCCCGATGCTCCGCGCAGTCTTCAAGACGCCGGCCAAGCCCATCGACCGCGCCCGCCTCTACGTCACCGCGCGAGGCGTCTATGAAGTCTTCCTCAACGGTGAGCGCGTCGGCGCCGACCACTACAATCCCGGCCTCACCCAGTACAACATCACTCACCTCTACCAGACCTACGACGTCACCCGCATGATCCGGAGCGGCGCCAACGCTATCGGCGCCTTGCTCGGCGAGGGCTGGTGGAGCGGCCTGCTCAGTTTCGGCACAAGCTGGAATCACTTCGGCGACCGCCAGTCGCTGCTCGCCAGGCTCGTCATCACGTACAAGGACGGCGCATCAGACACAATCGTCACCGATGACCGCGCCTGGAGGTTCTACAATAATGGCCCGCTCGTTTACGGCAGTCTCGACTTCGGCGAGATCTACGATGCGACCCGCGAAGGCGCGGTCGCCGGCTGGTCCACCGCCGCCTATGACGATCGGAACTGGAAGACTGCGGCTGTCGTGCCCCTCGCCGGTACCGCGTTCTCCGGCATGGAAGCCGGCCGGCCCGGCGCGCCGGGCGTGCCGTTCGCCTGGGACAAGCTCAAACTCACCGGCCAGATCGGCAACAACGCCGGTGTCTTCCGCACGCTGACCGCGAAGAGCGTCAAGGAGGTCCGTCCCGGCGTCTTCGTCTACGACATGGGCCAGAACCTGGTCGGTGTCCCCAGGATCGCCATCGCCGCCGGCATCCCCGGCCGCCGCGTCACCCTCCGCTTCGCCGAAATGCTCTATCCGGATCTGCCCGAGTCAGGCGGCAACGTCGGCATGATCATGACCGAGAATTACCGCGCCGCCCTCAGCACCGACGTCTACACCATGAAAGCCGGCTCACAGACGTACCAGCCCCGGTTCACGTCCCACGGCTACCAGTACGTGGAAATCACCGGCCTCGATAAGCCGCTTCCGCTCTCCGCCGTGCAGGGCGTCGCCATCAGCTCAGTGCTGGAACTGACTGCGGACTACAAGACCTCCAACGAGAAGGTCAACCGCCTCTGGTCAAACCTCGTCTGGTCCAACATCGACAACTTCCTCACCATTCCGACCGACTGCCCCCAGCGCAACGAACGCATGGGCTGGTCCGGCGACATCAACGTCTTTTCCGGCACGGCCGCCTACGTCTCCAATGCCGATCAATTCCTCACCCGTCATATGCGGGCCATGCGCGACGTTCAAACGCCCGGCGGCCGCTTCACCGATGTCGCGCCCGTCGGCGGCGGCTTTGGCGGTGTCCTCTGGGGCAGCGCAGGCATTGTCGTTCCCTGGGAAGTCTATCTGCAATACGGTGATATCGGCCTGCTCGAGGAACACTATGACGCCATGAAAGCCTACATGGCCTACCTCGAAACGACAATCGATCCGAAAACGGGTCTCATCGCCGACGCGCAACTCGGCGACTGGCTCGGACCCCAGAACAACGCGCTCGGCGCCGCCTTTCTCGCCACCGCCTATCACGCCTACGATCTCCGCATCATGGCCCAGACCGCTGAAGTTCTGGGACTCTCCGCGGACGCTGCCAGGTTCAAGACCCTCTACGAGCAACGCCGGGCCTTCTTCAACAGGACCTTCGTCAATGAGGAGCACAAGACCCTCGCCCTCATCGGAGGGCGCGGCATCTTCGGCGGCGGAGGCCGGCCCGGCGGCTCGGCTCCGCCCCCGCCCGAATTCAAGCTCGCCGACACGCAGACGTCCTATGCGGTCGGCCTCGGCATGGGTCTGTTCACAGACGAACTTGCTCCCATCATGGCCGCGAACCTCGCCGCCGCCGTCACCCGCGAGAACAAGGACGATGGCGGCGTCATCCGCCCGCAGTACTCCCTTATGACCGGCTTCATTGGCACCGCCTGGATCAGCAGAGCTCTCTCCGATCACGGCCGCTCGGACCTTGCCTACCGCCTGCTCCAAAACAGTCGGTATCCCTCCTGGCTCTACCCCATCGATCAGGGCGCCACGACCATCTGGGAGCGCCTCAATGGCTACACCGTTGAAAACGGATTCGGCGGCAACAACAGCATGAATTCCTTCAATCACTACTCCTTCGGCGCTGTGGGCCAATGGATGATGGCGCACTCGCTGGGCATCCAGCGGGGCGAACCCGGCTTTGGAAAGTTCATCCTCCGGCCTGAGCCTGATCCCACTGGTGTGATGACCTTCGCCGAAGGGCACTACGACTCCATGTACGGCCGTATCCGCAGCGCCTGGAAGGTCGAAGCCAAAACACTCACCTATCGCGCGACCGTACCAGCCAACACCACCGCCACGCTCTATCTGCCTGCGCCGGCGTCCGCCGCCGTCAGGGAAGGAGGCAAGCCCGCGGGCGAAGCCGCCGGCGTGAGGTTCCTCCGGCATGAGAATGGCCGCGCAGTCTACCAACTGGGCTCAGGAAGCTACGTTTTTTCCGTGCCTTATTGAAATCCGCCCACCGCCCTCGCCGGCGACCTCGGGCCGCCGGCTGGGGGCAACGCGTGACCGCGCCGCCCGGATCGGACAGATCCTGATAGCATGAGCGGTCGGTTTCCAATGTCACGCCACCTCTTCGCCACCGCCTTCTTTCTCGCGTGCACGCCGGCCGCATTCCCTGTTCCTCCCGCGGAAATCCTGAACATGCTCGACCGCAGCCGGCCCGAGCTGCGCCCCATCGCCAACCTCCACGATCTGGCCCGGTACTTCCGCCACCGGGCTCGCCCGATCTACAGACTCTCCGCGAAGACCGTGCCGCCGGACACCGAAGCTGCGGACCGCGTCCTCCGCCACGAGTTTCGCAGCATCGGCATCCCTCACACCTTTGGCCCGCGCATCGACTGGGCCTTCGACAAGACCGCCGCAGGCGGACTGGCCCCCAACAATGAATGGACCTGGCAACTGAACCGCCACGCCGAGTGGCTTGCGCTCTCGCGCGCCTACCGCGACACCGGCGATGAAAAATACGCTCGCGAGTTTGTGGCCCAGATGACCGCCTGGGTCAGGGACTGCCCCAAGCCGGAAACCGCCGGCAACGTTCCACGCTCCGCCTGGCGCACCATCGAAACCGGCATCCGTGCCGCGCAGGTCTGGCCAGACCTCTGGTTTCGCTTCATCCGTTCGCCGGCGATGACCGATGAGGCCCTACTCGCCTTCCTCGGAGCCTACATCGACCATGCCCGCCATCTCATGGCCTTTCACACGACAGGCAACTGGCTCGCGATGGAAGGGAACGGCCTCTTCCACACAGGCGTCCTCTTCCCCGAATTCAAGGACGCCGCCGCATGGCGCGACGCCGCCGCAAGGTGGATCTACGCCGAACTTGACAATCAGGTCCATCCCGATGGCGTGCAGATCGAGCTCGCCAGCGGCTACCACCATGTCAGCCTCAACAACTTCCTCCAGGTCTACCGCATCGCGCGGCTCAACAATGTCACGCTCCCCGCCGATTTCCTGAAGCGCCTCGAGAAGATGTATGACTTCGACGTCTACGGCGCCACTCCCGCCCGCCGCCTCCCCGGCGTCCAGGACGGCAGCTACTACGACGTCCGGCCCGCGCTGCGCGAAGCCGCCGAACTCTACCCGGAACGCCCGGACTTCCTCTGGTATGCGACCGATGGAGCGCAGGGTAAGCCACCCGCCGAGCTGAGTCACGCCTTCCCCTATGCCGGCTACTTCGTTCAACGCTCCGGCTGGGACTCAAACGCCCTCTGGCTCTGGTTCGACGGCGGCCCCTTCGGTTACGGTCACCAGCACGAGGACAAGCTCCAGATCCTGGTCGAAGCCTACGGCAGGAGTTTCCTGGTCGATCCCGGCAACTACACTTACGAACGTTCCAAGTGGCGCTCCTATTTCATCGACTCCCCCAGCCACAACGTCGTGCTGGTCGATGGCCAGCCGCAGCGCCGCCGAGGAGCGCCCAGCCGCATGGATTACGTCGTGAAGAAGCCGCTACCCCACGTCTGGGCCACCAGCCAGGCGTCCGACTACGTCGAAGCCACTTACGACGAGGCATTCGGCGGCAGTGTCGGTAGAAACGTGCGGCACACCCGCGCGGTTCTCTTCATCAAGCCGGATTTCTGGGTCATGCTCGATCGCCTCGACGCCGTCGACGGCAGGGAACACACCTACGAAGCGCTGTTCCACTTCGACTGTCCCGTGAAGTCGGACGGGCTGCGTGTGCTGACGCAGAATCCAGGCCAGCCCAACCTGACCGTGTTGGCTCGTCCCGCCGAATCCCTGAGCGTGCAGATCGTCGAAGGCCAGGAGGACCCCGTCCAGGGCTGGCTCACCAAAGGCATCAGTGCTGTCCGTCCGGCCCCGGTCGCCATCTATCGGGCGCAGGGCAAGACGGTTCACCTGCTCTACGTCCTCGCTCCCGCGCCCGCCGGCGCACGCGACCCCGTCAGCGCCGTGGAACCGCTTGGCGCCGATCCCGCCGCCGCCCGCATCCGCTTCCACGGTCGACGTTCCTACGAAGTCCGCTTCACCCCCGGTAAACCCGCCACTTGGAAGTAGAATGTGGGACAGACGCTTTGCCAGCGGCGGCCTCTCAGGCCGCCGGTTGATTCCGGGCCTGCTCCGTGCGTGTGAGCCGGACCCGCCAGACCGATCAATTGAACGGAGACGCCATGATTCACAAGTACATCCGATCGGGATTGCTCGCTGCAATTGCCGCGGCGGTCTTTATTCCCGCGTGGGCATTGCAGCCGCCGCCCGGCGCCGCCAAACCGAAACCGGCCGGCCGCGGACCTCGCGCTGCCATCGCCGACGACAATTCCGGCTTCACACCCATCTTCGACGGCAAGACCCTCAACAACTGGGACGGCGAACCCGGCTTCTGGCGGGTCGAGGATGGCATCCTCACCGGAGAAACCACGCCCGAAAAGCAGCTCAAGATGAACACGTTCATTATCTGGCGCGGCGGAACGACGGCCGATTTCGAATTCAAGGCTGAGTTCAGACTCACGGAGACCGCCAACAGCGGAGTCCAATACCGCAGCACCGCCCTGCCCGGCGTCGGCCCGTTTGTCCTCAAGGGCTACCAGGCCGACATGGACGGGAAGAGCAACTTCACCGGCATGCTCTATGAGGAGCGTGGGCGCGGCTTCGTGGCCCCGCGCGGCCAGTTCGTACGCATGGCAGAGGGCGGCGTTCCCAAGCTCATCGGGAGTACCGGCGAGGCCGATGCCCTCAAATCCCTCATCAGAATCGCCGACTGGAATCAACTCCATATCATCGCCCGCGGCTGCGTGATCGCCCACGTCATCAATGGCCGGGTGATGAGTATGTGCATCGACGAGGACTCCAACGGCCGGGCGATGGAGGGACTCCTCGGCCTGCAACTCCATGTCGGTCCGCCTATGAAGGTCGAGTTCAGGAACATCCTGTTGAAGAAGCTCTGATTCGCATGGTTGCGGCTTGCATGCGCGAACCGACAGCGACGTCAGGCAGTGAGGGAGAGGGCGAGAATGCCGGCCGGGAAACAAAGCCCGACCGGCCGTGATTCCCGGCTCTTCCACATCCTGCCCGCATCCCGCCCGGATTCGCCAGGCCGCCGCCCGCCACCCTCGGACAGCGCCAATCGCCTCTCCCGGCGTCTGGCGTCGCTCCTCATCCTCCTCGTCGGCGCAGTGGCCCCGCATGGATTGCCGGCCTTTCTGCTCCTCCTCCACGGACACGCGAGATCCACATCGAGGCATACCGCTATGGTTTCAGCCAGGCCCGGATTCAGGTCAATCGCGGGGATCGTCTCCAGCTCACCTTCTCGACGCGCGATACCGGCCAGAGCTTCTTCCTCCAGGACTACGGCCTCAACGTCTCGATCACTCCGGGCCAGAGACAAGTCCTTCTGCAGCGCCTCGCCGGCCCCGCCGATCCCCCTGTCCTCGACGATGTGGTCGAAATCGACGCCGGACTGCCCGGCTGGCGCGGTTGCTCGTCTCGAAATCGACCTTCCAGAACCATACCTACAACGGCCCATTGCACGGAACCGAGCGCGGAGACCTGATCGTCGCCCCCAACCTCCTTCACCATGCCGCCCTCGGACTCCTGGCCGCCATCCCCCTTGCCGGCCTGCTCCTGGCACGCCGCCGCAACCTGTTTGTGATCTTCCCCTGGCTTAAACGCCTGCTTCGTGCCCTTTCATCCCAGCTCAACGTCACGCTGCCGATGCTTGCGGTGTGCTGGTTCATCATCCTGGCCGGACTGTTCGGGACAAAAGTCGCTGGACGAAACGCAGTCCGACGATCATCTGGGTTCTCTGGCTGTCCGTGCTCGTCATCCTGCTGGTCCCCGTCGGCGGCCGCTTCTGGTGTACTGTCTACCCTCTCCCAATCGCGGCGACGGCGAAGCCTGGCAGGCGATCGTCATGTTCGCGCTCGCCTGCCTCTAATGCTTCGTCAACCTCGGTCCATGAGACCGGCTCCGCGATTGGATCGACATCGTCGACCGGCGAAACTGGGGCTCCTTCTGGTTGTATTCGCTCTTCGTGTGCGTCGTTTGTCTCGGGGTCCTGCCCCTGATCTGGTTTCTGGCCGTCCTGGCCGGCATGGCCTTCGGCGGAAGACGCCTGGACGCCGGTAGCCATTTCCGGACAACAACTGCGGCGCTCGTGCCCATCGGGTTCGCCTGCTGGATCGCCTTCGCCCTCGCGAATCTCTCCTGCATGCTGACTTCCTGCTGCAGAGCCTCTCCGATCCCTTCAACTGGGGCTGGAACCTGCTCGGCATGGCGGGCAGTCCATGGCATATCGTCTGGTCGCCGGCCATTCCCTGGCTGCAGTCCACCTGCCTCCTCACCGGCTTTGCCGGCGCGATCCAGGTGCTGTACCGCTGCTGGCTCACGGAGTCGACGGCGAAGCCGCGAGCGTTGCTGGCCGTGCTCCCGGCAGGTTCTCTTCTCTGGGGCGCCGGCGCAGGAATGATCTGGTTGTTCGCCGCATAGGAGGCTATCGTGAGTATGCAGAGACCGGCCGGCAGGCCGCAGTCGCCCTCCGGCAAGCGCCGCCCCCTGAAGTCGGGGCTGCTGATCGCTGCTGTCGTGCTGTGCGTTCCCCTGGTGGTCTTCATCTACCAGGCGCGCCAGTCAGGGCTGCCCATCGGCCAGTTGTTCGAGCACGTCTTCAATGCCGCCCGGCCATCGGCCGCCGGAGAGGGTTCGCCGAAATCACGGCGCGGCCGGAAGATCGATTTCCTCACCCCGGTTCCCATCGGCTTCCCCTCCTCCAGCCCACCTCGCATCGGCAGCCTGGAAATCGTCGACCTCGACCGCGATTCTCTGCCCGATATCCTCGTAGCCGACATGCTCGCTCAGCGCATCGGTTGGATCCGCCAGTCTCCGCCCGGTGTTTTTGCCGAGCAGTGGATCGGCGCTGAACTCCCCGCTCCCGCCCATGTCAGCGCGTTCGACATCGACCAGGATGGCGACCTCGACGTTCTCGTTGCCTGCATGGGCCTGCTCTTCCCCTCCAACGATAGGATCGGCTCCGTCGTGATCCCCGAAAACGACGGTCGTGGCACCTTCAACTCCCACCTGATCTGGGGCAGCACCAACGAAGACTACGGTAGCAGTGGCATCCGGCTCGTCGACCTCAATCGGGACGGCAAACTCGATGTCCTCCTCACCAACGGCGACGCCTTCGACTACCTGCCTCCGCGCCCCCGCCCCTGGCACAGCGTCCAGTGGCTCGAGAACCGCGGTACGTTCAGCTTCGAGCACCGCTCCATCGCCCGCTACATGGGGGCAAGCGGTGCGGTCGCCGCCGATCTTGATGGCGACGGCGACCTCGACGTCGCCGCTGTCACCTGCTACAACTTCTGGGAGCGCCCCGACGCCCAAAGCATCTCCTGGTTCGAAAACGACGGCAACATGAACTTCACCGAACGCGACATCAGCGCCGTTCCGACCCACCTCATCAGCCTCGAATCCGGCGACATGAACAGGGACGGCAAGCCTGATCTGGTCACTGTTCGCATGAATGTGTATCAGCCGTTCAGCAACGACGGGCGAGTCGTCCTCTGGTTGAACAACTGGGGGCGCGCCGGGCGGCAGACGCCATGAACTCCGTGCCCCGTGGCGCTCCCCGCGTTCTCAGCCCTGCGGCGCTCCTGAAGCTGGCGGGACTCGCCCTGGCGCCCGGTGTAGCCGCCTGGTTCTTCACTCCTCTGCTCCTGCCGCTCAATCTGCCGCCGGATTACCCCAGCCCGCCTCCCCTCGGAACCCTGAACACGGGCCTCCGCGACCTCATTCAACGCGCCGATCGCGACGCGCGCCGCCATCCTGCATCGGCCGTGAAGATCGGTGAAGTCGGCATGGTCTATCACGCGAACCTCTTCTTCGATCAGGCTGAAGCGGCCTACCGGATTGCCTCCCGCCTGGCGCCGGACGACTGCCAGTGGGCCTACGCGCAGGCCGCTCTCGCGGAAGAAACAGGCGCCGGGAATGAACAATTGAAGTTCCTGCGGAACACCCTGCGTCTCGATCCGGGCCACGTCCCCGCACTCCTGAAATCGGCCGATTGGTTCTTCAAAGTCGACCGGTTGGATGAAGCCGCTCAGGCCTACGAACAGGCCGCGCGCGCCCCCGGCGGAGCCGCATCCCTGCACGCCTCGTTCGGGCTCGGACGCGTCGATGCCCGCAAACGAGAATGGAAGAAGGTCGTCCAAATCGTCGAGCCCCTCACCCGGGACTATCGTCACGCCGCGCCCCTGTACGAGTTGCTCCATGAGGCATACCGCGCCCTCGGGCAGGCTTGGGAGTCCGCCGCAGCGCTTCAATCTGCCGGCATCGCCCTGTGGAAGACCATCCCCCCGT
>WBZO01006260.1_pt1 | contig 11634 bp, 12 predicted proteins | sample 5204261 | NCBI WGS metagenome assembly WBZO01 (sample SAMN12412400, study PRJNA552823) | activated sludge metagenome | isolation source: activated sludge from anammox sidestream of wastewater treatment plant... | place: USA: North Carolina | collected 2017-09 | reverse complement strand
ATAGTCTCTCGAATCCGGTTAATCCATATACGAACTCTGACAATAGCGGTCGGTCACGATTCGCGCACGGCGCGGCCTGCTGCTGCTCGCCCAGGGCGTGCCCGCCCGGATGAACATGGAGCATCCAGGCCACTCGCAGATCACGCTGACGTTGGGCACGTACTCCCACAGCCTGCCCCAGCTCTCTCGCGAGACAGCGGAGCAGATGAACGCCATCCTGACGGGCGGGCGCTGATGGAGGGAGCGCGGTAGCTGTCAGGCCGCCTGCTGCCGGCGTCCGTTTCGCGGTAGCTGTCACGGTAGCTGTCAAACACTCCCAGGGATGCCGAAAACCGCCCTCATGGGGCGGTTCTCAGATTCAAAACTTGGAGCGGGGGACGGGATTCGAACCCGCAACCCTCTGCTTGGAAGACCGAGGGTATACTTTCCGTGGCTGTCCGTGACGGTCCGCCGCAGATTCAAAATCGGTGAGATTTGGAGGGCGTTGGTCGTTACTGGTCGCCATTGTCCGCCGAATCTGGGGTCAAGACTGGGGTCAAACTGGGGTCACGGAGCCGCCCTTCCACCGACGCAGGCCGGGCCTTGCACGACTGCGACTCGGGAAACCACTCATGCTTCCCAGTGCCGATCCTTGGACTGAGGGGCTGGCACTGCTCGTGCCGCCTTGTGCTGGTGGCGGCGGAGTGACCGCTGTGCCGACTCAAGCGCTGGAATGTCCGCGTCTGCAATGAACTGCTGCCACTCTGCTTGGCCCCGGCCGATGCCTTTCCCCTCGCCCGGTGCCAGGGCGGGGAAAGGCGGCGCCGCCTGCTCCGCCTCGTGCAGGAGTGCCTTCCTCAGGGCATCACGGCGCCCGACCCAGATATCAAAGACCAGTTGAAGCGTCGCACTTGCGATCTGATCCGACAGGCTCGTGACCATTGCCCGCACCAGTGGCAGTTCACGACTTCCGATGTCGTAGGCGATGCTGAGCGCAGTCTCTCGGTACTTGTGATAGTGACAGACGGGATTGCTCGCCTTGATCTGCTTCAGTGGCGGCAAGGGGCATCCGACGACGAAGCAGAGGGGCTCGCCAGCCGGGTAGAGCGGCGGCGCCTCCCGGCCGTGGTATGCCCGGTAGTTGTGGCGCGCTGTGCGTAGAATGTCGATCAACCGGTCTCGCACCGCCCCAACCACAGCATCGACCTCCACCGTCGATGTGCCCGGTGGCACATGGACTTCCAGGCCACCGTTCTCAGCGAGGGTCAGGCGCACGCCGGCATCTCTCAACCAGAGGTATGCGACTACCCCCTGGTAGTCGATTGGGTTGGGCTCGATGGGCTTCGAGTCGTTCACGATTACACCTCATCTTTCTCGCGCATCCGCGCCGGTCTATCCCGCCCGCGCGGGGGACCACTTCCGCAATGTCGGTAGGCACGCACAGGCGGCAGGGCGGTGAGGCCCATTAATTTTCGCCCTCGTGTGCGGGCGACATTTCGGAATTGATGGCCACCAGCGCCGTCCGCGTCTGGTTGGAAAGCCGCCAGTAGTCCGGCTGCGGCGCCGCGCCGGGGATGCGGGTCACGACGCCGTGGACGGTCAGGTCCTGCAACGCCCGGCTGGCGGTCGAGGTGGGATAGCCGAGCGTGGTCGCGACCGCGGTGGTGCTCATCTGTCCGTCCGCGGGCAAGCCGGTGAGCAGGTCGAAAACGCCGCGCCGCAACTTGGGCATGGAGTCGAACGCCACCTTGACGACGAGGCCCCACGCCTCCCAACCATCGACGCCGATCGCCCGCATGCCGTCATACAGCCGCGCCAGCGTCCCCGCCAGCCGCGCCGGTCCCTCCGGGTCTGGGATTAACTCAACTTCGCGGGTGCGGGCGTCCCGCTCCACACCGGTGCGGCAGAGCGCCGCCAGGTCGGCGAGGGCGACAAAGCGCCGGCGTTCGACGGCCGTGTGGGCGGGAAGGGGCGCCGTCACATCGACCCCGGCAAACAGCCCCCTGACGGCGGCCGCAAGTTCTGCCCGCATCTCACCGACGTGGGCGATGTTAGCAAGGGCCTGTTGTGCCTGCGCCGGCCGGTCATACGGCGGCAGGCGGAAGTAGATGAACCGCTCCCCGAGCAGGCCCGTCACCGCGTGGGCGGAATCAATCGCGGTGGTACAGGCGGCGATGAGGCCGAGCTTACCCCGCCAGGACAACCGCCGGCCACCGCCGGCGCCGATGAACCGCACCCATTCCCCGTCGAAGATCTCGCGCAGTGCCGCCAGCACCGCGGCCCGGGCGTCGCGCTGCATGGACATGATCGAGGTGAAGTCCTTGATTCCGACGATGCCGAAGTCGCCGATCACGCGCAGCAGACCACCGGTAGCATCCTGCTCGCGCTCCCGTTTCGCGGAGCCGGACAGGAGCGCGCCTTCGCTGCTGATGGTCGAGGTGAGCCGGAAGAACGGCAGGCCCTCGGCCGCAAGCAGAGGCTCGGTCTTGCCGCTGGAGGAACCGCCAACGATCATGCCCCACACCGGATCACCCGGCCGCAGGTTGGCGGCGATAACGCCCAGGAGGAAGAGCAGCACCCCGTCATCGGGCAGGTAGAGCCACCGGCGAAATGTGCGCCGCACCTCATCCAGCGACTTCGGTTCGGCGACTGCCGGCGCGTCCAGCGAGACGGTCGCCCGCAGCCCGAGCAGGTCGCGAAACCTGTCTACCGCATCACCGCTGATGTGGTCTGCCAGGGCCGGCCAGCCGGTCGCCGGCTCGCCCGTGCGCAGGCGCTCCATCGTCGAAGCGACCCACCGCCGGCCCTCGCCCTGCTCCGCGCGCCGGCGCCCCTGCTCACCCATCACCGCGATTGCCAGGTCGTCGAGGAACCCTTCGGTGGCGTCCTCCGACCACCCGTCGCCGAGGAGCCCGCCCGCGAGCGCGCCCATCGCCTGATGGCGTGCACCCTCGCCGGGAAAGCAGCCGGTCAGCAGCGCGATCGCCTGCTCCCACTGCTCGGCCGTCACGTCCGCCGCCGAGGCGGTTCCGATGACGCGGTTGGTGGTCGTTCTCGCCTCCTCTGGCTCGGCCTCAACCCGGCGCCAGAGATCAGCGAGATCAGGCACCGGCTGCCACTCATCGTCCGCGGGGACGTCGATCGTCCGGGGCGAGGCGGCCAGCGCTTCGATGTCGGCGATGTTCAGCCCGAACGCTTCGCCCGCTGTCAGCGGGATTTTGTAGCGGCCGGTGCCCCCGTGGCGGCTGCCCGTCACCCGCCACAGCCGCAGCGCGTCGTAAATGGACCCGTCCAGCGACGGCAGCTCCAGCCCGTCGGTCAAGTGCTGGGCCAGTCGCTTGATGCGGCGGGCCAGCGGGCGGCAGGGCATCGGGCCAAACTGTGCGACGCCGAACAGCGTCGCGGAAATCTCTAGATGAAAGCCCTTCCCGCCGGAGTAGAAGACCCGCGGCGCGCCGAGGTCGATGGCGTAGCGCGCCTCCAGCGCACGCAGCAGCCGCCGGAGGTCGTCGCGCGCGGCCGGCCCATCAAAGTCAAAAGGGACGAACGTGGCAGTGCTCGGGCCGTCGTAACCCTCAACGCTTGGACTTGCGCCCGCCGCGCTCGTGTGCCCTCGGGCATACTCAGGCAGGTCATCGGTGAACCGGCACCAGGTGATGAACACGTCAGCCGTCCCTGCGGGCGGCTGCCAGCAGGTCACGTCCTTGACCCGGTTGCGCCGGTGCGGCCCGCCGGTCGCCGTGTCGACCCACGTGAACGCCGCTGCCGGCGGTGCGTGCGGCGCGTCCGGCCCGTCGAGAGCACACACTCCCCACGCACCGGCCGCGCCAGTATTGAGATGTTCCATGACTGTATTGCTCCCGACGCCCCAGGCCACCCTAACCATGGGCGTCGCCTCGCTTACGCGCCGTCGCCGACGCGCTCGTCCACGAACGTTTGCAGGTCGACCACGCGAAACCTGACTGCCCGCCCGATCCGTACGACAGGCAGTTCGCCCCGCCGCACCATCTCCAGCAGTACTGTCCGGCCAATGCTCAGCAGTTCGCACGCCGCCGGGGTGTTGACCAGTAGTCGCTTCTTGGCGTCACTCCCATTCATGAACCGGCAACTCCTTCGACACGCGTGCTGCCGGCCGCCACGTCCGGCTTGAGTGCTTGCCTGAGCAGGAATCTGGCCTGCTGCTCGACTCCGCGCTCCTGCTCGGTTGCCAGTTGCATCAGCCGTCGGTAGCTGTCCCTGTCGATGGATATGGACACGCGATACAAGACGAGAACCTCCACGTCGGTGATACGTGGAGGTTCGCAGCGGTCACGACGCACAAATCGCAAAAGCGTGACGCAGTAATTCAGGGGCTGCGTGACGCAGAAGGTCAGTCGAACTCCCCTGGGAACTGCCGCCGCACCCAGCGGATCGCGGTGTCGCGTGACAGTCCATGAAGCTGACCAATGGCAGCCCAGGACTTGCCCTTCTTCCTCCGGACGTCCGCCATCTCCTGCGCCAACGCTTGCTTCTCTTCGTCAGTGAAGTAGGACGCGCGATCCATCGGCCGCCCCCTCGTCTTGGGTTTGGGCTCCGGTGCGGCAGGCACGACCGAGCGGCTGGCAACCGGAAACGCCCGACGGATCTCGTCGAGGAACAAGTCGATGAACCGCGCCGTGTCGGTGAAATAGTCCGCCGTCACCGCGGTGCGGCCCCCACATTCCTCCAGCTCAATCGAGCCGGTGTGGCCGTCGAGCCCGTCGTGGGAAGCAAAGGCCCGTTCGGCCTCTTCGACCGCGCGTTCCGCATCCGCACGTTCCATTGGCTCCACGCTCGTGCGCATCAGCAGGTCGATGGCCACCTCGCGATTCCAGTACTGGCGGATGTCTACGCCCGGGTGACCGACATGCAGGCTCTCTCCCGTGCCGTCCCGTGCGATCTCGCGGGCGACGAAGAAGTCAGTCTCAAGGGTTGCCGTTACGGTGCCCCACCGCTCAATCATGAAATGCTCGGAGAGCGAGCGGTCGGGCTTCGGAAGATCGATGCCCTCGACGCCTTGAAATGTTGCCTTCAGCAATTCCTCCACGCGCGCCGATACGCGCGTGAACGGCGCATCCAGCGTGAAGGCCACTTCATGGTGATCCGGCACGGCGACGCCTCCTGCACGAGGGGGATTAGGGCGGCCGGGCCGGCCCGATGCAGCGGGCCGCTTGCGAGAGTGATCAGCCCTGCCCGGCGCTCCCTCGATCGTCATCCCTGTTCGGCGCCGCGAGAAAGGCCCGTGTGGCAGCGCGAGTTGACCATTCCTTCCGGCACGGCGATCAGGAGTGCGATCCTGGGTGCCTGTGAGGCGTGATACGCTGGGCGCACGTGGCAAAACACGGCGTGGTGTGGCGTGGCGAGGCGAGGAGCCGGCCGGGGCGCTCCCGGCGCATCCTCAAGCCTCAAATCTCAGGAGAACACGTCGTGACGGATGCCCAGTTGGGGGTTGAGCAGGTTTACCTGAACGGGACGAGGTGGGTCCGCTGCCAGCGGTGCGGGCAATGGTGGTCGCCGAACCTTCGCCGCGGTGGCCGGATGCCGTGGGGCTACCGCCGCTGCCTGAACGGGTGCAACCGCTAGACCCGACAGCACGACCCCCGGCGCCGCAAGGTGCTCGGGGGTCTCTCCACGGACGGGATCGTCAACGGCACGGGTCGTCACGCCGGCCGGCGCTCTTCCACTCCACCAGGGCGGTCGCTCATTCCTCCGCGAACATGTGCGGATGGTCCGGGCACTCATCATTGAGCCGGACGGCGGCCAACCACTCCGCTTCGTCCCACGTGATCGGCTCCTCATCGGGCTCTAGGTCGAACAGGTACGGCGCGCTGCAACGCGGACACCGCAACAACTCGGAACCGGGAAGCGTGTCGTCTTGACCAATCTTCGCCCGCGCGGCGGTCAGGTCGCGCAGGCGGTCGCGGTAGATGCCAGCATGCAAGAAGCGCATCGTCACCCCGCCCCTACCGCTGCGCCCGCCGGTAGCCGGCCGCCTGCGCCTGGGCCTCGGTGTCGAAGCATTCCACGTTGGCGGTCGTCCTCGCGTAATCGCGCTGCCCCGGCGCGTGGTAGATCATCGAATTTCGATTGCCCTTGACCTGCCCCACGAAGCACGGGGCGCTCTCGGCGCTGATCGTCCGGGCTGGTGGTGCGGGTGGCGGCGGTGGCGGTGGTGCTGTCGGGACGGCCGGGGCGTCCACGGGTGCCGTGCCGCCGCTGCTGCGGCGGGGCAGGCTCTCACACGCCTCACCATCGCCGTTGCCGTCCAAGCGGAACGGGTCGGAGGGGTCAGCATCATAGACCGCCTGCGCCTCCTCCTGATACGTGAAGTCACGGCAATCGAGGTCGCGGCCGGTGTGCGGAACGCCGCCGGCCGGCTCGTGAACGGCGCCGGCGCAGCCGCCCCACAGGCCGCGGCCTTCTTCCCGGGCGACCCGCTGGAGCGCGAGGTACAGATCGACGTATTTCACGTCCGGCGGGTAGGTGACGACCTGGGCAAAGCCGTCCGCGACGAGTGCGGCATTGACGAACACGCCGCCGTCGTCGGCGGTGAGCCAGACGTAGCGGAGCAGGCGCCCGTACCGGTCGCGCTCGGAGATATCCTTCTCCAGCAGCACGCGGCGGCCCTCGACCAGCTCGTGGTTGCGGCTGCTCGCCTCCGGGCCGTAGCAATCCACGCCGCGGCGCGGGTGAACGGTCTCAGGCGTATCGACGCCGATATAGCGCAACCGCTCAACCGTGCCGCCGTCAAGCTGCACGTCGATCGTGTCCCCATCGACCACAGCGACCACGAGCGCGGCAGTGGTTTCGCCGTCAGCGGCGGCGGGCATAGCTGGCGGGGTTGGCTGGGCTTGTACGGCTGAGCGCGTGATGAACACTGTCGCGGACGAACAGCACGGTGATGAGGAGGAAGTGGGGCATACATCCCTCCCAAGCATGTCGCTACTAACAGACAATCTGCCACGGTCGACTATCACCGGCAAGTGAGCGGTTCCCGGCGGAGAACTGGCATCGCCTTCAGCCGGTCCGGCATTGCGACATCAAGGCATGCCTTGCTTGAAACGCTGAACCGCTCGCACCCACTCCGCTATCTGGCGCGGCAAGGATGGGTCGCCAAGGCGACCGATGCGAAGGGCATCCCGGGTCGAGCCATCTGGATCGTGCACAGTCACCCGCTCCCCGTTCCTGTACTGGCTGATGAAGCGTTCAGCACTCCCGCGGCCTCTAACGGACAGCCGGCCGTTGTGGGCGATGAAGACCTCGCCGGCGTCATCGCGCACGAAGAGTCCCGACAGCCGGCGGTTGATCCCGCTGGCTGGGATGCTCGTCTTACAGACGATGCCGTTGCTGTGATGGCGCGGGTCCCCGATCCCGTACGCGCAGTCGTAGCGCTTGTCGGCCGCTTGAAGGGCGAGCCGCGCCCAAATGCCGAGGTCGCGTCGCCAGTACACCTCATAGTCGCCGCCGCCGCCCTGCCACCCGAGCTGGGAGGGGATCGGTTCCGCGCGGTCATACACGGCGGCGACCAGACGATCGAAGGCGAGACTGAGTTCCTGCGCATCGACGAGTGGATAGACAATCATGCCCATACCTCCGTATGTCATAGTGGAACACGCTCGAGATATAACCAACCTCCTTCCCCGTCGATCATGCCGCAAGCTGTCAGGCTGGCTCCTGCCTTCTTGCCGTATAATGCCAATTACCCTGAGAGGCTGACGATGCGGACATACTACCGGCGCAGTCGCTACTACGGTCCTCCGCGGCAGCACCTGCCCTCCCAGCGAGAGCTCATCAGTCAGCAACTCGGTGGAGTCGACACCGAGGTCGTGAACTTCTTCTTTACGATGCCGGACTCGCAACGTGAGCTGGTGTTCCGTAGATACCGGCGGTTCGGCTCGGGCGCAGAGCAATATGCGCGGTCGTCGTTCGAATCTTGGCGCAATGGTACCAAGCAAATTTCAAACCAGACGCTAATTAGGCTGCTTGATATCGTCCCGGAGGTACTGGACTTCGGTACGCGTGTATCACTCTACCGGCGCATTCGGGCGGCTAACCGACACCAGGAGCACGTTATTGTCACCGTGCGATCGGTAGCCGACATTGCGTTCATTAGAGAGGCGGCCGCCAGAATCACCGCGAAGGCACGATCTCAACCCGATTTCGAAGGGCTTGCGGAACGCCTGACCTGGTTGTCCCAAGGGGATGGCCCGCTCGCTCGTGCCCTGGTGACTGCGGCCGAGGAGCAGGAGAGCAAGATTACGAGCGAGAACATGGTTCGAGAACTCTCTTTTCTGCAAGAGAACCTGGAGCGGCTAACCCTCCAACGCGAGGCCGCACATACTATCTCGCTGCCCTACGGCACTATCACCGTCAATTTTGAGGAACCGGCCGATGTGGCGGCGAGGCGCAAGCGAAATGACAAGATCAGCAGCATCATGAATTCGTGGGGATTATTGCTGTATGTGATAGTGATGATTGCGGGTGTGGGGTCAGAACTTGCACTCGCTGGCGTAGCCATCGGCGTGGTCTACATGCTGGTCGGCTGCCTGCAACTCGTGTACGAGCCGACCAAAGAGAGGCGCTTCCGCGACATGCTGTCGTGGTTTGCGATCGGTGCGCCAATGACCATTCTGGCCGCGCTCGCCTATCCAGGCTAGGTGGAGTCCGAGGTCGATCTACGGGGGAGGAAGAATCCAATGGCCGAGGAACCACAGGGACGGAATGCCGATCATTCCGCGTCGCACGGCACGCCGGTGCCGTACCAGCCACCTCGGGACCTATTGGACGCAGCGCTTCGCCAGGTCGTCGGGCCGGACGTACCCGGTGACATCATGCACGAGGCACAGCGCGAACGGCTGCGGCTCGACGTCAAGCGCGCAGAAGGACACCTCGATAGCGTCAGCGCTGAGAAAGACATGGGGTACTTTCTGGAAGAGGCCAAGGCTGCGGAGCGGGCAAACATGAACTATGAAGCGGATGCGGAGTTCCGCTTCGCCTCCGGCAAGGCCTATGTGCGCGTGACCACCAAGAAGTCGTTCGATGCGCCTGCTTGGCTTGGTTGGGTCGTGGCCTTACTGCTTCTCGCTGGAGTCCTTCTCGTAGTGCTGGCCCGCGTCTAGGAGCAGGAGGTATCGGGTCCCCTTATACGGGAAAGCGCTGTGCTGGGCAGATAAGTGCCGAGGAACCTGGCGTTGCCGCGGGCTACCGGGTAGCCGGCCCCTGGGGGTGGGGAGGGCGGCCGCCGCTCCCTTAGCGTCCCAGCCGCTGTCGATAGGTGCCTTTCACGATTCGGTCCACGTCCCGCATCAACCGGCGCTCCGCCTCGGGCACGAAGGTCGCGCAGGCGGTGTTCCAGGCCGCGCTGATGTCTCGATAGGTACGCCAATGCATCCCGCGCGGCTTCGGCGGCAGCGGGGCAAGCGGATCAGCCCCACCGACCAGCTCAGCCAGCGCCAGCGCCCGCCGCAGCGCCCGCCAATACCCGGGAAGGCGCTGGCTCTGGTATCCCAGCCGAAGGCACGGGCGGCAGCCGAAGAAGCGCTCTCTAAGGAACAAGACGCGCGCCCGCCGCAGGCACGGCACGCCGGCCCAGGACAGCGGGCAGCGCCACCAGGGCCGCCTGCCGCCGTAGTGGCAGGCAGTCCACTCGATTGGCGCCACATACGCCAGGTGCTCGCGCCCGTCTCCATCCTGGCGCGGCAGCGTATAGGAGAGGATCGCCCCGGTGGCGGTGATGGTCGCGGCGATGCTGCCGGCATCCGCCTCGTCCCGGCTCCAGGTCGTGGTGAAGGTCCGGCCCGGGACCAGCACGCCGGCACGGTGCCACTTGGAGATATCAAGTGCCAGGCAGTCCTCGGCCAACGGCTTCATTGAGGGCAGTTGCCTCGATCTGTACCCAGCCATCTCGGAACCACTCCTCACGTTGATTTGGTTCATGTCAGCGAAATCAATAAGCAATCCTAACGTATTACAGTGCCGGTGGTCTTGGCGTGGTTAGTTATTGGCGTCTACGATAATATCTGCTACCTTGTGCCCATGGACGGATTCGTGACAGTCGAGCAGGCAGCCGCCACCCTTGGCATAAGGCCAAGCGCTGTGCGGCACCGGCTGGCAAAAGGTCAGCTCCGCGGTGAACGCATCCACCCGCGGTTGTGGCTGGTGCCGGTTGACGAACTTGAGCGGGCAGTGGCGGCCGGTGGACGGATGCGCCCGGGGCCAAAGCCGGGGAGGAAGGAGCACCGTGATGGTGGCGAAGGCCGAGGCGCGTCAGACACGTAAGCAGCGGGGCCGCCATGAAGGCAGCATCCGATTGCGGGCAGACGGTCGGTGGGAGGCGCGTGTAAGCCTGCCAGACGGCAAGCGGCGGTCGAAGTTCGCGAAGACCAAGGCCGAGGCGCAGCGGGCGTTGACGGCGATGCTGAACGACGTGCAGAACGGGCTGCCCATGCCCAACGCCCGACTCACTGTCGAGGCGTTTCTCAATGATTGGTTAGAGAACACCGTGAAGGTGTCGACCCGGCCGCGCACTTACCAGTCGTACGAACTGACGGCGCGCCTCCACATCAACCCGGCGCTCGGCAAGGTGCGGCTGGTGGAGTTGACACCGGCGCGCATCCAGGCGCTTCTCAACACGAAGCGGGAGCAGGGGCTTTCCGCGCGCTCTATCACCTACATCCGCGACGTGCTCTCACGCGCGCTCAACCAGGCCGTGCGGTGGAATATGCTCCCGCGCAATCCGGCGCCGCTGGTGCCGGCGCCCAAAGGCGCAAAGAAGGAGATACGCGTTCTTGCGCCTGAGGAGGCGCGGCAATTCCTTGACGCGGTACGTGGCGACCGTTTGGAAGCCCTGTATACAGTTGCGCTGGCACTCGGGCTGCGCCGTGGTGAGGCGCTTGGTCTGCAATGGGGTGACATCTCTCTTGACGCCGGCACGATCACGGTTCGTCGTCAACTTCAGCGTATTGGGGGCGAACTCCGGCTGACCGAGCCGAAGTCGAGAGAGAGCCGGCGCACCGTGTTCCTGCCGCCGGTCGTGGTCGAGGCACTTCGCCAGCATCGAGTCCGCCAACTAGAGGAGCGGCTTGCGTCGGGAGGGGAATGGCAAGACAGTGGCTTCGTCTTCACGACCTTCAAGGGAACGCCGGTTGATGAACGCAATTTGCTGCGGTTCTTTGATGCTGCCGTTCAGCGCGCCGGCCTGCCACCGATGCGCTTCCACGACCTGCGCCACTCCGCCGCGTCGTTGCTGCTCGCGCAGGGAGTGAGCGCGAAGATGGTGCAGGAGATGCTTGGCCACTCCAACATCACACTCACGCTCGGCACCTATTCACACATCATTCCCCAACTTGCTCGCGATACCGCGAACCGAATGAATGCCGTTCTCACGGGCGCGGCGACGGGGTAGGAGCCAATCTGGGGTCAGAACTGGGGTCAAGCCGGCAATGAAACACTGAGAACCGCCCTCGATGGGCGGTTCTCAGATTCGTGGAGCGGAGCGGGGGACGAGATTCGAACTCGCAACCCTCTGCTTGGAAGGCAGATGCGCTAGCCGTTGCGCCACCCCCGCTGGAGTCTCTCGGGGCCGGATTCGGCCCGGCGACCGTGGCGCCAGATTGGTGTCGTGCGGCGAATAGGTGC
>WBZO01006259.1_pt1 | contig 11634 bp, 23 predicted proteins | sample 5204261 | NCBI WGS metagenome assembly WBZO01 (sample SAMN12412400, study PRJNA552823) | activated sludge metagenome | isolation source: activated sludge from anammox sidestream of wastewater treatment plant... | place: USA: North Carolina | collected 2017-09 | reverse complement strand
ACGTATGCCAGTTATAAAAAAATGTTACTTTCGATGTAATGGATCAGATTTATAGCGCCGCCGATATTGTTGGCAAGACACTGTACGGACAAAGCCCAATACAAATAAAACGACTACCGGCGGATAGCGCGACGGTGGTTTATACCGCTGGCACTGGTCAGGCGCTTGGCGTCGTGTATAGTTATTTGTTGCCTGGGCCTGATCGTAAAAGCCTGTATTGGATGTTTAAGGATTCAGGCGGAAAACCTTATTATAGCGCCCATGCGCCCGGCGCTTATAGCCTTTCGGCGCTAAAATCGCAGGGAGTACTTACCGTAAAAGAAAAGGCCCAGGAACTTGAAAAAGCGAACGAAAGCACCGGGGACAAAATTATTGGAGGGGTTAAAACAGTTGCCTTAATTATTGGCGCCGCTATTGTTTTAAAAGCATTGTTACCTGATTTATTGAAAGGCAAAAAATGAGTGCGACGGCCTGGATACAAAAAAATTATGCGGCTATTGAAAGGGCCGCCGCCGGTACAAAAATTTTTCCGGAGGTTATCGCCGCCGCCGCTATTTTGGAGAGTTCAGGACTTGTTAACGGTGCGTATGTACCGGGACAGTCCGCACTTGCGAAAATTGCAAATAATTATTTTGGTATTAAAGATTCTCCCGGATGGAATGGCCCGGTTATAAGTATGCAAACCGGAGAAATTATTAATGGTAATAAGGTGACCGTTACCGGTGTTTTCCGGAAATATAACAGCTTGGCGGATTCTGTCACTGATTATATTAATTTTTTAAAAAACAATCCCAGGTACAAAAATATTTTTAGCGCTATCAGTCCGGAAGATCAGGCAAATAAAATACATCAGGCCGGATATGCCACCGATCCGAATTATTCGAGTAAGTTAAAACAGTTAATTAATCAGGTGCGACTATCGGCGCCCAGTGTTCGGCCCGTTAGCGCCATTGCGATTATTGTCGCCGGATTCATTGCCTATAAAATATTGAAAGCATGAGCAAACGAAATTTTATTACACAGGTACAAAGCTACGATACCAACCAGGTAGATATTGATAGTTTTTGTAATGATATCTTATTTTACAACGGATGTGCCGGCACTGTTTACATTGATGGTTTCCCCATTTTAACGGGCGCTACCTTAATGATAAACGGCAACGAGGACGAGATAAATACGACAAAATACAAAGCCAGTTTCGGAACCGGAAACACCGGTCAGTTATATGTGATTCGAAAAAAATACGTATGATTGAATACTATAAACCTGGGGAATTATTGGTAAACCGGTTTCGCGTTGGTTTCTCTGTATTGAGTGTTAACAGTGGGCTTATACTTCCGTTTGTGACAAATTACAATGGCGCCGGGTTTAATGTGCTACCGGTTTATTTTTGCGGATTCAATAATTACGGGGCTGTTTTCAACAATTTTAATTTTAGGACGCCGGCCGGCGACTTAAATAATGCGGTTACTTGGTCAGATCAAAATACTTTAATAATGTACTTTATAGACTTCAATACTTTTGCGTTTACCCAGCTTAATAGCCAGTTAAACCAGGGTATTGAAATGAGCTGGAACGTGCCGGTCGCCGGTAATGTAAACGGTTTTATAGATTGTACAATCGCTTATTTAATAACCCCTACCGTATGATTCAATATTTATTAAATAATTCAGGCGCCGGCGTCCCTATCCAAACGGTTAGCGGAAATATTACGCTTGATCGTTTGAAGATACCAGGAAGTGAGGCCCTTAGTAGTGGTATATTTTTAGGGCTACTATACACCGTTAACGACGTTAACATTGCCTGGAACACCTTAGCCATGAACATGCGGGTTTATGTGGATCAAATAACCGGAAACAGCTATTTGATGGACGTCTATAACGGCAATTATTCAGCGCCTACGTTTTTTCTGCCGGCAAATCAAAATTATTGTATCGGCAACGGCACTTTTTTAATCAACTGGAACGGAATAGCAGGTTTGCCGGCCGGTAATATAGACTATACAGCTTTTTATTTATAAAATATTTGTATTATTGCGCCGCCCGGCGACGTTTCACAGGCACGAAGCCGGGCCAGGCCGTTTGTCTTTTTTTTCGATTCATGTTAAAAAACCCCCGCATTGTTAGCACTTTCGCGGGGGTTTTATTTTTTAGTTAATTTGCGTATTGCCTTGTATTTCAATTATTAATATTTAGACTGATTTTAAATTAATTTAAAAATTGTTTTTTTACAATTCCTGATTTATCATTGTGGCGCTAACAATTAAAGACAAAAAAGCATGGAACAAAAAGTAACTATTGAGCAGGCCGCAGATATGGTGGCCGCTGACACGCGATGTAATTTAATGATTATTACATGCGAAAAACAATCTTTAAAAATCACTAAGAATAAAAAATTTTGCTGTACGCTATGGTCTTCAGGTGAATATGTTGACGTTTACAAAAAATCTTTTTTGAATGGGTTCAACTGGTCAAAATATAGTTTACTTATTGACGTGCATAAAAATACTACATTTTTTGAGGCAGTTATTATTCACCCCGAAAATTAAAAACATGGAACGATTTACAGTTATTGAAATGGCAAAAAAACTGGTTGCATCGGATACTACCGGTAAATTACAGATTGTTCAGCTTAGTAGCCAATTCGATGAAATAGTATTAAAGAAAGATTTTGGATGTGACGGCACTGGGCCTGATTTATACATAAAATCATATTTAGATTTAATATTTGATTACTTTGATTGGAAAAAATACAGTGTATTGCTTCGGGTCGAAGGTGACCAGGCGTTTCTCGAATACATTATAATTGATAATAAACATTAAACGCATGAAAGCACTGATTTATTCAATATTGGCAGGGTTGTTAATTTTAATCGTTTGGGCGCTGTATTGTTATATAATGGGCGCCGTTATTTACTGGGACATTTCCCCGAATAGATGGACGATGGCCGGCAGGGTGATTTTTTCCATGGCTGTTAGTTGCCTGGCGATTTTTTTACCGATGATAATAAAGGCAATTTATCAAGATTGTTTTAAAAAATGACAGGTTGAAGCGCTCGGCGTCTGATCCGGGATAAAAGGAAATACTAATATTAACTTGAATAATATGACAAGGTTCACTTTTTTACAATAACATTAAACGAAAATGACGGACAGCATTGAAACGCAATATATTAAAGGAAAACGTTTTTTTGAAGCAATGGCTAAAGCAGGCAGGTATCCGGCTTGCTCTCCCGGTTTTATTTCAGGATTATGTGCCGGCGGCCATCGTTTTGCAACGGTTCAATTTTGTGGCCGGGAGTATTGCCCGGATTGTGGGCGGGACGGTAGCCCAATCCACCAGCGCCGGGTAAATTCGTTTTTTAACAGGTCAAAGGATTGGGCGCAACTTGGCTATTTAGTTATTACAATACCGCAGGAACTTAGGTATTTATTTTTAAATCCGGAAAATTTGCGGGACTTGCGTAAACGTATTTTAAGGCGCCTAAAAGAGCGTTTTAAAATTTCGCAGGGTTTGGCCCGTTGGCATTGGTTCGGGGATTGTGAGCCATGCGGAGGTGCCGGGTGCGCTATTTGCGCCGGCACTGGATCGGGTAAAAATTTCAACCCTCACTTAAATATATTATTTGACGGCGGTTTTATTGCAGACCTGGATCAATTTTTAAAACCAATCAAAAAAATAATGCAGTCCTTTTTTAATATGATACTTTGGAAGGAAGTGTATTTTTTGCGCCAAAAAATAAGATCAGAAAGCAATCCGGACGAAAGCCTATCTATGTATGACCTTGTTATGCAAAAAATAGAAACGATAAAAACAGACGACCTGGTTATAAATTATTCTTACTGTTCTGATCCAAAAAACCGGATGAATAAAATAAAATATGTTACGCGCTCAACTTTCCGCTTGTGGGACGACAACATAAAAAAAGCGCTTAACAATTTTCGTAATTCGGTGGTGTGGGGTTGGAAAAAATCAGAAGTACAGGCGGATGAAACCGGACACGAAAAATATTGTCCTATATGCCAACAGTCAGGTATAAACAAGGTTATAAGCTGGACAAACTTAATAAGACATTCAAATAATTATAAATTATCATATCATGACATCACAGAAAAAAACGGAACTGTCCGAAGATGGACAGAGTTTTCTCAATCAGTTAAAATTGATTATGGAGGAAACGACAAAAGCGGTACAAATAATAAAAGCGGAATTGACGGATACCGGAAACGGTTTCCGGTCAACATCAGTGCGCTTTTTTTATGATAACTTGAAAATACCACCCGGAAAATTTTACACTGAAATTATACCGGATTTTGAAAATAAAAACCCAGGTTGGAAGTTGTCAGATTATTCTTCTGAATATTTGCTTTTAGTTAATTATGTACCAGATTTACTTTTTTCGACGTCGTTAGGGTTTGAACAAATTTATGTTTACATTAAAAAACATTAAAAAATGCGAATGATGAAAAAGATAATTTCAATTAACCAGTTAGCGCCTGCTTTTGTAAGTGTGCTGTTAGCGTTAGTGTTTTTTATAGCTTGTGAAACTACACAGCCACCAAAAGCACCACAAGAATACATTACAAAGAAAATTGTAAAGGCGAAAAATCAAAGTGAAGAAACAAGCTATCATTATAAATTTAACATTTGGAAAGGAAATTTTTACCATCAGCCCAATATACATACTGTATATTATATTGTTTACACAGATGGAAGTTACAATAAAGTAGATATTGGAAAATTTACTATTACAAATGTTGGCGATACTGTTATTGAAAAACATTATCGTTAATAATTATTATAACCGAATTAATTTAAACACTTAAAAATATGGCTAAAAGACATTACGCTAAAACCAGCAAATTAAACAGGTGGGTATATTTTGAAATACACAATGGCGTTGGAGGATGGACTGAATTTTTTGATAAAAGAAGTTTGTATCTTTCAAAATCGAAGCTGGAAGACGCTGTAAGGCCCTGGAAGGATCAACACATTATAACAATCGTAACAGAACTAATTTAAACACTTAAAAACAAAAAAAAACATGAAACACCAGATCGTTAATTGCAAAATGACATTAAGTAAAAATAATTTTCCTGATAAGCGGGAAAAAAGCCCGGACTATACCGGTAGTATCAAAACGACGTCCGGCGAATTGGTAGCCAAGTTATCATTTTGGATTGATAAAATGATTCAATCGGATTTGTCAGGGTATGTAAATTTTGAAGATGCGGAATTGAAGCAGCAACGGGCGCAACTGTCTTTTTATTATTTAAACAAAAAAGATGGCGACGGCGGCCGGCCGGCGGCAAAAGCGCTGTTAACGTTCGCCTCTTCTGATTTTTTTAAGCACAGGGTTGAACTGTGGATTGTGGAAAAGACTGAAAGGTACAACGAATTTTATAGCGGCGTCGTGGATGTTTTTAATGAATCAAAAAACAGTGTTAATATTTCAAATTTATGAACGTGACAATAGACGGAATTATTTTTTTTTCAGGGGATTCTTATTTTTTGCCTGGCAGTCGGCGCCGGGTTAGGAAAGTGATAATTGAAAAAGAATATCCGCCGGACAAAGCAATTAAACCTGATTATTACGCAGTCTTTTTTTACGGTAACCTGGTTGATGAACTGGAAGTAAAACTAAGCGCGTCGCCTCAAACTATGGCCCAAAAAACAGAGGCGGCCGGCGGTATTAATCAGAAAATTGAAATTTATTGTAAGCTGACGGGCCGCGTTAAAAATTTGCGCGATACGTTAACGCTTCGGGCTTTATCATTTAAATTTATTTAAAAAAAAACAACATGAACTTAAACAAACAGACGCGCCGGATACTTGGCGACGAACTTGAACAAATTTTAAATGTAATTGAAAAACTGGAAGAAAAACAGAGGCAAACGGATAAGACTGTTTTTAGGCTTCAATGCCTGATTATCGGCTTAATTATTTCAATAATTGTGTGTGACTTACTTATAAACTAAAAAAAATATGGATCAAAAAATTTATGTTGTTGAAAACGACGGTGTATTAACACTGGAGCGAAACGGGCGGCCGTTGCTATGCCCGGTACAAACGAGGGTATTAACTCCCGGCCCGGTTGGCGGCCTATCTGTTAATTGCGCGGTTTGTTCTTCTGATTGCGTAATGTTCAGTTATAGTACACAGGGAATGCCGGACGGAAAAGGCGAGGTTCTGACCTGTAAAAAAAGCTATGTGTGTGAATTTAAAAACGGTAAAAAATCGGTTATTTTGGGCAGTATGGAAATAAACCCAGGAAAAAAAGCGCTCTGATTTTCAATTATTTATATTAGTTGCCCCGGTTCTATTTAACATAATATTACCGGGGTTTTTACTTTTATCCTATGAAAAAAATACTGCTCCCAGCTATTTTGATCGGCGCCGGCCTTTATTTTATGAATCATTTTAAAGATTTAAAGAATAAAATTTCAGCGAAAATTGCAAAGATCAGCTTTAATAAAAGTGAAAGCCAAGCATCAGGATTTTTAAAGTTGGTATTTAACGCGCTTATTCAGGTGAGCAATGACAGTGCGTTGCAGGCGACTGTAAAAGGGGGATCGCTTAATTTTATTGTCAATGGAAAAATAGTTGGCGCCGTTACTGAGGTTGGAAAGGTTTTTATTGAAGCTGGCAAATTTTCATTGTTACCGGTGACAGTTAAGGTTAATACCTTGTCAATTCTACCCAGCTTAAACGACATATATCAGCTTATAAATAGAAACAACAGTATAGTTGCTGAAATCCGGGGCGTCGTAAATACAAACCTGGGGGATATTGAGATTAACGAAAAAAGAACGGTGACTATATGAACAGCATAAGAATAGCGGCGCCGCAAAATATTAACACTGTTTATAAGCTAAACGGTTATAATAGCGACATCATCAAAGCGCTCAATTCACAGTTTCCGCTTGCTGTTTCTCAAACCGTTTCGGCAAAGTTTTCAGGCGACAATTTACAGGAAAAAGGACGCGCAATTTATAATTACTTACGTGACCGGGTAAAGTACGAAAAAGACAAACCCGGTAGCCAGGTTATTAAGTTGCCGTCGCGTTTGATTCATGACGTTGGGGCCGGCGACTGTAAAAGCCTGGCATTGGCGGCGGCGGCGTTTATGTATAACAATGGATTTAACAATGTACGTTTGCGTTATGCCAGTTATAACGACGACGTCACCCCATCACACGTTTATGCGGTTGCAGAAAATGAGCGCGGTGAGGATATTATTATTGATCCGGTTTATAAGTATTACAATCGTGAGCCAGTATTTAAGAGTTTTAAAGATTATCCTATGAAAATCGAAGTATTAAGCGGGCCGCCGGTGATGGCGCCGGCCTTGCCAAAAAAAATATTGTTGACGGATATTGAAAAGTTAAATCTGTTAAAAAGAAAATTGCGGCCCGGTACGGTATTAAGTAATATAGTGAGCAATGAAATTTTGCGCCGCACACCTGGCAGTGGTCGCGCTATTAATTATTCGCCGGATCAGTTGCGCCGCTATTTATGGGCGGTAAGGTCGCGACAAAATATAGAAAATGAATTTTTGCGCGCTATCATTAAAAATGAAATTGACGCGCTGCAGTCCGGGACGTTTACCGGTAACATCGTTTCTTTTCATGGGAATGAAATAGCTGGTTTGCAGGATGAAATCGGAAAGCTATCGTTAAAAAAAATCCGCAAACAGTTAAAAAAAATCAGCCCGCGCAACTTGTGGAAAGGGGTTAAGGCGGTGGGACTGGTGGCGCCGCGCAAAGCGATATTAGCGCTTATTGCTGTCAATGCGCGCGGCCTGGCAACACGTATGTCCCGGCTGTCAGATCAGGAATTACGCAAATTTTGGGATAAGTTCGGTGGGCAGTTTTCTGTATTAAAGCGCGCCGTTACGCGCGGAAAAAAGCGCCGGCCTCTGTTTAATTCATCAAAAAAAATAAAGCAAATTTCAGGATTCGGATTTATTGAGGACGACAGTATCGGCGAGGGTGCGCCCACTCCCGGCGGTGACACAAAAAGTATTGACATCAGTAGTCTGATCCAGGTAGCGGCGCCAATACTTAAGTTTTTATTGTCATTGCTGAAATCAAAGGGGAGCGATCCAGTCCCGGAATCCGGGGCGGCGCCCGGCGAAGATTCTAATTTCAGTGAGGCTAACAGCTTTGCAATGGATTCGCGGCCTGGCATTAATGACTATTTCAACCAAGCTATAAAAATCGCCGAAAGTACGGGTATCATCCCTGACAGGCCGGAAACGGCGGCGGAATCAAAGGTAAACCAGGCCATACCGGTTGAAGATGAAACAGATGACGCGCCGCGTACTTCATTTAAAATTAATCCGCTTGTATTGGTAGGCGCCGCCGGCGCTGTTTATATTCTTACTTCTAAAAAATAAACTATGGCAATGAAAAAAAGGGCCGCCAAAAAAAGGGGCGCCAAAAAACCAAAAAAGGCCGTCAGCCACTTTAAACGTGCGGCCGCTGATCCTGGGTATAAGCGGGCCAAAAAAACAGCCCAGGCGGCTATGAAGCGCGCCAAAGCGGCGGCAAAGAAAGCGGCCGCAAAGTATAAGGCCGCAGTAAAAAAAGCAATCAAAAAAAACCGTAAAAAATAATTGAAATGAAAGCACTAAAAAAACAAAATTTAACACAGTTCGCCGGGCTGGCCATTGGTGGCGCCGCCGCTTCTAAGGTTAGCAACATTAAATTACCGGTTAATCTCCCGGCGCCAATACAGTCGGCGCTTCCTTTGATCCTGGGCGTATTTTTGGCCGGAAAAAAAGGCATGATAGGCGACATCGGCAAAGGTATGGTTGCGGCCGGTGGCGCTAAACTTATTAACGCGCTTGTGCCGTCACTGGGAATTGGATCAGATGATTCAATGATTCAGGACTATATGATTGAGGGCGCCGATGGTTACGCGCTTGCGGGCGCTATGGAAGATACGACTGCGCCGTCTATCGGTAATACGAGTTATGCGCTTGCCGGCGTTGACCGTAGCGATTCTGAAGTGTTCGGATAAAATAACACGATAAACGGACTGTAATAAGCCTGTCACAAGGAAAAAAAGAAACTTACTAAAAACCAAAAAAAATGAATAACGAACAAACTATTGCCCGTATCCGGGAGGCCCTTACACGTAAGGGTGTAATCAAAGGTAACGAAATCGCTACGCAGGGTTACCTTCGGTTAGGCGCCAACTTACAGGCTGCCAGCTTAAACACGATCAGTTTTAACGTATTGCAAAATCAGGGAACTGTCCGGGCAACGGAGCGCCGCTTGAACGTTACCGATATGTTCACCGTCACACATTGGGCGCTGTACTTAATGAAAGCCGGCGGTTTGGCCGGTGGCGGCGGTACTACTGCAACTGATTCAGATATTGCCCAGGCCCGTAATTATACCTACCCTAACCCTTATGTGTTTACATCAGCCGCGCAGGGTGTGCCTACATTCTTACAGAATCAAACAGCGGCACAGCTTGTACCGTACACTGCAGAATCCAATGCGCTGTATGCAATTTATAACGGGTACATTTCAGTTACTATTGATAGGGAGGTCGTAATAGATTCTTACGACTGTATGCGCTTCCTTCGTGTGCCAACAGAGCAGCAGCAGCAGGCGACAGCAGCGGCGGCCATCGCGCCGGCGGCGGCGGTCATTGGTATGGCTGCCGGCCATACGTTTGACGGATGGGAAGGCGCAAATTATGGTTTCTCTGATGTTGATCCGCAGTTCACCCTAAACGGCATCGGCGACAACAATATTCTGATTAACCTACCGGCGCCCGTCGCATTGAGTGGAACCAGTTCGACAAATTTTGCATTTCTTACCTTGCGCGGCATCCGCTGGCAGAATGCAAGTAAGTTAAACGCATAAATAAAAAAAATACACGTTTGTTAAGAGGCGTGTACCTTCGGATATGGGCGCCGTACTTGCGCGGCGCCCTATCTAAAAAAAAGTTCACAAAATAAGCGCCGGGGCGAAGGGGTAAAAATCTTTCCTGGATTGTCATGAGTTCAGGCCCGGCGCTTTCTTAAAAAAAAACAAAAAAATATGTTACAGCCAATCACTAAGAACAGTTACTTGGTAGAGTTAAACCTCGGTACTATCGGGGTGCAACGACAAATTAATTTTTCATTCATTCCGCAGTTGGAAGGATCGCAGATTTACGGAATACAATCGTTTTCAGCTACACAGATGGCTGTTAGCCCTAACGGTAGTACTGTTATCGTCGCCGCCGGCCTTGCGTCGCTTACGGTCACCTTTGTAGTGGGTGATACGCAGGAATTATTTTTAATCCCTTGCGCTGACTTGAACAGCCCACTGATAGCGGGATTTATTCGTATGTTTAACGACAAACGGTTGAATCTTACAAAGTCCTTTGTTACTATTCAGAGCGCCGCAAACCTGAACAACAACGAAAGTATTTTATTTAACTTTCACTATCAAAAGTGATGAAAAACGCGCGGCTGTTTAATTTACACTACACGTATCCGGTTAATATTTTTGCCGGCACTGTCAACAATGCCAGCACTCCGGTTTATTTTGACGGATACCCGGAACTGACAGAGGCAAAAATTAAGGCAATCAGCATAAGTACATTGTTTACAAATATGGGCGATTTTTTCCTGACTATAAAAAACGTATCCGGGGAATCATTGCTATACAATTATCCGGTTGTGGATTTGTTGCAGTCAAACAGTACGGCGGTGATTCAAAATAAGTTGAGGTTGTTTGATATTGATAAAATCGACTTAAAACAATCGTATTTTATCAATGTAACCAACGTTGCATACATAGCCAACGCCACAATCTTTCAGATTCACTTCTATTCATAAAAATTCAAAAAAAATGGCAAGTACATTTAAAGCGGTTATAAATACAATGAATGACCTAAGTCTGTGTACCTGGGTTGTGAAAGGTAAAAGCGGTAATTTGTTAGCTTATCAGTATGACAAGCTGGACATCGACGTGAGTATTGACCGGTTAAAAAATGTACTGTTAGAGCAACGCGGCGATTTTATACGTGTTGAAATCGGAAACCAAAAAAGCGCGTCAAAGGGTGGTGATAATTATAAGGTCATAAAAATGGACGTGGATTTATCAACATTGAATCCGGGCGCCGCGTCGCCTGTTAATTTTAGTATTGCAGAAAGTTCGGATTTTAAGGCATTGCAAAAAATGGTTGCGGATCAGAACGCTGTCATAATGAAGTTAAGCAATGACCTTATTGAATCCAGGTATAAGAACGAAATCGAAGCGCTTAAACAGCAGATCGCCGGCATACAAGAGCAGGACAGTATTGGTAAGATGGCGGATACATTATTACCGTTAATCGCCGCTTATATCCCTAATTTATTACCGGCGCCACAAAAAAACATAAACGGCATAGCGCCGGAGGAAAGCGAAACTTTTGCGGAATATCTGTATTTTTTAAAACTTGATCCGGAGGCGCCAAAAGTGATTGAGGCCATTAGCCGAATCGCTGAAACGGCGCCGGCTACGTATGCCAGTTATAAAAAAATGTTACTTTCGATGTAATGGATCAGATTTATAGCGCCGCCGATATTGTTGGCAAGACACTGTACGGACAAAGCCCAATACAAATAAAACGACTACCGGCGGATAG
>WBZO01006256.1_pt1 | contig 11637 bp, 8 predicted proteins | sample 5204261 | NCBI WGS metagenome assembly WBZO01 (sample SAMN12412400, study PRJNA552823) | activated sludge metagenome | isolation source: activated sludge from anammox sidestream of wastewater treatment plant... | place: USA: North Carolina | collected 2017-09 | reverse complement strand
CAGATTATAAATATTTTACTATTCTTGAATCGTTAGCAGGAAGAGAATTTGTGACAAATCTTGTATCTAAGATTGCTCCGAACTGGTGGGGGATAAATTATAACTCGCAATCAATTTTATCCGTTCGGGAAGAGATAGCTCATCAGATAATGAAGTTTAAGAAAAAATAATTGATTTGTACTAACCAACTATTTAAAAATGTATTGGAATTATAAGAATGAAAAATAATCGAAGAGATTTTTTTAAAACAATCGGATTCATGAGTCTTTTTTACGATATCCATAATGATATTGGTAAAGGCTTTCTTGATTCAAAAGCATATAATAAGGATAAGAGGCAATTCAGAGAGTGGTCAGATAATATAAATACAATACTTGAAAATACCGCCCCTCTTAAATATTTCAGGGGTAAAAGGCTTCCGTTATATTTATGGCCTGCTATTGATCCCGGAGATCTGGATATGGAGGAGGCAAAACAACTGGTAGAATTGTTAGATAAAAGAGGAGTAGGAATAATTTGCTCCTGGGAGTGGGATAAAAATCAAAGATTTAATTCTTTAAAGTCAGCTCTCTCAATTGCACGGGTGCAGAAAGAACTTAATCAACATGTGAATATTGATGCAACCTCTTTACTTAATTCGTTCTTTGATGGTAATGAAAAAACAGCGCACATTGATAAAAACGGAAATCCTTTTTTTGATTATAGTTTTGGAAAAGATCATAAAATAGGATGTCCCTTCACACTTGATTACCGGAAAGAATTTATTCGGGAAAGAGTAGAATCTTTTGTTAAAAAGTATAAAGAAGAAGGTATAGATGTTGACTTTATATATACGGATTGGGAAATTGATGGCCCCCTATCGGTTAATGGTTCTTATAAGGCATCTCAACGATGTAAAAGATGTGTGGAATATCTGGGCAAGAATTTCAGCTATGATAAATTTCAAAGGGTAATAATGGATATGCGTGCTTATTTACAATATTATTCATATAGTTATCCTGTACTGTCTCAATTTCCGGGATCTCTAATAGGGAATTATGGCGATTATCCGAATGATGGCTACCGGTATTGGTATGATTATTATGAAAAACATGAATCATGGCAGCCCTATAAGCAGGAGCAAAATGCAAAATATCGGAAATGGCACAATAACTTCTCCCGTACAGGATTTACAATGGCAATGCCTGTCGTTTACACCTGGGATAATATTTATAAATGGTATAAATTCAGTAATACTGATTACAGGTGGTTCTATAACATGCTTCGAGTAGCCAGTAACAGCTTAAAAAATGTTACTGCCGGAATACCGGTCGTTAGTTTTGTCCATTGGAATACAATTTTTATCGGAGAAGATAGGCAGAACACAGAGATTAGGCAAATGAGTGAAGGAAGTTATCGGGAATTGCTGTGGCATATGTTACTCAGGGGCAATAATTCTTTTTTTATGTGGAGTGAAAAAAAGGACTTTTCTATAGAAGTTAAGCTTGTTCATGAAGTGTATTCGGCAGCGCTTCAATACAGGGAATTTCTTGAATACGGATGGCCAGTTAACTTCGATGTTCCCGAGGAAGAAGAAGCTATCATTATATCAGGCCTTGCACTTAATGATAAAATATTGGTAAGAAGAACTGATTTTGGCTCCGAAAAAAAGCCTGTTAAAATATTGGTTGGAACGAAACCTGTCATGGTTAATTATAATCCTGGTATATGCCAGGTTGTCAATTTGAATTGATGAATTTATCGTTTTATTATTTAAATTCTGATACGATGAAACCATGTTTTAAGTTTTTGCCTGTTAAGTATTTCAGTAAAAAGAAATATTACATTGGCTCAATTGAATATCAGTGTAAACTATCCATGGGAAAAGCTTTGATCACTCAAAATAGCCAAAGAATTATCAGCATAAACACTGAAGTTTTGTCAAATTTAATTATTGTTTAAAATCATGAGTCTCATTGAAGGATTGATTAGTAAATGTAAAACTATGTATCAAACTCAAAATAACCCTTTCAGAATGAGAAAATATATTTTAATCATTTTGTTTCTATCCGGAATTTTTCTGTTGACTTCATTACTTAAGCCTTCTGTTCTAAAGTTTAGGCCACAAATGATAGCTGCTGAAAGTTTTGAATCTGTTGGAGTTTTTGATGTAAATAATGACGGAAAACCGGATATAATATCAGGAGCTTTCTGGTATGAAGGACCGGATTTTTATGAGAGCCATTATATTGGTGGTGTTAATCGAACTGGTAAAGGACAATATTGGAATGACTTTGCAACAATTCCTATAGATGTGAATGGAGATGGAAAAATAGATTATATAACCGGAGATTGGTTTAAAAAAAGTATCTGGTGGAGGGAAAATCCCGGAAACGATAACGAATGGAATTTGCATGTCATAGACACTCCGGGTAATGTGGAAAGTGTCATGGGGGTAGATATTGATAAAGATGGTGTCCCCGAAATCGTTCCCAGTACGCCTGGAAATCCTTTAGTATTTTATCGTCTTGAATTAAACGCCCAAAATAAACCCACAGGAAAGTTTTCTAAAATTACCGTAGGCAATCTTCAGCAGAATGGATTGGGCTTTGGCGATATCAATGGCGATGGGCCCGGAGATTTTGTTGTAAATAATGGATGGTACCAGAGTCCCAAAAATCCATTTAAAGATGGATGGATATTTCATAAAGAGTTTGAATTGGGAGATGCAAGTTTCCCGGTAGTCATCGTAGATGTGAATAAAGATGGGCTGAACGACATAATAGTTGGACAGGGGCATGGCTATGGACTTGATTGGTTTGAGCAAAAATCTGTTGGCGGCGATAATAGGACCTGGATAAAACATTCGATTGATCCTTTTGAATCACAATACCATACTATGCAATGGTTAGATATAGATAACGATGGAGAAAATGAGCTAATCACCGGAAAACGGTATCGGGCGCATAGCTATGATCCGGGCAGCAGAGATCCAATCGGACTTTATTATTTTAAGTGGAATGGTGAATCGTTTGTCAAGAATGTTATCAGTTATGGACCATTAGGAGTGGGGAAAGGAGCAGGTATTTTTTTCGCTATAGCAGATTTGCATAATACAGGCAGAAAAGATATAGTAGTCGCTGGCAAAGACGGATTATGGGTATTTTTTAATCAAACAAATTGACCAAATATTTCTTTTCTTAAATTCTTTAACAAATGAAAAAACTATCCACCTTAATAATTCTTATCTGGGAAATAATATTATTGATTTCATGTAATTCTCCTAAATCAGGAGTAGCAACAGATATTCCTTTTTTTCTCCCGGATGATTTAGAAATTAATTTATGGGCAGAATCTCCACTTTTCTACAACCCTACTAATATGGATATAGATGCAAAAGGAAGAGTGTGGGTAGTAGAAGCAGTTGATTATCGCAATTTTAGGAATGATTCAACAAAGTTTCTGTATCATTCGAATGGTGACAGAGTCGTAATTCTTGAGGATACGAATAACGATGGGATTGCCGATTCTTCAAAAGTATTTGTACAAGACAAGGATCTGGTTGCGCCTCTGGGCATTGCCGTAATTGGTAATAAAGTATTTGTTTCATGTTCCCCCAATCTCATTGTTTATACCGATGAAGATGGAGATGATAAACCAGATAAGAAAGAAATCTTCCTGACCGGTTTTGGAGGAAAAAATCATGACCATGGATTACATGCCTTATTTGGCGGAGTAGATGGTAACTTATATTTTAACGACGGAAATGCCGGCCCTCATATTGTCACGGACAAGAGTGGGTGGACTTTAAGGTCAGGGAGTGTATACAACGGGGGGGCTGGATGGAGTAAATTTAATAAACATAAAACAAACGAAGGGAATTTGAAAAGCGATGATGGAAAAGTTTGGGTTGGAGGATTGGCGTTGCGGATTAACCCTGATGGTACCGGTTTAAAAGTGATTGGACATAATTTTCGCAATTCCTATGAATTTACACAAGATTCCTATGGTAATTTCTGGCAAAATGATAATGATGATGAGGTAGCTGCATGTCGTGTGGCCTGGTTCCCTGAAGGAGCAAATGCAGGTTTTTTTAGTAATGACGGTACCCGTACCTGGCAGGCTGATCAGCGGCCAGGACAGGACTTATTTACTGCACAATGGCATCAGGACGACCCGGGCATAATGCCTGCCGGAGACAGGACTGGTGCAGGTGCTCCAACTGGGATTGTGTTGAATGAAGGCGATGGACTCGGAGAAAAATATCGCGGATTGTTATTAAGCGCTGACGCAGGTCGGAATATAATATTTGGATATTATCCTTATCGGTCATTATCAGGTTTGCTTTCGGGAAAAAGAGTGAACTTTATTACTACACTTAAGGAAGATAATGTAATGTATATGTGGGATGAAAGTGTAAGTGACACCCAAAAAGAAAAATGGTTTCGGCCCAGCGATGTTGCTATAGGTACTGATGGGGCTATATACATAGCCGACTGGTATGATGGTATTGTGGGAGGAGATCAAATGCAGGATAGGCTCGGTATTGGCAGGATTTACCGGGTTACACCTAAAAATAAACGGCTTCATTCACCAAAATTAGATTTCTCCACCACCGAGGGTCAAATAGAAGCCTTTAAAAATCCTGCAATCAATGTTCGATATATGGCGCTCCTGGCATTATTGCAACAGAGAGAAGCTGCCATCGAACCTGTCCAAGCGTTATTAAAAGACGAAAATCCTTACGTAAGAGCTCGCGCAATATGGTTGTTATCCCGAACAGGAACAAAAGGAATAGAAATTGTTAAATCCCAGTTGTCCAATGCAAGTGAAGAGGTAAGAGCAACTGCCTTTCGGGCGTTAAGAGAAGTAGTTCCGAATATTATTCCATTTGCTGTTCAACTACAGGATGATACTTCTTCTTTTGTAAGAAGAGAAGTTGCGGTAGCACTGAGAGATCTGCCTTTTACACAGACTAAACCGATTCTTCTGGAATTATGCAAGCAATATGATGGTAGCGATCGTTGGTATCTTAACGCTCTGGCTGATGCACTAAAAGGGCATGAGGAAGAGGTTTATCCTCTGTTGAAAGAACTTTTAGCTGCAAAAAGGGACGCGGGAAGTTGGGATGACAGAATGAGCAAATTTGCATGGGTTCTACACCCGGAAGGTGCATTACCTGATTTGGTGAAGCGGGCTACTGATTCATCCTTGAGTGAGTCCGACAGAAAGGAGGCAGTTACGGCCATCGGATTTATAAATTCTAAGAAGGCCGCGGAAAGCATGATGTCACTAAGTAAAAGTTCCATGAAAGATATAGCCGATGATGCTACTTACTGGCTTTCTTTCAAGCAGGGCAATGATTGGTACTCATTTTTGGACTGGAGTAAATTAGCGATCAATACGGCTTATGAAAAAAAAGTTGCTGCTGAAAAAATAAAAGTGCAATCTATTCTGGATGAACATCTTCCTATAGCTGTAAGGGAAGGTATTCTGAAGGCAACAGCATTAGATTCAATCGGTGGACAACTGCTGATAGGGTCGGTTGCTGAGAATACATTTCCGCCGGAATTAAAGTCATCAATGGAAAAATATATTTTTCAAAATCCCAGTATGGCAGTCAGGGTACAGGCGGAACAATATTTTAAGCGATCAGAAGTTCAGAAGAAATATACTGTAGAGGATATTGAACAAATGAAGGGAGATCTATCCAGGGGAAAATCGCTTTTTGCATCGCATTGTGCCTCTTGTCACCGAATGGGACAATCAGGTGCTTCAATTGGGCCTGATTTAACAAACATAAGAACAAAGTTTGATCGGGAGAATTTATTAGAAGCGATTATAAATCCAAGTGCTTCTATCATGGTAGGCTATGAACCTTTATTAATTAATACTAAAGATGGAAATTCTTATTTTGGCTTTTTAATAAGTGAGAATGCACAAAATGTAATTATAAAAGATATTTCCGGTCAAAATCATACAATAGGAAAATCCACAATCTCAAAAAGACAAAAACAGGAAAAAAGCCTGATGCCCGACCCTGACGTTATGGGCATTTCAGAACAGGATATAGCAGATATCTCATTGTATTTATTAACAGGAAAATGAATCTAAGTCTAAATTAAATCACTATTGTCCGACTAAAATTAGTGAATAGAAGATAAAAAGCGGTTCCGAAGAACCGCCGAATAGTTAGGTTTGAGTTGCAAAACAAAAAAGCTAACTAATGAGCGAAGATAAAAAGTTTGTCGGACAGCCGGTATTATCACAAATATTAGAGGTAATACCTAGTTCTTTGATAAGTAATGCTAACAAAAAGCATAATGCAAATCGGTATTATAAGCGATTGCCCCTGCGAGTACATTTGACAAGTCTTCTTTATGGCGTATTAAGTTACTGTAACGGGCTTAGGGAGATGTGTGAAGGTCTTCTGGCCTGTGAGGGAAAGCTGATTCATTTGGGCTTTGATAAAGCTCCGGCAAGAAGTACTTTATCGGATGCTAATACCAAAAGAAGCTATTTGGTTTTTGAAACGATATACTATGGATTGCTAAAGCAATATCATAGTTTTATCTCGGACAGCCGATTAAAGGGATTAAGTATTCGCAATCTAAAAATCATTGATAGTACGACCATCCGGTTGTTCAGCGATCTATTGCAGGGAGTGGGCAGGAACCGACTGGATGGGAGCAAGAAGAAAGGGGGCATTAAAGTACATGCCCTGATGGATGCATTTAGCGGAGTTACAGAATTTGTACGCATGACAGCAGCCAGAGAGCATGACCGTAGGTTTCTCTATCAATTGAAACTACAAACTAACAGTTGGCTGGTATTTGATAAAGCATACACGGTATATCAACAGTTTGCCAAATGGTCTGCACAGAAAGTATGGTTTGTGACCCGAATGAAGGATAATGCAGACTATCATGTAACCAAAGTATTAGTTGACAGAACCAGAAAGAAGAATGTGAAAGGAGTGCTCAAAGAGCAACTGATAACAGTAGCAGTAAAGCAAAGCGGAGTTGTGGTACAAAGGCTAAAACTCAGGCGTATCACCTTTAAGACGGAAGAAGGAAAGGTATATGTATTTGTTTCCAACAATTTTACATTACCGGCTACTCAGGTGGCAACAATATATAAGAACCGATGGATGATAGAGTTGTTGTTTAAGCAGATAAAACAAAACTTTCCGCTGCGATACTTCTGGGGGGAGAGTACGAATGCTATTAAGATGCAGGTGTATTGTGTATTGATAGCGCAATTACTGATGGTCGTTATCAGAAAGAAAGCGGCTACAAAAAAATCATTTGGTAATATGATAACTGTAATCCGGCTGCATCTTACCAGCTATGTTGAGTTGTTAGCATTTATCAAAGACACGTATAAAGCATGGAGGAAAACATATAACACGCCAGACCTTTTTGCTACATGAAAATGAGTGGGGGTACTACCCCTGATTTTGACATCAGTGATTTTAACCTTGTAATCTTTACCAGTAAAGGATTACAGGGTTTTTTAACCCGATTTTAGTCGGACAATAATGAAATTAAATATATTATTGTTTATGCGAAGTTTATTCTTTTCTTCTTTGCTTTTTGTAAGTATTAGTTGCCTCAGTCAGGAAAATTCGAAGGTAGAAAACGTTATTTTAATAACGATAGATGGATGCCGGTGGCAAGAGATATTCAACGGAGCAGATTCCATGCTTCTGTTCGGTAAAAAATATGGAAATAGTGACGCAGATAGACTGATTGAGAAGTTTTGGGATAATGATTTAAACAAAAGGCGTGAAAAGTTACTTCCCTTTCTTTGGAATACAATTGCAAAAGAAGGCAGGCTTTATGGAAACAGAAACCTTGGGAGTAGATTCTCTGTTCGTAACAAAATAAGATATTCTTATCCCGGGTACGCAGAAATATTTACCGGATATGTAGATACGTCCTTTAAAACCAATGATCTGGTTTATAATAAAAACACAAATGTTTTTGAGTTTTTAAACAAACAAAATAAATTTAAAGGTAAAGTTGCTTCCTTTGCCTCATGGGACAGAGCTAATGGTTTTTTGAATAAACAAAGAAGCACTTTTTTTATAAATGCGGGATATGACGATGTCAATTCTGAAGATTTATCGTTCCTGCAAAAGACTTTAAACAGCCTTCAAAAAAAATATCATACAACAGAACAAGCCAGACCGGATTATATTACCTATTTGCATGCTAAAGAATATGTTCGCCAACACCAACCCAAAGTATTGAGTATTGGTTTTGCCTGGACTGATGATATGGCACATGATGGGAATTATCCAAAGTACCTTGATAAAATATTTTTCTTCGATAATATGATTCAGGATTTATGGGAATATATTCAGAAATTGCCTCAATACAAGAACAAAACTGCTCTATTTATTGCAGTTGATCATGGGAGGGGATTAGGTGAAAGGTGGGTTGGTCATGGACCAGATGTTCCCCCATCAGAGAATCACACGAATGAGACCTGGCTGGCTGTTTTAGTTCCTGGTATGATTAAAACCGGAGAAGTAGAAAATGGTCCTGAACTTTTCAATGCTCAGATTGCAGGGACAATAGCAAAGATATTAGGGTATAAATTCGAAACAGAACATCCTGTTGGCCTTCCTATTGCAGACTTATTTTAAACGAGAATATCACTAAGTTCAATCACAATTTTAAAATATGTAGAGAAAAAACAGTAATGAGAATGAGATATTTTACATTATGCAAAGGCAGCTTTATTCTTCAGTGATAGGCGATATTATGGATAAACATGGATATACTCTTCAGTTTCTGCCTTCTTCGATTCGCCATTAAAAGAAAAGATGACTATTGTGGGTAGAGCATTGCCTGTTTTAGAAATGGATACAGGTAAAGTAAAAGATGATAAAATATCAGGCAAACCATTTGGACTAATGCTGGTAGCACTGGGGAATCTTAGGGGTATCTCAAAAGCCTCAGACAGGAAGCAAAGTGTTAGTAAAAAAAGTTGCCTAAGATAAAAATGATTTCTATGTCTAAAGTATGAGGATTGATTACGATTTTATGGTGAAAGTTGTTTTCACTTAAGAAGCGGTTTTTCCTTAGAAGTTATCTGTCCAATTGCCCCTTCACCTGCACATAACTCCACGCCATAAAAGGAAACGCCAAAAGCAGGAGAAAGATCCAATAACTTTTCAGAATAATAAAGAGCAGGATCGTTATTATCAGGAGATAAACAGGATACGTAAAAAGCAATAACCCGATAACAATAGAATCGAAGTGATCATTGTTTTTTGTTTTTCGGATCACGAATTTCTTTACCGGAATATACAGCGGGGCATGAATCAACCATCCGGCCAAAGCAGGTATTGCCAAAAGAATTTTCTTTATGAAGGAAGGTTTTTTCTCCAGCAACTCTTTTTGTTTTTCCTTATCATTTTTTTCTATCTCAAAGACTATCTGCTGCAACTGGCTTTTAAGGTTTGAGTTGAATGCCAGATGGCGTTGACCGTCCGAAGTATTCCAGTCCAGATCATTTTGAGTGATCGGGGTGCCAAAATTTAGAAAAATATTCTTACCAAATCTTCTGAATGAACTGTAATTAATCCCTACCGGTAAAACTTTTAAAGGAATATTTTCTTCCCAGCATCCTACGGCCAGTCTTGCCGTTCCTTTTTTTAACGGGCGAAGATGCCATTCATTGATGCATTTCCCTTCACTGAAGATCAGGACAATTCCTTTTTTATAAAAAATTTTTTCACATTCTTTAAAAGTTTCGTAATTGATGCCAAGATTTTCCACGCCTTCACTGGTGCGATAGACCGGAAGTATTTTTAACCTGGTAAGTGTCTTGGAATAAAACGGTTTTTTAAAAGCATCACCTCTTGCCAATGACCAGACAAGTTGTTTGAACAGGGTATTTAGGATGACTGCATCGAGAAATGAATTGGGATGATTGCAGGCAAGCAGCAGCGGACCTTTTTCATTCAGTGCTTCAGGCCGGTTGATGATGATCTTCCGGCAAAAGATCATCATGGCAAGTCGAACCAGGGGTTTTAAAATCCGGTACAATCAGTTTTTTGGGTGAATATAAAGAACTCTGGAAATGTTGCAGAATATTCCCGGTTTATTGTACGTGTATTGCCCGAAATGAAGCGCTTTTGCAACTTGCACCTTCTCAGTGTGTTAGTACGATATTTTTTTATGAAAAGTAGCAGGGTCTGCCTTCTGACTCATATTTAAAAACACTATCTTTGCAGCCCCGAATTTTAAACCCTTCGGGCAAATTAATCATGCTGGAAAATTTAATTAGTAAACTTTTAAACGCTGATGCACAGGAGTCTGCCGGTTCTGAAAACAAAGAAGAGGCAACTACAGCGACAACAAATGCACCGGTGCAGAATGTACCCGTTGAGCCGGTTAGCGCTCATGATGATTTTGACTGGAGCCTGGATAAAAGAAATGTGACCGTTTACAACCAGGCGGAAAAGGAAAACTATGACCATATCTATGAAAAGACTTTTGTTCAGATCAACGATGGTGAAATGATCAATGGTACCGTAGTTGGCCTTACTAAAACTGATGTGGTTCTCAATATCGGTTTTAAAAGTGACGGGCTTGTTTCATTGAATGAATTTCGTGATATACCCAATCTTAAGATCGGTGATGAAGTGGAAGTGTTGGTAGTAGAAAAAGAAGACAGGGAAGGTCACCTGAATCTCAGCCGCAGGCAGGCAAGGATTACACGTGCATGGGAGAAAATTGTTGAGGTGCACAAATCAGGAGAAGTTATCACAGGACTGGTTACTTCCAAAACAAAAGGCGGGCTTATCGTTGATGTATTCGGTATGGAAACGTTCCTGCCCGGCTCACAAATAGATGTGAAACCGGTAACAGATTATGATCAGTTTGTCGGCAAGACCATGGAATTTAAAGTGGTTAAGGTCAACGAAGCGATCAAGAATGCAGTGGTTTCTCACAAGGCGCTTATCGAAAGCGATATTGAAGCTCAGCGTGCAGAGATCATGAGCAAACTGGAAAAAGGACAGGTGCTGGAAGGAACAGTTAAAAACATTACCGATTTCGGAGCCTTCATGGATCTCGGTGGTTTAGATGGCCTGCTGTATATTACGGATATTTCATGGGGACGTATATCTCACCCGTCTGAAGTATTGAAATTGGATCAGAAAATAAATGTGGTGGTATTGGATTTTGATGATGAGAAAAAAAGGATCAGCCTCGGTTTGAAACAATTGACTCCTCATCCTTGGGATGTATTGCCGGAAACAATAGCAGAAGGAAATATTGTGAAAGGTAAAGTAGTTAATATTGAAGATTACGGCGCTTTCCTGGAGATCATGCCGGGCGTGGAAGGATTGGTACACGTTTCAGAAATAACATGGGCTAATACACCAATCAACGCAAAGGAATTTTTTAAATTAGGAGATGAGCATGAAGCAAAAATAGTGACGCTGGATAAAGCAAACAGGAAGATGAGTCTTTCTATTAAACAGCTTTCTCCGGATCCCTGGAATGATATTGAAACAAGGTTTCCTGTCGGAAGCCGTCATACAGGTTTAGTGAAAAATATTACCAATTACGGCGTATTTGTAGAACTGGTCCCGGGCATTGGCGGTATGATTCATATCAGCGATCTGAGCTGGCTGAA
>WBZO01003381.1_pt1 | contig 11642 bp, 12 predicted proteins | sample 5204261 | NCBI WGS metagenome assembly WBZO01 (sample SAMN12412400, study PRJNA552823) | activated sludge metagenome | isolation source: activated sludge from anammox sidestream of wastewater treatment plant... | place: USA: North Carolina | collected 2017-09 | reverse complement strand
GAGGACGTGCTGGCCATGGTCCGCACGCTGCCGCTGGTGGTGCAGGCAACGTCGCTGTCGTTCTGACCCGGCGGCTTTCGCAACGCAGGCGGGACGATTAAACTCCCCCCGTTGCGGGAGGGCGGAGACGCGTGGCGCTCATGGGATGGTTTCGTCGCATCGCTGTTTCCATGGCGTGCGGCGCCGGTCTGTTGCCCTGCGCCGCAGCCGCGCAGGCCGGACTGCCGGCCGGAACCGCGCCGCCTGCGGAAACGACCAGGCGGATCGTGGTGGTACCGCCGCTGCAGTGGGACAGCGCCATGGGGACGTTCCGCAACCTCTATCATCAGGCGCCGAGCGATCTGGGCCGGCTGACGGGCGGGATTTTGTTCGGGATGAAACCGCAGGAGGTGAACGGGCTGCTGCCCGTTCCGGTGCGGGGCGTCACCTGGACCGCCCTGCCACTGGCGACCGAGTTTTCCGAGGATGTGCGCTATTTCTGGATCAAGCTGACTGACGCGAGGGACTTGCGCGCGGGCCTGACGTCCTGTGTCGGCGACGGATCCTATCTGGTTTTCCTGTTCCGCAGCCGTGGCCTGTTCCGCGTATCGTATCGGCTGACGCCAGACCGGGCGTGCCCTTCGGTCGAAGCGGCCGCCACGGATGTTCTCGCCCAATACGCGCCCCTCGGCTCGAACGTGGCGATCAGCACGCACTACCGGAACGGTTCGGCCGAGGTGGTCGACATCGTCGACCCGGCGGCGGGCCATCTGATCCCCATCCGCTGGCAGACCCGGCGGCGATAGATGGGCGCCCGTCGCTTCGCGCTGTTGGTTGCGCTGTTGTGCGCCGTCGGTACCGGCACCTGGGCCGCACCGGTGCTGTTCGATCGCGACCTGGCCATGCCGCCGGTCGTCGAGGATCAGGGGAAACCGGCGGAGTGCACGGTGGTCTATCTGGTTTCGGACATCTCGACCAACGACATCTTCGCCGCACGCATGCGAATCGCCCCGAAAGACGACGCTCGGCCGGTCGGACATCGGATGCCGTGCCCGAACGAGATCCCGCCGCGCGTGGCGGCTCGCGCGTTGGATGCCTGCGCCGGGCGCAGCACCGATCCGAACAATTGCGTGTTCACGGACATGAGCCGCGGCTTCGAACGCGAGCCGGCGGAGCGGAACACGGCGTCGAACGTGTCGCGCTGCACCTCGGACAAGGCGGCGTTCGCCGGCGTCGCCTGCCGGAGGTCGGGCGCGATGGACATCTGTAATGTCGGCTGTGGCGACACCGAGCAGGGGGCACGGGCCGCGGCGCGGGCCCGGTGCGAGGACAAGCACCAGGCACCCTGTCCGATCACCGGCGCGGTCGCGATTCCGGTGCCATAGGCAGGTTGCCGGCCAGTTGATCGCGCAAGCCGAGCGCGACGGCGTGCGAATGGGTGATCTGTGCTGCTTCGTGCAGGTGGTCAGGCGTGTCGAAGAACTGGTTTCGCGGATATCGGCTTTGGTTCGGCAGAACCAGGAACCGCGCACCGTGCGCTTCGTACAGGTTCCGCAATGTGCGCAGTACGTCGGCGGGAATCGGAACGTCGGCAAAGCCGGTCGGCAGGCCGCCGACGGCACGCACGCCTTGTGCTCGTGCCCAGGTCAGGAAGCGGACCACCTCCCTGGTTCCCGCGCCGGCTTCGATCTCGGCGGCGCCCGGTTGATGCGGTGACGCGGCCATCAGGACGGGCAGGCTCGCGCGGGCCAGCGCCGCGGTGTGGCCGATGTGATCGCCCCACGGGTTGGTGCGGCCGGTCACGTCGGCGCGCGGATCGGCGACATGCGCGGCGACCAGGGCGGTTTCCAGCATGCTCATGACCAGGGACCGCAGGTCGAAGGAGAACAGCGCGGCGATCCAGCGGTCGGGTGGCAGGGTGGCCAGGGTGGCGCGGTCGTGCCGCAGCATGATCGCGGCGTCGGGGCCAAGCGTGATGGCCGCGCGGGGACGAACATATTGCGCCGTTTCCAGCGGCAGATAGACCAGGTCGCCGGGGTGCAGCAGCGGCTGCCAGCGCGCGAAGATCATGTCGAGCCCGAGTCCGACGGCGACGCCGGCGTTCACGCATGGCAGGCCGAGGATCGGCTCGATCGTTTCGCAGCGATGGGAATAGGGGCCGTTCGAGCCGGCGATGATCACCAGCTTGGGGGAGCCGACGGCAGCGCCGCGGGCGAGCTTGGCGTCTAGCTGCTGCCGCAGGAAGCCGAGGCTGAGGGGGCGGTCCAGTATGACGGCAAACGTCAGGGTGTAGAGCAGCAGGGAAAGGCCGCAGGCGGTCAGCAGCCGGCGCATCAGAATCGGAAATACAGGAACGGTGCGACCTGCGGCGCGAAGAACACCGCCTGCACCGTCAGGGCGAAGCTGCCGGTCAGCGCCCGCGTGCGCCATGCCTCGGGCCAGCGATGCAGGTTGGGCATCGCCAATACGATCGTCCAACCGATTGCCAGGCAGGCGGTGACCTCGAGGAAGCTCAACGTGCGGGCGTCGCCCAGCCAGGGCAGCACCGGCACGGGCGTGGCGATCAGGGGCGCCAGCGGAACAGCGTCAACGATCATGCGCGGCAGGGCGATGCCGTTGGCGCCGGCCAGCGCCTGGAGAAAGTGCCACGCGGTGGGCAGGTCGGCAGCACGGAACGGCACCCAGGCCAGGACGACGACCAGGATCGTGACGGGCCACGCGACAGCGCCGGGCAAGGGCGGCAGGAACCGGCGATACAGGGCATGGGCCGCGAGGCAGGCGCCATGCAGGCCGCCCCACAGGATGAAGCGCCAGGCGGCGCCGTGCCACAGCCCGCACAGCGACATCGTCGCCAGCACCGCCACGACCTGGCGGGCCAGGCCGTGGCGGCTGCCGCCCAGCGGGATATAGACGAAATCGCGCAGAAACGCGCCCAGGGTGATGTGCCAGCGCCGCCAGAACGTGGCGATGTCGCGCGCCTGGTACGGGCTGTCGAAGTTCAGCGGGAACCGCACGTTCAGCATCCGGGCCAGCCCGATCGCCATGTCCGAATAGCCGGAGAAGTCGAAATAGATTTGCAGGGCGTAGGCCAGCAGCGCGTACCAGGCCTCGAAGAACGACAGGCTTTCCCCGCGCGCCGCGGCGTCGAACCCGACATCGGCGAAACGCCCGAACAGGTCGGCCAGGACCAGCTTCTTGCCGAGGCCCAGCAGGAAGATCGTCAGCCCGGCGGCGAGGTTGTCGGCGTTCGGGACGGCCAGGCTTGGGGATCGGAGCTGGGGAATGACCTCCTGCGGGCGAACCAGCGGGCCGGCGATCAGGTGGGGGAAGAAGGCGATGAAGGCTGCATAGGGGAGCAGCGGCGTGCGTTCCCTGTCCCCGCCGCTGCCGGCCAGGAACATGATCTGCTGGAAGGTGAAGAAGCTGATTGCCAGCGGCAGCACGATATCAGGCGGAACGGCGGCAGGGGCCAGGATGCTCCAGGCGAAACCGGCATATTTGAACCAGCCCAGCAGCGCGAGGTTGAGGATCACGCCGGCCGCCAGCCACGCGCTGGCCGCGCTGGTCCGCCGTGCCGCGGTGATCCGGGCGGCGAGGAACCAGTTGCCCAGGATGGAGCCGAGCAGCAGCGGCAGACAGAACGGGTTCCACCAGCCATAGAAGACCAGGCTGGCGGCCGCCAGCCAGCCCAGCGCCCAGCCCGGGCCGGCCCTTCGGCCCAGGATGAAGAACCCGGCGAGGCAGGCAGGTAGGAAACCGAGCAGGAATTCTTGCGCGTGGAACAGCATGGCGGCGACCGGCCGCAGTGTCCCGAAAAGCCCCTAACCAGTGGTAAACGAGATCGGGTGTTTCTCCGGCCGTGGTTTGCTGGTAGCTGACCTCATGTCATGACCGACGATCTGCCCCCTAACCCGGCGCTGCTGCCAGCCGGGCTGCGCGACCTGCTGCCCCCCGACGCCGAGACCGAAGCGGCGGCGGTGGAGGCGTTGATGGATGTGTTCGCCTCGCACGGCTATCAGCGGGTGAAGCCGCCGTTGCTGGAATTCGAGGACAGCCTGCTGAGCGGCTCGGGCGCGGCTGTGGCCGAGCAGACGTTCCGGCTGATGGATCCGGACAGCCAGCGCATGATGGGGCTGCGGGCCGACACGACACCGCAGGTGGCGCGGATCGCCACCACGCGGCTGGCGGGTGCGCCGCGGCCGCTGCGCCTGTCCTATGCCGGGCAGTGTCTGCGGGTGCGGGGCAGCCAGCTCGCGCCGGATCGGCAGATCGCGCAGGCGGGGATCGAGCTGATCGGCTGCGACGATCCCGAGGCGGATGCCGAGATGGTGCTGGTGGGGGCGGAGGCGTTGGCGGCGGTGGGCCTGACCCGCGTCAGCTTCGACCTGACGCTGCCCATGCTGACGCCGACGCTGCTGGATGCGGCCGGCATCGTCGGTGTGCAGCGTGTGGCGCTGTCCCGCGCGCTGGATCGCAAGGATGCGGCGGCGGTGTCGCGGGAAGGCGGGCCGCTGGCCCCCGTGCTCACGCGGCTGCTGCTGGCGGCCGGTGCGGCCGATACGGCGCTGGCGGCGCTGCGGGACTCTGACCTGCCGCAGTCGGCGCGGGCCCTGGCGGAGCGCCTGGCCGATGCCGTCGCGGCGATCCGGGCACGGGCACCGAACCTGCGGTTGACGATCGACCCGGTGGAGTTCCGCGGCTTCCGTTATGAGACCGGGGTGTCGGTCACCGTCTATGCGCCCGGGCGGCACGAAGAACTGGGCCGCGGGGGGCGTTATGTCTGCGGCGAGGCGGAGCCGGCGACCGGGTTGACGCTGTATCCTGACGCGATCCTGCGCGTCGCGCCGCGACGGCATGCCCGCGCCCGCGTCTTCGTGCCGTTCGGCAGCCGCCAGGAGGAAGCCGCCGCCCTGCGCGCCCAGGGTTACGCGACGGTGGCCGCGCTGACCGCCACGCCGGATCATGAAACGGAGGCCAGGCGCCTGGGCTGTTCCCATATTCTGCGCGACGGCGTCGCCGCACCACTGCAAACCGAGGGCTGAACAATGGCCAATGTCGCCGTGATCGGCGCCCAATGGGGTGACGAGGGCAAAGGAAAGGTCGTGGACTGGCTCGCCAGCCGCGCCGACATCGTCGTGCGCTTCCAGGGCGGGCACAATGCAGGCCATACGCTGGTCGTCGGCAACCAGACCTACAAGCTGTCGCTGCTGCCGTCAGGGCTGGTGCGTGGCAAGCTGGGCGTGATCGGCAACGGCGTCGTGGTCGATCCCGACGCGTTGCTGGCCGAGATTGCCCGCGTGCGAGCGCAGGGGCTGATGGTTTCGCCCGAGACGCTCCGCATCGCCGACAATGCGGTGCTGATCCTGCCGGTTCACCCGGCGCTGGACCGGGCGCGCGAGGCCGCGAAGGGGGATCGCAAGATCGGCACCACCGGGCGTGGCATCGGCCCGGCCTATGAGGACAAGGTCGCGCGCCGGGCGATCCGCGTCGCCGACCTGGCGGAGCCGGACACGCTGTCCACCAAGCTGGACGACCTGCTGCTGCACTACAACACGCTGCTGAGCGCGCTGGGCGCCGAGACGTTTGAAAAGCAGGCCCTGCTGGACAAGCTGCTGGCGCTGGCGCCGCAGCTTCTGCCGTTCGTGGAACCGGTGTGGGAGCGGCTGGATACGCTGCGCCGGGCGGGCAGGCGGATCCTGTTCGAGGGCGCGCAGGCGGTGATGCTGGATGTCGACCATGGCACGTACCCCTATGTGACCTCCTCGAATACAGTGGCGGCGACCGCGGCCTCGGGCGCCGGGGTGGGGCCGTCGACGATCGGCTTCGTGCTGGGTATCGCCAAGGCGTACACGACGCGCGTGGGGTCGGGGCCTTTCCCGACCGAGTTGACCGATGACATCGGCAAGCTGCTGGGTGAGCGGGGGCATGAGTTCGGCACGGTGACGGGGCGGCCGCGCCGCTGCGGCTGGTTCGACGCTGCCATGGTGCGTCAGGCGGTGAAGGTCGGCGGCATCCAGGGGCTGGTGCTGACCAAGCTGGATGTGCTGGACGGTCTGAACGAGCTGAAAATCTGCACCGGCTACCGGATCAATGGCGTGCATTCGCGGCACCTGCCGGCCTCGCCGCGGGCACAGGCGGCAGCCGAACCGGAGTATGAGGTGATGGACGGCTGGTCGGGCAGTTCGCGCGGCGCGCGATCCTGGGCCGACCTGCCGGCGCAGGCGGTGAAATATGTCCGCCGGATCGAGGAGCTGGTGGAGGCGCCGATCACCCTGCTGTCCACCAGCCCCGAGCGCGACGACACGATCATGGTGCGCGACCCGTTCGAGGGGTAAGGCGGGCGGGGTCGGTTTGCCGGTCGTTTCGTTGTGGCGTGGTTGGTGGGGAGGCCTCTCCGGTGTCGTCGTCGGCGGTCGTCTGCATACCAGGCCAACGCCGTTAACCGGCGGTCAACCAATTCGGGGGACAACATCCGGACGCGAGTGCTCCGGACGGACATGGCCCTGCAACCGAACCAAGAGCCTGGAACAGGCGACGCCGATTCCCGCTACGTCATCGACGTCAGCCGCCGCTGCCTGCATGCCGGCGCGCAGGCGGCGTTTGTCGCGATCGATCGCCAGACCGGCGATTCGGATCTGATGGCCCTGCAGGTTGCACGGTGGGCGCCGGCATGGGCGCCGGCCCTGCAGCCGATGCCTGGGCCGATCGAAAACCTGCTGACGCCGCTCGCGTGCCTGCGCGCACCGGTGACACAGAATGAGCAAGGGTTCTTCCTTGTTTATCCGGGCGTGCCGGGCCCGCCTGTCCTGGCACAGCCGCGCGCCTGGTCCGAGGCAGCGCTGATTGCTCAGGTGCTGCGGCCCATTGCCCAGATCCTGGTGGCGCTGGAAGGCCGCGGGCTGACCCATCGGGCAATCCGGCCCGACAATGTCTACGATGCCGGGCCGAACCGGCCCGTGGTGCTGGGGCCCGCCTGGGCCGCCCCGCCCGGCCTGCTGCAGCCCGCGGTGTTCGAGCCGCCCTACAGCGCGGTCTGCCACAGGGCAGGCCGGGGGCGAGGCCATATCGCCGATGACGTCTACGCGCTGGGCGTCCTGCTGATCACGCTGGCGCTGGGCCGGATCCCGCTGGGCGACCTGACGGATGCCCAGATTCTGAGCCGCAAGCTGGCGCTGGGAAGCTTCCCGGCGCTGGCCGGCGAGGCGCGCCTGCCGTTACTGATTGCCGACCTGGCCCGCAACATGCTGGCCGAGGATCCGGAGCATCGGCCTCCGCCATCGCTGCTGCTGGACCCCATCTCCGCGGGCGGCCGGCGGGTCGCCGCTCGGCCCCCGCGCAAGGCGCAACGGCCGCTGATGGTCGGTTCGACGCCGATCTGGGATTCCCGGACCCTGGCCTATGCGATCGGGGGGAATCCGGGCGAGGGCCTGGCCGTGATGCGCAGTGGCGAGGCGATGCAATGGCTCCGCCGCAGCCTGGGCGACGCCGGCCTCGCGGTGCGTCTGGAGGATCTGGAACGGCACCGTGCGCATGACGGACCGGCCGATAACCCGCGGGCGGACGCGATGATGGTGATGCGGGCCGTGGCGCTGATCGATCCGCTGGCGCCGCTGTTCTGGCGCGGCGTGGCATTGTGGCCGGACGGGCTGGGGCCGCTGCTGGCGGCCGGGCAGGCCGAGGACTCTGCGCTGTGCGAGTCGCTGACGGACCTGATTGCCCATGACGGCGTTGCGAGCTGGGCAGCGCAACGTGTCGAGCGGTGCGACGAGGTGATGCTGCGTGTCGAGGGGCGGGTGCAGCGGGACAGCCTGCTGATCAAGGGGCCGTCGGGCGGCTTGCCGCGGCTGATCTACAGCCTCAACCCGATGCTGCCCTGTGCGAGCCCGCTGGTGGGGGGTGCCTGGGTCCATCGGCTGCAGGATATCCCGCCGGCGCTGGACGCGACCGCGCATGGGGTGGATCCGGCGCGCGATCCGCTGGATCCGCATCTGGTGGCCTTTATCGCGGCCCGGGCCGAGCGCGGGTTGGACCGGGAGGTGAACGGGCTGAATGGGCGTCTGGATGAGGCGACCAGGCTGTTGGCGCAACTGCGCCTGCTGGCGGCGCTGCAGAGCCGATACTGGCCGTCGCCGCTGCCGTCGCTGGCGGCATGGATCGTGGCACGCGCCAGCCCGCTGGTGACCCTGTGGCACAATCGCGACAGGCGGGAGGAGATCGCGGCGGCGCTCAATACCCTGGCGGTTGCGGGCTTCCTGACGCCAATCCTGTCCTTGATCGAGGACCCCGCGGCGCGCACGGCCGATCAGCAGGGCGCAATCGACGCGACAGTGCAACTGTCACGGATCGATGCCGAGCTGGCGCAGATCGAGAACGGCGCCGAGGGGCGGTTGGCGCAAGCTGAACGGATCGGTCAGGAGATCGCGGCCGCGGCCGGGCTGACGGCCCTGGCCGCGACGCTGGTGCTGGCGGCGTTCGGATGAGGGCGATGCCCGAAGGAGGCTGACGGGTGGCGAAGGCGGCGGGAAAAAAGCGTGAGGGCCTGTCGCTGGTCTGGCTTCAAGGGCTGGCCTGCGGTGCGATGGCGTCGTTGGCGCCAGCCTCGGCGCTGCAGATGTCGCTGCTGTTGGCGCCGGTCATCGCGGCGCTGTTCATGGATCACAAACCGGGCAAGCCGATCGCGCGCGCGATGCTGCTGTTCGCGCTGGCGGCGTGCGTGGAGCCGGTGCGTCAGTCATGGGCGGCGGGCCAGAGCCTGGCGGCCGGGTTGGACCGGGTGCTGGAACTGGACAATCTGGCCCCCGCCTGGGCGGCGGCAGCCGGCGGATGGCTGCTGTCGCAAGCGGCCCCCGTCGTGGTGGCGACCATCCTGGACGCAAGCAGCCGGGCACGCGCCGGTCAATTGAGGGAGGCGCGCGCCCGGCTTGTAGCGGCCTGGGGGCTGGAGGAAGCGCCTGTCGATCAGTGACCGTTAGGCGCCATTGCCCGCAGCGTGCCCGCGTTCGCCCGCTGCTCGGCGATCTGTGCCTTCATCGCCTTCTGCAGCTTCTCGAACGCGCGGACCTCGATCTGCCGCACCCGTTCACGGGAGATGTTGTATTGCTGGGACAAATCCTCGAGCGTGGTCGGATTGTCCTTCAGCCGGCGCTCGATCAGGATGTGACGCTCCCGTTCATTCAGGGTCTTCAACGCGCCTGACAGCAGGGCCTTGCGCCCGCTGAGCTCTTCATGCTCGGCGATCGCGGTTTCCTGGTTCTCGGACTCGTCGACCAGCCAATCCTGCCATTCGCCTTCGCTGTCCATGCGAACAGGGGCGTTCAGGCTGTGGTCCGGCGCGGCGAGCCGGCGGTTCATGTTGATGACGTCCTGTTCGGGCACGTCGAGATCGCGCGCGATCTTCGCCACCTGCTCGGGCTGCAGGTCGCCGTCATCGATGGCCTGCATCTGCCCTTTGAGCCGGCGCAGATTGAAGAACAGCTTCTTCTGCGCCGCCGTGGTGCCCATTTTCACGAGCGACCAGGAGTGCAGGATGTATTCCTGGATGGCGGCACGGATCCACCACATCGCATAGGTGGCCAGACGGAAGCCGCGGTCGGGGTCGAAGCGCTTGACCGCCTGCATCATGCCGACATTGCCTTCGCTGATCAGTTCGCCGACCGGCAGGCCATATCCGCGGTAGCCCATGGCAATTTTCGCGACGAGGCGCAGATGGGAGGTGACAAGCTTGTGTGCTGCCTCCATATCCTGATTGTCGCGCCAGCGCGTGGCCAGAGCGAGCTCCTCCTCAGGGGAGAGCATGGGGAACTTCCGGATCTCCTGGAGGTACCGGGCGAGGTTGCCCTCGGGTGCGACGTTGATCGCGGCAGAGGCCATGGAAGGCTCCTTTCGTCGGCTGGTGAACTCTGCCCGCCACGGCGCAAGTTCCCAGCATAGTGACTGAAACCAGTCTGGACGCAGGGAGAGGCGCATTCGTCCCGGTTGCCACCCCGGTTTGGCAGCGTGCTTCCGGACTTCCCCACCAATGCAGGGCATCCACCCACATCAGCCGCACCCGTATACCGGACTGAATTAGTCCTGTCAAGATTAATGTATGGTTAACAAAACGATAGGTCTCGCTCGACGGCGTCCAGCAAGGCTTTCATGTCGCTGGGCATTGGCGATTCGAAATGCAGATGCTGCCCCGTCCGGGGATGGCGGAAACCAAGGGAGGCGGCGTGCAGGGCCTGGCGGGGGAAGTCGAGGAGCCGATGACGAACCGGGTCGGGCAATGTCCGGGCCACGGCCGGGATCCGGCGGAGATAGACGGGATCCCCCACGACCGGGTGGCCGCGTGATGACAGGTGAACCCGGATCTGGTGCGTCCGCCCGGTTGCCAGCCGACATTCCAGCAGGCTGACAGCCATCCGCCAGGTGCGGAGCGTCCGGTAATAGGTCAGAGCCGGCTTGCCGCCGCTGCTGACGATGGCCATACGCTTGCGGTCGCGCTTGTCGCGGCCGATCGCGCCCTCGATCTGCCCAGCCGTCGGGCTGGGCGTGCCCCAGACGAGGGCCAGATAGGTGCGCTCCAGGTCCCGGCTGGCGAAGGCCAGGGTCAACGCGTCATTGGCAAGCTGGGTCTTCGCCACCACCATGACGCCGGAGGTGTCCTTGTCCAGCCGATGCACGATCCCCGGCCGCTTCTCGGCCCCGATCCCGGTGAAGCCGGGGCCGCAATGGGCGAGCAGCGCGTTGACCAGGGTGCCATCGTAGTTGCCCGGTGCCGGATGCACGACGAGGCCGGCCGGCTTGTCCAGCACGATCAGGTCGTCGTCCTCGTACAGGATGGCCAGTGCGATCGCCTGCGGCTGCGGTGTCGCCGGGGCGGGCGCGGGGATGTCGAGCACATAGGTGGCTCCCGCCCGTGCCGGTTCGGCTGGCTCGCTGACCGGGACCCCATCGCGCCGAAGCCGTCCTTCCTCTATCAGCGCCTTGACGCGCGACCGTGACACGGCGCCAAGCGCGTCGGCCAGCACACGGTCGATGCGCTGTCCGGCGAGCCGGGCGTCGACGACGAGGTGGAAAGGGCCTGGCGCCGGGGCGGTTTGCGGCGGGGTGGTGGACATGGCTGACGCGGATTACGCGGATCGGCGGCTTGGGGGAAGGCGAGGCTGATGGGTGAGGGGACGATTCGGGTGCTGAAGGTTGCTGCCATCGTCATGGCGGTGCTGATCGTGCTGGGGACGACGACGCTGTTCGTGATGCTGGCCAAACGTGGCATGGCGCCGGAGGGTGCGAGGCCCGTCGCCACCCGCGACATGAGCCTGGCGCAGATCGCATCGGTGCTGGATGAGCCTTCCGGAACCCGGATCATGGGTATCGCCGCGGTGCAGGACGTGCTGGCGGTGCAACTGAGCGGCGGTGGTGCCGACCGGATCGTGCTGCTGGACCCGCAATCGGGACGGATCGCCGGGCGCATCGCCCTGGCGCGCTGATGGGTGCGATCTGGTTCTTGAGGTTGCGCGTGTTCATGTGTAGAACGGCGCTCCTGGCTGATGTCCCATTCGTCTAGAGGCCTAGGACACCGCCCTCTCACGGCGGCAACAGGGGTTCGAATCCCCTATGGGACGCCACTGCCCCTCCCCACAACCATTCTCTCCCCGAGAAGGCTGGCCGAAAAAGCCATGTTT
>WBZO01006251.1_pt1 | contig 11646 bp, 9 predicted proteins | sample 5204261 | NCBI WGS metagenome assembly WBZO01 (sample SAMN12412400, study PRJNA552823) | activated sludge metagenome | isolation source: activated sludge from anammox sidestream of wastewater treatment plant... | place: USA: North Carolina | collected 2017-09 | reverse complement strand
CGCGCGATTCACGCCTTCCCGCCGCCGGCGTCAGGCGATCGCGCGCTTTGTCGGGTCGCGCGATTCACGCCTTCCCGCCGCCGGCGTCAGGCGATCGCGCTCTCTTGCTGGGCCGCGCGATTCACGCCTTCCCGCCGCCGGCGTCAGGCGATCGCGCTCTATCGCCGGCGGGACTTCAGCCGTTCGATCGTCGCGCCGATCAGGCGGGTCGGCTCATCCGTTTCATACGCCCTGGCGATCGAGCGGATGCCGGCCTGGATCGCGTCGCTGACCGGCATCGCCTCCCACTCGCGGATCAGCTCCTTCTGCAACCGGATGGCGCGCGGGCCGGATTCGACGATCGGCGCCACCCACGCCTCGACCGCCGCATCGAGCTGCGCCGCCGGCACGACCTTTTCCACCAAGCCCCAGCTCAGGGCTTCGCGGGCGTCGATGCTCTCCCCGGTGTACAGCAGCACCTTGGTGCGGCCCCAGCCGATGAGCTGCGGCAGCAGCGCGGCCTCCACCACCGACGGCAGGCCGACCTTCACTTCCGGCATGCCGAACATGGCGTTGTCGCTGGCCACCCGCATGTCGCACGCCGCCATCACTTCCAGCCCGGCACCCAGGCACCAACCGTTGACGCGGGCGATCACCGGCACCGGCAGATCGCGCAGCACCTTGCTCATGCCGTGGATCATCGTCAGGAACACCCTCGCCTTCCCCGGATCGAGCTCGGCCAGTTCGAACAGGTTGGCGCCGCCCATGAACGCCCGGTCACCCTCACCGGTGACGATCAGCACGCGCAGGTCGGGATCATCGGTCAGGCTGGCGACGGCGTCGATGAAGCCCTGGATCTGAACCCTGCCCAGCCGGTTGAGCTTGGCCGCGTTGGCGATCGACACCGTGGCCACGTTGCCCTGCGGCCGCCGGTCGATACGGATGCGCACCGGGGCGGGATCGGCGGTTGCGGTCATGGTCAAGGGTCCTCCGGCTTGGTTGTCCGCGTCGCCCTGCCCTGCCACAGTTCGTGGCAACAGGCCAGACGGGGAAACGACCATGGGACAGAAACTGCGGCTGGGCGTCGTCTATGATTTCCGCAATCCGCCGGAATCCGGCATGCGCACGCCCGACCTCTATGCCGCGATCATGGAGCAGGTGGTGTGGCTGGACGGGCTGGGACTGGACCTGGCCTGGTTCACCGAGCACCATTTCGTCGAGGATGGCTATCTGCCGTCCTGGATTCCGGTTGCATCCTTCATGGCCGCACGCACCCGGCAGATGCGGTTCTCCTGCGATGTCTGCCTGCTGCCGTTCAACCATCCGATCCGCCTGGCCGAGGACCTGGCCGTGCTGGACAACCTGTCCGGCGGGCGCGTCGAGCTGGGCGTCGGCATGGGCTACGCAGCGCACGAGTTCCGCGGCTTCGGCTTTCCGCAATCCCGCCGCCTGTCGCTGACCGATGAGGGGCTGGAGGTGCTGAGCCGCGCCTTCACCGGCGAGACATTCAGCTTCACCGGCAAGCGCTACCAGTTCCAGGACGTGACGATCCGGCCCGGCTATGTTCAGCCCGGCGGTCCGCCGCTGTGGGTCGCCGCCCTGTCGGAAGCCGGCGCTCGGCGGGCGGCGCGGTTCGACACCAACCTGCTGCCGCAGGGCCCGCGCGGCCCGTCGCTGGACCATTGGCGCGACCTGCTGACCGGCAGCGGACGCGATCCGGCGAAATACCGCGTCGGGCTGATCAAGTCCTGCCTGGTCACCGACGAGCGGGAGCGCGACTGGCCGCCGGTGCGGGACGCGGAGCGCCGGCGGATGGCGGTCTACAACCAGTTCCGCGCCGAGTCCGGCGGCCATGGTGGCGTGGCCGGCATCACCGAGCAGGCGCGCATCCCGCAGACCTGGATCGTCGGCAGCGTCGACGAATGCGTCGACCAGATGGCCGCGTTCATCCGGGAGTATGGCCTGACGGATGTGGTGACATGGGCGGTGCCGCCCGGCATGCGGCCGGGGCAGATGAACGCCAGCCTGGAGAAGTTCGCCCGCGACGTGGCGCCGCGGCTGCGGGCGATGTTTCCCGGCGATGTGGATGGGTAGGATCAGGAGCGCCGGTGTCTCCCCCGCGTCGCGCGCAGCCGCGCCCCGCGTCGCGGTCGGCGAAGGCCGACCACGACGGCTTATCCTTCCATCAGCATCGCAAGCCGTGGATGGTCAGGCCAAGCCCGACCATGACGCACGAGAGAGGCCAGCGCCTCACCGACACGGGGGACAGGCCAACGTCCCATTGACATGGCGGAGAGGCCGGCGCCCCACTGACAGGGGGAGGGAGAGGCCAACGTCCCACTGGCACGGAGGATAGGCCAGCGCCTCGCCGACACGGGGAGGGACAGGCCAGCGTCCTACTGGCACGGGGGATAGGCCGGCGCCCCGCTCCAGCCGCGACCATCATACCATCGGTGGCACGTCCAGCCGCACCGCGATGCCCTTCAGCGCGTCGGATACTGCCGGATAGCGCTGCATCACCAGCGGATCGTGCCCCGGCACGATCAGGTCGGGCGACGCGGCGTGCGCCCGCAACGTGTCGAATGCAACCAGCATCTCGCCGATATGCAGCGCGGTGGTGAACGGGCGATAGGTTTCCATGTTCTCGTAGAAATGGGTGACGTCGGAGGCCAGCACGACCACGCCACGCTGCGTCTTCACCTTGACGAACTGCAGCCCGTGGGAATGACCGCCGGTCGGCACGACGCTGATGCCCGGCAGGATATCGGCGGGCCCGTTGTGATACACGACGCGGCCGTCGAAATTCAGCCGCACCACGCCGCACACGTCATCGGGCTCGAAGCTCTTGGCGAGCTGTTTGTACTTCATGTAGCGCCCGACGGCATAGTGCATCTCGGGTTCCTGCAGGTGGAACCGCGCCTTCGGGAATTTGTGGAAGTTGCCGACGTGATCATAGTGCATGTGGGTCAGGATCACATCCTCGACCTGCGCCGGGTCGACGCCCAGCAGCGACAGCGAATCGATCGGGCAACGGTCCAGCTTGCGCCCGCGCTTGCCGCCGCTTTCCTCGGTGAAGCCGATATCGATCACCACCGCGCGGTCGGCATTCGTTGCGACCCAGACGAAATAATCCATCGGCATCGGTCCGTCATGCGGATCGCCGCCAATGAAATGTTCCGCCCGGTGCGCCGGACGTCCGGCATAACGCAGGGCAAAGAGTTCATACAGATCGGTCATGGCTCAGGCGTTTCCTTCATACGCGGTCAGGTCGGGCATCACGTGCCGCACGAACAGGTCGAGCGAGTGCAGCGACTCCTCGCCGGTGATATCGCCGAACGCGAAGCGGCACAGCAGGTAGTTCAGACCACCGGCCTTCACTTCGCGCAGCAGGAAGTCGCGCACCTTGTCCGGTGTGCCCGCGACGGCGCGGCCCTCGGCCTCGGCATCCTCGAACCGTTCGGGGAACACGGCATGCATCACCGGCATCATGCCGTGCATCCGCCACAGCTTCAGGAAGCTGGTACGCCATTTGTCATAGCCGCGGCGAGCGATTTCCAGCGCCTCACGCTCGGTTTCCGCCACCACGACGTGCCGGCTGGTGCCCATCAGCGGCATATCCTCGGGCGCATTGCCCTGCGCCCGCCACTCGGCGCGATACGCGTCGGTCAGCGCCCGCATGCCGTCGGAGAACAGGTTGCCCACGATATTGATCCGATGCTTCACCGCCCACGGAATCTTCCCGGCCTGTCCCAGGCCGTACCACAAGGGCGGATGCGGCGTCTGCAAGGGCGTCATCTCGATCGGCACATCGCGATACCGGTAATGTTCACCTTCAAAGGTCAGCGTGCCGCCCTGCATGCCGCGCAGGATGATATCCAGCGCTTCGGCGAACATCGCCGGTGTCTGCTCGGGGTCCAGGCCGTAATAGCGCAGCTCGATCGGCGATATGCCGCGGCCCACCCCCAGCAGCAGACGCCCGCCGCTGAGCTGATCCAGCAGGCAGATCTCCTCCAGCAGCTTCAGCGGGTGATACAGCGGCAGCAGATAGACCAGCGGCCCGAACCGGATCGACGTCGTGCGCTGCGCGACCGCCGCCAGCCACACGCCCGGGGATGGCGCCACGCCCAGCGGCGTCGCATGGTGCTCTGCCACGTGATAGCCGTAGAAGCCGGCACGATCATAGGCTTCCAGCAGCCGCAGCCGTTCCTCGAAGAACCGGTCCAACGGCACCGCGCCCCGGTCCATGTGGTCGAAAACGCCGAGTTTCATGGCACGTTATCCATCCCGCTGTTGGCCGCCACAGTATCCGGGTCCGCGGCCGGGTGCCAACGCCGGTTCGGCCCCGGTCAGAAGGGTCGGTGCTTCCTGCTCGACGCAGGGCCGGCGGTCGGATATCATTCCGCCGACGGGAGACATGTTGTCACCAACATGGCCCCGACAGGAGACAGATCATGCTGGCTCTCCGCTATGACAATATTCCCGCCGGCGCACCCGATACCTACGGCACCACTGAAGATGTGCTGTACGGGCCAGGCGAGACCGAATTGCAGCGCTTCCGCAAATCCGTGCCCGGCGCGCCGAGCGCCTCCCCCGCCCTCGCCGCGACCATCGACCAATGGCTCGCGCAGCGCGGCGGGCCGGCGCGGCCGGTCTACATCATGGTGCACGGCTATCTGTACGACCCGACCTCGACCCAGGATTATTCATCCGACAGCCCGTTCGGCTCGGTGTTCGGCAACCCGCCGGACCCGGTCTACAATCTGAGCTGGCTGCCCCTGGTCGGGGAATGCAACGATGCCGGCACGCCGCTGGCGGACAGCGCCATCGCATTCGCCTACACGTCCGATGCCACGGCGGCGGAATGGACGCGGGCCGGATGGAATCAGCGATATCAGTACGCGGTGTTCGACCTCGCCCCGCTGGCAGCCCGTGCGCTGGCGACGGTCATCGCCTATCTCGGCACCCTGCCCGTCACCATCCGTATTCTGGCACACAGTCTTGGCACGCGCACGATGAGCCAGGCGATCGGCCTGCTGCACGGCCGGGTGCCTGCCAACCTGGAACGCCTCGTGCTGCTGGACGGTGCCGAGTTCTGCGTCGACGCACAGGCCAACCTGCTGGCCAAGGGCTTCGACGTGATCAACATCGTCAATCGCGCCGACCGGGTTCTGCTGCTGGGCGGGCAGACGATTCTGCATCCGATCCGCCCGAACAACTCGCTGGAAGCCTGCTCGATCGGGTTCAGCGGGCTGTGCGATCACGACCAGTGGCTGGACCTGCAACTGGACAGGCCCGAACTGGTCGCCTGGTTCGCGTCGGGCCAGGCGCCGACCGGCAAGGCCTATGCCGTCGACGGTAACGCGCTGGAAAACAGCCATCCGTTCGCTGCCTTCAACCATTGGTGCTGCTATACCAACGACGGGAACCGGACGCTGGTGCGCGACCTGCTGCAGGACGACCGCATGACGGTCGCTGCCCTCAGGAAGGCAGGCGTACCGGGCGGCACCACCGCCCCCGCCTTCGGCCATTTCGCCGGCGTGCCGATCCCGCCGGTCCCGACCTCGCGCCAGGCGCGGGAGGACGCCGTCAATGAGGTCTTGTCGGCCCTGAACAGCGGCAGCGGCTGAGGCCCCGGACCGCGCGGAGGCCGGCCTATTCGTCGGCGATCGCGACCCCGGACATGACGGGCTCGTTCGGCTCCGGCCCGCCCTCGGTCGGCGCGACAGGCAGGTGCGGCACAGCCGGTGCCCGCGGCGCCGGCGGCGGCGGCACCCAGGGACGCGACCCCCGGGCCGCGCGATCGGTCAGCACGACGGCACCCGACGGCTCCAGCCAGATCGCGGCCGGCCCATGGCGCCAGACGGTGAACCGGTCGACCAGAGCGGGCCAAGGCCGGGGGCACAGCCCGCGCGCCGGTTCGGCGGACACGATCGCCGCGATCCCGTCGCAATTGTCCGGTTTCTCGCGGCCGCGTACCAGCAGCGCCGCCGGCGCCTCGAGATGCGGGCGCAGGATGCAGCCGGCCTTGTCACACCGGATCGCGCCATCGGCTGCCTCGCCCGTGGCCGGCAACGGGCGAGGCCGATCCTGCCCCCAGTAGCGCATCCAGGATTCGCGGATGAAACCGCTGCCCGGCTGCTGCTGCACGAACACGCCATCCGCCGTGCGCACCGCGATCAGCCTGGCGTCGGCCGAAACCAGGATGTCGGGCTGCCGCGACAGCACCGGCGACAGCAGCCCCAACGCGATCAGCGCCACACCGAGCAGCCGGATCCCGGTGCGCCACAGCCCCAGCCAGGCGAGACCGACGGCCAGCACGGCGATGCCCCAGGCGGTGATGTGTGGCACCGTGACCGTCGCGCCGGGTAGCGCCGCGGTCCAATGCGCCAGCCAAAGCGTGGCCTCGATCCCCCACCGCATGGGGATCAGCGCGATCCATTCCAGCTCCACCAGCATCAGTGGCAGGGCCAGCATGCCCGCCGGCATCACCACGACGCCGGTCAGCGGCACCGCGATCATGTTGGACAGCACGTAATAGAGCTGCACCCGGCCGAAATGATAGGCACCGAACGGCAGCGACGCGGTGCCAGCCAGCAGGCTCGTCAGCACCAGCCCCGCCAGGAACAGGCCCGCCCGCCGCAGCCACCCCTCGCCGCGCAGGCGAAGCAGCGCGGGACGCAACGCCTCGAACCCCGCGATCAGCGCCAGCACGGCCGAGAAGCTCATCTGCAGCGAGGCGCCCGCAACCTCCTGCGGCGTCAGCAGGATGATGAACCCCGCCGCGCAGGCCAGGCCGCGCAGTGAGATCGGCCGCCGGCCGGCCAGCAGCGCCACGGTGAACACCGAGGCCATCAGCAGGCAGCGGACCATCGGCACCTGCACGCCCGTCAGCACGGTATAGAAGGCGCCCGCGGTCAGGGCGACGACCGCCGCGATCGAGCGGGTGGGCCAGAACAGGCTGGCGTGCTCACTCAGCGCGAGGGCGAAACGCATCAGGGCCATCACGGTGCCCATGACGATGGCGAGATGCAGGCCCGACACTGACAGCAGATGGGCCAGCCCGGAATCGCGGAACGCGCCGATATCGTCCGGCGCGATGCCGGTCTGGCTGCCGAGAAGAAGCCCGACGGCGACCTGGCCGGGCGGCCCGGGGATGCCGGTGGCGATCCGACCGGCGATCGTCTCCCGCAGGCGCTGCGCCCATCGCATCGGCGCGACCGGCCTGGCTTCGGCCAGCCGCTCCGCCAGGCCCAGCGCATAGCCCGACGCACCCAGCCCGGCATAGAACGCGTCGCGCTGCATGTCCCACCCGCCCGGGTAGGCCGGCGGCCCGACCGGGCGCAGCATGGCGCGGACCCGGATCGTGTCCCCGGTCGCCATCGGCCCGTGATCAGCCGGCTTCAGCCGGATCCGCACGGTCCGGGCCAGCGGTGTCGTGATGAGGGGCGCCAGCGTCGCCGCCTCCAGCGTCACGCGGCGGGAGTCGGGCAGCGCCTCGACCGACGCCACCCGCCCGGTCACGATCACCGCATGGCGCGGCAGGGAGGGCGTCAGCGGCAGCGCCCGCGCGGTTGCCAACTGCATCGCGGCGAAGCCGACGCCGAAGGCAAGCACCGGCCACAGAACGAACCGGACCCATTCCCACCGCCGCGTCGCCACCAGGCCGAGCGCGGCGGCGGTGACGAGGGTGATGCCGGCCCAGGGCCAGGGCTCGAACCGCAGGGAGTCGTAGGTCAGCACCCCCGCCCCCATCAGCACCGGCAGCCACAGCGCACCCCGACCCCGTTCGCCCTCGAATTCGATGAGCAGCCAGGTCCGGATGCGGCGCAGGGGGTTGGAGAACCGACGCATGGCGCCAAGCTATGGGACAAGGCGTCACCATCCGGTGAACGCGCCCGCCGCCGGCGTTTCACTTTGGCGGAAAACCCGATAGATCGCGCCCATGTCCGACACACCGACCCGGGTTCGCACCCGTTTTGCCCCCAGCCCGACGGGCCTGCTGCATATCGGCGGCGCCCGCACGGCGCTGTTCAACTTCCTGTATGCGCGGCACCATGGCGGCGACTTCCTGCTGCGGATCGAGGATACGGACCGGGAACGCTCCACCGAGGCCTTCACCAAGGCCATTCTGGACAGCCTGTCCTGGCTGGGGCTGGAGCCGGACGAGGCGCCTTTGTTCCAGTCGACCCGCGCCGCCCGCCATGCCGAGGTGGCGCACGCGCTGCTGGCCGCCGGGCGGGCCTATTACTGCTATTGCACACCGGACGAGCTGCGGCAGATGCGGGAGCAGGCGCTGAAGGAAGGCCGCTCCCCCCGCTATGACGGGCGCTGGCGCGACCGCGACCCGTCCGAAGTGCCGCCCGGTGTCAGGCCCGCCATCCGCCTGAAGGCGCCGCGCGACGGCGAGACGGTGGTCGATGACCTGGTGCAGGGCCCGGTGCGGGTCGCCAACACCGAACTCGACGACATGATCATCCTGCGCAGTGACGGCACCCCGACCTATCTGCACGCGGTCGTCGTCGACGACCACGACATGCGCATCACCCATGTGATCCGCGGCGACGATCACCTGACCAACACGTTCCGCCAGGTGCAGCTCTTTCAGGCCATGGGGTGGGACCTGCCGCGCTTTGCCCATATCCCGCTGATCCATGGCGCCGACGGGACCAAGCTGTCGAAGCGGCACGGCGCCGTGTCGGTGATGGAGTTCGAGGAGCAGGGCTACCTGCCCGAGGCGGTCTGCAACTATCTGCTCCGCCTCGGCTGGTCGCATGGCGACCTCGAGGTGGTGGACCGTGCCGAAGCGATCCACCTGTTCGACATCGCCGACGTGAACCGCGGTGCGTCGCGGATGGACTATGCGAAACTCACGAACCTGAACGGCATCTATATCCGCAAGGCGGACGACGACCGGCTGACCCGGGACGTGCTGCGGCGCCTGGCCCACCGTACCGACCTTTCGCTGGGCGCGAACGCCGCGCATCGCATCCGGGCGCTGATGCCGCAGTTGAAGGAGCGGGCGAAGACCCTGGTCGAGCTCGCCGACTCCGCGGCGTTCCTGGCACGGGTGGTGCCGCTGCCGATGGAGCCGAAGGCGGCGGCCCTGCTGACGGCCGAGGTCCGGCTGATGCTGCGCGATGTGGCCGCAGAGCTGGCGGCGACCGATTTCTCGCCCCCTGCGCTGGATGCGGCGCTGCGGTCGTTCGCGGAACGGACCGGACGCAAGCTGGGCCAGATCGCGCAGCCGCTGCGGGCGGCCCTGACCGGCAGCACCGTCAGCCCCGGCATCGACGCAACCCTCGCCGCGCTCGGCCGCGACGAGGCGCTGGCGAGAATTTCGGCGGCGTCGCGATAATTTTCGGTGCCTTTGATCCAGGTCAATGGCGAGCCGCACCGATCGCGGCAATCTGCGTTTCGAGGAGGCGATGAGACTTCTCAGCCGCCTTCTCTTCTTGGACTCCTCCCCAAACTTGGCGGTGCCTCGGGCACCGCCTTTTTTCTTTGGCAACGCAGCCATGACAAGAACCCGGTGGCGTTCCGGCCGCGTTCACCCATTATCAATGTTACGGGAGGCAACGTTGTACCGCGCCAGCCTTTAGGAGTGTGGACGACATGCCCGTCGACTATTCGAAATCGGCAGGATTGATCCTGCCGCCAATCCTGGCAGGGGGCCTTGCCCTCCTCATCCTCGGCAGTGTGAGTGCAGTCGTAAAGCAAAGCGAGAGGCTTGGTCCTGCCGTCGGGGACATCGTTGCGTTTCCCGCCAGTCCCGATCCCCGCCGCGGCGACACCCGCATTGACGCCACGCACGTTGCCGGCGGTCACTGCGTCATCGACCTCGCCGAGGTCCGCAGGAACGGCGGCAGTTTCGTCATCGAGGAACGCTATCCCGGCCTGCCGCGCAGCTATCGCGTGCACTGGTCCGGAACCCGCACCGCGGACCCCGGACAGGATTGCGGTGCTGCCGCCGATCTCGACCTGGAGGTCGACAAGGTTGCCACCCTCGCCCTGGCGGCCGGCGGCTACGGGCCCAGGGCTGCGCCACCGGCAGACTAGGCGGAGGCGGCGGGCGATCAGGCAGGAACCGGTGCGTCCTGCCGGACCAGGCCGGCGCTTTTCAGATCGGACCACAGCGACGCCGGGATCGGCAGGGTGAACAGCGGCAGGTTCGCCCGGAACTCGGCCGCGGTGCGCGGCCCGGGGATCACTGCGCAGACCACCGGATGAGCCAGCGGAAATTGCAGCGCCGCCGCCGGCATCGGGACCTTGTGCGCATCGCAGACCGCCTGGATCTGCTTCACCCGTTCCACGACCTCGGCCGGCGCGGTGGCATAGTTCCAGGTGTCACGGCCGGCCAGGATGCCGGAATTGAGCGGTCCGCCGCAGACGATCGAGGTGCCGCGCGCCTCGCACAGCGGCAGCAGGTCGTCCAGCGGCCCCTGCTCCAGCAGCGTATAGCGGCCGGCGAGCAGGAACACGTCCCAGTCGCCGAACCCCATCGCCTCGATCAGCACCTCTTTCTCGTTCACGCCGATGCCGATGGCGCTGACCACGCCGGTCCGGCGCAGCTCGTCCAGCGCCTTGTAGCCGCTGTCGCGCAGCGCCTTCATATGCGGGACATTGCCGTCGACGCCGTGCTGATAGACGCCGATATCGTGAGCATACAGGATGTCGATCTTCGCCAGGCCCAGCCGCTGATAGCTGTCCTCGACCGAGCGCATGATGCCGTCATAGGAATAGTCGTAGACGACATCGAAGGGCAGCGGTGCGAAGCGGCCGTCGGTGGTGCGTCCCGACCCGGTGGCGGAAGGCCGCAGCAGGCGCCCGACCTTGGTCGACAGCACCCATTCGTTGCGCGGCCGGTCACGCAGCGCGTCGCCCACACGGCGTTCGGCGGCACCCACGCCGTAATAGGGTGCCGTGTCGACATAGCGGACACCGGCCTCCCAGGCCGCATCGACGATCGCCTCGCCTTCCTGGCGCGTCACCTGGACGCGGCTGCCGCCCATCGTGGCGGTGCCCAGGCCCAGCGTGGTCACTTCCAGGGCGGTGCGACCGACCTTGTGCTTCTGCCATTCCGGCATGGACGTGTTCCTCTTGCTTGCCCGCAGCGGCCGGCCCGCGGCTCAGAACTCGGCGACGGTGCAGGCACCTCCCTTGGCGCGGACCTGGTCGCAGAAGCCACGGGCCTCGGTCAGGTCCGAGAAGCCGCCGGTCCGCACCCGCCAGAACACCTTGCCGTCGCGTTCCGCCCTTGCATAGACCGGCTGGCGGCTGCCCAGCAATTCCGGCATCCGTTTGCTGAGCGTGCGCCACGCGGTTCTCGCGCCATCCTCCGACGACAGGGCGGCCAGTTGCACGGCGACACGACCGCCCGTCGCGGGCCGCTTTTCGGCCGTCGGGGCCGGGGCGGCGGCGGGCCTGGCCTGCTCCGCCTTGGCGACGGCGGGCGGCCTGGCCGGCGTCACCGCCGCCGGCCTGGCGGGGGCGGCGGGCGGCGGGGCCGTTTCCGGCTTCACCACCCGCGCGGCGGTCGCGGCCTGCTGGGTGACATGAGCCGGCGGCGCCTCGGGCGGCACCGGCTTCGAGCGCGGCTGCGCGGCCTGCAGCGCGGCGGGGTTGGGCACCTCGGGCGCCGGCGCGAGACGCGCTGCGCTGTCGTCGGCG
>WBZO01006249.1_pt1 | contig 11651 bp, 8 predicted proteins | sample 5204261 | NCBI WGS metagenome assembly WBZO01 (sample SAMN12412400, study PRJNA552823) | activated sludge metagenome | isolation source: activated sludge from anammox sidestream of wastewater treatment plant... | place: USA: North Carolina | collected 2017-09 | reverse complement strand
CGGCTTACTCTCCTTCCGGGTCTTGGTTCCTGGCTACGAGAAGTGCTTCGGGGCGTTCCGCGCCTCGACCATTTCCAATCGGGGGGTTTCCCCACCTTTCTAGTCGCGCTCTTCTACCCATTTTGGTGGCATGAGCCGCCTGCGCCCTTCCGAGATGGCGTGGATCCACGCCCGATTCGATTTTTTCCAGATCCTCGGGCCAACAGCGCGCAAGATGCCTCGACGGGCCGGGTATCCGATGGTGGAACGGCGAAGGGGCCGGCTGCAACGGACGGTCGCCCCCCGAGCAATGCCGGGCGATGTGGATTTGTGCCCGGCCGAAATCATCCGGATCCGCCAGCACAGGGCGGTCTTCTCGCGAGGGCCGCCCGGGAGAAGGCCGTCGAGCGAACCTCGGCGGCCTTTCTCTTTATCCAAGAGCGGGGGCCAGCGCGCTATGAAGCGGCGAAGAACCGCGCATGAGCCGCTCTGACATCACCCCTTTCCGCGCTTGAGCGCCCTCTGCATGGCCGTGCCCATGTCGGCGGGGCTCTCGGCCACCTCGATGCCGGCGGCCTCCAGGGCGGCCACTTTCTCGGCGGCCGTGCCGCGCCCGCCCGAGATGATCGCCCCCGCGTGGCCCATGCGCTTGCCGGGCGGGGCCGTGCGGCCGGCGATGAAGGCGGCGACGGGCTTGGGGAATTCGGCCTTGACGAAGGCGGCGGCTTCCTCCTCCGCCGCGCCGCCGATCTCGCCGATCAACAGCACCCCCTCGGTGCCCGGATCGTCGCGAAAGCGTTTCAGGAGGTCGATGAACGACGAGCCCACGATGGGGTCGCCTCCCAGGCCCACGCAGGTCGATTGGCCCATGCCCAGTTGGGAGAGCTGCCACACGGCCTCGTAGGTGAGCGTGCCGGAGCGGCTGATGACGCCGATCGAGCCGCGGCGGTGGATGTAGCCGGGCATGATGCCAATCTTGCACTCTTCAGGAGTAATCACCCCAGGGCAATTGGGGCCGATGAGCACCGCGCCGCCGTTGTTGTTTGAGCGCGCTTGCTGCTTCAGCACGTCGGCCACGTGGACCATGTCCAATACGGGCACGCCCTCGGTGATGGCCACGATGGTGCGGATGCCGGCGTCGGCCGCCTCGAGGATGGCGTCGGCCGTGAATGCGGCCGGGACGAAGATCATGGTGGCGTCGGCCCCGGTCTTCTCCACGGCCTCGGCCACGGTGTCGAAGACCGGCAGGCCCTCGATCGTCTCGCCTCCCTTGCCCGGCGTCACGCCGCCCACCATGCGCGTGCCGTACTGGAAGCAGTGGTGGGTGTGGAAGCGGCCGGCCTTGCCGGTAATCCCCTGGCACAGCACGCGGGTGTTCTTGTCGACGAGAATGCTCATGATGTCGGGACCGCGAAGAGAGTCTGCCCGCGAATCGCGCGATTGAAACGAATACGCCTGTTCGGCATGGGTCCCCCGACCCCGCCGAACAACATCACACGCCTGTTCGGCGTGGGTCTCCCGACCCCGCCGAGAACTCGCCCGAAGGTCTCCTTTTGCGGCCAAGGAGATCTGCGCTCACACGTTTCGGCGCGGTCAGGAGACCTGCGCCGAACAGCATCACACGTTTCGGCGCGGTCAGGAGACCTGCGCCGAACAACATCGCACGTTTCGGCGGGGTCGGGAGACCCGCGCCGAACAACGCCCCCACGCTCTATTCCCCACGCTCTACGCAGCGGCGACGACCTTCTTTGCCGCGTCTGTCAGATCATCGGCCGTGATGATGTTGAGCTGGCTCTCGCTGAGGATCTTCTTACCCTGTTGCACCTCGGTGCCTTCGAGGCGGACGACCAGGGGGACGCTGAATCCCACTTCGCGGTACGCGGCCAGAATGGCCTCGGCGATGGTCGTGCAGCGCATGATCCCGCCGAAGATGTTCACCAGCACGGCCCGAACGTTCTTGTCGTCCAACAGGATGCGGAACGCCTCGATCACCTGGTCCAGGTCGGCCCCGCCGCCCACGTCGAGGAAGTTGGCCGGCTGGCCGCCGTGGAGCTTGATGAGGTCCATGGTGCTCATGGCCAGGCCGGCGCCGTTCACGAGGCAGCCGATGGTGCCGTCGAGCTTGACGTAGCTCAGGCCGGCCTTGCCCGCCCGGACCTCGGCCGGCTGCTCCTCGGCCAGGTCGCGGAGGTCGGCCAGATCGGGATGGCGGAACAAGGCGTTGTCGTCGAACGTCATCTTGGCGTCGAGGGCCACGAGGCGCCCGTCGCCGGTGACCACCAGCGGGTTCACCTCGACCAGGCTGCAATCGTTCTCGACGAACACCCGGCAGAGGTTGCGCAAGAAAGCCTCGGCCGCGCGGACCGTAGCCCCGGTCAGGCCCAGACGCCAGGCCAGCTTGCGAACCTGGAACCCGGCCAGCCCCGCATCGGGATGAAAAGGCTCGCGGAAGATCAACTCGGGGTTCTTAGCCGCGACCTCCTCGATCTCCATGCCGCCCTGGGCCGAGGCCATGAGCACGGGCCGGGCGGCGGCGCGGTCCACCACGATGCCCAGGTAGAGCTCGCGGCGGATGTCGCAGCCCTCTTCGATCAGCACGCGGCGCACGGTGCGCCCCTCGGAGCCGGTCTGGACGGTGACCAGGTCGCGGCCCAGCAAGTTCCCGGCCACGGCGGCAGCCTCGTCGGCCGAACGGACCACCTGCACGCCGCGCTGCTGGGGGTTGTCCTTGACGGTCCCTTTGCCGCGTCCGCCGGCGTGGATCTGGGCCTTGACCACCGCCAGCGGACCACCCAGGGCGGTGAAACCCTCGGCCGCCGCTTGGGGCGTTTCCGCGACGACGCCCCGGGGAACGCAGACGCCGGCCTCGCCGAGGACCTTCTTGGCCTGGAATTCGTGGATCTTCATGGTGTCACTTGCGGCGCAGGAGCTTCTTCATCTGCGTCCAGGTGCGCGTATTGGCCACGTCCTCGCTGGTCAGGCCGCCCCGCCGGGCCTGCAACACGCCGTAACGCATGGCGCCCAGACCGTTTATATTATGCGCGTCGGTCGAAATGACAACCGGCACGCCGATCTTTTTCGCTGCGGCGCAGGCCACGTCGTCCAGGTCAAGCCGCGCCGGATGGGCGTTGAGCTCCAGCATCTTGCCGTGCTGCCGGGCGGCACGCAACACCTGGTGCAGGTCGATCTCGTAGGCCTTGCGCTCGTTCAGCAGACGGCCGGTGGGATGGGCAATGGCACAGACGTAAGCGTTGGCCAGGGCCTCGACCGCCCGCCGGGTGATCTGCTCGCGGGGCTGGCTCTGGCCGTAGTGGACGCTGGCCACCACCCAATCGGCCTCGGCCAGCACGTCGTCGTCCAGATCCAGCCCACCCCGCTCCAGGATGTCCACCTCGACGCCCTTCAGCAGCGTAAAGCCCTTGAACCTGGCGTTCAGCTTGTCTATCTCGGCCCACTGGCGCCGGAGCCGCTTGGCGTCCAGGCCATTGGCCATGGTCACCCGCTTGGAATGGTCGGTAATGGCCAGGTACTTGAGCCCTCGCGCTTGGGCGGCTTCGGCCATCTCGGCCAGGGTCGCCCGGCCGTCCGTCCAGTCGGTGTGCGAGTGCAGGTCGCCGCGGATGTCTCCCAACTCGACCAGCCTGGGCAGCTTCCCTTGCTCGGCCCACTCGAACTCCTGCCGGGCCTCGCGCATCTCGGGCGGGAAGCACGGCAGGTCCAGGGCCCCGTAGACCTCCTCCTCGGTGCGCCCCGCGATCAGCTTCTCTCCCCGGAACACGCCGTACTCGTTGATCTTCAGCCCGCGCCCCTTGGCCATTGACCGCAGGACTACGTTGTGGGCTTTCGAGCCGGTGAAGTACTGTAGGGCCGCCCCGAACGACTCGGCCGGCACCACGCGCACGTCGACCTGCAAGCCACTCGACAGCCGGACCGACATCTTCGTGTCGCCCCGCGCCAGCTCCTGGGCAATCCCGGGCAGTCGGCCGAAGTGGTCCATCACGGCCGCCGGGTCCGTGGCCACCACCAGGAAGTCCAGGTCGCCCACCGTGTCCCGGGCCCGGCGGTAGCTGCCGGCCGCCTCGATCCGCTCGACCGCCTTGCACCCGCGCATGTGGGCGAGCACCTGCTGGACGACCTCGTCGGCCCGGGCCCAATAGGTCCGCGACTCGGCCTCGGCCGCCACCTCCAGCCCTTGGAGGATCTTCTCCTCGGTCTTGGCCCCGAACCCGGCCAGCTCGCGGACCTTCTGGGCCTGGCAGGCCGCGCGCAACTGGTCGAGGTCGGCCACGCCCAGCTCCTTGTAGAGCACGGCCGCCCGCTTGGGCCCCAGCCCTGGCACGCGCATGATGGCCAGCACGCTGTTGGGCACTTTGGCCAGGATTTCGTCGAGCATGGGGAGCGAGCCGGTGCGGACCAGCGTCGCCACCTTCTCGGCCAGGTCCTTGCCGATCCCTTCCACGTCGGTCAGCGAACGGCCTGGGTCGGCCACGACCTTTTCGGCCGGCTCGGGCAGGTCGCGGATCGCCCGGGCCCCGTTGCGGTACGCGCGGACGCGGAAAGGATTGGCCCCCTGGAACTCCAAGAGGTCGGCAACCTGCTCGAACACGTCGGCGATGTCGGCGTTGGTCATATGTGCAACTCCACCACGTCCTTGTCCTGGAGCACGTAGTCTCCCTTGACCTGCGTGCCCGGATGCACGGCCGTGCCCCAGACTCGGGCGAACTTCAGGTTGTCGAGGTAGTCCTTGTGGATCTGGCCGGCCAGCTCCAGCAGGGTCTGCCCGCGGCGCACGGTAAACGGCCGCTCGCGGTCGGGCTCCTTGGCCGACGGCAGCTTGGTGTAGACCCGCACCACGTCGAGGGCGTTGAACATCGCCTCGGCCAGCCGATCGAGGCCCATCCGCTCCTTGGCCGACACCACGTACTCCGTGAAGTCCAGCGGCAAAAGCTCGTGCATCAATTCCAGCCGCTCCCGGGCCCCGGGCAGGTCGATCTTGTTGGGCACCAGGAACGTCCGCGTGTAGGACAAGCCCACGTCTTCCTCGTCCAAGTGCTGGGTGGTGGCCAGGCGGGTCTTGGAGCTCTCGTGGTTCAGCCGGTCGATCACGTCCTGGCACTGCTCGATCCCGTCGTCGGACCCCAGGTCGATCATCAGCAGGGCCAGGTCCGCCGCGCGGATCAGCCCGTGGGTGTTGGGCTCCATGAAGTCGGGGGTGATGGGCGGGGTGTCGATGAGCTGCACGAACACGTCTTCCCACGGCATCATGCCGGGGGCAGGGATTTGCGTAGTGAAGGGATACGGGGCCACCTCGGGCGTGGCCCGGGTGAGGCTGGCCATGAGCTGGCTCTTGCCGGCGTTGGGTCCGCCCAGGATGACCACGGTGCCCGCCCCTTGGCGCGGGATGCGAAAGCTCCGCCCCTTCTTGGCGCCGGCCTTCTTCTCGGTCTGGAGGTCCCGCTTGGCCTTGGCGATCTTCGCCTTGAGCGTCGCCTGGAGGTGATCGGTCCCCTTGTGCTTGGGGATTTCCTGGAGCATCACCTGGAGGCACTGGATCTCTTCCTCCAAGGTCTGGGCCCGGCGGTATTCCTCCTCGGCCTTGAGGTATTGGGCGGTCAGATTGGCGGGCATGAAGCCATGATACCGGTCGCTCAGCAGGGCGAACAGGGCTGGAACCCTTGTGTGCCGATGGGGCCGGGTGGTTGCCCGCCCGGGGCTCCCCGGCCTTGCCATTGCGCGGACTCGGCGTGTTCTTCCGGCACGGCCCTCTTCGAGGCAGAATGGCCGGCATCAGCCGCCCTGCCAACCTGCCCATCGTGGTCCTCGCCGCCCCAATCCGCCCTATTGCACGCTGGCCGCGAAGCGTGGATTGCGGCCCGTGCCGAGTGGATCGGAAAAGGGCCAACGCGGCTCGCGTATGAAACGGTCGTGGCTGTTGCGGGCCGAACGACCAGCGTAACCGGGCACCGGCGATTGACGTCGACTTCAGATTCCGCGTGGTCCGCCGCTCCGGTTCCCGCAATTGTCCGGCATGGGTTTTCCTGCCACGGTTTCAGGTTCACACCGTACGTTTCTCGAACATGACGAATCACAGCGACCTCGAAAAAGGCCCGTTTCGACTGAAATGGGGCACGACGAACCGCATTGTGCCGCGGCGTTGCACGGCCTGTCGGGGCGGTTTATGATGGTACGTGAGCTTGCCCCGCGATCCCCTCTTTCGACCTGCCAGGAGTCCCCGCCATGCACGCCCCCACCCGACGCCAATTCCTCGCCTATTCGGCCGCTGCCGGCGCGTGCGCCTTGGGCGCCGGCCGGGTGCCGGCTTTCGAGCCGGCTGCCGACGAGAAGGCCGCCATGGCCATTGCCCGCTGGTCCGGCCCCAAGGAGCTTGAGGCCGGCGACCTGAAAAAGGCCGCCGTGAAGCTCACGGAGAAGGCCCTCGAGGCCCTGGGCGGGTTGGGGCGGTTCGTCAAAAAGGGGGACGTGGTATGGGTGAAGCCCAACATCGGTTGGGACCGCACGCCGGAGCTGGCCGCCAACACCAACCCCGACGTGGTGGCCACGGTGGTCCGGCTGGCCTTCGAGGCCGGGGCCAAGAAGGTCAAGGTGGGCGACAACCCCTGCGACATCGCCGCCAAGACCTACGTCGCCAGCGGCATCGCCGAAATCGTCAAGCCGCTGGGGGCCGAGGTGCTCTTTCTCGACCGCGACCGCTTCAAGGACGTGGCCATCAAGGGCGAGAGGGTGAAAACCCTGCCCATGTATCCCGACATTCTCGAGTGCGACCTGGTGATCAACGTCCCGGTGGCCAAGCACCACGGGCTGGCCGGCGCGACCCTGTGCATGAAGAACTACATGGGCGTGATGGAGGCCCGCAGGAATTTCCATCAGGCCATCCCCGAGTGCCTGGCCGACCTGACGCGGTTCATGCGGCCGCGAATCTCGATCCTCGACGGGGTCCGCGTCCTCACGGCGCACGGCCCCAAGGGGGGCAACCCGGCCGACGTCGCCATGAAGCTCCAAGTGGCCGCGGGCACGGACATCGTCGCCCTGGACGCCTGGGGCGCGGAGCTCCTTGGCCGCAAGCCCGCGGAGATCAAGTCCATCCCGTTCGCTGAGAAGGCCGAACTGGGCAAGATGGACTACAAGGCCCTGGCGCCCAAGGAGATCGCCGTGTCATGAGCCGGCGTCCGCGGTCCGTCGCCACCTGGGTGCGGCGGTGCGTCCAGCTTGCCAGCCTGGCCCTGTTCGTCGGACTGGTGCTCGTCGCGCGGCCTTACGCCTCGGGCGAAGTGCCGCACGGGGCGGAGTTGTTCTTCCACCTCGACCCGCTGATCCTGCTGATCACGGCCCTCTCGGCGCACGAGATCGTCCACGGCGCGGCCCTGGCCGTGGCCACGATCGTCGTGACCGTGCTCTTGGGTCGGGTATTCTGCGGCTGGGTCTGCCCGCTGGGGACGGTCCACGACGTGGCGGGCCGGCTGCTGGACGTGGCCCAAAAACCACGGCCGGGGCGCGACCGCTGGTCGCCTTGGCAGCGGGCAAAATACTACGTGCTGGGCGCGGCGCTGGGGATGGCGCTCCTTGGCGGCCATTGGGTGACGATCTTTGACCCGCTCGTGCTCCTCTATCGCACGACGGCAACGGCCATCCTGCCCGCCGGCCAGTGGGCGGTGGAAACCGGCAACGGCGCGATCATCCAGGCAGTGCCGGCCCCCAAGCCCAAGTGGGCCGAGGCCGAGGAGGCCGAGGAGCCGGAGCCCCTTTCGGCCCGCGCCGCCCGGCTGGTCCTGCCCGTGACGGACCCGCCGTACAAGTTCTTAAGGGAGAACGTGTTCGTCAAGGAGAGGCAGGCATTCCTGGGCGGAGGGGTGATCGCCCTGGTGTTTGCGGTGATCGTGGGCATGAACGCGTACCGGCGGCGGTTCTGGTGCCGGTTCCTCTGCCCGTTGGGGGCCCTGCTGGGCTGCTTCGCGTGGCGGCCGTTGTTGCGGCGGCAGGTCCGGGCGGAGGACTGCAACCAGTGCGACCTGTGCGGCATGGCCTGCCATGGGGCGGCCGCGGCCTCGCCGGGGAGCGACTGGAAGCCGGCGGAGTGCCTGGGCTGCCTCAACTGCACGCCCTCGTGCCGCCGGGCGGGCCTGGGCTTTCGCTGGACCTGGCCGTGGCGCGAGAAACCGGCTGATGAGAGGGTCGGGCTCTCGCGGCGGGGGATGCTGGCCGCGGCACTGGGTGGCGTTTGCTCGATGGCCCTGTTCCGGGCGAGGCCGCAGGCGCGAGGCACCGTGTTCCACCCGCGCTTGATCCGCCCGCCCGGGGCCCGCGCGGAACCCGAGTTCCTCGCCCGCTGCACGGCCTGCGGGATGTGCATGAAGGTCTGTCCCACGGGCGGGCTGAACCCGGCGTGGACCGAGGCCGGCCTGGAGGGGCTGTGGACGCCCGTGCTCGCGCCGCAGATCGGCCACTGCGACTACAACTGCACCCTGTGCGGACAGATTTGCCCCACGGCCGCGATCGAGCCGCTCACGGTCGAGGAGAAGCACGCGGTGAAGATCGGGCTGGCCGCGTTCGATACGACCCGCTGCATCCCGTATGCCTACGGCCGCGAGTGCATGGTCTGCGAAGAGCACTGCCCGATCCCCGACAAGGCCATCTACTACGTCGAGGTCACAGTCGAGGTCCGCGACGGCAAGGAGAAGCTCAAGCAGCCGCGAGTGGACGCGGACCGCTGCATCGGTTGCGGGGTGTGTGAAAACGTCTGCCCGCTTCGGGACGGGCCGGGCGTACGGGTCTATAGCGCCAACGAGACGCGGCACAAGGCGAACCAGCCCATCAAGCCCGGCTACAACCCGTATCCCTGACGAACGGCTCCGCAAGAGGTTCGTAGGGTGGGACCTCAGAAGCTGCTGGCGTCGATGGGTTGGCCGTCGATGCTCAGGTTGAGCCGGTCCCAGACGGAGAACACAGGCGGCGTGGCCCCCACATTGCCCGTGACGCTGATGTAATCGCTGATGAACCGCACGCTGGCGTCGGCCAGGCACACGTGGACGCCGCCGGGATGCATGCTGCGGGCGGTCTGTTGCCAATTGGGCCAGTTCGACGGGGCGTTGTCGCGCGAGCAGGCCATGCCCTTGCGGGCCAGGGCATCGACCCCGCCCACGCTGTCCCCGATGGCCGTGCAGGCCAGGACGTCGTCGGCATAGGGGCGGTTGCAGTTGGGGCCGTTGTCGTCGCCGATGTAGCCGTGGCCCCAGAGGGCGCTGGGGCAGGCGCCGCTCATGGCCCACACGCCGCGGGAGTCGTAGGGCGTGATGCCCGCGCGAATCTCGCCGGCTAGGATGGTGTTGCTCGAACCGTCCTTGATTTCTTCGATCGAGCTGGAGACGTTGGCGCCCATCACGCCGCGGTAGCGGGACTCGGACCAGGTGGTGCGATTGCCGGCGCTTCCCGACGACATGATGCCCATCGAGGCGTTGGCGGCGTAGTTGCCCCGCGCCCAGTTGTCGCCCATGTTGCTGACGGCCGAGTTGGACGAGCCGTTGAACGCCTGGCGGTTGTAGGGGTCGCTGGGGCACATCATCACGGACAACTGCGTGCTCCGCGCGGGCATGTTGGCCGCATTGGTGATGAAGAGCGAGAGGTTGAAGGCGTCGCGCAACGCCTGCTGCTCGAGATAGGGAAGGACCAGGATCACCCAGTTCTCGGAGAGCGAGGCCGTGTTGCCCGACTCGGGATTGACCCCTTGCTTCCACACCGAGCTGGGCGGGAAAACGTTCATGGCCGAGTGGTAGTTGTGCAGGGCCAAGCCGATCTGCTTCAAGTTGTTCTGGCACTGGGCCCGCCGCGCGGCCTCGCGGGCCGCCTGCACTGCGGGAAGCAGAAGCGCGATCAAGATGCCGATGATGGTGATGACCACCAGGAGTTCGACGAGGGTAAAACCCGGCCGGACGCGAGTCCTCGATCGCATCGCATCACCTCTTCGCGGGCTTGGGGACCTTCAACTCGAACGACTTCGGATCGGCCGTGTTGGCCTTCAGCGGGGTCTTGTCCAGGTCGCCGTACTCGGGCGGAAACAACCCGGTCACCGGCTGCTGAAGCTCGTTATAGGCGCGGAGGACGACCTTCTGCTCGCCGGGGATCAGCCCGTCGCCGTAAGTGTGGCTGGTGGCCGACTTGAACTCCCCGGTGGCCGTGTCGACATCGGCCACCCCGGGACGGGGGCTGGTCTTTTTGTCGGGGGCGGTGGCCGACTGGGGGATGAACTGGACCTCGAGTTTCTTGGCCGGAATAAGGGAGCCGTCGTCGTAGGTCACCTTGCCGGAAACCGGGACGTACTGGAACGGCTCGCCGCCGCCGCACCCGGTCAAGACAAGTCCAGACGCGAAGACCACCCCCAAAGAGGCAATCCGCCTGAACCTTGAGTTGAACACTCGGCCCATCCCACCACGCGGAACTGCTGTGTGGCTCGACATAAGAAATCCAACACCGAAGGGACGGAGAAGGCATGAAAGTGGGCGAAATGGAGACGCCCGACCCCCAGTCTTGCACCGGGCGCGAGGGCCGCGCGGCCTCCCACCCCCCACGGATTATACATTCCGCCTCGCCGGTCTGCAAAACGTTCTTGCCCGCTTTGGCGAGAGATGTAACCTGGACGAGTGCAGTCGCCACTGGCCTGGGGCCCGAGGCAGCGTGTCGAAGAGGCGCCCAAGGATCGATCGCCGGGCCCCAAGATTTGCCGCCGGTCGGCGAATACCCCCGTTGGCGTCTGCGGTCATGGTTGGCGCCCAGGCTTGAGCAAGCCAGGGCGCGGTTCTATCCTGGAGGTCAAGCGGCTTTGGACAGACCTCGGAAGTCTTCAAGACTTCGGAAGTCTCAAGCGTCTCCACGGCGTCCGGCGTCATCCCACCCCCCTTTTTTTGCAGGGTGCATCCTATGGTCCGAAAGAGAACTCTGCTACCGCTCCTCGTTCTGCTGGCGGGTTACGTTCAGGCCGCCTCGGCCGCTCCGCCGCTGCCCGTCACCCAGTGGATCCCCGACGACGCGGTGATCGTGTTGGAGGTGGCCAAGCCGCGGACGCTGCTGGACGTGGCCCTGACCCCGAAGACAACGGCCATGGTCGAGGGGCTGCCGGCCTATCAGAAGGCGGCTGCCCAGCCCAACTTCCGGGAGCTTGTCAAGGCGGTGGAGTACCTGGAGAGGGGCCTTAGGGTCGACTGGCAGACGGGCCTCAAGAAGTTTTTCGGCGGGGGGCTGACGATCTCGGTCCACCCGCACGACGCCGTCCTCATGGCGATCGACTGCGAAGACGAGGCCATGCTCAAGCAACTCCACGAGATCATCCGCGGCTTCGCGCAGGTCCAGGGGGCCCAGCAGGGTGATGCGGACCGGGTGAAGTCCAAGGACTACCGGGGCGTGACCGGCTGGAGCTTCGGACCCAACGAGGCCCATTGCCTGATCGGCAACCGGCTGCTGGTGTCCAATAAGCCGGACCTGCTCAAGGCGGTAATCGACCTCAAGGAGGACGGCAAGGGGGCCTGCCTGGCCTCGGCGCCGGAGTATCAGGCCGCGCGCAAGGCCGCGGGCGAGGGCGCCGTGGCCTCTGGCTTCGTGAACCTCAAGGCCATCAAGCAGGATCCCAAGGTGCAGAAGTCGCTTGCGCAAGGGACGGAGCCGCT
>WBZO01006248.1_pt1 | contig 11652 bp, 10 predicted proteins | sample 5204261 | NCBI WGS metagenome assembly WBZO01 (sample SAMN12412400, study PRJNA552823) | activated sludge metagenome | isolation source: activated sludge from anammox sidestream of wastewater treatment plant... | place: USA: North Carolina | collected 2017-09 | reverse complement strand
AGACTTGATGGCGAACTCCAGCGCCTCACGCACAACAGCCACTCCCTTTTCCGGCAAGTAGCTCTGGACTTTGGCCATCAGGTCATGGCCAATCTCAACCTGTTTTACCATCATCCCTCAGTGTATCATCCGAACGGCCGAGGTCTGCTATTTCTTGTTTTTGGGACTCGCCCCTCTCGACGACATGTAGATGTGGCGTATGCCGAACTCTACGGCTCGAGGCGAAAAGGACTTGATAGCCACAGCAGCCGCATCCCCAAACGTAACGTAGGCTTCCCGCTGCTCTTTACGCACAGCTTGGATTATTCTCTCGGCCACCACGCTGGCAGGCTTGGACCTGAGCAGACGGGAACGCGGAGGCGTTTCCACCTCCTGAATCGCATTATCCTGAAACGGCGTATCCGTCAGGCCAGGATAGATGGATATGACGAGAATGCCGCTCCCATCCAATTCCATCCTCAATGCCTCCGTGGATGCGTTGAGAGCAGCCTTGGACGCGCTGTAAATACCGTTATAGGGTGTGGCGATGCGTCCCTGTACGGAGGAGACATTGACGATACAGCCCTTCCCCCGCCTTCGCATCTCGGGAAGGACCGCCTGAATGGCGTAGATCGTCCCGAAGAAGTTCACATCCATTACCCGCCGCATGTTCTCGACATCGCCCTCAGCGATGCTGGCATGGAGACCCTGAGCCGCATTGTTCACCAGAATATCGACAGTCCCCATTTCATCGACTACGCGCGTCACCATTTTGATGACCGCCTCGCGGTCGCTCACATCCAACGGCACTATCATCCGCTGGCCGGGAAGGTCCTCTAGCTCCTCAGCCAGTGTCTCCAGTTCAGCCTTCTCGCGAGCGGCGAGGACTACGTTGCTGCCCGCTCTGGCGAATTCCCGCGCCGTCTCCATGCCGATGCCGCTGGACGCGCCGGTGACAATGACATTTCTTCCGCGCAGCTTCATGCTGCCTCCTTCTTTGCGCCAAGCCTCGGGCTTCTAGTATCCTCGGCTTGAGATCAGGATACAAGGAGCTATGAGCCAGCAATATCGAGCCCCACGCGGCACACAGGACATCCTCCCCGAAGAGCAGGCATACTGGGAGTTCGTGTACAGGACGGCTTCGCGGCTGTGCGCCGCCTTCAACTACGGGCGGCTCGATACTCCCGTCTTCGAGGACGCATCGCTCTTCACTCGGGGCGTGGGCGAAGTGACGGACATCGTGCAGAAGGAGATGTACGCCTTCGAGGACAGGGGCGGGCAGGGTCTGGCGCTGCGGCCGGAGGGTACGGCGCCTGTTTGCCGCGCCTACATCCAGCACGGGATGCACGTGCAGCCTCAGCCCGTACGCCTCTGGTACTGGTGCCCCATCTTTCGCTACGATCGCCCTCAGGCGGGACGATATCGGGAGCACCATCAATTCGGCGTAGAAACCATCGGCGAGGCCGATCCCCTTGTGGATGCCGAAGTCATCGAATTGCTCTGGCGCCTGTACGAGGAACTTGGGCTGAGCGGTCTCACCCTGAACCTTAACTCCATCGGCGATCCAAAATGCCGGCCCGGCTACATACAGGCGCTGCGGGGCTACTATCAGGACAAGCTGAAGCAGGTGTGTAACGAATGTGAGGGGCGGTTTGACCGTAACCCTCTGAGGCTGCTGGACTGCAAGCAGGAGGGCTGCCAGCCGGTGATTTCCGGGGCCCCGCCCATTACCGAACTCCAGGCTTGTGCGGGGACTCGACTACTACACCAGAACGGTGTTCGAGGTGCAACCGGCGGAGGAAGGGGCCCAGAGCAGCGTCGGTGGCGGCGGCCGCTACGACGGTCTGATCGAACAGATAGGTGGCCCGCCAACACCCGGCATCGGTTTCGGGACCGGCATCGAGCGAATTATCCTGAACCTCAAGCGGCAACAGGTGTCCGCGCCCGAACCGGCCCGCATCAAGGTGTTCATCGCTTTTCAGAGAGACGAAGGGCGGGTGAAGGCCTTCAAGCTAGCCTCGCAACTCAGAGGCAGATCCATTGCCGCTCTTGCCGCCACCGGAGATCGTTCCCTCAAGGCGCAGATGCGGCAGGCAGATGCGATTGGATCTGAGTACGTGGCCATTCTCGGCGAACGTGAGATCAGCGAAGGGACAGTTACGCTCCGCCGCCTCTCCGATGGCGCCCAGGAGACGGTGCTTCACGACGAACTTGGACAACGTCTCGCCGGCTAGAGGCGTTCATCCTTCAGCCGCTGGTTCCCGCTCACAGCGACTACAGGATTGCTCGAAATGCCTGGACGGCTTCCGCTATAGTAAGAATGAGATAGGCTGTTAGATCCGGTCGAGAGGCCTTGGAGTGAGTTATGGCGTTAGTCGAAGAAGTGCCTGTCGCCGCCCAACCCGTGGAGCGCTTTCTGCCTATCCTCGGTGAGGAAGCGATACGTGAGGCCAGAGATAAAGCGGCCGCTGTCCGCGATCGGCTCGCCGGGCGCGTCGTCTGGAATATTAACTCCACGGCAAAAGGCGGCGGCGTCGCCGAAATGCTGCGATCCCTCCTGGCCTACGCCCGCGGGCTCGAGATCGACACCCGCTGGTTAGTCATAACCGGCACAGACGAATTCTTCCAGATAACCAAGCGCATCCATCACGCGCTCCATGGCTCTCCCGGAAGCGGCCTTCCTCTAGGGCCGGAGCAGCGAAACATATACGAAGAAGTGCTTCGGGAGAACGCGCTGGAGCTTTCGGCAGTGGTGCGGCCTCGCGACTTCGTGATCCTCCACGACCCGCAGACCGCCGGCCTGGCCCCCTACCTGGAGCGTCTTGGGGCGATTGTGATCTGGAGATGCCACATTGGCGCCAATGCGCCCAACGAGGAGACGGACCTGGGGTGGGCCTTCCTGGAACCCTACATTCAGACCGTACCCGCCACAGTGTTCACCCGCCGGCAATACGTCCCGATGTGCTGCAACCACTCACGCGCGGCTATCATTCCCCCTTCTATCGATCCCTTCTCACCCAAGAATCAAGAACTTGAAGAGAGCAGCGTAAAGGCGATCCTCGTCCACACGGGGCTGGTTTCCGGATCACTTCAGGGAGAGGTACCCGTCTTCATCCGAGACGACGGGTCGCCCGGCCGGGTAGACCACCTGGCGGAGGTCATCTCGCTTGGCCCGCCGCCCGACTGGGACCAGCCTCTGATTGTGCAGGTCTCGCGTTGGGACCCGCTTAAGGATCCTGTAGGGGTTATGCAAGGCTTTGCTCGGATGCCTGTTGGCTGCGGGGACGCTCATCTCGTGCTGGCGGGCCCCAATGTGCGCGCCGTCGCTGACGACCCCGAGGGAGCGGCGGTGTTCGAGGAGGTGACTGCCGCCTGGCATTCGCTGCCTCACGCTATCCAGGGCCGCGTGAAACTAGCCTCCCTGCCAATGTCTGACGTAGAGGAAAACGGCGCCATCGTAAACGCTTTGCAGCGGCATGCGACGATAGTCGTTCAGAAGAGCCTGCAGGAGGGATTCGGATTGACCGTGACTGAGGCTATGTGGAAGGCGAGACCAATCGTCGCCTCAGCCGTCGGCGGCATAAATGACCAGATTACCAATGGCGAGGACGGTCTCCTTATCGAGGATCCGCGGGACCCGGATGCCCTCGCCCAGGCCCTCTGCCGCCTCCTCAACGACCGCGACTACGCCAAACGCCTCGGCGAGAAGGCGCGAGAAAATGCGACCGAGAGGTTCTTGGGAACGCGCCATCTCATCCAGTACGCGGACCTGCTAACCCGGGTAGACGTGCCTCCAACGTAGCCGACAGGCCTACGGCGTTGATACCGAGACCAGCGAGACAGCGCTAACGTCCACCAGCCCCTTGTCGCTCAGGCGCAGTTCGGGAATCACGGGAAGCGCAAGGAACGAGAGCACGGCGAAGGGTTCGGGTATGCTCGCGCCCAATGAAGCTGCGGCAGTATCCAACGCCGCCAGCTTCTCCGCAACCTCCTCCGCCGGCTCAGGAGACATAAGACCCGCGATGGGCAACCCGAGAGATGCCAGTATGCGGCCACCTTCCACGACCACGAGCCCGCCTCCCAGACGCTCCAACTCCTCCACCGCTCTCCGCATATCCCTGTCGTTCGCGCCCACCACGACGATGTTGTGCGAGTCGTGGGCGAAGGTCCCGCCGATAGCGCCCTGTTTGAGACCGAAGCCCCTCACCAAGCCGAGTCCGATATTCCCCGTCCCGCGATGCCGCTCCACGACCGCGGCTTTCAGGATGTCCCGCTCCGTGTCCGCCTCGATCCGCCCGTCTCTGATCCGGACGTCAAGCTTCAGCTTCCGGGTGATTATCTGGTGAGGCACAACCTCGATAACGTTTCCCTGTCCGGACGTTGCCTCGATGACGAAAGCGTCCTGGGGGAGAGCCCTCACATTTACGGATGAGCCAATCGGCTCAACACGCTTCGCTTCGACACTGAACACGGCGCACCCATTCTCCGCTACGAGATTGCCCCGGTAATACACTTGCTTCGGACGAAGGTCTGTGAGGTCTTCGGTCACCACCAGGTTCGCAAGATAACCGGGGGCCACCGCTCCCCTCTCGCGAAGCCGGAAATAGGTCGCGGGGTTGATGGTGGCAAGCTGGACGGCCCGCACCGGGTCCAGCCCGAGCCGGACCGCCTTACGGATAACGGCGTCCATATCCCCGTCCTGACGGAGGTCCCGGCAGGAACGGTCGTCCACCACGAACAGGCAACGCGGATAGGTCCGGTCGGTAACCAGAGGCAGCAGCTCTTCCAGGTTCTTCTCGGAGGTCCCCTCTCGGATCATCAGGTACATACCGCGGCGTAGTTTCTGGCGTCCCTCCTCGAGGGAGGTCGACTCATGATCGGAGCGGGGGCCGGCGACGAGGTAGGCGTTGAGGGCAGGTCCGCTTAAGCCGGGCGCATGGCCGTCTACCAGCTTCCCGCTGACCAGAGCGGCGTCCGCCTTATCCAAGCACTCGCCGTCACCAGATATTACTCCCGGAAAGTTCATGAGCTCGCCCAGGCCCAGAGTCTCCGGCCATCTCATCGCCTCCGCGATGTCGCCGGGCGCCAGAGACGCCCCCGACGTCTCCATCTGAGTGGCGGGGACGCAGGAGGGCGCCATCAAAAAGACATCGAGCGGCAGATCTCCTGCCTGATCGAGAAATGCCCTGATCGCGGAAAGGCCTCCGACGTTCGCCAACTCGTGAAGGTCCGTGACGACGCTGGTCGTTCCGGTCGGGAGAACTGCTCTGGCGTATTGGGGCAGGCCGAGATGGGAGCTTTCGATATGGGTGTGGCCGCCTATGAGGCCTGGCAGAAGATAATCGCCGGCCAGCTCTATGGTCTCTTTCGCCCGATACCCCGGACCAATCCCGGCGACAATACCCTCGGCGACCACCACCTCCGCGGCTTCGACCTCCCCGGTAAACACGTTGAGGACACGACCTCCCGAGAACAGGAGATCGCCTTCCGCCTCGCCCCTGGCTACGGCAAGAACCCTACGTCTGATCTCTAGACATTGTCTATCTGCCATGCCTGTTCTCCATCCAGAATCCAGATATCCGGCAGGTAACGATAATCCTCCGCCGAATCGATTCCATACCCCACGACGAATCCGGGCGCTACGACGCGTCCCGCGTAATCGACAACTCCCGGCTCCATGCCCTCTCTCACCAGAAGAGCGCACACTCTTACGCTCGCCGGCGACTGTGACAGAATGTGCCGGCGTAGCCGCTCGAGGGTCAACCCCGTATCGGCAATATCTTCGACGAGAAGGACATGGCGATCGGTGAGGTCTGTCGTCTTATCCTGCAAGAGACGGACTTCACCGCTGCTCGTCTGGGCCGCTCCATAGCTGGACGCTTTGACAAAGTCGACTTCCAACGGGATGTTTATCTCCCGGGCCAGATCCGCCAGGAAGATAAAAGAGCCCTTCAACACGCCTATCAGGACGGGCCGCTTGTCCCCGTAGTCCTTGCGGACCGCTTCGGCGATGGAGCGGACGGTGCGCCTGATCTGTCGTTGCGAAAGGATGCGTTTCAAGGCACTATATATTAACCCTTAGGGAGCGCCGGGCCGCAAGAGGAGGGGCAAGCCTCAATACGGGCCGTTCTACCTACGAGAGCAGAACCGTTTGACACTGGGAGCCAGCAGACTTCGCCCGTTAGTAATGGGATGATTGGCGATGAGATGAGCGAGGAAAAGACTTCCGGAACTAGAGCCCGCAAAGTCCTGGTCGTTGAGGACGATCCAGGCGTGGCCCGGGTCATGCATATAGCTTTGACCTCTGCCGGCTTTCAGGTCACCGGCGCCTCTTCCGCCGCCGAGGCGCTGCGGGAGATGGATAGCGAGCCCAAAGACGCGGTCATCCTGGACCTCACCCTTCCCGACGGGCACGGCCCTCAAGTCCTGGAGATGCTGAGGAAGGAGGCCGGCCCTGCCTGGCTGGTGACTTCGGCGCTGGACCGGCAATTGGCTACAAAGAGACACGGTTCACTCGAAGGGCATTTCGTTGCCAAGCCCTTCGACCCCTGGGATCTGGTAGCGAGGCTGGAGGAGCTTCTAGCAAGCGAGAGGGGCGCCGGCCCGTATCAGAGGTAGCCTCGCCCCGCCCGATTACATCTTCGATCCGGGCGGCAACACCATAAGCGCGACGGCGATGGACCTGGCGGGCAATACGGCCCGAGGAGCAGACCAGTAACTACCTACACAGGCTAGACTTATACTTGAACAGGTTTAGGTGGAGCCAGCCCAAACAGACCGAAGATCTCATCGCGGCTCATGCGAGAACGCAAATCGAGAGAAACATCATCGACTACCTCATCGAAAAGGGCCTGCTTGGCGTTTAGTGTCTTCTGGATCCGCTCTTCGATTGTACCCTCGCAAGTGTATTTGAAGACTGTGACTGGGACATGCTGGCCCATCCTGTGGCTGCGGTCTTCGGCTTGTCGCTCTACCGCTGGGTTCCACCACCGGTCGATATGGAACACGTAGGAAGCCTCCTGCAGGTTCAAACCCACACCGCCGGCCTTCAAGGAAAGTATTAGGACCTTATGCCTGTCGTCGGACTTGAAGATTTGGATTACGCGATCGCGCTCGCTGCCGGACATCCCGCCCGTATAAGTCAAAGGCCGGAATTCCGCTAGAGCCCTGGCTGCGGCTGCGACACCGAAGGTATCATCCGTGTATTGGGAAAATAGGAGAGCGCGGTGTCCTTCAGCCTCCAACACCGCTAGGCGGTCCCGGATGTCGTTCAATTTCGCTGACTGACCGGACAACGGGTCCACGTTGCATATTTGCTTCAGGCGCGTAATCAGCTCCAGAACATGCTCGACCCTTACGCTCTGCCCCATCTCACGGAGGTGGACAACACCGTCTCGTTCTGCCCGAACGTAGCTCTCAAGCTGCGGCGGGGTGAGGGGGAGGCTAACCAGGATTGTGTGCTTCGGGGGGAGTTGGTCCAACACGTCGAACTTCCGCCGCCGTAACTGCAGTTCGCGATGGCGGTCCAGCAACGCTGCCCCTGGATAATATCGCCGTGTAGAAGATTCTTCCCCCTGGTCTACGAACTCAAGGATGGAAGCAAGATCATCGAGACTGTTCTCGAGGGGCGTTCCCGTGAGAGCCCACGAGCGCCTCCGGCGTACTCGTTTCACCTGACGGCTGATCTCGGCATCGCGGTTCTTTATCTTTTGCGCCTCGTCCAGTATGACGAGATCCCACAGTTTTCGACCCGGCGGGCTGTTCGGGCTTTCCAGGTCTGATCGCAATGTTTCATAGCTTACGATAGTTATGTGGGCTTGAGCTTTCCATTGCCAAGCCCGTTCGGCAGCAGGCCCTCTTACTGAAATGAGGCGAAGTTCGGGCGCCCATCGATACATCTCGCGTCGCCATTGGCCCATGAGACTCGCAGGGATGACCAGCAGTACGGACTCAATAGACCGTCTGATGCAGAGGACGCGAGCCGCCGCCAGGACCTGCACGGTCTTTCCGAGGCCCATATCATCGGCAAGAAGAAGGCGATCATGCTCAAGTAGCGCATGCACTCCGTCCAACTGGAACGGAAATAGCGGCGCCGGCCACTCCAGGGTACTGTTCGGACAGGGGAGCAGCAGCGAAAGCGGCAGCGCCAGGACAGATCGGAGGCGCGCTGCCAGGCTCTGCCTTCCATCGACGGCGGATAGCCGGAGAGTCGTTAGCGCCGTCGCTCCGCCGGCACGCGAACCGGCTTTCGCCATCGATGGATCGATTTCTTTTGGCGGGTCAAGTCGGACCGTCGGCGTAGTCGTGGTCTCGCAAACCGGGCGCAGTAGCCATTCAGGGGGCTGAGGGACCTGCGCCTCCGGCAGCAGCGAGGCCACAGGGCTCGGCAGTAGCGAAGGCGATGTATAGAGTCGAGTGGCGGGCGGCGCCGTTAGCCGGCGTCGCCATGGCCACCAGGGGTGGTAGCCCTCCGAGGATCTGCTCTCCCACCAGGCCTTATCACCCATCTTCAAGGGAGAAAGCCTCGACCAGACCGATCGCGGCCCTATCGAAGGGTTCTACGGTCACTCCCCTCGCTTGCAGGGCCTGGAGGAGCTGCCGAGCTGGCGCATATGGGCCAGGCGGATCACCGACCCAGATAAGTTGAAAATGTCCGGCTGAGGTGGGCGGTTCCTCTCCGTCAGTCTTCATAAGGGAAACCAGACACAGGGGTATATTGACATTGAGATCGTCGATGAAGACGCGCTGAGGTACTTCATCCGCGAGGGACAGAAGAACTGCAGGCTGGCTATGAGCGGCGGCAAAGAGCGAACGCGAGAGGGCTGCCACGGCTGCCCGCAGTTGGTCCCCAGGTCGCCAGAGAAAGGATGGGGTAACCTCAACTCGACTAAAGGTGAATTCCGCCGGCTCCCCCCGCGCGTTAACGAAAAAGAGGCCTCCCCGTATCCCCTTGCCACCAGCCTCTTCAAGGAAGCGAAGATATGCCGCCAGGCCGAGATGATCCTCGTTCTTAACGTCGTGGAAAGGAACAGCCATCTACAGCTACCACACCTCAAAGTGTCCATTAGAGGAGTCCGGCTCCGAGGGTTGCTGGAGGCCGGGGTCTTCGCCATAGCTGGGCCGAAGCTCCTCCTCCTCGGGACGCACCTCAGTTCCAGGATAAAGCCGCTTGAGGTCCCATTCGTTGATCCACCTCCTAATATAAGAGCGCATGCGCCGGCTGGCGGTTCTCTCTGCCCAGGAGACGTCCGGCGGCTCCCAACCATGTGCCTTGCCGTGAATCTCTTTGAGTCGGCGGTAAGTTGTCTCCAAAGCGTGATCGTTGGGCGGCACTAAAATTGGGCCCTCTCGTTCGACTTGGAGGATGAGTTGCATTCCGCGCTCCGCCCGCGAAGCCAGAGCGTTCTCTTCGTCAGTGCCCTTGGCTCGCAGCCTGGCGCCAACCTTGTTCCAGTCTTCCTTTTGGCCGCGGAGAACTTCCGCTGCGTAATCGCTGGTGATTGACGCCACAGCGGTCAGGCCTGGATATCCCTCGCCTGCCGTTTCGCCCAGCCACTGGGCGAGCTCGGCGTAGGACTTGCTTCGCTCACGCAGGCCATATCGGGCAATTAACTCGACCTCATCGATCAAGAGCACCCAGCCACAGTAGCCGGCGGCCAACATGAGCCGCACGGCGAAGGCGAAGCGCTCGCGCGCCAACTTTGCGAGGGGGGGCAGCCTCCTTAAGGCGAAATTGGCGGCCTGTCCGATCTGGCGGAGACCCTGGCGCACATCGCTTACCTTTATGGGATCTCCGGACCAGAAGTTTGTGATCCTGGCAACCATGTCAGGATCGTTGTTAAGGCGTTCGTGTAAGAGCAGTGTGGCCCCAAACAACGGGTTCAGCCCGCAGTCCGGTCCGCTAGCCCATCTATATAGCTCGGCGTAGCCAGCGCTGTCCTGACGTATAGCGAGGGCGATTTCCTTGATTGCCTCTCCGCTTAGCCCTGGCGCTTCCGCAGCTTCCACCGCCGCTCTATATACCTTGGCAGGGTTGTAAAGTGGGGTTTCCTTGCTGAGAACCACTCGACTGCAAACGAAATTGGACGAGAGCGCCAGGTGCTGCAGGTACTCGAGGAGGTGGGACTTCCCTGAGCCGAAATCGCCGGCGATAAGAAGTCCTGGCGCCTGACGCCCTTCCTTTATCGCCGTGGGAACTTCAGCAAGCTGATCCCGAAAGCGATGTTCTATTTCCTGCTGGCTGCACCCGAGGACCCTGACGGCATCTCTGTTCGGTACCCCGTTCCGTAGAGCTTCCAGAGCGCGACGATAGCTTGTACTGCCCTCCTCGTCCACGTTCACATTGCATCTCCGTTTCCACCGGCCGTTACGCGCACCAGCCCAGACATTGGGTTGACGAGCTTGCTGTCCCTTATTTCGTCCCACACCCTGAATTTGAGAGCCTCGTAGCGCCCGATACCGCGCCTGTCGTCATTGAGAAAATCGAGGTTGCTGACAACGATAAGGAGACAGCCAACCAGCCTATCCGTCGCGTCAATGAACTCCCTGAGCACTTCGTACGCGTCGAGGACGGCGGCTGTATTGTAATAAACCTTGTCATCCCGGGGGTTCCTTGGCGCCATTATCCTGGCAGCATCGAGTACGAGCAGCAGGCCCGGGTAGCCGGCGAACCTGACCCAATGAAGGAGCGACTCGAACAGGTGACGAGCGTTGGCCCTGTTGATCCCGTTGAATATCTGATATGGCTTGACTGCAGCCACATGACGATTCCTGCCAGTCAGCCAGTCTGTCACTACCTGGCCCGTTGTGACCCCGTCAGACCCACCGGTTAACTCGGCTCGGCACAGATGTGTCATAGCCACCCGGAAGTCCCTGGAGAGTCTGCGCTGTCGTAATACGTGATGTTCAATATGCCGTCGCAGTTCACCACGGAGAAAGTCTGGATCCTCTTGATTCGCCTGCGCTAGGCGAAGGTGGAGGGAACTGTCCCCCTCATATGGCTGGGCGTAGCCTTCCATCCTCGCCAACTTCAGGAGGACTCGCTGGCTGAGCTGCTGCCACGGCACCTGCTGCGCGATGCTGAAGAACAGATGATCCATCAGGTGGACCTTCGTGTCCTCCGCATTCACCGACGCCGTCAGGTAGCCTAACTCCTCACCGCAGCGGATGATCTTCTGGCAAACCCCCGCCCGATGATCCTCCTCCAGGGGGACGGCGAACTTGATGGCGGCCCCTCCGTCCCTAACGAAGCTTTCCAGGTACTCCTGTCGGATAAAGCGTAGCCACTCTTCAAGCGAGATCGACGGTGTCATGGTCTGTTCTCTATAAACCGGATGCCGTAGTAGCTAACCCTTTCCCCATCAGGAGCAACAAAAGAGAAGAGGCCTTTGCCGCCTCGCGTTCCGGTGCTGGCAGGGAGGGAGAACGAGGCGCCCGATCTCGTCTCCCGCAGCCCGCTGCGGTCTAGCAGGAAAAGGTCCCTTCCGAAGTCGCTCCGGCCATAGTCGGAATTCGCCCCTGGCAGCAGAGTGAAGGTCTCATAGATTCCGGACAGCGAGACCACCTTTCCCATTCCGTCCCTGCCGCCTATGTGCAGTTTGTAGGCACTGTAGAGGGCCTCGAGGAAACGATTGCTGGCGAACCTAGCCTTCTTTGTCTGGTTCGCCTTTAGGA